>BNJU01004783.1_pt1 | contig 341866 bp, 562 predicted proteins | sample 8539281 | NCBI WGS metagenome assembly BNJU01 (sample SAMD00202456, study PRJDB9452) | human saliva metagenome | isolation source: human saliva | place: Japan
GAAGCGCCGTATTGCTAAACCGTTAATACATCTGGTATTATTCCTTAATCATGATTGCTTGTTTAAGCTCACGAATATGACGGCGATAAGGTTTGCCATAAATAAAGAATTCAATAGCGCCAGTAACAAGAATGATTGCCATACCGATAACGATGCCCTCGCAACATTTGAAGACTCTGGCACTTGGCTAAAAACGCTTGTAATCAGTATGAGCGCTAAGACAACCTGCGATAGTGGTATACTGTCCGTGGAATATTCCCTTTTGAGCCTGTTCAAGACGAGATTTCAAATCGCTATGAAGCTTCAAAGACACTGTCGTTCTTCTTGCGCAGATATGCGCGACACGCGTAAACAGATACAACTTCTATACCCCACTATCCTTGAGAAATGAAAGATAGTTATCGCGCGTTGTTCCTTTCCATCAAGTATCTCGATTGCATACCGTTGCCACCTGGTTCCGCAGCAACAAACGTATAGCCGCTTCATACCACGATAAGCAACAAGAGTTACTTTAGCACTATTTCATTCAGCCATGCTTCTTCCGCTGAGAAATCAGTGAACGTCTTTAAGAGCAGTTATGCAGTGATATTTGTACTCATGATGGTTCTTCCTGCAGGTCTTGCCTGATTTAAAATCGAGAATCTGTACTGTTTAATTCCATACTGTTTGTGTTTATACCGCCCACGACGTCCTGCGCATCAGCAATAAGACCACTAAGTCGTTTGACCTCTGCTAAGAAAAGCTTTGTTTTCCTCGTCGGTAACAATGTATTGCTTGACGACGCGAAGAAGATTGGCTAGCATCTGCAGCACGGATCCAGCCTTTTCAATTCAGTGAGTTGAGGGCACCATAGAGTGTGCCCGCCCTGATGTTCACACGCCCCTCTGTCAACTTCGTGAACGTGCTGCATAATCGCATATCCATGGCGCGGCTCATGCACAAACACAAAAGGATATAAAACGTTGGTTCAGTAAGTGCGCTAGATCTTCGCAGTAAGCCATTTTTCTCCTTTCTCCCTATAACGAAGCTCGATATCGTTAACCGTTATATCGTTAAAACATAATATATCGATAACCGTAATAGTAGTCAAGAGAAAAGAGAGAGATAATTAGCTTCGTGCAGACAACCTATAGCGCGAATACCGAAGTGATGTAATAAGATCGACAACCAACTTGATGGCGAACAGAACGATAACCACCAGCATGATAGGTCGAGTGATTGCAGAACCTTTCTTTGTAAAGTGCCCCGCCCCTATCCAGTTACCAGCAATACTAAACGCACCAGCAGCAAGTCCTAAGGGCAGCCAAACCACAATTATACAAGGAATACCACCAACCCAGAAATGTTTTGTGGCAATGTTAATAGTTTTTGTTGTCCCCGCAGCACACCTGATGTCTTGATGACCGATCGCCGTTAAAAGAAGCATGAGAAAGGTACCAGTTCCCGGTCCAGAAACCATCGTAAATTCCTACAACCCCAGCGATAATGCCCGTAATAACTAATGAGGGCACCAAGGAATAGGGATGATCCGCCCTGAGCACTCAAATCCTTTTGTTCGCAGCACATGAAATGCCACAAAAGGCAAGATGACCAACATGATCAGTTTAAAGGCTGTATCATCGGTAAGCAGTGCTAGATTCGAGCCGCTCCACGAACCTAGTGAGCTCCCATAGCAATACCAACGCCCGCAAGCGGCCACACCATATAGCCACCAGTGCATAGCGAATGGTTGCTACCGCGGTACCCATACTGCTGATAATTTATTGCTGCCAATGGCGGCGGTACTGGAAGGCCCGCAAACAAAAGCGGGAAAAGATATCAGTCCACCGCCACCGGCAATAGCGTCAACAAAACCCGCGAGAAACGCAAGAGGGCAGACATAAGAAATTCCATACCCAAGCTGCATTTTGAGCAGAAGTAGACCCGCTATCTTGGCCGGTATCCCCGTCGGATTTTATTGAAGAGATCGCGATTGAACATATTATTGATGCGCGCCACGCAGGTGTAACAACGGCATCACCCGTGATGTTGATTGTCGATGACCCATGTCAACCAGACGGTCAACACCCATGAGCATTGAAACACCTCAACGGGCAGCCCCACGGACTGGAACACCATCGTCAGCATAATAGTGCCAACACCCGGTACGCCAGTGGTGCCGATGGAAGCGAGTGTCGCAAGAATAACCGTCAGATACCCAGAAAATCCAAGGTCGATACCAAACGCCTGAACAGCGAACACGACCGCAACACTCCTGCATGATGGCCGTACCATCCATGTTGATGACGTTGTGCCAAGCGGAATAGTGAAACGACGATATCTGCGGGTCAACACCAATTTTCTTTTCGAGTCGCTTTGCATATTCAAAGGAATTGTCGCATTACTTGATGATCGTAGCAAAAGCGAAACCCATAACCGGCAACATCTTACGGAAGAATCGCAGTGGGTTTGCTGACGAGCCACCAGTGCTGCACAGCAGCAGCAGTAGGTAATGAATAGCTGGCAATAAAGAGGCCAAATGTAGGTGCCACTCACATACTTTCTGGGCACAAGCGAAGAGTGCGCAGCCGTCAAGATTAGAAAACGTGTTAACAATCAGGCAAAACACACCAATCGGTGCCACCGCCAACACCGGAGAGACACCACGACATCATAATGTCAGTCGAACTGCGGACGAAGTCGATCGACCACATCAACGCGTGTCTCCCACCTCCCAACGTAAAGCCTCCGGCGCTCAGCGCAAAGAAGATAATCTGGCATAGTGCCATTACGCGCATCAACGACATTAGAAGGAATAGTCGTTAAGGAGTGCATTCATGCGAAAGTAGAAGCGCTTGTCTTTGGAGTTCCACCTGAGTTGCGATAGAGCCAAGGCCGCCTGATACCAGGATCAATCCAGAAAGCCAACGAGCGCTAGGTGTAATGGCGACCAGGGTGGTCAGGATTATGGCCATTCGCTACCAGTACGACTCGCCCACACGCCCCAGCATGGCACCTGGTTCTCATACTGGCAGCATCCACACACGATGTCGCTGCACACAAGCGGCACCACCATACATCTGCATTGGGCGAATGAACTACAACGACGCAGCACACACTGCCGACCTGTAGGTAAACAGAACCGATCTCGTTTGGTACAAACACGTTGCAAAGAACGCCCACAATGATGCGAGAACAAGTCCGATATCCAGCCAGTTGTGCCGTCTTTTTAAACCACGGTTGCGCTTTGAGACTGCGAGTTTTGCATTTCCACCCCTCATGGGTTAGGAGGTTACCATCGGCTTGCCATCGTCGTGCACGCCTGTAGGGCCTCACCAAGCAGACAAGTTTCAGCCAGTATAGCCGACTTACTCGCTTCCGATGCTTCTCGCACACGACGTATCGCCCGAGCGGATTGCAGCAATGAATAGGCTTACAGACGAGTGGCGCGTGCGACCTACCGCCAGCGAGACAATACCAATGCGAAGTAATACGAGCATTTGACGTCAGTCTCGTCTACCAGCAAAATGTCTGATAGCCCAGCGACCAACTAGCGAAAAGAAATATAAGGTAGTAAAGTGAGGAGCCTCATGCAAATTACACTCCCTGAAGAGGTATCAGGAAACACTCGCGATGGTCAGCCAGCAGCACCTGATGTCCGCACGATCACCTCGGGTTAAACCTCTTCGCCTTGCACCGATGGTGACATCAACACATGCTCGTAAGGGTCTACGACCGGTATGACCCGCAGCAGCTGGTACCACCTCGTACCGACCGCGTTGAGCAGCTCGAACGCGAATATGGTGTTCCTATTGTCGGCTAAGCGCATCTCGCTGACAACACACCAATTGCTGAAAATATGCGCTGCCACGAAAGCCACCGATTTGCACCCGCATTGCTGAGGCAGCTGGACAGCAGCAGCGTACGGCGTTAATTTCATCGGGGGTTTTTCTGCCCTGTGTACAAAAGGAGCAACACGAGCCGATGAGGCGCCTGCGGATCTCGATTCCTGCTGCCCTCTCCGCCACCGATTTCGTCTGTAGTTCGGCAACGTGCCTCAACGCGGGCCGGCATCAACGCCGGATGCCTCTGGAAAATGGCCAACACCGTTGGTCGCGTGCGCCAAACAAACCGCCGGAACATGATTCTATCGTGCTGCCAGCTCGTCGTACTGCAAACGCCGCACAAGATAATCCTTTCATGGCGGAGCTCTCCATGGCGCCGGAGTAGCTGACGAGGTTATCAAACGTGGGCGTTTCCCGGACCCGGTGTAGTGCGTAACGTCTTAGCCGATTTGCCTGAAAGCGCCAGCATGACTGAGATCGCCGAGCTATTAAAGCAACGGCGCTGCAGATCACCTGCGTTGGTGAACTGATGGCGCGCAGAAGCCGCAGACCGCCTTTGACATCAGGGTCAGGGCATACTTGACTTTGCGTGGTCGCCGGTGGCTGGCACTGGCCAGCGGCGCTCGGTCTGGCTCACATGACCGTGGCAAAAAGGGTGGTTACGGCCTCAGCAGCGTTATGGGCTTTCGTGCCTTTATCCCTGTTTCCGAAGATGCCGGATGATCCGCGCGGTCACAAGATAGCACCCTTTCTCTTGAAAAACTTGAAGCCATGACCTGCGTCTGCAGTGTCGGGCTTGATATGATAGCCATCCCCGGCAACACAACACCTGAAACTATCTTCGGCATTATTGCTGATGAAGCAGCTATCGGCATGATCATCAACAAGACCACTCGCGGCGTGAGTGATTCCCGCCATTGGGCAAAAAGGCTGGCGATACGCTCGAGTTTGGCGGGCTACTCGGTAGCGCACCCGTTATGCCGGTCAATCAGCATGCAGAAGCGTATTTGCCCATCGTGGCGGACGTATTCCTGCGCCATTAAACTCTCTCAAGAATTAGTAAATAAGCCCTCGTAGGGATATGTAGGCACAAGATAAGGGAAGACTGTACCCAATGGAAGAACAGAGTGAAATACGAAAATCACCATCGTGAACGTCCTGTTGTCCATAAGTGGACAAAAGGTACCGAACGAGAGAAGCACAACGCCAAGCGGAGGGAAAATCTTCCTTCAACACACGACCAAGACACCGCCTTCTTTTCCGCCTATTATGAGCCAGTCAGAAGCACACTGAACATCTCACGTCAAGATCAGAGGCCCCATCTCACCCGGTTCCCGACCCACAGGCTGGTGCCCGCGCGCTCATATCGTCGGAAAACAATCCGCACATGAAACCAGTTCCGCCACACGAAATCGCGCCAGCAGCGTGCGCCTATTTCTCAGGTTTCTTCTGTTGAATCAGCATCTGCTGTTGCTCAGGGCAACAACACTGCAGCACCCAACGCCGCACAGGGCGATAATGTCGTGCAATCTAGTGCGTCGGGCAGCAACCCTGCCGCTGCTGTCCATGCGCAATCCTATCAAGAATCAACCGAGCAAGGGGTCGTCGTTTGTACCGGTTGGCGCACATATCCGCGATTGCTAATATGGCTTTCGCTGCACACAGTCGACAGCATCTGGTACTGGCGTCAAAAATATTTTTGTTCTATAGTAGCTGGCGTTACTGCTATCACGCTGGTGGATGCCTTCTCCGATTAGTATTACCTTAAATGGCAAATGACAACTGTCGATCGTGGCTCGAATGCATCCGCTATTGTAAAACCGCAAATGTAAATGTATCCCTGGTCGATTGCTTTGCTGTTGATGGATCAGTTATCGACCAGACGGGCGGTGAGACCTTTACCGCAACGCTCGATGGACAGGCAGTCAATGAAATAGCGCGTAAAGAAAAACAGTACGCTCTACCATTACCGATGGCGCTGATAAAAACAGAGGATATAACGAGACAACCAAGCCAATTCCTTCAGTGGGTTGACGATGGAACGCGCGAGCCCATGAAGTTGTCGAGGAAGCAGCTGACGGGCATTGCCGCTACCCGCACAGGCAAAACATATCAGCATTACCGTCGACAACCAGGTTGTCAAAGAGCCTGTTAACCCACGCTCACTGGGTACAGCATCGACACGGGTGGAGAAAAAGGTTATCGCACCGACATTTGACGATGGCCCCGAAAGACCCGCCAAAACGCCGAGCTGCTCGATATTCTTGATCAAAATAATGCCAAAGCAACCTTTCTTGTTGCTGGCAATCAGCTGGTGGATACCCTGGTGGTGGCGGATCTAGTCAAACGCGAATATGACAGCGGTCACAGGGTATCGAGCCACATGGGATCATGCAGGAAGTGGCAAGGGCGTCAACCTTTAGCCATATGACTGAAGATGAGCAGATCAACGAAATCGTCAAGGGGCAGCTATCACCGATCACAGGCGTTGAGGCTACAAATATTGTGCGTACGCCTGGGAGGCAACTATCACTGGAGACCGTCGGATCGTGCACCCTTATGTCGATGTCGAAGTTGACTGGAATATCGATACTGAAGACTGGCGCCGTCCTGGCGCTGCATTGAATCAGCTATTCTGTCAGCAAAGCCAGGAAACGTTATTCTTATGCACGAGCGGCGGAGATCGCAGCCAAACTGTACAAGCGGTTGCGGATGCTCTACCAAAACTGCGTGAATAAAGTGATATCGCTTTGTCACTATCGAAGAGCTTTGGGAGTACCGCAAGAAAGCCCAGCAGCAAAGTAATTAGTTGCTCACAATACCACGCATTTATGTGCCTGCAATAGCACATTAACTTAAGCATCAGCTCAAAACGAGGCTAAACGGTACCAAGCTTGTGAGTACTTGATATTTGCAATGTCAGGTAGGTTTAACCCGTTTTAGTTACCTTGCAGTGCTTTTGTACACACTGTGACGCACTGGTTATGAGAACACAGAGTGTAGGGCTTACCCCAGTGTTTTACTCTTAGCAGGCGCGCACCAGGTATTCGGACATGCCAGAACGCTTTCCGATAATGGGCGATCTCAAATACACCCGTCACCGTAACCAGCGTGCCAGGGCGTCTTCCACTTCGCGCACTGTACGGAGCCTTACCGCTTCATCACCACGCCACCATCGGCTTCGCCTTGCTTGCTTTCAAACCGAGGTTTATTGTTCTCAATAAAAACGCTACCCTCTTGTCCAAGACGTGCAAACACGAGCGCAAGACGAGCAAGCTCAATAAACGAAAGGTCAGCAACGATGACGATCGAATGGTGCACCGAGCAACAGCTGGATTGGCTTGTCGGTATTGGTGCGCTCGAACACTGTAACACGCGCGTCGGTACGCACCGACGACCGCTGGCTGTAATTGACGTCAATGCAGGTAACCGTACGTACCCCGCCTCACGCAAGCACCTGGAAAACCGCCTGTCGATGAGCCAATATCACGCAAATAAAGGGCCTTCTACCTGTTGATCAAATGCCCAAGAGCCTGCCTGTCGCCACCCCGCGACAAAGCGATTGTGAGATTTCACTGCGCGCACTGCCAGGCGCAATACGCATGCCGCACTGCAACCTGCATGTCTACTCACTCGCCGGTACACACGCGCAAGCAGCTCAGCGATCATCTGCAAAGCCACGCCATCAAGTACATCATCGCCGCATGCGTTGCGATGAAGTCGATCGACACTGCCCTTTGGTGTCTGCTGATGCCCTTGTGTGTGAGTACCACTGGGCTGTCATACAAAGCCGATTCTACTATGCATCGGTAGCATTGGTAGCTTGACCAGTGGCAGCTTAATCGCATCAGAAACCATCGACTCTGAATCGTTGGAATCTTGATGGACAGCAGCTCACTAGCAAGATCAGGAACCAGCAGGAGCTTGACCGGTTTCTGCGAATATGCAAAAACGCCGCCTCATCGATCACGGGCACCCGCAGAGAAACAGCTTTATCACGCTTTGCTGCCAGCTGCTTCACCAGCAATCACAAAACTTGTCTTTCCTGACACACTCCCCGACACCTTTGCACCCTATCGCTAAGGCGCATCACCCGCCTCGGTACGTCATGCCACTTTGCACAAGACTTCCGTTAGCACAAATGTAAGTCCTGAAAGGGTTCTGGTGCACGAGGTGTTAAAGCAGCTTCTTCCATAACCACACCAGCTGCTAACAAAACGGTCGATAACCTGCACATTCTGCGGTGTACGAAGGAATACAAAGAGGCTTTTCAGCAAATAGGTCCAATGCCCTCGATGGCAGCAAGATCGCCCATCTTGGCTGCTCGAAGCGCCTCGATTGATGGGTAGTGCCTGCGCACAGCTTTCTGCTGTTGTCTTGCCGACATGACGAATCCCAGGCCAAACAGCACCCAAAGTGAAAACCACGACGTTTGCTTTCGGTCAATCTGATCGACAATCTTAGCGGCAACGGTACTGCCAAGATGGATTGCTCGCCATCTTTATTGACCCGTCCCCATATCCAGTGTGGCAAGACTCATCTCCGTTAAATGGTAATAATCAGCATCAACAACGCGTCCCGATCTCTAAAAGCCGTCCAATCACTTCTTCGCCCATGCCCTCGATGTCGAGCGCACCACGACTTGCCCAATGGATCAGCCGTCTCATGCGCCTGCGCTGGGCAATCAAGCGAAACACAACGAAGAATGGCACCGCCTCTTTCACGCACCACCGACTGCCGCAACCTGGCAGGACGTCGGAGCATGCCACGGCTGCGCATCGGCTGGACGCAACGAAAGCACCGGCCAAGCACTGGGAATCACATCGCCCGCTTTGCGCACGATAACCGTGTCACCCACCCGTACGTCTTTACGACGCACTGTCGTCTGTTATGAGGTCGCACGCGAAACCACCGACCCACCAACGCTTACCGGTTCAAGTTCTGCCACCGGCGTGAGCGCACCAGTGCACGTCCTACCTGCACGGTAATGTCACGCAAAAGCGTTGTTTTTCTTCTGGCGGAAATTTGAATGCAATAGCCCAACGCGGGCACGTGCCGTGAACCCTAAACGGTCCTGCAGGGAAAAATCATTAACTTTTAACGACCACTATCAATTTCATAGGGAAGAGATTGACGCTTATCAAGAGACTCTTTACAAAAGGCGCGCACTTCATCGCGACTGTGACAAAGTCGCACGTCGGGATTCACATGGAAACCCGCATTGCGCATCCATTCAAGTAGTCTCGGTATTGCCCCTGGCAGGGTAAGTGCAGCGTTTGCAGCTGCTGCATAGATAAATGTCGACAGATCACGCCGTGCCGTAATCGTAGGATCTTTCTGGCGCAAACTGCCCGCCGCGGCGTTGCGCGGATTGGCAAATTCTTGACGCCCTTCCCTATCGGCTGCCTCGTTAAGCGCGTTAAAGCTCTTCTTCGGCATGTAAACCTCACCGCGCAATTCGAGTGCTTCTTCAACATCGGTTAATGCATCAAGCGCTTCCGCACGCAGGCGTAGAGGCACATCGCGCACCGTGCGAATATTAGCCGTCACATCTTCACCAACGACGCCATCGCCACGGGTGGCAGCCCGCATGAGTCGTCCGTCTTCATACGTTACCGCAATACCGCTGCCATCTATTTTGAGTTCACAACACAGAGGCACGTCGGTCCTAAGCGCTTCAAACGTACGATCCATCCAGGCGTCAAGTTCGTCTAGATCCATCGCGTTATCGCGAAACACATCCGCTCGGCATGGGTAACTGCCGCAAATTGCTCGCCAACATAGCCTCCCACTCGCTGAGTTGGCGATGTTGGATCATAAAACTCCGGGTGTTCAGCTTCAAGCTGGCGCAACTCGCGCATAAGTGAATCGAATGCCGCATCCGAAATGGCTGGAGCATCCTGCGCGTAATACAGCCACGAGTTATGTTCTATTTTCGCGACGCAGCGCTTCGATACGCGCGCCTACATCGTCTTGATCAAATAACGTAGGAGTAGCGTCGTCCGCCATTAGCGCATCAGCTCACTTGAAGAAAAGGAGTAACCATACACGATAAACGATATACCTTGCATTACCGCAAACAGATCGATGAGTATGGCCTAATATCTGTGGTACAAAAAGAAAATGAGCGCCATCAGGATAGATATGAGAGAACTCGTAAAAAGCCCAGCTGCCGCGTCAACAGCCACTGCGCGCAAACCAAGCGCCGCTACCATTTCATAGGCGCCAAGCAAAAGAACAAACAGCCCACAAAGCCACTGAAGTATCGCTTGCACTGCCAGTGGATGAAGCAGGAATACCAAGCCAATAACAACATCAACTATGGCATACCCCAATGTCCATCGTACTGGCAGCAGTAGCGCGCAGTCGCAGATACGATACCAAGCCTCGGCAGCGCCTGCAACCAAAAAGCCAACGCCCACGAGCATGGCTAAAATTGCAAGTGTCATACCGGGACAGGAACAGGCATACCAACCCACAACCAGCAGCGCAACACCGCCAATTACCAAATCCCCAATCGTCCACCGTGCGCTCGGCATGATTACCCTTCTTCCATCCTTATGCCATCCACCTACTGTTTTTCAATTAGATCTCTAATAGAGATATATTAGTATCCTGAGCTACTTCAACCGCAGATCACGATACGTTTGTTCTTTCATCTTCAAGAGCACGTATTGCCTGCGGAAGATACCGTATCACGTCCTCGCACAAACCGAGATCGGACCCAAATCGCGGGCGGCTATACGCCCGAGCGCGCATGCGGTTGCGCTAAGCACGCACGCATCAACCGGATCCATCGCTTGCGCCATAAACGCACCAATGATACCCGCGAGCACATCGCCGGTACCGGCCTTGATAGAGCTGCGGTGCCTCTTCCATCCGGATACGTCGAGTCACCGTCCGATATATAGTATCGCACTTTAAGCACAGTAATGGCACCATATGCCCGGGAAAGCGTTAAAGAAAGTTCTTTCTGTCATCGGTGGCAGCGCAAACACGATGCCATCACTTTTGCTTCCCCATGGGCGTGATAACGGTAGCAAAACCTTTTCATAGCGGCGTTTGCAGAGATCACGTATCTTTGCGCGCAGGCATCAGCTTGAGTGCGCCACCATCCACCAAAAACGGCGCTTGCGCGCTTGAGCAGGCGATGCGTAACACCAGCAATAAATGGATCCTGGGAATCAAACCCCGAACCGACCACATAGGCATGAAGCGCTTAGCGGTTAGCAAACCTCGTCAGTCATGTCCCACGCACTCCATTCCTTCACAACAAGCGAAGGATGATAGATCTGAAGCTGCGAGACAACAGAGTCCTCAACATAGACTTTCAGAATAGCCAGCACCTGTCTGCTGGCTTTGCCAGGGCAGCCAAGCCCGCGGCACCAGGATAGGTTCGGCTCCCCACCAGCAGCGTCAGCTTTCCGCGCGTGTACTTATTTGCCTCGCGCTGAGGATACGGCAACAACTGCGTAAGCGACGATGCATCATACGATCTCATTGCAAGTGCCTCCGTCTGATTGGAAATAGAGCTGAATATCGTCGACACGTGCGCGCTTCTTTTAAACCGACGCATCAATTCCTCCATGGATCGACCCGTTCAGCCTGCGCACGCTGTGAATCGTCAGTACAACCATGGCGCACGCCACTGCATCAAGATGGGTATACGACACGACAGGGAATATCACGCACGCCTTGTGCTAGCGAGTCTCGGCAGCACGGCGGCAAGCGCACCTTGGTGCGCACCTGTTGATAAGCGAACCACTTCGACATCGGCCGGTGCAATACCCCGGGCAATGCCCGCACCAAGCGCCTTAAGAACCGCTTCTTTTCGGCGGCAAATCGCGGGCATAGTGAACATGCGGCTGCGCAGTTGAACCGCAATAGGCACGCTCATCGACGGTAAACACACGCGTTGTGTGTGCGGGAGAACGACCGATGACCTTGCATGCGTTCGATATTGACCAGGTCAACCCCAGCCCTACCGCACCAGCGGTCGCTCGCGGAGTGGCAGCACTGCGCATAATACGCTCGGCCGAAGTGGCTGGGCCCGACTTCGGGACGGCAGCAGCATTGGTATCGCTGGTACCAGCATCGGCATCGATATTGCGCGACACCGGCATTGATATCAGCGTCGGTGTCGATGCTGGCATTACTGCCGGTAGCGGTATCAACGCCGGAGCCGGCATCAGTATCGATGGGGCGCTCGCTCATTCATCAGTCACCGATCTTTGCCAGGTTGCGCGGTTTATCAACATCGCAACCACGAGCGACAAGCAACAGCCTGGCAACAACCGCAACGGCACCGAAGCAATAATGGTGAAAACGCACGCAACCTTTTGCGTAGCATGACATAATCAGCATATCGACTGATTTCTTCATCGCCTTCAGTTGCCACGAGCACAACCAGCGCACCACGTGCTTTGCTTTCCCGAATATTGGAAACGACCTGGCTCATAAACGGGCGATTGAGTTGCTACCGCAATAACGGGGAATCCATCGTCAAACAGAGCAATCGGACCATGCTTCACTTTCGCCCGCCGCATAAGCCTCAGCATGTAACAATAGCTAACTCTTTGAGTTTAAGAGCACTCGTAGCAGATGGCTGCGCCCATTCCGCGACCAATAAACAGCGCATCATGAGCACTTTGATATGCTGCTGCGCGACTCGATATCGGTGGTATCAGAAAGAATCATTTTCAATTTGCTCAGCCGTATCGGCAAGCTCCCTTTGAAGAGGAGGCGAATCTGAGGAATAGAAAGCTTCCCTTTGCTTGCGCGCGAGCACCATCGCTAGCAGGGTCAGATCTTCACCACCCGCCTAAGAATCGACTTGGTAGAAGCTCACCGCACTTTCTTTATTTGCCTTCTGTAAATGACGCCATCGGATTCTGCGCGCGACCGGACCTCCACAACGTTTGTGATACCGAAGACCTTTGGTCCTTTGATGCGCGCATCGCGAATGGCAGCAAGCGTGTCAGCCGTCTCGCCCGATTGAGAGCACGGCAACCACCAGGGTAGACGGTGAATAATGGGGTTGCGATAGCGAAACCACCTCGCGACCTCACCTCAACCGGAATGCGGGACCATCCTTCTATAAGCTGACGCGCAATACGACCCGCATGATAGCTCGCAAGCCACACGCAATATATAGACGCGGTCGATCAATCGTAATTCTTCAAGCGTCATGCCAAGCTCTTCAACAGAGAGCACGCCATTGGTCATACGGCCTGCGAGCGTAGCCGCACCACCGCGCGGCTGCTCGTGGATTTCCTTCATCATAGTCGTGATAGCCGCCTCCGCCACGTCGATATCCCAGTCGACATGCATGATTTTTGGCTCTATCGGGTTACCTTCTGCATCGGTATAGGAAATACCATCGACCATAACGGCGAACTGACCATCGCCAGCACCGTCACATCACGCGAAGCCTCGATAACCGCGATGATATCGTTGGCCACGTAACTCGCCCGCATCGCCATGAGCAAGTACCGATCGGCGAATCTTTCCGTGTTACCACAATGCGACCTGGTTCCTGGGCACAGTACAACCGCGTCATAGCCCTACTATCTGAGAACAGGCTGCAGCGGCGCAGATCACTCGTACGGCTTCTTCAATGAGGTGTGCTACTACTTCGGTATCGGTCATCGCTCAGAAACGTGACCCGCCTCGAGACGCCCCGCAGTTCAGCAAAGCTAATACGCCGTTGCGAACAACCGCAATACCCACTGCAGGATCGGCGGTGGATGCGCATTGCGCTCACTGGTGCGCCATGCGTCGCCCAACGCGTATGTCCAATGCCACAGGTACCCAAGTTATCGGCGAATCGCACTACTTCAGCAAGACCAAGACGTTTGCCTACCCGATGAACCACCGTGAGCTTCCCCGCATCTCTGCAGGGCGATACCACGAATCGTAGCCGCGATATTCCGCGCTCCAGTCCTTCGATAAGGACGTTCTTTGCCATCTTGCCGCCGGTATAGCCTACAATGCCGCACATATTAGCGTTGCTCCCATCGTCGTATAATGGCCTATTCTAGTGCAATGCGCCAGTTGCAGCAATCTATCGGCTATCAGCCGAAAACCTGCGAAATACCCGCAAACTGTTTTATTTAGGATATTGTTCGACAAACGTTTCGCGCAATATTGGCTGGCGCTTCTTCATAGCCGGACAACCCAATTGAATATGACCCCTGCACCGCGTGAGCGAACGTAAAATCCTTCGTATACGAAACCACCTTCAGCATACGGAACGCGCACCAAAAATAATCGTGTCGCCCTGTACGTTTGAGTCGGTGCCGACACCCGTCCACGCCGTGTTGAAATGTTCCCCATATCCGCACCGGCGTAGGCTTCGCCCACTCAATACCATACAGCCATGGCCAAGCAGAACGACGTTCGCTCACACGCCGCCCGAAAACCAATACGGGCTTGTTGTTTTAAAAGCCATTTTGCTGAGTCGACCGAATGGTAACTTCCATCGAATACCGCACAGGTATGTCCACCATGGGCACCCCTGCAAGGAACCCTTCAGATATTGCTTGCACACCCTTATCAACAGCGGGAATGTAATTGCGTGGAATATGCCCGCCCGTTACTTCGTCGATGAACCATAGCCCTGCCTGGATGAGAGGTGCAATACGCAACCAGCAGTCGCCAAACTGACCCGAACCACCAGTCTCGCTTTTCAGACGACCCTGCGCTCGGCAGATGAACGAATGGTTTCGCGATACGGAAATGCGCAGGCACGAGATGGGCAGAAACGCCCGATTGAGACCGCAAGCGCGCCAGCAGTGTTTCGACTTGCGTTTCACCCATCGCATGAATAACGGTCTGACCGGTTTTTCATCGCGCTCGATATGCAAACACGGATCAGTTTCGGCTGCGCGTTAAGAACGTCCCTAGCTTATCTTTCATCTTTTTATTATCGGCCTCGATAGCCACCGGATAAAAGCGCGTTGTGGCAGCGGAAGCGGATCGAGTGCCGTGCGCCGGATTCCGAAAGGCATTCCCGTACGCGCTCGGTTAACTTGGGAACAACGATGATGTCGCCCGCCTCGCGCTCTTCATATCATCTTCCGTTGTCTTGCCCATCATGCACATACAGGTGCGCAAGTCGATCCTTTTACCTGTGCGGGAATTGATCAGCTCAATACCGTGAGAAAGTACTGCCGATAATCTTGAGAAAAACTCAAGCGCCCCACGTATGGATCAGCAATGGTTTTAAACACAAAGGCAGAGGTTCACCCGCCTCATCGATAAAGATCTCTTTCCCCATCGGCGAGCAATAAAAGGCACCGTGCGAGCGCGCGGTGCGGGAAGTACGTGCAGATGTCCGCGAGATTCAAAATGCCCTGTTCGATAATCAGTGGAACCCACAAATACCGAATAAATATCTCGAGCAATGGCTTTTATCCAAACAGATTTTCAAGATCATCTTGAGAAAGCTCTTCGCCTTCCAGATACTTCATCATCAGTTCGTCATCGGCTGGCAACCAGATCGCACAGCTTTCACGTGCTATTCTGAGCTGCATCGGCTGGCCGCTTCGGGAATACTTCGACGCGTTCGCCACCCGCTTCGAAATAGCGTGCTTTCATCCGCAAAAATATCGATGACGCCCCGTAAAAGCGGCTTCTTCCCCAATTGGAAGAGTAACGGCACCCCAACCGACTGCCAAAACGCGCGTGCAACGTAGCCATGGCAAATATCGAAATTGGCACCTTCACGGTCGATATGATTGATGAACACCGGAACGATCACAGGCGCATATGCTCGGCTTCATGCCACAGACGCGTCAGTCACCCTGCGGACCAGTGGCCGTCATCGATAACAAACATCGCCATTTCGGCAGCCCGCATACTTGCAAGCGCATCGCCAATAAAAATCAGGGCTGCCCTGACGTATCAAAGCAGATTGATCTTGTAGTCCTTGTACGGAATGGGAGCAAATTGAAGCGCTATGGGTAAATCGATGTCGATCTCTCTTCATCGTAATCGAGATACGACCACCATCGTGTCGCACCCATACGCGGTGTTTTCCTGAAACATGAAGCATCGCTCGGCAAGGGAGGTCTTCCAGCGCCGTTCTTGACCCACCAAGACGATATTGCGTACATGTTCTAGTAGCGGAGCCGCCGATGATACCACCCGCTTTCACGTAGCGGCCTGTTGCGGCGCCCATGCCGATGCGTATTTCTGAACGCCAGGCCTGCCTGACCGCCATGCATCGCACGTCTTGTATTTTGAAAGCGCATTCCGCTGGGATGATGCGATAATTGGCGGTATATCCCCACCGATTAATAGTATCGCTCGTTGGAGGTCGATCCTGCAAGTAATGACCCATTGTGTCACCGCAACCATCACAGGCAAACAGAAACAGTTTTGCTTTTTCGGCAGTATCATAAGAGTAACTGCAGTGTTGTGTTACGATTGCCCCAAGATCAGTTAGACGAGAAGGTCCGGCGCTTTGCGGCAAATACAGAATCATTAAGCGAAGAAGAAAGCAAATGCTGCAGGAGCCACGGCGCTGAAGCTGACGAACCCACAGTACTTTCACCCAACAGCAATTCGCACATCCATCATGTTATTGGTGTTGTATCGGGTAAAGGTGGCGTCGGCAAGAGCCCCTCATCATCAGTCTGCTTTGCCAGCGCACAACAAAGCGCGGCAGTAGCTATCCTCGACGCCGATGTCACCGGTCTTCTATTCTAAGGCTTTCGGCGTGAGCAACCCACTCTACCGCTGATGCTGATGGTATTATCCCGGCACAGAGTCAGAGCGGCATCAAGATTGTGTCAACCAATCTTATGCTTCCTGCCGATGATATGCCCGTGGCATGGCGGACCGGTGGTGTCGGGGCACCCGCCAGTTCTTAACGAAGTGAACTGGGAGATATCGACTCATATGTTCGTCGACGATGCCGCCGGGAACATCCGACGTGCTGTTGACGGTATCTCCAGAGTCTGCCCATCGATGGCATTGCGATTGCTTTCGGCACCACAGGAACTCGTGTCGATGATCGTAGGGCCGTTAACTTAGCAAGCCAGATGGATGTAAACACTCGGTCTGGTTGAAAACATGGTTTATTACACCGCCCCGATTGTGGCAAAAACACTCACTCTGGTGAACCACAGGGCAAAGAAGTGGCTGAAAAGTACCACATCCCTCGCCTGCGCAACACTTCCGATCGATCCGGACCTTTGTACGCTCAGTGCGACGCGGAAAGTCGGAGGAATATGAAGTAGGCATGCGCTTGATCCTATTCTCGAACAGATTGAGTCGCATCTACAGCCGGACAACAACAAGAAGACATATGGCGCGTGTAAAGATCGCAAACAAGTAGGTTATGCAGCGCAGCCGCCGATGAAGGTTCTGGGGCAGGTTCTCGTTGGTGGTTGTCGATACAGTGCACACCGAGCGCTCACGTGTCGTCAGCAGCTGACGACATCGCTCTGTCAGCACTCATCCGTCGGCGGCTGCCACACCAGCAAAGAAAGCTATTTCATCTACATCACCAGACAGCAGGCAGCCTTTTTCGCGCACCAAATGAAGATGACGATGGCCATGATCCGTACTCTGATATACACGACGCCCGTGTTCCTGAACCCCTCTTTGAAGAGGATCCGTGGTCAGCCATCTGACCGTAGCTGCTAAAAGAACCACTAAGTAGGACAGAACATTAGTTCCTCTAGCCCAGTACCGTCTTAGCCACTAACGATCTCCCCAAGCAGAGCCACTGAGAGCATATTCTCCTCATGCGCGCACCAGCGTTTTGCTCCAGGGACGATATATGATTGCGGCAGCCCACCCGTCGCAACGCCATGAATCACGTCAGGAAACCCCGCGGCATACGCCAACAGCACCGATTCCCCATGTCAATGGATGAACAACCAATAACATACCAACCGTTCATGATGGTTCTAAACACCAGCGCCAAAGAAAGAAAGCTGTAAGCATACAGAATCGGTTTATGATCTAGCCAGCCCTGCAGATAGCACGCCGGGCAAGATACCCAACAAGCCCCCCATGAATACATCTGCCACGGTGTCCAAGCCCCCGACCAGAAGTTTGACACCAGTGCGCAGCGCCGGTCATAAACCGCATAGCGCTGGCCAAATACGGCACCAGCCAAAATGCAAATAGCTGATACTGGTTTGACATCGGGTATCAGTCAAACAGAATACGCCCCTGCAGCAGCAAGCAGCAAGCACCACGGTCGGCATAATCTGACGCAACGGTAGGCTTACTGGTTTCGAAATCAACGAAAATATGAACAATCGCTGCAAACCGCTACGACAAAATGAAAAGAAGAGCACTGGCATCCCACTGAAACCACGCGCACGCACCCAGTCCGACAGGGACCAAAACAGAGAATAACCACTTCAGCGATCCAGCGTGTACGCATCTGTCCTACCTTACTTACTAGTTTCAGCGATAACCAAATCGGTGAAACGGTTAGTCTTGCGCTTTGGTAACAAGGTTTTCGCGGAAAAATTCCTGTGGGGCAACTACAAACCATCTGCCCATCAACAGCAGAAGATACCCGATCGGCAACACGCCGCAAACGGTAGATCATGCGTCGCTAAAATAATGGTGCAGCCTTGATCGGCCATTCTGGCAGCTCGCGCGAAGCACGCATTTTGTCTGCGCATCAAGACCCTTGCCCGGTTCGTCGAGCAGCAGAGATGAGAATTAGTCAGCGCAAGTTTTGCAAAGGCTACAAGCTGCCGTTGACCACCTGAAAGATCCAACGGGTTGCGATTGGCAAGGCCCTCGAGACCAAGATCGTGCATCTGTCGGGTAATATCAGCATCAGAATAGGTGCTGTTTGCCTGCCAGTCGGTCAGTTCTTCGGCAACCGTATCGCACGTAAACAGTGCCTGCGGTGCCTGAGGAAGAAATGCCCAGGCAGCCAGACTATCGGCGCCCGCGCTCAACCGTAAGATGCCCGTGCGCAAGAAGTAATGTCGACTTCCCACATCCATTACCGCCAACGATAGCTTGCACGCTCCCGCTGAGCTTCAAAGTCACATCCGGACAATACCCAGCTTCGCCTTTTCCATAACGTACATAGGCATCACGCAGCGATACCGTCGATCGAAAAGTAGCCGTTTTGAAGCGAAACTTATTGCTACTGATTGTCGGCATGCCCTGCGTATGGTCAGCATTCACCTGCTGCGCATGGCTACCCTCATCGCTGCTCCAAAGAAGCTTTGAGAATGTCCGTTCACCTGCCCATTTTCTTGAACAAGGCTGTCTTCATGAGAAATCTTGTCAGGCTTACGTCAAGACAACGCACATCAAGTGGACGGGTAGCAGCGTTCTAAATCAAGGGCCGCGCCTCTAGTGGAAAGCTCAACACATCGCGTCGCACAATTTGCAACTCTGTTCGGGTTCATGTTGCAACGACGACGGTTATTCCCTAGTTCACGATTGACCCTCAAAAGCAAGTGGAGAAAGTGCTGCCACCGGATCGAGCTGTGCACAGGGTCTCGTCAAGCAAGAGAATGCGCGGTTGAAGCGCGAAGGCAGCAGCCAAATTCACTTCCTGCTTCTGACCACCAGAAAGGCTCTCGACCGAACGATGCATAAGGTTGCCAATGCCATATGCTGATTCCGCTACTCGACGACGCATGGTATCGGGCTGAGTACCCTGCATTTTCAAGTCCAGCGCATTTCATGCCACACCGTATCACAGATGAGTTGGTTATCCGGATCTTGTGCTACATAAGCGATATCACTGCCCTCGCACACCTCGTGCCCAAACAGCTTAATGTGTCCATTCCGTTCACCAGCAGGAGCAATTTCGCTCGCGCTTGTTACAGGTGGTTTTTGCTACTCCCGTATCCCCACAAACAAAACGAACTCGCCCTCACGCACAGCGATATCAATCGGGCAAAATAATGGCTGACCGCCGGATAGGCGGCGGCAAGTGCGACCACCCAATGCAGGGGGTCGACCGGTAGCGCATGTACGCATTACTGCTATCTCACCCTTTTTCAAGCACCACAACAAACGATGGTAAGAGGAAAACACGGCATACACTCCCATATCCCCACCACCAAATAAGCGTACTCATCTTGGGATAGAACCTAAATTGACTGCAAGCCACCCAAGCAAGTACCGCGCAGAGTACACCGAGCACTAGTACTACCGCCAACGCGATAGCGTCGGCGCAGCGAAAGCGTCGCATACGATAGCGAGTGTGTGCGAGTGTTTCTCACCCGCGTGCTCGTACATGGCACGATCGCTCGAGTGAGTCTTCCATACCCCACACCATCAAAGAAGAAAGCATCCGCGCGTGTTGAGCAATCCTCGAGAAAGCTCCCTTTTGCATACCTACCTGCACAGATTCGGCCGATGTACACGCATGCAAAACTGCGTTGATATACTGACCGCGACGGGCAAGCTGAGGCATAAGGCGCAGAGTCATTGACACCATAAGACTGACGGTCGGCAAAAAAGATCCCGAAAGCGCCATTGCTTTGTCGGATGTCATGTCGAGCGGTAAACGCAAACCATTGCATTGAAGCCACAAACACATCCAGCCACTGCGCCCCAAGCGAGGCTTTCGCATAAATATTCAAAACGCTGCCAGTACCGAGCGCCCATGGACCCACCTGAACAAGCAGTGTCGATCCCAGCCGAAAAATAACGGATTAGCAAGAGTTATTAAAATCAATAAAGGCAACTGCCACCGCAGCGAAGCAACGGTATGTTGTACCCCTTGCACCATGCTGTTTGCAACAAAGCCGCCCATAAGAGCAATCGGAGCAAGCACCGGATGAAATGCGGTCATAGTAAGCCCCAGCGCTAACGCACACCACACTGCCTGCACCGCTGGATGCAAAATATCAAAGCTTGTCGTCATCTCGGCGCTACTTCGTTGTATTGGCACAGCTAGTTGTCACTCACATAAACCCATTTAACATAGTCGCCTTCGGAAAGGCGCCAGCGATCACACGCCCGGATCGGCAAACTGCCCATTGACATAGTAGGTCCATCCACTCTGGGCACCATATTCTTTTTCGGCCAAGCCGTTAATTCCCGCTACATACATACCATAAACAGTACTGCGTGCATTCACTCGAAGCGCCGTCGCTTTCAGTGCATCATAGACCGTTGATCCGGCAGGAATCGACAGCAATGCCGATGATATATTCGATCCAGCTGCGGTGCCGTCAACCGTTATATTCACCTGAATGTGAGTTGACTGGTCCCCCGAAGAAGACGATGACGAAGATGAGCCGCTTGCAGTTGCAGATAAAGCAGAGCTGCCACCTGCCGCTGAGGAGCCATCTGACGAGCGATTTGAACTGTCGCTCGACTGCGGGTCGCCCGACCGATGGCATATGCACCATTCGCAGCGGCTATGCTGGAGGTGTCGGTCATCCGATGATCCCGTATCTTCACCCGCAGCACCATCGCTTTGATCGGCTGTGTCGTCCTCTTGTTCGGGCACCAGGCTGCCTGTTGCTGTTACACCTGATGAAGCATCACTTTCAGCTGGTGCAACGGTAGTAAAAAGATCTTCTGATGCGCCAGAGGACCCAGAGAAAATATGAGCCGAGTGTCCATGCGCTGACGGCAATCAGTACACAACAGCAGCTGTGGCTATCCAACGCCACCGTGCATCCTTCATTTATCTTCATCCTTTGAGCGACGCCGACCAAACGCAAGAATCAAAAAGACCGGCTATCCCAACAACAAGACCCGCTACTCGCCCAAATCGGCAACTGATTTACCTGATCGACAGCGTCTTCGAGAAAGCATTACTGGTACTGCTCCATCTAAAGACTCTGACGGTGTCCGTAAAGTGCGCTTTGCAGCGGTATCGCTCTGACGCAGCGCTTCAGAAGAAGTGCTTGCACCGATGCTTGCTCTTCAGACGCTTCAAGAGCACTTCCTGTCGCATCGACTATCCAAACACATCTGAACGTAACGTAAAGCGCACCGACGAAGCATCATTATAAGAGAGACCGTTTCCAATCGATGTGCCAGTCTGATTGTTCAGACCGCCTGGATTATACGGTGTTACCGGCAACCTTTTTCTGGCGTATCTCGGATTGTCGGGATTGAAAAGCTTCGCGCTGCAACCAGTTTGAAACAGGTTTCCGGAATCGTTCACGTACAGAGCGATCCATCAGACGCAGCGATAGGTGACGCTAGGCACAGTTTTGCGCATCAGCTTCAGGCACAAACAATCACGAGCAGTTGCATCCCCAAGCCGGTACATCGTAAACACCACCCGGGGGCGTATTGGCAGTGAAGCATACATAGGTCTGCCCGTCTTGTGTTGACACGAGCGGCGCTGACTTTACATCTGCGCCAATTGCGCCACCTTCCTCTAAGGAAGAAATTGCGTGCTCCACTGTGAGTGTCTGTGCATTGATAACCGCAAGCAGACCATCGGGCGCACTCACCCCATTCAGTTGCATGAGTAGTATGTGCTGCAACCACCAACGTATATTTTCCGCCAACCAATACCGGTGTCGACGCGTCGAAGCAGCAAAGCTCACCGACCCATCGGCATGTAAGACACCATCGCTATCAATTGCAACCTTGTGTAGTACGCCATCAGTTGAAACTGCATACACATGGCGCCCATCGGTATCCGTTATCACACCTGAACGTACGCCAGCCCCCAGGGAAAGGGTTGATGTTACCGTTCCACTCGCTGCACTAATGCTCTGCAAAATTTCCTGCATCATCAGCAACAAACCAATGACGAAACAACCGCAGTAGAACCAGACCAGTAGTATCCAGCTGATTCAGATTTCTGTTTCCACCGCACAGCGCCCGTAGCTGCATCCAAACAGACAAGCCAGCTCGCCCGTACTAGCCGACCACGTAGCCGCGGCTGCCGCAAAGCACACGCATCCGTTCGCAATGGTTACGTTCGGACAACGACCGCATCGCGTTGCCCCCTCACATCGGGTAGCGCTCGGCATACCACTTGGTCGACTAGGCTCGACGACGTGACAGCAATAGCCTCGCATGCGCCCCCGTGCAGGGAACATATACGATGCCTTGCTTTAAACGTCATACGCGCAACCGAACTCGATAGGTGCTGCTAGGGCGGGTGTCGAGGCACACGTCGCCCGTCCGAACACTGCGCATCTGCACCAGAACCAACAGCTATCAGGAACAGTATCTCCGACAAGAATCGACTCACCTGCATACGTCGACCAGCTCATTTGCATCTTTGAGGTGAGCGGTCCAGATGGCATGAGCACTTTGGTCGGGTGTTGGCGTATCCGCGCCCGACATGCTTGGCCCATGCGCAGCAAAGGTCGGCCAATCGGATGAAAGTGTTGATCTCCTGAGCATTGGGATCAACAGCAACAGCACTCGATTGATCCATGCGGATCAGGTATTGTTTCGCTGGCAGACGAATAACCATCTCGATCTTATCGCCCGCCAAAGCGCAATGAACCGCCCTCGCTGAGGCTGATTTGCCGTTAACGAACAGTTGCCAAAATCGTCCGGTTTCCTGATTCTGACGAAAGCGCTTTCACCGGTAACAGGTGAAACAATTTTGGCAAGATAATAACTTGGGCCTGCGCCCTGTGATTCATGGACGAGTCCCGCCTGTGTGAGCATCATCTCGCTCGCGTCAGCAGCTGTCGCGCCCGAAGGAAGTGAAACCGTAGAAAGTGGCGCCCAGAAAACTTGCCGTCCTGTTTCATCAGGACCGATCACGCGTGCAAGATATCTGCAGGTGCGCTTTCATCATTCAGTGATTGCCCATACGCAGAGTAGTACCACGTAATGCGATCACCAGCATGGAGTACCACCGCTCCTGCACCTACCTGAGACGGCAAACCATTCACAAATAGCTGCCAGTACTTCCCCGTTGCTTGATCCCAGGAAAGCGAATGACCAGTTAAAGGCGACGTAATACTGGAAAGGCAGTAGTCGCTTCCTGCCCCGGTGTCTCCTGCACCCTGTGATCATGGCGAAGAAGCACCCGTAGCACTGAGTAGTTGTTCAGTCACCTGTGCGGCAGTAGTTCCTTGTTCTACATTGGCAGTGTCTCTGATACCCATTGCCGATCGGCGCCGAAGCGAATCAACACCGATACTGGAGCACGAAACATCAAGGTGAAGGACATGGCCCTTTTGTACCAGAGATCGCAATTTTGCTGATACTGGCTGGAGATGCAAGTGCTTTTGAAATCAGCATTATCGGGATAGCGCAGGCATACCGCGCATACTTTTCACTTGAAAGTACCGTGACGAAACAGTGACCTCGGTATCGTAGTCAGGACGTGTCAGACGCAGTGTTTCGTTAGCAATCGTCGCTGGAGAGCTCGAGGCAAACAGGCGTGCCTGATCTGATGGTCCCATACTGTCATAACCCGGCAGTTCAACCGGCACAATACCCTGGCCGGCACCACGAGTATCTGCAGCTGTATATGCCCAGGTAAGAGATCCATCCTGAGCGATATAGGCCTTTTTGAAGGGATGGAGGTTACAGTGAGTGCTGCCGCATCCTCTCCGGCAGCCAATGCGTTACCATAGGCGGCTTTCGCCTGCGCCATTAGTTGAGTTCTGCCTGCACATCGGCTTGACTCGATTGGCTCAATTGTTAACCGCAGCGTCTTGCTGGCAGAAATGGCGGGGTTCTTCTGCTGGTAACGGTCAGGGTTATATCAACACTGCGAGCAGGCGTACCTGGCTCGGGGCGCAACACATTTGCCCGATACCCATTGATAGTAAGCGCATCATTTGAGGTTTGATAGGCTATGGAATACCGTTTGCCATCGACTTTAAGCGTACGTGGACGAGGCAGCGCATATCGTCAGTTATGCTCTCTGGATTAAGAGCGGCTGTGCTGTCGCTGCACTCAGTGCTCCCGTCGTAAATGCAGCATCCACTTCTGTTGAAGTGCCTGTTGCTCCGCTTCAATAGCACTTGAATCACCCGCTACAGAAACCGTAAACGAACGGGTGACGGATACTCCTTCAGGCATGCCAAAGTTAGCGAGTCCAGAAATAGTAGCCTCAAGAACAACTTGCTCTATCTTGGTTAGGTCGCGTTACTACCGCGCTCCCATCGCCCAGTCCATACAAAGGAGGTTTTACGGTAATAGCTGATGATGAAGACGACCAGGAAATAGTCGACCAGTTGACACCAGGTATTTTTGATGGAAGGGGAAATCTTTGTAACCGATGAAGCAGTATCACCAGCGGCAAAAAGCCAGAGAGCACTCTGGGCTTTTTGACTCAACAAAGTCTTTGCTGCATCAGTATTCCATGGCACAGCAAACATGCGCGCGGGGCTATATTCCTTTGTCTTGCCGTCATGCGATAGCTTAAAGACAATTTTGTTGACCCGCTGGAGCGAAGGCGTGGCCCATGATCCAACCTCATCGGGATCACCGTCATAGTAGGTAAGAGTGCCGTTATCGGTTTCATTCGTCGAGATGCCAACCTGTGCATTCGGGTTGGTGTTTGATGTCACCGCTTACCGTAACGGTAAGACCCGTTGTATTCACCTCAAGATCCTTCAGGTGATTAATAAGCACCTGATTGATATTGGTATCACTTTCGTACGTAAGCTCGGTATCCAACCAGAGAATCCTTTCGCCGGTCAGCTGGCAACGACCGAATCAAGATAGGCATCGCTTTCTGTAGTGCTTGTGTTACCGGAAGTACCACCTGAATCTGGAGCCGGTTGACGAACTGCTACCGGTATTGTCGTCAACATCATCGTCATCGTCGTCTCCGGGCCAGTAATCATCGTCATCGTCAGACCAGTAGTCGTCATCATCGTCGTTTGAAACTGCCGCACGATCAGCAAAACCGCAGATGTTTCGACGATTCCGTCGCAGATGATTCCAAATCTGTCGCAGTCGACGATACCGAGCTATGCGTTTTCAGCAGATGAAGCAGATAAAGGTGTCGCTTGGGCGGAAAATTCTCATCAAGCGCGTAAGCTGTCGTGGGAAGTGGACACAGCGACACCGCAAGCAATAATGATAACAGGACGCGCAACATGGCAGCAGGTAGTATGCAATAGATGTTGAAGCATCTCGATACATCGCTGTGTCAGCTGCAGAGACATACTCGTATGACGAACGCGTTGCATTAAAGCATAGAGAACGATGTCCGAACATAGTCGGAACCTCACTTCCAGGGCTCAGCGGTGGCGGGCATTCCGACTTTTCCTTCAGACGCAGTAATGCCGAAGAAGATTTACGGTTACTGGCATAGCGCGGATTTTCACCCGCATTTCCCCAAGCACGTTTTAACGTACCCACGCCTATCGAGGCGTCTCCCACCAAGCCAATATATTATTCGCGATTGTATCAGACCATACAGTGAGACTTCGGGCATAAAGTAACTTGTACGCCAGTGCGCTATACACCGAGAATCCAACCTCGACCAACGTGTTATAAACACCGTTTTACGTGAATATCAATCTTCATAACTGTTTGAAATCCATGCGTAAACAAGAGAAAGCTGCATCCACTTATTCTCACCCTGAATAAGGGTTTCTAATGTGCCACGAATAGCCGAACGGGACATGCCTCTATACATCTTCCGCACTTCGTGCACATTCCGGTATGCGCAGAGTGTGGGGTCCACACGTCTGGGGCACACATCAACGCAAGCTGAACAGTTCACTCCATCATTACGCATGCATAGCTCAGCATCAACCTGAGGACGAAACGTTTTGTTTTGCTCGAGATCAACGAAAGTAAAGCGCCAGGGGACAGAAAACATGACACCAACGTTTGAGAAATATCACCTCTAAGATCACAATAGCTGGGAAAATAAGAACCTATGTTGTCTCGTTGAACTGAAACAAGTGCCATAAGGCAATAAAAGTTGCTATGGAAAAAGCCCCACGGGACATACTAGACAAAATACTGAAACCCAAATATAGCTGTAGTTATTAAAGATCCAGCAAGAATCACATGGCGTGAATCAGTAAATGATCCATCGCGGTGTCCACCAATTGATTGAGCGGGGTGCGCTTTACAGCTTTTTTGCAGATCATGCAAGATGATGTTTGAACTGAGGATACCGCAGTATCCCCAGTTTTCATTTCAGCATGAAGACTCTCTGTAGCTCTTTTTACACTTTTGTTGGTTACCCACCCTTGCATCAATTCAGCACCGGCTACTTTGTTTCGGTCTTGCTTTTTCTTTCCATGCACAAACGTTGTACCCACGGCATTGGACAAAGCCATGCGCAGAAAGCTTTCCCAAAAACGATAGTCGCAATAATAGCTAGAACCAACCCAACAAGAACATGCCATCCTGAAATATGACCAGTAACAAGTGTTTCAAGAGATCCAACGGGCATATATGGGCGATCTGATCTCATGCCAAAAGCTGAGTAAACACCCCACCCACTGGTGTGTTGCAAGACCCGCCCCAACTGCAAGAAGAAAGATGGATGCTACCACTGCTCGGACACGAGAAATCATATGTTTCTGACAGTCCAGCCTATTTTGCATCATGCGTATCACGTCTCGCTTACTCATGACGAAACTCTATCTCGCACTGTAACGTTTATAGCGGCGATCACGTGATCCTGAAAAATGACAGTAAACTACCTGATGGACAGACATTTTCACAGAGACCACAGCCGTTACAGGCATCCTAGTACTACCGGAATCGAACCATTTAACTCTATGGCTTCGTACGGACAGGCATCAAAGCACTTCGACAACCACCCCTTGAAATGCAATACACCATTACGGTCTATTACAGCAAGACCAATATTCTGATATGGCACATCGGTATATGCGGCTATTGCTCCTGTCGGACACACCTCGGCACACCTACCGCAGAAATCACAGTACCCCTTGTGGAAATCCATACGTGGCGTACGAGCATTGGCCAGTCCATCTTCGATAGTAGCTGTGGTAATACAATCACGCGGACAAATTGATCGACACCGGTCGCATTTTAAGCAGAGTGAAAGGAAAGTAACTTCATCCCTGAGCCTCCTGGTGGTCTCAACAATGGATTGTTACCAGCAAAAATGCGACTCGCCAAACCAGTACAAGCAAGCATGCCTGTACCAAGCAATCCCCAGAGAACTGTACGGCGAGTTGGCAACTCCATCGTCTTATTAATCCTCAAAACTTTCAGCTATATAGCTTACCTCGGTAAATACACCTGTCATCTCTCGCAAAGTTTTTTATCGTCGAGGAATGCCCTCTGTTAATAATGAAAGCCCCTGATAAAAATCGCTTTTTGCCGTCGTGTCTATCACGTCACATAAGTCATCAATCCAATTTAAGATATGCTGCCGTAAAAGTCAGATGCGAGATTAGATAGGCGTTGAGCTTCAGCAATATTTTGCTCTTCAATGCAGCGTTACAGCGTTGAGCCAAATGGCAAGAAATTCGAACTCGAATGAAAGATGATCTTCCGGCTCATGAGAACTTTTCACGCACGCCGATATGTTCCTGGCAGGCAAGCGGTACACATCGTCGCGCGCATCCCGCAGTAAGCCTTCTTTCACTGGTAAAAACACTCTCATACGGAGTTGCCATTCGACCATCGTACGTACCAGCAGCTAAAAAAGTATGCGCATAATCAGCCAGATTCTGGCGAACTGTTTCGACGAGCTACCGCGCGAAACATAAGCGTATACGCGCGATGCATTTCTCGCTATCTTCCCTGTTTTGCCAAATTGCTTTATGCGACAAACTTTCAATCTGATCAAGGGTCAATTCACGATAAAAAGTGACGCCAGTGTAAAATAAAACGCAGCAAAACGCAGCACGTGCTTCATTGGCCTGTTTTATCTGATGAATCCCTTCTTCTTTTTCTAGAAAGTCTTGCATAATCTATTTTCTCTTTCACGTGACAATTGGATAAATCTGTCTCTCATCATGTTTCTCGTTTGCGAACGTGAGAAGCAGTAAATAAGTGCAGGTTATATAACCACTGTATAGCTTACACGTGAGACAAGTCGACACTAGAAATTTAGAGGCCGCTAAATGTTGATTGCTTATCGTACACAAGCTGCATACAAGCACGGTAAGCCAACCCACTCTGCAAGTGCACTACTGGCGCTACAAAAGCAAAACCAAAAGCTCTTTTCGGTTGTTTTTACAATAAGTCACCCACATATTGTTGGAACAATACCTGCTAGCACAACAATACAAAAAGAGATAAAATATCTGCCCCTCAGTGCTGCAACAATGAGGTAACGTCAGCAGTAGCAGCAGAAATCACACCGCCTCACCAACAATAAGCGACCGAAAAATGCGATAGTACTAAGTTGATCGAATGATTTATCTTCCTGGTTAAAACTAGAATATAGCTTGCAATACCCGCAGAACAGCTGTACCGAGATAGCCCAATGGCAAAAAGCAGGTATTCCAGGTGGAATCGCCCATCATGTAAGACTCACTTCGCTGCAAACGAAAGCAATGCGCCAAAAGAGCGGCGAGTATTGCCAAAATTCGTCGCATACCATTTTCTCGGCCCCACGACGCAATGCAACAAGATAAAGCGCCGCGAAAAGAATTACCATGCCGGTAAGCAGTGCCTCAAGGAAAAATACCTCAGTTGGATGACCCAAAAACCCCTAACATATGCTCGGATGCGCCAAATGCAAAGCATTGAAGCGAGTCCGCCAATAATAGCTAAACACACAGGTAATTGCAGCAATAGAATTTGCTTGCAAAGCTTCTTTGCGACACTCAGAAACCGCGACACAGACAAGCATCCATCCTGCCATGCCAGTTAGAAGAGTAAATATGACCAAAGACCATTGAACACTCATGCGAGGCCATCCTCTCTCCAGGCGGCAATCTATCAGATAGAATATATGCGCAACAGGTTCATTGCCATAATCAGGCATTGTGTGAATAGCTGCCTTGGCATTGACGCTAAAGCTTTTGGACACCTCAGAATCTGGATCATCTAAATCACTGTAAAACGCGCGGAGGCGCAGCATTTCTCAACACAAGCAGGCAACTGTCCAACACTAGTGCGTTGCTGGCATAGAGTGCACTTCTCAACAACACGTTCTTTAACATTCCAAGAGCGAACCCCATAAGGGCATGCCATCATGCAGTACTTACAATCCTATGCATTTCTTTTTATTGATTAATACAATATTGGTATCTGATCACGATATGATGCCGCTGTTGGGCAAACATTGACACACGGTGCGTTCTTGCACTGCATACATTGACTTGGAAGGTAATATTCTTCCAGATCAGGATAGGAACCATAAAATTTTCATATGAAGAACACGGTTCCAATAGCTTCTCAGCACTCACATTGTTTTCATTCTGCACAAGAAGCCTCGCATGAATGACAACCAGCAGCGGTCGAGATCAACTACTAACGCATAATGGCTCATTATTGACACCCTCCCAGTGTTTTCAGAAGGAGTTGGCATCCACGGCTCAAAAATCGGTTGCGTCATACCAAATGCCTTCAGGCTTTGTTGTTTTTGTACTTCATTGATGCCCCTGCAAGTGTACAGAGCCAAACTCAGGGTTATACCAACCAGTATTCTTGGTGTTATTCATTCATTCTCAACTGTCCATGACTTGCGAGTATCTTTACCGTCTTCGAGGAATTCAGGATTCCAGAAGCGCTCCATATACACTTCTCCAGGAATACGCCCAGTTACCTGCCACACCATTATTACCGTCGGCAACAACCGCCTGTCCTTCGGCAGTAAGCTGTTCGCCAGTTGCAAGGTTGCTAAAGACATCGAGACCATCAGTACGTGGGGAGTGCACATTGACCCATTCCCCCTCTTCAATGCCATACTTCGCCGCATCTTCAGGACTAATCCAAATCTCGGGAGCAGGATAAAGTTCACGTAGATAGGGATTACTACGCAGTGTGCCATGATGATAGAAAGGAATACGTCCCTCAGAAAGCACCAGTGGGTATTCATCTCGGTACTGTGTGTAATCTTCAGGTTCGAAGAAATAAGGCATAGGATTGTAATCCGTCGATGCAGGTGGCATCTCGAACTTCTCTTTGCCATGACGACCGATGTAAAGCAGGGTATCGCCGTAAGGACCACATTTATGTGGATCATAGACGATATCATTAGCTGCACATCCCGAAAACCCTTTGTATGCACCATCAACGGTACGGCATTGCCTTTGGCACCAGCCATGGCAGCAGCATCTGATGAGCTCTCGCTTCATTATTAAGACCCAATATCCCTGGTCATATTTTGTCTCGTCCCCGTATTCATCATCAGGAGTAACAACAGCAGGAAGCTTAGCCTTTGCTCTTCGAAGTTTGCACATTGGGCTTGGAGTGGCTCACCCAATCCCAATAGTCAGTAATATGTTCCCAATATGGAACAATAGGACCGGTCGATGCAGGATTGAACGCATTCTGCATGTTCACATCGCCCAAATCAGCAAGCTTTTTGCGATACCACCCCACACATCGTTTCATCAGCGCATCTCAACATGATTTACAACTGGCTGTCGTAGTACTGTTACATTCAGCCTTCCTGGACAAAGCAAGTTCCAGCCATTCAGCGGCAGGAAATACAACATCAGTTGCCTCTGTCGTAAACGAAGTAGGATACATATAATCACGGGCAATCAAGTCGAGCTTCGGAATTGCATCAAGCCAAGATGAGGAATTTACAGATTGGTGGAACTTATTGCCTCGAGCGTTCTCATCCATACTTTTTGGCTGGTAAGGTTCTCCTGTCAGAATTGCATTCAGGACTGTTGGTATAGCGGGAATGCATCCAACCACCGAGGCCTTTGTGCTCTACATAGCTGAGCCGTTCTTGAATAGCCTCATTGGTTTGAAATTGGCAAGCAGCCCCACCAATAAAACCATCAGGGAAGATAGTTGATTCCAGCCGCACGGCCTGTTCCTACGCTATTGGCAGGGCAGCCGATGATAGAGATGCGCTGTCCAACAATCTAGAGCAGCAGCTCCTAAAGCCGCCTCGACCAGAGGCAGGGTATTGATCTGGGCTGCAACACCGTCGTGATACCGCCATGCGCACTTGAACAACATCAGTCTTAATAGCCGCTTCGATACGATCAGCAGGGCAACCAGTAATTTCAGCGGTGCGCTCCAGAGTATATTCCTCACAGCGCTCCTCGATAGGCTTTCTCCAGCTGTCTTGCACTGGATAGTCACCATTCTTTACAGTTACCACACGAGCCAAACAAAGCTAGTTGTACTCGACTCGTTTTCAGGAGTCATCGGGAACGCCTGTACCACTTTTGTGACAGTGTCGTAATATAGATATCCTTCTCCGGGGATATCGTCGAACACCTCTGAAGCACGCAATAGTTGTCCGTTGCTGTCCAAGTCGGGCGTAAATCCGCAGGCAACTTCACTTGATCGCGCGGATCAGCAAGGAAAAAGGGAAGGTTTGTCCACTTTTTTCGACAAAGCTCTCGTACTCCGGCGATGTGATAGAGCCTCGTGCTCAATAATGTAGTGAAGCCAACCGAGCATCATCAGCAAACTATCGGTACCCGAGCGAATAGGAAGCCAAATCATCAGCCTTAGCAGCATCCGGTGTAAAACGCGGATCAATAACAATCGTCTTACAACCGTTTGCACGAAGCTCTGCTAACGCAGCGCCCCGCTGACGCTGGCGCATTCCAAGCAGGTGCCACGCCCCACATAACATATACTTCAGCTAAGCCGCCATATTTTGCTGGTTTATATAGTTCAGAACAGCCTGAATCGGCAATAGATGTCGCCAATGCCATTGATAAGGGCATGGTGTAATTACGAGGCAGATAGCACTGCGCACAACCCGGCTCAAAAACACACCGGCTCCCCAGAAATTACGAAAGCGCGTTGTTAAAGAACTGCGGATTACCACCGCCACCAGTAGAACAGAGTAAACCATGTTTACCCGTCTTTTCTGCCATATCCATCATGGCTTGAGCAACGATCTCACAAGCTCTCGTCCCAGCTGATACGCTCCCATTCATTACCTGGTTTTCCGCCAACACGTTTCATGGGATACTTGTTGCGATTCGGGTGGTACAGCGCCTCGAATACCTGATACCCCCTTAGGCATACACGACCCTTGACATGGGATCAATATCGTCTCCACGTAGACTCACCACTCGTCCATTGGTCACCGTTGCGATTATGCCGCACCAGAATGCACGCACGACACGAAGTGCGTACTTGCATGTGTGTCAACGCCCACGCTTTATGTGTTCTCAACCAGATTGCCATCAGCGCGAACACCTATGGCTGCAGCTCCAGCGGCTATAGCTGCGGACTCGAGAAACGCTACGTCTCGACAACGTCACTTTGCGACATGTCAACCTCCTTCTTTTCCCGTCTATTTTTCGCTTTTGGTATCGTGTAGATGGATATCGCAGAAAACAGAAATGGTCTGTAGCCATTCGACTGCTAAGCAACCGATATGCAGTGTTCCCCATCCAAAACAACATGTCCTGCATCACTTTGTCGTCCAGCCATTCTTCCATTCCAAGCAACCGCTCCAGTTCACTCAAGTAAAAATCGCGCTAATAGGTTGACTATCGATATCGCTTAAATGCTCGCGCAAAGGATTGCTGGCAACAAACAACGAACCCTCGTTCAAGGTCTCGCGGCTGTTGGCAGAATTCCAACACGGCAAGATAGGCGTCACGACGCTCAGGACATCGCAACATCTGTGCATGAAACCGCTTTGTCGGATCAAGCAACGAAACAATATGTCTCACCTACTTGAGTAGTTGTTAAGAGATAAGACCAGATGGCATCTGCGCGTTGACTATCATTCATGCGCTCACATCATTTTAATAGGACACCCCTGTTTATCAAGGGGTTCCGTAGTAAGCCCACCACAATCAATCAGCATGAGTGATAAGTGAATTTGGAGACCGCAGGGACATGGCGACTTCTGGAGCAAGGCCACGAGAATTCCACTCCTCGGCATCATGTGGTTCGATGCAATGTAGCAGTATTTTTATAAAAGCACTCTCGGTAACGGTCTTGCCCTGTCACTACCGGAAAAAGAACTGCCATAATTGCTGGCTTATCTGTATCGGTCGTCCCCACTTGCTGTAGCAACCTCGTCTGCGAAAATGAAACCACTTTGTGAAGCGGTTACGCCCCGTATATCCTCCATAAGCTTTCCTCCTTCTTCCCTCTCGCCACATCCACACCAAAGCGAGCGAAAATTGATGACATCGAACATGAATGACTCAATCATGTAAATGACTAGTCAATAGATGACTCATTCGCTTTTTCATGCGAATTAATCGGCGCTCATCCAGCAGGAAAAAGAGGAGTAAACCACTGAAAGACAATGCCTCGCAAGAACACACCGTTCAAAACGCATTGCAACTATCAATGACCAAAAGCCAACACTCGCCTATTGGGGATGCGTTTTGGGCTGCATGGAACTTCATTGCCTTCTCAGGAAATATATGGCTTAACGACATTGATAGCAGTTGGCGTATCTTCGATCTTTTAATATTCATCTTGGGGCATCGATCGATCACCTATATAGCAGTCGCAGGTATCTGATCGATTAACTCCCTTCTCATGCGCAACGCTCATTAATGATCGGAAGTAGCATTGCATTCGCTGGCACCATACTTATCATTGTGTCAGGTCCAGCTCTGATTCCTGGTGCGCACCACTTTTTATGTTGGTTGTTGCTTTACAGGGTAGGGACCGCATTATTATTCCTTCGGTCAGCTGCTTTGTTTGAGCGCTCACCCCCGTAAGGCATTTATTCAAACTAAGCCAATGCATGTTATTTGCCGGCGCAGTTTACTGCATAGTCCATACCATGCCCCATCAACTCAGCGCTCATCTGCTTTGCTTGTTTACCTATTGCTTCAGCAGTAATGTATTGCCTGCGCCCCTAAAACAATTCCAGAAGAAACAGGTTCTCGTCAGTAAAACCCATCTCACTGACAGTTTCGAAACTTCCTTGCTGCAATCGTTGTATCTGCTGCCGCATCTCAAACGCTCAAGAGCACTCTAATCGTACTGCCGCCTCTCGAAAGTGTTTTAAGCAGCGACTATATGCTCGTTATGCTTATCTTCACTTATCGTGTCAGCTGTAGGTTGCCTGATCACGAAGAGCACTTTAACTTCGGTGTACTCATCGTCCCGCCACTTTAACCATCATCGCACCGCTTATTATTGTATCCCCTCGCAAACTTTTGGATGCCCTTATATCTGGGCCGCTTCCAGTATGGCAACTTACACGTTCAATATCATGGTATGGGGCATCTGTCCCATATTGTTTTTCAGGCACAAGGTGATGCACACGGGTATTTGCTTTTGGTAATGCTGCGTTAGCAGCTGATCGCCAGTGGGAAATATCTTGTCTATTCCTCTGGTAAGCACAAAACCCGGACAAGAATCCCTACCCGGCCGTTTGTTTGATACTTGCTCTGCTGCCATTGTTATGGCTCTAGCGGTTTTTCCCGAATACAAATTAAAAGAACTATTGCTCCTATTGATGAATCGCTATTTGAAACAAAGGAATACGGTGATAAAGCTGCGCCTTGAAGGAAGCCTGTAGGCGAGTGGCAAAAGCGCATGGACTATCCACGCGAGAAGCTGAGATCTTTCTCCAACTGGCACGAGGCAAAACTACTCAACAAGTATCTGAAGACCTGGTTATTTCACCTTATACAACACGAGCACACTATTAGAAATATCTATTCAAAGCTTAATGTCCACTCTCGTGACGAGTTAACAAAACTTGTTGATCACGAGCGACAACGAAGCCAAAGAGTATAAATACCGTGTTAAGCAGATTAGACAGAGCATCTGGTTTGTATATGTCTTTTGAAAAGCTTCTTGAGAGATTTATGCTTCGACGGGTTCCCAGCGGTAAGTGGCGGCTTTTCTGCATTACGTATCATTGCGTACAGCACAATTGCCGCCACAACATCAGCAACAAAGAATACATGCAGTATGCTTAGCACTACTGCTGTTCCTTTAGTAATAAGTCTCTGCTTTCTGCGCACGCACAACCGAAGCAAAACCATACGAAGAAGTAAGTAACAGCAGCGCATAATCACTGACGGCGAGCATAGCTGCCAAAATAGGCGTCACAAAAATGAAACCAGGTATTATCGCCAGCACAAAGCGACAGAAGCAGACCGCCCACAAACACAGAAAGATAGAACGGAATAAGGCATAGTTTGAGCAGCATATCCCAGAATGCAAGCCGTCGCGGACTGCCTTCACCACGATCAAGGCAAGCGTTAACAACATTCGCCATGCCAATAATAATCATCGACGCAAACCATATATTCATGACAGCATCGGCTGCATCACCTGAATCGGGTTGCATTGATGCGGCAAAAGCACACTAGACCGACGCAAGAAGCACGATAGGTACGCAATTGCAGAGCTTTTAGGCATAACGAGTTCCTCTCCTTGGTGCGCATCTGGTACTTCACTTTACCAGAATTATTGCTTGACCCTCTTGTGATGTCTGCTAAGATATTCAACGCTTTATGGGGCATTAGCTCAGCTGGGAGAGCGCATGGCTGGCAGCCATGAGGTCAGGGGTCTCGATCCCCCTATGCTCCACCAAATTTTCAGGGTCTAGATTCGTCTAGGCCCTTTCGTTTAGTCTTTTAACCTCTCTACACGCCAAAGAAAAATGTCTTCCTTTACCCCTTACTGTATCTGAATGGAGAGTCTATTATCATGAAAAAGACCATTTGGGACTGGTATGCTCCTTTCTACCAGCGCGCTATGATCCCCTGATAAAAAGGCATACCAGTGGATGTATGACCACATCTCGCACGTCGTAGTAGACAAAACAGTTCTTGAGATTGCGACAGGACCGGGACTCTGGCAAAACATATTGCTTCTTGCGGCAAAAACCGTTACCGCTACAGACTATTCTGCTAGCATGATCAAAGAAGCACAAAAAGGTACACATCCAGAAAACCTTATCTTTGAAGTTGCAGACGCAACCCATCTTCCTTATGCAGCCCGTGCTTTCGATGTCGTTATCATTGCCAACGCACTTCATATCATGAAGAAGCCCGACAAGGCTTTTACAAGAAATCAGACGCGTCTTGAAGAATGACGGATTATTGATTGCTCCAAACTTCGTCAACCACGCCAAGATTGGTGCACTCTGGACATCTATTCTTAAGATGGTCGGAATAGGTTTTGAACACCGATGGACAAAAAGAAACCTATCTTCACTATCTTGAATCACAAGGGTGGAAGATAGAGTTCACCGAAAGCATTACAGCTAGATTGTCCATATGCTATGTCGAGTGCACTTCAAAACTTCTTGGAAAACAACCAGATGAGGAAAAGTCTCAGTAAACCAAAAGCTCCAGAAGAACATTGATAGACAGGCGAAAAACTATCAACGCGGCACCCCATGGTGTAAATCTGCTCTTCCATAGCAGCCCAGCGACAACATTCTGTATATCATGCGCCTGATGATAGTGTGCATTTTGCCTGTTGCCAGAGTTCTTCCAATTCATCAGGTGAAAAATCATCGATGCGTCGCCCCACGGCGTAAGCTTTGCGCTTCCATAGCAGCCCAGCGACGACGAAACTTATCACAGGAACGACGCAGACATGTCTCAGCATCAAGATGTTCTTTGCGGGCAACATTGACGAGAGAAAATAAAATATCGCCGAACTCTTCTTCAGCTTCACGCGAACGAGATGGAGCTGCCTTGAATTCGTCTATTTCCTCGCGCACCTGATCCCAAACGCTTCGACATCTTCCCAATCGAAACCACAACCGACTGCTTTTCGCGAGATGTCTTGTGCTTGCATAAGCGCGGGTTGAGCAGCGGGGACATCTTCACGTAGACCACGCGGAACATCCGCATTAATCCCTTGCGCACGCAACTTTTCTGCCCGTGCGGCATCCTTCAGCACTCGCTCGTGCGCTTTAACGACATCCCACAACCCAGCAACATCATCGGCGTCCTTAACCGACGCAATATCGATTCCCGCTACACTGAGAGCCGCTTCGGCCCCAAACACATGCGGATGCCGTCGAATAATTTTTCGTTCACTGCCTGTGCAGCATCATCAATCGTAAACTCACCTGCATCAGCGGCTATCTGAGCCTGCAGTACCACTTGTAGAAGTACATCGCCTAATTCTTCAATCAGATGATCTCGATCCGCTTCTTCAATGGCCGCAACCGCTTCAAAGGCTTCTTCGAGCATATTCTTAGCAATAGATTCGTGCGTCTGCTTTTACATCCCACGGACAACCATTGGGGCACGCAGAATGGCTATTGTTTCGACAAAAGCATTAAAGGCAGGGTGATCTGTTGCTGTCTGAGGATTAGGAACCTTGTGGTATTGCGCGGTTTCATCTGACAATTTCATACATCCCCTTTATCTGCTACCAGCACCACCGACCACCATACAGTCTCGTATGGATTTCACTTCCTATATCAACCTGAATGCCATATCCTATTCCGATAGGGCAGGTTAACCAGAACTGTTTCAGCCCGTATAGATCCTCGCTCTCAATACAAACTACTGGTTTTCAAGCAGCGTAACAACCGTATCGAAGGTTCCCGCACGCGCCCTTCAAGAAGCGCCTTACCACCAAACGCGCAAACAGCATCCGACGCAGCAATCGCTTCCAGGGATGGTGCGCATGAACGAAGCATTTCGGGCGTCGTTGCCAAAACCTGATCGCGCAACTGTTCGCGCCAATTTGCCGGGTAATGGAAAAATAGGCACCGTCCTGTCGCCTGGCAATAACCCTAAGGGCTTGACTGGCGCATCATGCGAAGCAACCGTGCTCACAATGTACCCTTCCATTTCTGTTGTGTCTGGGACTGAAGGAAGTAAGCCATTGGCCTGCCACATCATATCGGCTGAGTGTCTCGTCTACATGCGGATCGCGAAACGACGTGTAACGCGCGTAGCTCCATCGGTGTACGACGGAATCCAACGCCATACGCGCCGCCCCTTTTTGACAGCGCACTTCGTTCCATAGGTAATCAAGCGAGAGAACATTTGCAAGTACACCCCACTTGCCATCATAGGTTCCAAATGCAGAGACATCGGCGCCTTTCGCCACAAAGCAAACATCGGATGGCACCACAAAGGCTTCGCGTTTCACCTGTGGTGCGGGAATCAAAAGGACATTCGGCTCCCCTGCTTGTGCACATGGCAATCCTAAATCGCCCGCTTCATTCCAAAAACGCATCAAGTTCTTCACGGTCGCCGGTAAAGCTCACCGTGCATCCTTCACGCACAAACAAGCGATGGCGCACTCCATCAAGACGCGCTTATTAAAACTCGAAGCGCTCATCAAAAGTGATCGATCAAATCTTTCAGAAAGAAATAGAAGTCAACGCCATAGATCTGTTCAAGCAACACGCCTGAAGGGAACAGATACGATGCAACACGACCAGCAGCACGGGTGTGTCCTTCGTTTGCAAAACGATTGCTCCCATACCAATACGTCGTTGTATAAGAATATCGCGTATGCGCTGGGCATCATCAAAGCGCGTTAACTCCCCGTACTTCACGGGGAATCGATATCGCGAAGGTCGCTCTTCGCCAATGCCGCCACAGAAATCGTAAAACGACATGCTAATTTGCTGGTATCTTCCGCTTCGACATCGGTATCGATCTTGAAACGCAGGGCGCCCAAATGCTGGCGCGAGAGCACATCTACGTCAGCAGCTGAACGTTTCGCGGTTGCAAGACTACCAAAAAGCGACGTTAACAACGAAGCATACGGAAGGTCTCTCCAGGTAAGGAAGCCCATATTAAAAACTGTAGTTCACGTAGTCGATGTTGCGCGTCGGTAAATCACGATAGAGACAACTGATCGGCCTGTTATCCAAAAACAGCAAGTGGTATCTCATATGGAGCAGCGCCAATATCAGCTACCCCAAGGTGCGGCAGGGTCGCTAAATCTTCAGGAGTATCAGGGGCTTCCTGCCGTGCACGCAAATCCGTTACTGTTTGTTCGATAGTATGAATATCCGCTTCGGTTAAACTTTCCGCAAGTTGGTCAAGGTGTTTTTGAATATCGCTGAGACCCGTCCGCGAACGTGCCTGTAAGTCAACAAGAGCCATATGATCGCTTTCCAAAAATAAGGCTGCAGCAATACCTCTTCGAAATAGTCCGTAGTAAAGTCCAGCGCGCATGTGAGCAAGCGGCTCTTCGTAATGCAGATACGTTGTGGCAGCATCTTCACTGTATAACCAGCCCGAAAGAGCACTCCATAGAAAGGTACACACCATCAGCTATACCGCGATCACGCTCGCGCAGCGCAAATGAAAGTTGTGACAGAGATGCCTCAAGAATATCGCGCGGAATACCTTCGGATACGAGCCGCTTTACTTCCGATTCCACTACCGCCGCAGTTTATCGGCCACCCTTTTCTTTGGCATTACGCAAGGTAAAGAGTGCCGCAGGACGTGCTTGGGCATCCATCATATGAGCAGCAAAGTCGCCACCCAAACCGGCATCAAGCACGGCTCGCTTGATAGGCGATTCGTTACCCCTCGCCAGTGCATCAAGCAGTACATCAACCGCAAGGGTTCGCTCAAGTCGTTCGCATTCCCCACCACATAGGCCAGTCCAACACAGGCGTTCTCAGGCGCGGTATCCATATTCGACCTCATACACAGCACGACGCGGCGCAAACGACCCCACAGGATTCGGCGCGGTACGTGAGCGCACCTGAGCGCGGGACAGATGGCGTTCATCAAGAAAAGCAAGCATGCGATCGATATCAAGGCTGCCATAGAGCACGATGTAGGCATTATCAAGGCGGTAATGCCGCGCATGGGTATCAAGATACGATTCGTACGTCAGGTCGGGAATAGCACGCGGATGTCCACCACTTTCAAAGGCATAACAACTGTCAGGAAACAGTGCCCGCAGCATCGCATGGTACAGCACGCTTTCCGGATCAGCAAACGCGCCAGTCATCTCGTTATAGACAACACCGTTGTACCGCAGGCTCAAGCGATTGTTGTTTGCGTCTGCTGCCTTGACAGTACTGGATGTAGCGGCATCAGGGTATCGATCTCAAGATGCCAACCTTCTTGCTGAAAAATAGTCTTGTCGTGATAGATCGCCGGGTTGAGTACGGCATCAAGATCACATCAACCAAGTTAAGCTAGATCTTTGTCTCATTTGTACTGGCCACCGGATACATTGTTTTATCCGGAAAGGTCAACGCATTCAAAAATGTCTCGCATCGACGCTTTTCAAGAGATTCACGAACGGTTTCCTTTACCGGAAAATCGGTCCGATCCACACAGCACGGAATGTTCCAGAATATGAAAGACACCCGTATCATCGGCCGGTGGCGTCTTAAACGTGATAGAAAAATGCCTTGTTGTCATCATCGTTTTTCAGATACAACAAACGCGCACCTGACGCTTCATGAAACATCGTGTCGCGCGCGACCATCAATCTCGGAAGTTCTCTTCAGAATCCACCCGAAAGCCATGGAGACGACTATTAACTTCGATCATACTGATCTCCTTGATTCAAATACCCCACTGGGAAAACGCTCATGGTGCAAGATTTTTACCGAGGCATATTCTATCGCAGAGAAGCTGCTGTGCAAATTGTTACCCGTGTAAGTTTCTCCAATTAGCCCTTTGCGGTACCATAAGGCAAACACCACGTGGAAAAGAGGTGCCGCGAAACCCTAACGGATTCCCAAAACAGATAGCTACCGTTCTTATCGATTGGGTGGCAGCTCGTCGTGAAGAAGGGGCAGAAAGCCCGCTTATTGATGAAGGAGAGCTAGCGCATGAGCTTGGCGCGAGCAGCTGGAAGCGCAGTTATCTCAGACGACTTAAAACATCCTGTGCGCCTATTGCGATCGCGACTGGGTTATCCGACGATTTCTCTACTTGTTGTCGTACCAGGATTGAATCGTCCCTGAGCGTGCGCTTTTCGCGCATGCCTTTTAAGACCACTTTACCAGCGGCAGAAGCCACAAAACGCTGGAACGACGAACTCAAGAAAATCGCGAAAACTAAGAAGACCACCTGGGCAGAATTTAAAAATAACGTTGCCCCTGCTGAGGAAGAGCCAGCCAAACGGAAACGATCCACTACAGCAAAAGGTAATAAAGCAGGCAAAGCCACCGATAAAAAAGGTACCCCCTTGTCGAAGAACCCACTGAATAGCTCGCGTGCATAAGGGCGGCAGGTGCCGCGCATAAGATAAGAAAGGCGCCCATGAAGGACACCTTTCTTATAGTTTTTGTCCTTTACCTTTTTAAACGTGGAACACTACGGTAGCAAATCGCAAGCATTGCGCTGCCGAACACCAGAGTAAACACCATCATCGGCCAGACAAACTTGAACCAGTGCGACATCTTCATATTCAGCATCTGCAAAGTTGCCATAACCAGCCCGGTCGGGGCAATGTAGAGCATTGCGTACTGACCAAACTGATACGCACCAACAATGATCCAACGAGGAATACCCACGGTATCAGCTAGCGGTGCAAAAATAGGCATAGACAGTACAGCCAGACCACTGGACGAAGGCACCACAAAGCCAAGCACGAAGAAGATAAGTACAAGGCATATAATGAACAGCGGGCCACTCATGCCCACAACCATATTAGAAGCAGTGTACAGCATCGTGTCGCTAATCAGACCTTGATTAAGCACATAGTTAACACCACGCGCCAGGCCGATGATAAGGGCAACCGGCACAAGGCTTGAGGCGCCCTGCGAGAACGCATCGACCATCTTTGCTTCGCCGATGCCCTTCTTTCCCCATCCACCAATAAACATAACCAAAATGGATAGCGTCACGAATTAGCAGCCATCTGTGGGAACCACCAACCAAGACGCATGACACCAATAATCATTAGGATAAAGGCAAACACGAAAATAACGAGAACGATCTTTTTGCGGATAGTGAACTCGTGTTTTTCGCCATCAGCTTCCTCCATGTCCCATATGGCCTTAAATTCTTCACGATCCTCGTAGGAATAGCTAAACTCGGGATTGTTTTTAACTTTTGTTTGCGTACCAGCGCAGATACAGCAGGTACACTAATCGAAGCAACATAAGGCCAAACAGGCGAATACCCATGCCTTCAGTAAACACAGTACCAGCTGCATTAGAGGCAATAACGGCACTAAAGGGGTTAACCGTTGAGAAGGTAGTACCTACGGAACTCGCCATGAAGATGGCGCCAACCGTCACGATGGAGTCGTAGCCCAAAGCTATGAACACCGGAGCAAGTATGGGATAGAAGGCAACCGCTTCTTCTTCTCTATACCGCACATGGTACCGCCGAAAGATCATGAAACAGGACACACCAAAGACCAGCAGAAACTCGCGTCCAACTGTCTTTTTGTGAGAGCAGAAAGCCCCGATTCAAACGCGCCCGTCGCTTTAACGACGCCAATCAGCTCACCCCAAGCACAGGATGAATACTATAACGTCGATACCCTCGACATACTCAGTAACCATGGCGAAGGAATCTCGGTAACGCTAACGGGATGCTGCGCAAGCTCGTCACGTTCCTGGAATAGAAACGGCTTTTGGTACTGGCACCACCAGTAAATTGACTAATGTCGATTTTGCACCCCATGGCATCAAGTGATTCCTGGGTTGCTTCGACTCGTAGTAACCTCCCAGTTGGTGAGGTTATCTCCCAGGCCTGCCACCGCCTGCATCGTACAGAGCTTTCGAATACTGGCCAGCCGGCACGAACCACGCACGACGGCAAGAATCGTCACGATGAACAGAATGGTGAAGGCCGAAGGGAAAGTAAACTTTTTCTTTTCCTTTTTTGGAAAGCCTTCGGCGGCCAGAGGGGCCACAGTAGCGGTAGCTTCAGCCACGATTCCTCCTTGTTTGTCCGAGGATGGCCGTTTTGCGCCTTACCGTCTGTCGCGCGCGCTCTTCGCGCCTGCTTTTAAGAAAAAGCGTATCCGGGCATCCAGCGTTGATGCGCACCCCGCACCTTGATAGAGCAAAATCTTAGTAAGTGCGGGTGGGTGTAGGAGATATAAACAGGTGCTAAACGAGTTGCGCTGAAAGTATGTATTTAGTGCATACCATATTTTCTACAAAATTAGTTCTCCCTTAAACCGCAGGTAGATAGCTTATGATTCATAGGGTCTTCAAATAAGAACGATTTAGCGTACACTTTCACATAAACCGCTCGTCGGGTATACATATCATTTGGGAGGAAGAAGGCACTCAGAGCAATCATGTATACGGTTCTGTTTTTATTGCACACCTCATCATCATGCTGTTCTATACGATTGTCGCGGCGACGAGTTTTTCAGCCTACTTTGTTTCGCGGCGACGGTCGTTTCTGTTTATTGCAATCGGATTTATCTTTTACTTCTTCGACGTATCACTTGTCTTCAAAGATGATTTTGTAACTCCCGACGCTGTATTTAAGGCAGAAACATTCTGGGAAGTGGGCAATCCCCTTTGCAAACCATCATTACCGGGTTAGGTACCTTTCTTTCTCTGGATGGCCGTCTGCTACTATAGTTGGTGAAAAACGCAAACGCAGTACTGTATGCACCCATTATCGTATGGGCAATCTCAAGTTCACTTTTTGTTTGTAGCTATCACCGACCTCCAATGGCGTGAATTCATGTTCTATCTAGCAGCGTGAACTGCTGCTGTTTTTCTCATACGCATTCCTTGCACGCCGCTACACAACCACCAAGGACGAATCGATACATGCCTTACTCCGGTCGCCACCGCCGCATTTTTATCGCCCTCGTGCTAACGATAGGCATCATTCTTGAAAACGTTTACTTCCAGTTGCTATTTTGATGCATCAGGACTCCCGACAACATGTGGTTCTTCGCAGAGCGTAACCCCATGGAAAACATGCTATTCATCTGTTTTGGCGTGGTGGCGCTGCGCAACATCCAGCAGACGCTTCAACTGCGCTACGAAGCACCTCCTCAGCGCGACGATACAACAATGGCTGAGTCCATCGATCGTATACTGCCGCTCTCACTGTAAAAACCATGGCCTTTCAAAACATTGAAAGCGAAGTGTTGCGCCTTATTATCATGGGGTAAAGATAAACCATGAACATTGCAAGTGTGATGCAACTGGCTTTTAAGCACGATAAAAGTTCATGTACATAATATCCCTGAAGAAGACAGGACAGCCTGACAGGAAAAACGCTTGCACAGAACTTCTGGAGTGATTGAGGCGTTATTTGAAACAATTAAATGCTGCTTGGAGTTACTGGATACCAAAAATTATTCTCCATCTGCGAAAATGTGACATACGTCAGGATGGCCCGTGCGATGCGCGCTCTGTTAGAATAAGCGCACCTAAACCACCGAGAAAAGGAACGAGCCAGATGGCAACCATCGATACCGTTAAAGATATCCTGAGCGAAAATTTAGACATCGACCCTGAAACAGTCACTGAAGACTCCACGTTCGAATCGCTCAATATCGATTCGCTCGATATGGTCGAGCTTTACCCTGCGATCTTGAAGAGCGCTGCGATGTAGATATGGGGTGAGCCTGAAGGTCTTGAAACCATCGGTGACCTCGTTGAATACATCGATGGTCTAAACCAAATACCTGACTTTGAAAAAGCGGCTCTCTTGGAGCCGTTTTTCGTCAAAGAACCCCAATAGACAGCAATGCTTGTATTGGGCTTAAGTTATTTCGAAGTCGTTTTCATAGTGACGCCTATCACACACAGTAGTCGGATAGCCTCTTTACTCTTCTACCCCCAAGGAAAAGCGGGCACGCACGAGTTCGCCTGTAAAGCCTTCTACCCCTTCACCTAAATCCCGCGCTGCAAGGCGGGCTTCTCATTTCCATCCCGCATCACAACAATACGATTACACAAAACGCTGTGCCACCGCCAAATCGTGATGTACAAACAGGTACGTTATCCCCGTCGAGCCTCGAATGTCTTCACGCAAGCAGAGTATTTGATCCTGCACGATGGTATCGAGTGAACTTGTCGCTTCATCAAGTATTAAGAGCGCCGGTGACGAGGCGAGAGTCTCGCGCGATAGTCCACGCGCTGCAGCTGACCACCAGAAAGCTCAAACGGCGTTTATTAAGTACGTTCCGTGAAAAAGGAAACCCTTCAAGCAAAGTGAATATGCTGAACTCTTTTATTAGCAGGACAAACCTCGAAGTTCCGACACTGGTTCAGCCAATAAACGTTCAACCGTCAGATGCCCTGTCGAATGCCGGCACAGGGTCTTGCGTCACAAATTGTATCTGCGGCCGAAGTGCACGCAGCGCACGGACAGATAAGTTGGAAACTGAGCATCCACGCCAAAACACCTGTCCAGCATACGGACGGTCCAGAAGTGCCCCTATGCGCGCGACGCTGCTCTTCCCGCCCCACTTTCTCCAACAAGCGCGACCGATTCTCCTTCGTGTAGCGTCAAATTAAAGGAGGAGACCGCCGTCACAAAACCACTGCCGCGCCGCCAGCGCTGAGATACCTCTTCAAAACGAAGGAGTTCCGTCAGCAACAGGAGGTTATCTGCAGCAGGAAATTCGCCCGTAGGAGGCAGTTCGCCGGCATCATGCGACAGATCATTTTGTGGTGGAGAGATCACTGATAGTAGCAGGTCACTTGCGACGGATAGATCATCGGTACTAGGCAGTTCATCAGCAACAGACAACTCATTGACAGCAGACACCGTATTCACGGCAAAGCGTGATTTTTGATTGCCGTCTAAGCGTGGAGTGGCTGCGATCAGCGCGCGAGTAAGTGCGGTACTCGAATGACGTAACAATGCGCCGTCTTGCCATATTCAACAAACGTACCCTGCTGCATCACAGCCATGCGATCGCAGGTGTAAGCTACCAGCGATATATCATGTGAGACCAGCACTAACGCGGTTCCATGAGCCTTCACTTGCTGCACTAAAAAGTCAATTGTCGTACGGCGAGACAGCGTATCAAGGGCGCTCGTTGGTTCGTCAGCCAACAAAACCCGGGGGCAAAAGGCAGTGCTAGAGCAATCGCCGCGCGCTGCAATTGACCACCAGAAAGTTCAAAACGGGTACGCATCAAATATATGCTCGACATTGGAAAATCCAAATTCTTGTAAGAGGTCGCGAGCTGCCTTACGCGCAATTTGACGGGAACAACCTTCTTTCAGGCGAATCGATTCCGCCAACTGAGCACCGATGCGCATCGTGGGGTCAAATCGCGAAGCAGGATTCTGATAAATAATAGCTAACTGTCGACCCCGAAGAGAGCGCATATCCTCTTCTGAAAAGAGCTAAAAGGTCACGCTCGCCCTAAAAGAATGCGCCCATTCACCTTGGCACTGGGAAGCAGACACCGTAATGCCCGCAGAAGCGTCGACTTGCCTGCGCCGCTTTCGCCCACAATGCCAAGCAATTCCCCGCTGCAAGATCAAACGACACGCCACCGACTGCTTCTGTTTCGCAATCGGGATACGCTACGTGCACATCGCGCACAGAAAGAACGGGGGAATTTTCCTTTACGAAACGTTCCTTTGAGACGCCTTTCGTTGAGAAACTTTCCGGTGCGTGAGTAGTAAAGTCTCGCCATACCGTCGTGCGTCATTTCTTACCAAAGCTTATTCGTTACGCCGTAATACTCCACGGGGTACAAAGAATAGCCCGTAACATCTGAGGTACAGACCGCGTTCATAACTGACGAGCCAATGAATATGTTTGGACAATCCGCCATAATAAGGCGAGTCGCTTGTGCAGCAAGTTCAAATCGGGTTTCCTGATTGAATTCACCACGCATTTTCTCTACGAGCGCATCAACCTCATCGTTCGCATAGCCACCCGCGTTTTCCGATCCATCGCTCGCAAAAATAAAGCGTCAGGAAATAGCTTGATCCCCATTGCCAACCGTTGTCGTGTTGTCACAACATCAAGTCAAAAGTCAGCGTTGCAGTACACCGTGCGACGTTTTCGTAGAGCTGTAGGTGATCTCGATACCAATCTGCCGATAGGCATCCTGCAAGGCTGGCGCAAGCAACAAGAATTCGGGTCGGGACGAATAGTATGCCAACGAAAAAGAGAGTCGCTGTCCATCCTTTTCGCGGATTCCATCGCCATCGGTATCAAGATAGCCAGCACTATCCAGCAGCGTAGCGGCAGAAGAAAGATCAAATGTTTGGGCAACATCAGACACAGCGCGACTGTAAGACAGATACGACGGAATGGCAGACCATTCGGACGAATATTGCCACCCAGTAAAAAGATTACCTGTTGTTTCACGATCGGTAACCTTACCTCAGCGCTTCGCGTATCACACGATCAGCCAAAAGAGGATTACGTAAATTACAGATCACAAAGACACTGCGTACGCTTTCACTTGTCAGTGTCGTAAACGTAGGGTCGTTTTCGAAGGTTTTAAGATCGCTTGCCAACAAACTTGAAGATATGTCAGCGTCATGAGAACGTAAAGCAATCGCACGTGTATTCGCATCAGCTGCGCGACGACACGTTAGAGCCGCTACGGTCGCAGTTCCTCCCCAATACCCTTTGTAGGCACGCAGGTGAAACCTCGGTGCTTAAAAACATCATCACCCTCGTACGGCCCCTGTCCCCGCATGAGCCGGTGCGGTATCGACCACCTCGACATCAACAATGGAAAATACTGGCTCTGCTAACTCCCCTGGCAGGGTTGAAACCGGCTCGGTCGTATGAAGGACAATCGTATTTTCATCAACGTCGATAGAATCGATACGGACTTTCTTGGCAGCACGCGGCGCGCGCTCAATAGAACGCCTCAGTGACTCCTTTACCGCCTGAGGATCCATCTGTCGACCACTCTGGAAAGAAAACTCCCTCGCGAATCGTAAACTGCCAGGTTAGTTCATCGATATTTGTCCAGTCGACCGCCAAACAAGGGCGCAATGACATATCGGTATCAAAGGCAACAAGAGTCTCAGTCAGGCTGCGGCAGACCGTATACCAACCATCCCATTTATTTACCGGATCAAAACTGTTGGGTGCATCGTTATAGAGGATGGTCAACGAAGCGGGCGGCTCAGATCCGTCATGTACACTACTCTTCCCGCCATCGTGCACACCCTAAGGTGTCTGATGATCCCCACAACCAACAGCACTTATTCCTACTGCACAGGCAGCCCCACCGATAATAAGCCCTTTAGCAAAGGCACGGCGAGAAACCGCTTGTTCAGATTTTTGTAAGCGTGTGGCAAGAAGTTCCTGCTCGAACGTTTGCCCATCAGATGCGTTCATAGGCGATTCTCCTTATTGTTGATAATGCGACTGAAGCTCGTACCCAATACATTGAAAGCAAGTACTGCAGACAAATATGGCTACACCCGGAAAAAGCATCAGGTACGGTGCGCTTGAAAAGTAGAAACGACCGTCATTTAGCAGAGCGCCCCATTCGGGTGTCGGTGGCTGCACTCCTAGACCAAGGAAGGAAAAAGCAGCAAGCAACAGCATAACAGGCCCTATATCGAGCACCGCCATAGCTATCGTTTGGGGAAGCATGGCGGGAAGTATATGCCGCACAGCTATCTGCCAAGCATTGCAGCCATTAAGGCGCGTTGTTTCGATAAATGGGGCATGCACAATGCCAATCAACCAGTGACCGGGTCTGTCGTGCATAACGAATCCACGTGACCGCGATAATGGCAATAAAGGCATTTTAACATACCTGTACTCAACACTCCCACACAGTGCCACGCCTAAAAATAAATTCAGGGAACGACTGAAACAAATCAGCAACACGCATGAGAAGCGTATCAGCCCAGCCGCCAATATATGCCGCTATAAAACCCACCCCGATACCGACAATCGCAGGTAAGGCTACAGCGGCAAGACCCATGAGCACTGAAATGCGAGCACCCGCGATAATGCGGCTCAAGAGATCGCGTCCCATCACGTCACATCCAAGCCAGTGACCTGGCATGGGCGGACAGAGTGTATTGACATAGTCGGTCGCAAGCGGATCACAGGGAGTAACCCAGGGTGCAATACAAGCCAGCAGGATAACTGCTGTGACCCCTGCTGCTGAAACAAAGAACACCGCTGATTTTCCGTTTATCTGAAAGGTTTTTTCTGTTCATCTGAAAAGCCCGCCTTTCAGATTGCTCAAGACTAATACGTGGGTCAGCGATGCGATAGATAATGTCAATAAACAGATTCACTATCACGAAAAACAAAGCACTGACAAGCACATATCCCTGCACAAGGGCGTAATCGCGCGCAGTAATGGCCTCAATGGAAGCAAGACCAAACCCGGAAGATTAAATACCATCTCGGTGGTAATAGAGTCTCGAAAGCATAGCTCCCAAAGCTAAGCCTCGCTACGGTAAGAGACGGAAGCAATGCATTGCGCAGCACATGGCGCCAGATGATACGGCGGTGTCCATACCGCGACTAATAAGTCCTTTCGACATACGGCTTAGAGACTCCGCAGTCACATCAGCTCGTATTCGCTCGATCAGGCGGCCAACGTAAGAAAAACGACAAGGCCACTACCGGAAGAAGATAACCCACAGCGCTTGAAGCATCAGATACCGCAGGAAACCAGCCAAGCGTAAGAGCAAACAGATATATCAGCAGTAAACCAAACCAAAAGGTTGGCATCGAAAGACTCGTGAGTTCAAACAGACGAACAAGCAGGGCGGAGAGCTTTTGTCGGATGAACGGCGGCAATCACGCCCGTTGGAAGCGCCACCCCGCGGGTCAACAACAGCGCAGCAAACGACAGCGTAAGCGTCACGGGTAGCCGTTGCAGCAGCACATCGGCGACAGGTGCACTATACACATAACTATATCCCCAATAGCCTTGAAAAATCCCCTGCAGCCAATTTATATACTGCGTAAAAAAAGGTTGATCAAGTCCCATATCATGTCGTGTCTGTTCAAGCGTCGGGGTTGGAGCAATCCCTGAGCCGACAGCATCATGCAAGAGCAGGATCACTGGGCGAAAGATGCATGAGCAAAAAGCTGATAAAAGCTTTATGCTCACCAATAGCGCCCCAAGCGCCAAAAGACGTCTGACAACAAGCGCGGTCATAGGGATTATTTCACGCCAACAATCATAAAGAGCGGTGATGAAGCATAATAGGCAGCTTCATTTGGCGTCCACACGCGCTTATGAATGTCACGATGAACCTGTACCCGAGAAAATCCCGAGTTGACGAGTGTCCGATCGTCCCATGCGGGTCGAGATTCGCGTGTCAGCGGCAGCCTCAGCTGCAATACGCTCACAGCGCGTACACTGGTCGTCAGCTGCCCGACAAGCAACTGGCAGGTCGAGTAGTTGATTGTTTGCTTGGTCCATCACCCGCTGCGCTTCGACACCGACATCCGACAAGTAGGAATACCATCCCGCATCAAAGTTAATAAGACGCCCGCCGGGGAACAAGCACGCGCTGCCACTCGCGATAAGCGCCCAGCGGATCTTCAAGATTCCAAGTAACATTTCTCGTGACGATAACATCGAAGACGTCATCGTCAAACGGTAGAAAAACGCGCATCACCCTGATGAAGACGCATCTGTGCATTATCGGTAGTATTGATCCCAGCATGAAAAAGATTTTGACGCGCGTGGGTAAGCATCTCTGCGCTACAGTCGAGCGCGTCAACTGAACAGCCCGCCTGCGCACAGAGAATGCTGAAAAACCCTGGTCCGCATCCGATATCGAGCACGCGCAAAGAGTGTTTACCAAAACCGGGGATCGTATCATCTAATACTGACCACCAATGGTGATAGATCTCTGTTGTTAACTCACGCTGAATGGTTTCACTGTACGAAGGGATCGTTCGTCCCAATATGCATCGATAGTATCAAGCAGTGTCACGCATTCGCGCATACGATCAACCCTCAGAATCAGACTCGCGTCTCCTCTAGGGCTGCATAGTCTGCTGAGAAGATCGCTAGTAACACCTTTTAGATAGATCGTAACACTATTCGCTCTCGAAAAGCAAGAATACTCCTGTGCACGATATAAATACCACCTTGCCCACCAACCGCTACCATGCGTGCAAAATCCATACGAGACAGACAACAACAAGCAGTCTTCGCAGGTAAACAGGTGAATTGACATGAAGCGATAAGCTGATGGTGCGAAAGATATAGTCTGCCAATATAAAGCAACGAGCCAGAAACCCGTTTTAAGATTCGTGAGCAAGATTCTTATTCATGAGCGAGATTCTCAAGCGCTTCACCGGAGAAGCGATAGACCGTCCAACCATTCATTTCTTCAGCACCCAGCGAATGTAGAAGCTGCCGCTGCGCTTCGTTCCAATCGGGGCTTGCACATTCCACCCCGCACCCAATCGCGTTCACGTGCAATGGAAGCGATATGACGGAACAGAGCTGACCCAAGCCCTTTGCCGCGAAATTCCGGATACAGATAGATACATTCCACATAGATAGAAGGCTTTACCTTGCAGCGCTGAAAAACCATGATTGAATAGGCAAAATCCAACATCCTTGCCATTAACTTCGACAAAAGATTGCCTCGGCCATACCCTGATCAAAACATCCAGGTACGTAAGCGGTCTTCATCGGCGCGCACCGTTTCGCCGACTTTCTGAAATGCGGCGAATTCTTTAATGAAAGCAATGAGCTTGCCGGTATCTTCTCGCTGTGCAAATCTAAACGCACACCCATCGGATCCTCCTTTGTCGAACCCGAATCCAGAGTAACGCTGAAAACCGGATCAATCTATTTCATTTCGCAGACATACCCATTGGAACCGAAAAGGCAACAGAATCGCCACAATCGATTTTTGCTTCACACTCGACCACACCAGCTATAAACTAGAATAGTAAAAAATAGTAATCACTATCCCGACTACACAGCGAAAAACCCCAGGCAGGGGCTGACTAACACAAAACCCTCGCCCGGAGCGGTCATAGAAAAGTATATCACTATACGCTATTTAGCTATTATCCCCACCGTAGGCACAGGCATCCCTAAATTTGCCGTATCCTTCAGCATCCATCTGATCGTAAGGAATAAAACGAATCGCTGAACTATCAATCATACACGCAACCCCCTTATCAGAGGGGACCATCAGGAAACACATGACCGAGATGGCTTTGCGCCCACACGGCTGAGTCACTTCAGTACGCACCATGCCATGACTCGTATCGGTGCGCTCAACAATCACAGCTGGGTCGATAGGCTGTGTAAAACTCAGCCACCCACAACCAGAAGCGTACTTTGATTCAGACGAAAACAGCGGTTCACCCGTAACGATATCGACGTAAATGCCTGCTTCAAATGTGTTGAAATATTCCCCTGAAAATGCCGGATCGGTACCTTCCTGCTGCGTCACGTGATACTGAGCATCCGTCAACATTGCTTTTGATTTCTTCATCGGTCGGCCGCGTGTATTCAGAAGGGTCAACGTATGACTGCGCCGCTTCTAGCTGTACATCGTCCAAGCTGCTGAAATCGATATGGCAGTACCCACCGGGGTTCTTTTTCAGGTAATCCTGATGATAGTCTTCGGCTTCAGAGAAGTTCTCAAGTGGCTTAAGTTCCGTCGCAATAGATCGCTATACTTTGTTTGTTCTTGCAAGTCACCGATGAAAGCGTCGACGCATCGGCTTCATCGGTAGTACATACCAGTGCGATACTGGCACCCCGGTCGTTTCCTTTGTTGATTGTGGCTTAAAGGATCATGTACTTTTGAACAGCTGCGTGGCCAGCGTACGCAGACTTATCAATAGATGGGTCGTAACGAATATGTACCGTTTCGGTATGACCCGTTGTACCAGAACACACCTGTTGGTACGTGGGATTTTCGGTTGTGCCATTTGCGTAGCCACTGACAACGTCATATGCCCCAGGATACGCGAAAAGTATTCTTCAACACCCCAGAAACAGCCGCCTGCAAAATAGATATCATGCAGATTATTCGTATCAATATGCACCGTAGTTCCTTTTCCATCATCAACAACAGATGTTGTTGTATCGCCTGTCTTGCCAGCAATAAGTGCATCGATTTCGGCGCGCACTTCATCGGAAGTCATCTCGCCGGTGACTTTCTCTTTACGACCCGCCCTCAGCATCGAAAAATACTGAGGTGGGATAGCCCGAATATCAAAGTGGCTCAGCTGTGCCCATCGCTATCGAACAGAATAGGAAACGTAAGATCTTGCCCATGGCCCAGGTAGAAAACGAACTTTCGTCAACCTCGCCCTTGCCCAGGGGCCACCACAGACAATATCTGCGCGCTGCCAGCTTCATTGTAGTCGGTTGCGAGTGAAGCGAAGTCATCGAGCCCTCGCAAGGCACGTCGGACACCAGCTTGCCCAAAACTTAGTATAGACTGGCCTGCCACGGTAATCCGACAAGGTTGCCGTAGAGCCATCCAGCGCTGGCAAGGTGAAAGTCTTCTGCTGCTTTGACTCGACTCAGTGGTGCTCGCAGGTGTGAAAGCGAACGAGACGCGGAAGCGCCGGTCTGCAGCGTGTAAGCCTGCGAAATAACTCATGAATAACCCCAATGCAGCAAGTACCAAGCCACCAACAAGTTTAATGGTTGGCAGATAGCGATTGAGATTACGTACCCGACTCAGTAGAAAGTCGGATCCTCAACGAAAGCACCAAAAGGGAATCGCCAAGCCAAGCGAATATATAGCCAACAGGAACCCACCAGATGCGGCAGTTCCTTGTTCGGCGGCAAGCGCCAGTATCGAAGCTAAAATTGGACCAACACAAGGAGTCCAGCCCAATGAAAAGATAAGCCCCAGCAAGAAGGCACTCGCCACACTTTCTTTTTTCCTGCAATGCTCTTCGGTAGCGTAAAACGCCGCTCGCGCATAAGAGGGGCAATCTTCAGCAATCCAGCCATATAAAGGCCGAAGATAAATACCACCACACCGCAGACAATCGAAAATATCGGTGACGAGATCACACCACCCAGTGCGCCTGCTCCCCAAACCCAAGCAGGAAAAACGCTGCTGATAATCCAATGATAAAAGCGAGCGTGCGTGCAAGTTTGCGCGCAAACGACAGCTTTTCAGAGGTGGCATCAACTGAAAGATAGGCAATATATACGGGCAAAAATAGGCAGAATGCAAGGTGAAAAGAAAGAGAGTAAACCAGCACAAAAACACTGCAAAGACGTCAGCGCTGATGGAGATCATGCAGGGCCCCTTCCGAAACCTACTATTAGGTCCAAGCACGACACCATCAAACTCTGTACGATCGATTCGTATGATCGCATCAAATAATGTGGCGAATCAGCATGACCATACTGCCTCTGCTTCAGTTTGCCTCTTTGCTATAAGTCTACCCAAAAATTAAGAAATCTTTGGTTTTTCTTGCCCTCGATAAACGATCTATCAGGATTTTACACGTCCGTTACTATCGCAGTCCCAATAGTAGCATCACCCACCAAAGAGAGCAGCTCAACGGACTGTTGATGTTGGTGCTGGTATTGGTACTGACGCTGGTACCAGCACTGACACCGGTGCCAGAGTTTGTGCTAGTACGAGATAAATCTGGCACATACACGCTAGAATAATTCTTGGAAACTTGTACGAAATAAACAGCTCAGGTGCAGCCTATGAGCCACACCCGAGTACTGTCAAAACATTACCGCTTGAGGATTATTGCGTCGTTTAAAACTTCGCGTCGCTTAAAACCTCGGCTTGATGTTAAAACGTCAGCGCCTTTCGAAATCTCGGCTTTGATGTCAGTGATAAAAAGTCATCGAGGCTGCGCTGCACGGTTTCGCTTGACCGGTCGCGCACTGAATGTTACCCGCTTTCTTCCACTTCACCCAGAATAAGCATGTAGGGCAACCCGATCGACACTACGTGCTTCGCGGATCTTGTAACCACTCTTTTCTCGTCGCGCTCGTCAACCTTCACGCGTACACCAGCTTGACGCAGCTTATCAGCAATCTGACGAGAGTATTCGCGGTGTTTTTCCGAAACCGGCAACACCTTTACCTGCAAAGGAGAAAGCCATGTGGGGAATTTGCCTGCGTACCGTTCGGTCAGCATACCAATAAAGCGTTCAAACGAACCAAAGCCCGCACGATGAATCAGGATTGGTCGCTTCTTTGAGCCATCCGAATCGGTGTATTCCAACTCAAAGTTTTGCGGCAGCTGAAAATCGAGCTGAATGGTGCCGCACTGCCAAGTACGACCAAGGCAATCCTGCAGATGGAAGTCGATTTTGGACCGTAGAACGCGCCATCGCCTTCGTTTGAGGTGTAATCGACACCCATGGCCTCAAGCGCCTGGCGCAAACCCTCTTCAGCAAGTGTCTCAATCTTCATCGGATCCCATGGAATCATCAGGGCGGGTAGAAAGCTCAACTCGATACGGAAAACCAAACTGTTCGTAATACGCCGTAATCAGATGTGCGGTATCGGTTACCTGTTCGGTAATCTGATCGGAGCGAATAAATAGATGGGCATCGTCCTGCGTAAAAAGCACGCACGCGGAACAAGCCATGTAAAGCGCCCTTCAGTTCGCGACGATGATCTTTGCCCGCCTCAGCCAACTTCAGCGGCAGATCGCGGTAGCTGCGCGGCTTGCTTTTATAAATCAGGCAGGCACCTGGACAGTTCATCGGCTTAACAGCATAGTCTTCATCATCGATGACGGTCGTGTACATATTTTTCTTTGTAATGGTCCCAGTGACCTGAGGGTTTCCCACAGCTTGCGCGACAAGATAATAGGAGTATCGACCTGTTCATGGCCGTATGCCCTCTTGCATTTCCATCCAATACTGGGTAAGTGCATTTTTCATGCGCATACCATTGGGCAGCCAGAACGGAAAGCCCGGACCTTCATCAGCCATCATAAAGTTCCATTTCGCGGCCGATCTTGCGGTGATCACGCTTTTCCGCTTCGGCAAGCAGCCTTCATGATGTGCTAGTTCTTCTTTGGTGCGAAATGCCACGCCGCCGATACGCGTCAGCATTTTTATTAGCAGCATCGCCCTTCCAATAGGCACCCGAAACATTTGTTAACTTGAATGCTTTGAGCGCCTTGGTATGGGTGATGTGCGGTCCAACACACATGTCAACGTATTCGCCCTGCTGGTAAAACGTCAAGCGCACATCTTCAGGTAAATCACCAATATGCTCTGCGCTTTGTAGCTTTCGCCTCGTTCAGCCATGAACGTTACTGCTTCTTCGCGCGGCAACCTCGAAGACGGTAAACTTGAGATTCCTCTTTAACGATCTTTTTCATCTCAGCTTCGATAGTGGGCAGATCGTCCTCTGAAATTTTCGCATCGCCAAGATCGATGTCGTAGTAAACCCATTGTCGTTCGCTGGTCCGTAGCCAAATCGAGCCTCAGGATATAAACGCTTGACGGCCTGCGCCTAAAATATGTGCAGCCGAATGACGCAGAACGTGGAGCTCTTCGTCTTCGGGACATTCATCGATGTGTCCGTCGTTATAGAGAACCTTCATGGCTACCTCTCTTATCAATCTTTCGTCATCGGCAATTCAATTACACTGTACTTAATCGCCGCGGTATTCTGCCAACTGGCACTCATGATACTGACAGTCGTCACAACCCCCACAACCACACATCAGCACGCACTTGTCCTATCGTTACTTGTTTGCCGTTATCGTTCCCGTTGGTTGCCTTTACTACTGCCGTTACAGGATCCGCAATCCTGCTTCTTTGAGCTGGCGTGCTGTCACCTGGCCGGGGGCGCCCGTCATAGGATCAGCCGCACTTGACGTCTTCGGGAAAGCAATAACATCGCGGATAGATCTCTTGTCTGCCAGCAGCATAACCAGTCGGTCGAGGCCAAGCGCAATACCCCCATGTGGCGGAGCGCCAAGCTCAAGCGCATGGATCAGGTGACCAAATTTGACTTCCATATCTTCGTCTCGCCACGCCACACCGACGCACACACGCTTTTGCAGCTCAGCATCGTGAATACGGATAGAGCCACCGCCCATCTCAAAACCATCCATAACGATGTCATAGCTGTAACTACCGCAGGCAAGCGGATCAGTTTCGATTTTTACCCAATCGGATTGAGGAATCATCGTAAACGGATGATGCTCGGCCGCATACTTCTTGGCTTCGTCATCGTACTTAAACATAGGAAAGTCAACGATCCATAGCAGGCGATGTCCTGGCCGTTCAATATGAAGCAGGTCAGCCATATGCAAGCGCAGGGCAGCAAGCACCGCATTAGCAACGGCAAACGTGTCGGCAGCAAACAGCACCAGATCGCCCGGTTCGACATTCATTGCCGTCTTAATCTGGTTGTGCACTTCTTCGCCAAGGAACTTAATAATGGGGCTTTTTCCTTCGCCGTCACTGCATACGCAATCCAAGCCATACCCTGTGCCCCGCATTGGCGGCAGCTACCTCGGCAAGTTTTTCGATATCGCCGCGACTCCAGTCACTGGCACCCTTTGCATTAATAGCGCTTCACGATGTTGCCCGAAGCAGCAGCCCCCGCAAACACCTTAAATCCGCAATTAGCCACAATGTCGGTAAGATCCACCAATTCCATGCCGAAACGCACATCAGGACGGTCGCAGCCAAAGCGATCCATGGCCTCTTTCCATGGCATACGCTCGAGTGGGGAACGGATGCTCGACACCGGCGGTTTGGCACTTCCTGGAATACGCGCTTCCATGAGATCCAGCTAACGTCGGATTCACTCACGAAGCTCATTTCGATATCAACCTGAGTAAACTCTGGTTGACGGTCGCGCGCAGGTCTTCATCGCGGAAACAGCGAGCAATCTGATAGTAACGTTCGATGCCACCCACCATAAGCATCTGCTTGAACTGCTGCGGACCCCTGCGGCAGAGCGTAGAAGCGTCCGGGATTCGGCCGAGACGGCACCAGGTAGTCGCGCGCACCCTCGGGTGTGGAGTTTGCCAAATGGGTGTTTCCACCTCGATAAAACCCGCGCTTATTCAGGGCAGCACGCATGGCCTGAGCCACCGCCGTATGACGCAGCTTAAGTGCATTGAACATCTCAGGGCGACGCAGGTCCATATAGCGCCACTCTCATACGGGTGGTCTCGTCGGTCTCGATGCCGTCTTCAATAGCAAAGGGCGGCGTAACCGACGTATTGAGCACCTGAAGCGAACGGGCAAGAACTTCGATTTCGCCAGTAGCCATCTGAGGATTTACTGAGCTCGCCACGGGCACGTACCGTACCAGTAACCTCAATCACATATTCACGGGCCGAGATGTTCGGCAGCATGAAACTCTTTCTTCAGTAACGCAATCAGGGTCGAACACACATTGGGTATAGCCCGTACGGTCACGCAGATCGACAAAAATCAGCCCACCGTGATCGCGATTGTGCCACACCCAGCCAGTTAAGGTAACCTCGGTTCCCTCGTCGGCCAAACGCAGCTCGCCGCACGTGCAGGTACGCATGCAATGCTCGTTCGGGCAGTCGGTCATGATGCGCGTTCCTGTCCTTACCTTTGTATCGTCGCCGCAATATCAGCAACCGGCAGGTTTCCCCACTGGCACGACCTCGCGGAATTTGCCGTGTAACGTTTGTATTCCAAACTGGGTTATTGTAGCGCAGGAGACGCCCTCTCGCCATCCGAAGTGAACGGCTCATGTGGCCTTCATGCCGCCTTCTGAAATAAATACTTACTTGGTCTCCACACCACCATGCGAAACGAAGTGAGCCACCTCAACAAAGGAAACGGGCTGCTCTTCATGGGAAGCCCATATCTCGTACCTTTGCAACACCAGCAGCCACTTCGTCGGGACCAAGCACCGCCACATAGACTGCACCGAGCTTATCAGCAAGCTTGAACTGACTTTTCAGGCTGCGACTTTGATGATCGATTTCAACTGCTACACCTGCATCGCGGCAGGTCTGCGCAAGTGAAACCCTGTGAACGTGCCGCATCATCACACAAGCAATAAAGAGGGTGCACGTTGGATTATTAGCCACCGACACACCAGCTGCCGTAAGCGCCAGCACACACCGCTCAAAACCGAGAGCAAACCCAAAACCGGGGCACGATTTGCCGCATTTTCCCTTCCATAAGGCCATCAGTGACCGCCACCGCCAATTGCACTTTGCGATCCCATGCCATCAACTACTTGAATCTCAAATACGGTGCGCGTGTAATAGTCAGTTCGCGCGCACCAGCGAAGGGTCCTCAACGTACTCGATACCCGCCGCATCAAGATATGCTTTAACCTGGTTGTAATGGCTCTTGCAATCGTCGCACAGCCAATCGCTGATGATCGGTGCGTTGGCCATAACGCGCTGACAATCAGGGTTTTACAATCAAACGAACGAAGCGGATTGATGTCCGCACGACGCACGCACTCATCACACATCTCGCTCACGTGATCCATAATGTAGGTACGAACTGCTTCGCGATACGCGGGACGACAGGTGTGATCCCCCATGGAATTCAGAAGCAGGCGCATGTTTTCACGCAGGGATACCAATGCGTTCATAAAAACGCATGAGCATAATAATGCCCTCAGCATCGACAGAAGGCGCGCTTGCCCCCAGACATTCAATACCTACCTGGTGAAATTCACGAAGACGACCCTTCTGCGGGCGTTCAGCGCGAAACATTGGCCTGCGTACATAAGCTTGACGGGAGCAGGGCCCCTGCGCAACAAGGTTATTCTGCGCAACCGCACAGAACGACACCAGCTGTCCCTTCAGGGTCGCAGTGAAAAAGCGACTCTCTGGTTTAACCGTTTCACCCGCCAACAAACTCTTGAGATTCTCGCCTGATATCGCCGTAAACATCTCTTTTGACACAACATCAGTTGCCGTGCCCAATCCGCGCACAAACAGGTCGGTCTGCTCGAAGGGTAGAACCTCAATGAGGTACATATCCGTACCGACCAAATACCTCAAAGGCCGTATCAACAAAATGCCGATAGAAGATCGCTTTGCCTGCCAACAGATCTTCGGTTCCTTTGGGTCGTTGAATCGCCATGGATTGCTTCCTCTTCCATCCGTCTGCTCATCTATCGTGTGAGGACAACGCAGTGAACGTTCCATACGTTTTGCAGCCAGTGTTTTATACATTTGCAGGCGCCTTCTACTGCGCTATACCAACACGTGCTCTGCTCCTCTGCAGGAAGCGTTACATTCGCTTATGCAAATAAGCGCTTCGCTTGGCTGCGGTCGATTCCACACTCTTGCAGTTAACTCTACATCCGCTCGATTCTAACAAATGCACCGTACCGTACCTGGATGCGCACGCCTTCCACAAACAAGTACAACCGACTCACCCTGTCCAATAAGTAGGATCACCTCTGTTCGACGAGCAATTAAAACCAGACATCTTCGTTCAACGGACACTACAATACCAGAGCGTCTCTATTCAATGGACATATTAGATATCGGAGCGTCTTTGCTTAGTAAACATCAAATACCAGAGCCATCTTTGGAAACCACCTTTGTAAAGTCCCTGTAGCGTCTCGGTAAAAACGCGGTGTTTGTTCTCGTCTGCTCTCAGCGCGTAGCACCCAGAATGCCCGTCTTACTGCTAGAATGAACACGGTTTATCTCGTCTCATAGCGGAGGGATCAGCATGGCACGAAAGATTATTCTCGATTGCGATCCAGGGCATGATGACGCTGTTGCCATTCTGCTTGCAGTTAGCAACCCTGCGATCGACTTCTGGGGGTTACCACCGTCGGCGGTAACCAAAGCCTCGACAAAGTAACGTACAATGCACGCGCCGTGCTCGAAAAAGCACATGCCCTAATGTTCCTGTTTACGCCGGCTGTGCGCGCCCTCTTATCCGCCCCTCAAGAAGTGGCTGCCTCTATTCATGGCGAAACAGGCTTAGACGGTGTTGAGTTACCCTCCCTTCACGTCCGCTCGAACAAAAACATGCGGTCAATTATCTTATTGAGACCATCATGGCACACGAACCCGGCACCATCACCCTGGTGCCCACCGGCCCACTGACCAACATTGCCCTTTGCTGCCCGTCTTGAACCTCGCATTGTCGAACGCGTGAAAGAAGTCGTGTTGATGGGTGGCGGCTATCACGTGGGCAACTGGAGTGCCGTGGCCGAATTCAACATTAAGGTTGACCCGGAAGCGGCACATATCGTATTCAACGAACCGTGGAAGTGACGATGGTCGGCCTGATCTAACCCATCAAGCCCTCTGTACCCCTGCCGTGCAGAAGCGTATAGAAGCCACCGGCACTGATCTTGCGCAGTTCGTCAGCGGTTTAATGGATTTCTTCCGTCTAACCTATCAGAACAATCAGGACTTTTGTTGACCCGCCCGTCCGCGACCCCTGTACGATAGCGTATTTAATTGATCCGCAGGTTATCACCTGTCGGCGCTGCCCCCTGATGTTGAGATCACAGTACCTGACGCTTGGTGCGACCGTCGCCGATTTACGCGGGCCAGAACCTGCTGCTGATGTCTGCCATACCCAAGTGGCAGTTAATCTTGATTTTGACCGTTTTTGGGATCTTATTGTCGATGCCATCGAGAGGATAGGCTAATCGCCATGTCGCGATGTAAACACCCCCATTCAATCAGGAAATGCACACGCATCGTGGTTCTTATGACCTCGCTGCTTGTTGCTATCTTTGCTTTTCCAACTTAATGCATCGATGCTTTCGCCAGCACTCGTCACTAGCAAAACGAACTTGCAACCACCGAAGCAGCCATCGGTCTGACACAGACCGTATTCTTTTTACGGCAGCTGCCCTGTTTTCGCTGTTTCTTCCCCGCTTAGCTGACCTTATTGGACGGCGCAAAGGTACTGGGCAGCATGCTTGCACTCACCGGCGTTGGCTGCCTTATTTCGGCCATAGCTCCCGACGTCAATATTCTGATGATTGGACGTGTACTGCAGGGTGTATCAGGGCCTGTTGTACCAATGTGCTTAATTATGCTGCACGAAGAAGTAACTGATACCGCGCGCTATACTCGCCTTATGGCAATTCTGACTTCCGTTAATGGCGGCATCGCTGGCGTTGACGCAATTCTCGGCGGTTGGCTCGCGGAAACTTTGGCTTCCGTTCGGTCTTTTTAGCCATGGCGCTCGTCGCGATTGTAGCTGTTGTACTGGTGCTTTGCCTTTACCCGCGAAAGTACCGCAGATGATACTCCCAAGATGGACTGGGCTGGCGTCTTTTTCTCTTGGTATTGCCTTTTGGCAACCCTACGCCCGCCATCAATGAAATTCAAAAGCTTGCAGCCATGAGTGTTCCGCTGGTTGTGGGCTTTATCGTAGTGGCTGTGATCGCGTTTATTGCGTTCTGGAATCTTGAAAACGCAACCCAGCTCCCCATGGTATCGACCATCTACATGAAGCAACGTCGTACCTGGGGTTTACTCTTGACGACCTTACTTACCATGACCGGTGTGTTCGCTGTGATGAACGGTGTTGTCCCGGCAATCGCACAAGACACCACCTTATGGAGCGGCATGGGCGCTGATGTCGTGTCGTTTGCCACCTTGACCCCCTATGCGCTGCTTGGCCTGGTGTTTGGACCGATTACTGGCATGCTCGCGAGCAAGTTCGGCTACCATGCAGTGCTGCGCTGCGGCTTTGGTGGTAAGCATCGCGGGCATTCTGTTTGGTGTCTTTATTGCTCAGAGTCTCAGTATTCCCCTATTGGTAGCCATTTCAGTTGTTCTTGGTATCAGCTATGCCGGTACCGCAAATATCATGCTCAACGGCTTGGGAATTATGCTTTCACCGAAGGACAATCCCGGTTATTTACCTGGTATGAACGCTGGCGCATTTAACTTAGGTGCAGGACTGAGCTTTGTTGTTCTGTATGCCGTAATGGGTGCCGTTAATATCGGGGCGATGTGGCAGCCGGCTATGCTTCGTCCCTTATCACCGGTGCCGTTATTTTAGTGTTTGCCCTGCTTGCTTTGTTTTTTGATCCCGCGTCCAGAAGACGCCCGATCGCAGCTTACAATACGCTTGTAAAAGTTGACAAGCAGCTAAAAAGGAGCGAGGATGCGCAGGTTATTGTTTTTGGCAGCTGAATATGGATCTATCCATTGAAAGCGACTCGATTACCACTTGAAGGTGAGACCATGTTTGGTCGCAACTTCATCGTTAATCGGGCGGCAAAGGAGCAAACCAAGCCGTTGCCGCCGCAAAATGGGAGCCGAAGTTCATATGGTTGGCGCTGTTTGGGAGGCGACCTCTTTGGCGACCATCCGATTGCATCTCTCGCGGAAACTGGTGTCGGCTGCGAATATGTCACTCGCTGTGAAAACGTAGCCACAGGAGTGGCGGTTATCATCCGCTGCAAAGGTGATAACCGCATCATCTTAGGTGCTGGTGCCAATCTGCCCCACCGCACACGATGCTGCGTGTGCCATCGAAGAACTCGCGCAGCCGGAAGATATATTCCTGACTCAGTTGGAATGCGACTTTGACGAAACACTTGGTGCGCTGCGCTATAGCTCATGAAAAGGACTTATACACCGTTATTAATCCCGCCCCTGCCTGCGAGCCTCCCCGCTGAGATTTATCACTCGATTGATATGCTTGTTGTCAACGAAACAGAATGCGAGCTGTTAACAGGTATCTACCCAGCCGACGAAAAATGCCTGCCGACGTGCCCTACAGCTTTTCTGCGATCGTGGAGTTGAAACGGCAATCATCACCTTAGGAGAGCGCGGTTCAATACTGCAATCATCTGGCAAACGCTGGTATCAATTCCGCCTACGGTAAAGCGCAGTTGACACCACCTGCGCTGGTGACACCTATATTGGCGCCATGGTTGCCGCCCACACACGGGCATGTTCGCTTGACGAGGCGATGGAACTCGCGACGAACGCCTCGGCGCTGACTACCACTACCGTAGGGGCACAGCAATCTATTCCCCACTAGAAGACGTGCCGCGTCCGCAATGCTTTGTCTAGTGGCTTTTTATCTCGTTGGGTTTGCTACCCTTTATCCAGTTGCTCTTTGTTGAGTTTTTTATCTAGCTGGCACGGGTCAAAAACTTTATTAGTGCGCGAGCAGCTACCCAACGTGGCCCAATCAGCTATTCGACTAACGCCTGATGCGTCACACGAGCAATAAGACTACCCATTTGCGCGCAACCAACAATTCGGTCATCAGGGGTATCGGCTTCTGCGAGATCACGCGTGCGCCAGCCAGCAGCCAGCACGCTATCAACCGCCGAAGCGACAGCAGCCGCTTCGCGCTGCAATCCAAAGGCATAGCGCAAACATCATTTCCACCGAAAGTACCTGAGCGATGGGATTGGCACGTCTTGCCCCGCAATATCAGGCGCACTACCGTGGCTGAGGGCAAACAGAGCGGCACGCTCACCCAAACTGGCACTGGCAAGCAGGCCAAGCGACCCCAGAAAAGCATGCTTGCTTCATCGGAAAGAATATCGCCAAACGTATTTTTCCGTCACGATAACGTCAAACTGACGTGGATCGCGAATCAGCTGCATAGCTGCATTATCAACGAGCATGTCGCTGCATTCTACCTGCGGATACTCGCGAGCAATGCGGTGGACAACTTCACGCCAAAGGCGACTTGTCTCAAGTACATTCGCTTTATCAACTGACACAAGACGCCGATGTCGGCGAAGCGCTACCTCAAATGCGCGACGCACAATGCGCTCAATTTTCATATTCCCGATAGTCAAGCGTGTCGATTGCATGCTGGCCTGGCTCACCGTCAGCACCGGCCCCATCTTCGTCGCATGCGTGCGCTCACGCGCTCCAGTACAAGCCCCCGTCAGTTCACGCACGATGATCAGATCAACTCCTTGGATGACCTCAGGACGTAGGGGAAGATCCGACAAGATCAGGTTGCACTCGTACAGGACGCATATTTGCGAACAGACCAAGGTCTTTGCGAATAGCAAAGCAAACCTGCTTCAGGCCGCGGTGCACGGGGATCAGTGGAATCCCATTTGGGGCCACCGACTGCACCCAGCAAAACGGCATCGGCTTCATGCGCAGCACGGTGCGTGGCAGGTGGATACGGGTCGCCCACCTCATCAATAGCGCAGCCTCCCAACAGCTGACGATCGAACACAAAGCGTATGCCAGATGCCTTTGAAATCGCATCAAGGACACCGGCAGCTGCATCCATAATCTCGACGCCAATGCCATCACCTGGAAGCAGACAGATCGTATAACTTGTCCGTGCCATAAGCCTTCTCCAGCTTTCTCTTATTCTCCACCGCAATTGCGCTGGCCACCGGCAACATTGTTCGTGTGCGTGAGTTCGCGCTTCGTGTGTTCTACCAATCCGCCATCTTCAATATATCCCTAATAAATGTCGAAATGGCTGAGCCATAAAGTGCTTTTTGGTAGTCTCGTCAACAATCAAACCGGTATCAGCATCAATGGAAACAACATCGCCCCTCTTTAATAACTTCTGCAGCCTCTGGGCATTCCATAATAGCTAAACCCGTGTTAATGCTATTTGTGCGATAGAAGATACGCGCAAAGCTCTTGGCCACTACACAATCGATACCAGCAGCCTTCAGGGCAACCGGTGCATGTTCACGGGATGAACCGCACCAAAGTTTTCCTGCGCAACCAGAATATCGCCCGATTGCACGGTATCTACGAACGTTGGGTCGGCATCCTCCATCGCGTGCTTTGCAAGCTCTTGCGGATTGGGGTTGTTGAGATAGCGCGCCGGAATAATGACATCGGTATCGATATCGCGTCCAAACGTATGCGCCGTACCTCTAAACCTCATGTTCTCTCCTTTTGCTTACTGGCTTGCCTTTTACCCTACAGCTTGCTAGCTCGTTAATCTAAGTCGTCAGGAAGCGCAATATGACCAGCAACCGCACTCGCTGCCGCAACAGCCGGCGAAGCAAGATAGACTTCACTTGTTGTGTCGCCCTATGCGTCCAATAAAGTTGCGATTCGTTGTAGCAATCGCGCGCTCTCCGGGGCAAAGCACACCCATATGGCCGCCCAAACAGAGGGCACACGTTGGTGTAGATACAACACAGTGAGCATTAACGAAAAATATCGGTGAGTCCTTCGTCAATACACTGGCTTGAATACCGCTTGCGGCGGGTATCACAATGCAACGCACCCGTGGGTACACTGTGCGTCCATTCAAAACGTGCGCAGCGGCACGCATATCTTCGATACGTCCATTGGTGCATGATCCGATAACTGCTTGATCGATGGCTACATCACGCGCTTCAGCAACAGGACGCGTATTACTGGGAAGGTGCGGAAAAGCCACGGTGGGCACAATATCAGCGGCATCAATAGTGATAGTGCGGGCATATACCGCCCCCTCGTCGGGGTTGTATACCGTATACGGACGTTCGGTGCGTGCATCCAAATACGCCCGCGTCGTGGTATCCACGGGAAAAGAGACCAGCCTTTCCGCCGGCCTCAATGGCCATATTCGCCATGGTCATGCGACCCTCTATGGATAGCCCCTCAATAGCGCCTCCGTGAAATTCCATCGCCTGATATAGGGCACCATCTACCCCAATACGCCCAATAATGTGCAAGATTGCATCTTTGGCCGTGACAGTAGACGCAAGAGACCTCTAGGTTGATGCGAATGGTTTGCGGCACCTTAAACCACGCCCGACCCGTCGCAAAATGCCACGCCGACATCGGTCGATCCCATGCCAGTCGAAAAAGCACCCAGCGCTCCATATGTGCAGGTATGGCTATCGGCGCCAATAACTAAATCGCCAGCGCCTACCACCCCTTGTTCGGGTAAAAGTGCATGCTCGATTCCCATACATCCCACTTCGTAATAATGGGTAATTTCTGTTCGTAAGCAAAATCGCGCATCATTTTTAGTGAGCTTCGCGCTGGCAATGTCTTTATTCGGCGTGGAATGGTCGGGTACGAGCGCAATCTTTTGGGGATCAAAATACGTTTTTGACGCCGAGTTCGTGAAAAGCACGAATAGCAAGGGGTGCCGTTATGTCATTAGCAAGAACAAGATCAACTGCGCAATCAATTAGCTGACCTGGTTGCACACTATCGACACCCAGCATGAGCAGACAGTTTCTCTGCCATCGTCGCAGGTTGTGCCGTCATGTGCCCTCGCCTTCCTGCGTTTGGGTCTTCCTTCGCTTAGTTTCTTCCTGCATTTGGCTGCTTTCATGCACTATCGCACAGTAAAAGCAGCAGTGATTCCTCTCGAGCGAAACACACAGCATGTGCACGTCTCGCACCCTTTGCTTGCATGTATACGCTCTGCACCTTTTGCCTTGTTCGCATAACTTGCGCACGCCCTTTCGTTCTTCGTCTTGGTTCGGTCTTTGAGTTTGGTACGAGTGTGTTTGGACAAGGCACATAATGCGCCACCCAGCACCCTTTGCCTTAGTTCGGTCTTCTTCGCCTTCTACCATTCGGTCAAGGGAGATACGATGCTGAATATTACGATGTTATATTACGATGCTCGTGCACTAACCACCGCGATCAACAAATCAATCGCTGGCAAGCGGCATTCGCAAAGGAGAACGCACGATGAATACCCCGATTGATAGCTTGCAAGATCTCTGTTGTGCGCCTTACCCCAACGGTATTGAACCCGCCATCGCAGCAGGTATGACTGAATGTCGGTTTTGCTACAGAAGGCGGTGTCATACACACTGGGTTAGCGCTTCTCCCAGCCCAAAGCGGGATGGATGGTTTTTCACCAGGACTTTCCGCTGATCATACTCTGTTTAATCTTCAGTTTGGTCACTTTGCTCAGAAGTGGAACCTTATCGTCTGGGATGCTCCAGCCCACGGGCTTTCGCGCCCATGGAATCGCCCTCTGTCAATCGATAGCATGGCAGAGACACTCGTGCCATTCTTGAAAAGAACCGCGCAGTCAACCCTATTATTGCTGGTCAGTCACTCGGCGGTTATGTCGCTCAGCCTTTATCGATTTGTATCCCGGCTGCACACGCGCGTTTATCGCCATCGACACGTCCCCCATGCAGCTTCGCTACTACAAAAATGGCAGCTTGACATACTGCGCCATATGGAAGGCCTCTGCCGACTCTGGGGAACAGACCACTTTCTACGCAATCAGATGGCGCATGTCTGCTCGACCACGCCATATGGCAGACGTAATATGCTCCAACAACTCGAACGTTATTCCAAACGCGAGCTTTGTGCACTCCTTGGCGATGGATACCGAGCACTAGCAGACGCCGTCGCACAGGATCGCGCGTATACCATTGCGTGCCCCCTGATGATTATATGCGGCACTCAGGATAAAGCCGGCTTTGTTACCGCTACGACAAAAACGTGGTCAATAAACACTGGAGTATCTATCACCTGGGCTGAAGGCGCAGGACACAACTCAACGTCGATGGCGCCACCTTCAGTCAATGCTGCTATCGATCAGTTTATCGATAGCAGCATCTAAGACGTATCGAGGCTTATGCACTCACCTTCACATAGGCTGCGATGGCGTCGCTCGCATACTGCGCGGTACCTTCCCCGAACTTATCAATATTCGCCTTGAATCGGGGGTCAGCCACATAACCCTTGCCAATATGCCCGAATACCTCAAGCGTGCAATCGAACGAATATGTTCTGAGCGCATCTAGAAGACGCTGCGCGATGGCGATGTTCTCCGCAGCATCGGGCGCTATCCCTCCTCACAATTGTGTGCAAATGCGAAAACACCTCATTGAATGCCTCGGTCATCACGTCCTCATTGCCTTTCTGTCGAGCAATGGCGGCGTCGATGATGTTATTCCCCGTAGATCTCACGTGCCTCGTTTTCGTATTCTTTGTTATCACTCCAGGTTAAGCCTTTAAATTTCTCTTTTGCGGTCATAATAAGTCCGCCTTTCTCTTCTTCGATACTTCTCTTCAGCGTTTGCACTAGTTCTTCCATACGCTGTTGCTCCTGCTCAAGCAGATGCAGCTGACGTTCGAGCGCCGCAACTCTACCTCTGTCATCTTGTATGAGCCTGGCGATTTCGCTGTAGAAAACCCTAGATATTTATGAAAAGGATGCTCTGCAGAGTCTTAAGATCCGTATCGTCATACGAGCGGTACCCATTGGCAAGCTTACGCGGCGAAAGCAGACCTATGTGATCATAGTGATGAAGTGCCCGGACGGACACCTTCGCAATGTCTGCAACTTCCTTGATCGAGTAGCCCATATGTAACGTCTCTTTCCTTTTCGAAAATAGGTATACGCTATAACGCTACGTTAAGGTCAATAGAGAATTTAATATTCGATGCGGCTTTCTCTGCAAAATTTTACTTGACGTGATCTCAACATTCGATAATATGAAATCGGAATCCAAATTCATATTATAGGAACCTTATGAGCGAGCGAGGATCATACAACACACACCAAAAGCACTTGTTATCGACTGCCTAACGGGCAACCAGGATCGGTACCTTGGCGTTGATGACGTGCTTGTTATGTTGCATGAAGCAGGCAAAGAAATAGGCCGCACAACGATATATCGTAATCTTGAAGCACTTGTTACAAGTGGTCAGGCCTGAAAGCTACCTCTCTCAAGGGCGAAGCACGATACCGCTTAGCACCCGGTAAAAGGTCTGGACAGCTCGTCTGTCTTTCGTGTGGTCGCACTCTTCCGCTTGATTGCACGATGCTCTCAGACTTCGCTGCGCACGTGCAAACACATCATGGCTTCGAAATCGATTCGTCACGCACGGTGCTCTATGGACTCTGTGCTTCCTGCGCGCAAAAAAATCGAAAGCGTGCACACTGATGGCCCGTCGTCTTTTAAAACTGGTAGCTGCTATTCTTCTTGCGGCAAACGTGCTGATGGCAGCACTTTCTCTTGAAGCTGCCTCTCATCATGAGTGCCCTGGAGACGATTGCCCCGTCTGCGCGCTTATTGCCACCATCGCTCATGCGCGGCAGCAACACAGGTAGCAGATATTCCACCACTGCCGCCTGGCATGGCTAGTATGTGGCCAACCATCATGGGTGCCCCTGCTGTTGTTCTCCGTCATGACACTTGCCATAACGCCTGTGTCCTTAAAAAGCACGACTGACCTCTGAAATGCGACAAACAACCAATCAAAACGACCATTCGCAGGCAATACCCTGCTTTTGGCACTACAGGAGAACTTATGAATAACCTTTTCTCTTTCGTCGATTGCAGGCACGCGCACCTCGCTCGTGCGTCGATTCGCTATCGCGGGGCTATGCGCCCTTGCCGCTGCCCTTACCTGTTTTGCTCTTTCAGGATGCAGTGGCTCTTCAGCCGACAGCGCAAACAACACCGATTCAAAAGACACCAAAAAGGTGCAGGTAAGCGCAAGCTTCTACCCTATGTATGACTTTGCTCAAAAATCGGTGGCGATCGTGTCGAGGTAAGCTGCCTTGTTCCAGCAGGCACCGAGCCGCACGATTGGGAACCGTCGACTACCGATATTGCCAAGCTTTCGAATGCTGATGTGCTTGTGTACAACGGCGCGGGCATGGAGCACTGGATCGACGACACCCTTGCAAGCCTTTCGTCCAGCCACCTTGTTGCTGTTGAAGCAAGTAGGGCGTAACCTTACGTGAGCTTTCTGAAGAAGCTGACGAACATGAACATGCCCACGAAGAACATGCCGAGGGTAACCGCGACGATCACGATCGCGACCATTCCGGCACCGACCCGCATGTCTGGTTGAACCCGCAGAACGCCAAAATCGAAAATGGGTAACATCCGTGATGCTCTTATCCAGGCCGACCCTGACGGAGCTGATGTATATCGTGCCAACTACGATAAGTGGGCTGCTGAATGCGATACGCTCGATAATGAATTCAAAACAGGTCTCGCCAATGTCGCGCAGCGCTCTATCGTGGTATCGCACGAAGCCTTCGGGTACCTCTGCGATGCTTACAACCTTACGCAAAATGCCCATTGAAGGTATCGAAGCCGATAGCGGTCCGATGCCAGGAAATGGCTGAAATCGCCGAGTTTGTTAAAGAGCACAACGTAAAGACTATCTTCAGCGAAGAGCTCGTAAGCCCGAAGGTTGCACAAGCCATCGCTCAGGAAACGGGCGCACAAACCGCAGAGCTTAACCCTGTTGAAGGTCTGACCGATGAACAGTTAGCTGCTGGTGAAGATTACTTCTCGACCATGCGCGACAACCTTACTGCCTGAAGGAGGCCCTCTAATGTCCGATTCCCGCGATGAAAAACACCCTATACGCCTCCACGCTGTTTCCTACGCTTTGGGCGGACAGGTGATTATCGATCGCGTGAATTTCTCGCTCGGTCAGGGCAATATCATTGCTCTGACCGGCGAAAACGGTAGGCAAGTCGACACTGTGTCGTATTGTTATGGGAAGCCTCGTTCCCGATGCGGGCGAGGCATTCCTGTTTGGCACCAATGCGCGCCATTTTAAAGACTGGAAGCGCATCGGATATGTCCAGCAACTGCCGCCTGCCGCGGTATGCGCCATCCCGCTACCGCCCTTGAAATTGTTCAAAGCAAGCTGCCCGCGCACCACTTCCCTTCCTCCCATACCACCGCTAAAGAACATGCCCTGTACTGGCTTGCTGAAGTTGGTATGCAAGCACAGGCTCATCAGGTTATTGGTAGCCTTTCAGGCGGACAGCTACAACGAGTACGGCTCGCCGCAGCTCTTACCTGTGATCCTGACCTTCTTGTTCTCGATGAACCGACAACCGGTTTAGATGCGCAGAGTACCGAAGCATTCTGCACACTTATTCAAACACTGCGTGCTTCACGACAGCTTTCTATTTTGCTGGTGACACACGACCGCACAACGGCACAGGCCTTAGATGCACAAATCGTGCGTCTTGAAAATGGGTGTTTACATGCAGAAGCAGACGCAGAAGACAAGAAGGGATAACCAGTGCTTGAGTACGCATTCATGCAAAAAAGCCTGATCGTTGGGTTGTTGTTAGGTATTGTGGTGCCCTTGGTGGGCGTTAGCGTCGTCTTGCGCCGTCTGTCTATGGTGGGCGATGCGCTTTCTCATACTTCCCTAGCTGGTGTCGCAGGCGGACTTATCGCGGGAATAAACCCGTGCTCGGCGCCTCAATCGCCTGTATTGCTGGCGCCTTCTGTATAGAAGGCGTGCGCATGCGCTTTAAAGATCAGTCGGAACTTGCTGTCGCTATTGTTCTGGCTGCTGGCATCGGACTTGCTGGTGTCCTATCGGGTTTCGTGCCCAATGCAGCAAGTTTTAACAGTTTCTTATTTGGTAGCATCCTTACGGTGACCGACGAAGAGTTTCATTTTCGTCTGCATTATTTCCGCTCTTGGCATTGCATTTTTGTACGTTCTTCCAACGTGCACTGCTGCTATCTGCCTATGACGAGACACAAGCACGTGTGACAGGAGTGAACCTCACAGTACTCAACAGTGCCTTTGTTGCACTTGTGGCGCTCGTGGTAGCTATTGCAGCACGTACCGTCGGCTCGTTGATGGTGTCGTCAATGATGGTGGTGCCGTTGCCTGTGCCTTTCGCAGCTAACCGGTGGCTGGAAGCGAGTTTGTGTTGCTTCGTCGCTCATCGGTGTTATTTCGTCGCTTGTTGGATTGACACTTTCATTTTGCTAGGACTCAACCAGGCGGCACAATCGTACTGGTATCTATTGCGTTCCTTTTGATTGTTCTTGTTGCGAAAGCAGTACGCAATCTGGCAAAACGTCACAGCTAACAACAATAGGCGAGCAGATTAAAGTAAGAACGGTAACGTCGAAAACCCTTCTAGAACGCACTCGGTGTCTGCGTTGACATACTGGGAAGAGTAAAGTTCGACAGTTGGCCAATACTGCCACCCATAAGTTGCAACACGAGCATATCGATCAGTGCCCCCACAATAACACCGATGGCACAAAAACGCAGCATGGCTGGGCGCGCGCCCTGGTTACGACCCTATCGTAAAGAACAGAATAAATAAAAGCCCGAATATCCCGAACAGCAACCCACAGGCAAACGAAAGCGCCATAACGGTTCGACCTGTTTGATCTGCCGTACGCTGAGAAAAATCGTCAGAGGAATAAATGCAGGGTCATCCGGTGCTGGCGGCTTGCTTTCCCAACCAGCAGGAGGCTGAGGACCCTGTGGTGCTTCCTCATTAGGCTGATCGGAAGCGTGCTCGTCGTTAAGCGCCTCAGACTGATGAGAACTCGTGGTATGTGATGCTTCATTGGATACTGAAAAATCGGTATCGCTCTCAGACGATGCTGAATCTGGGGCAGAACTATCAGGAGTCACAGCAGCTGAAACCCTATCGCCAGAAGAGGTGTCAAGGGACGCGTCTGAAGAAGAGCCATTTGTCAGTTGCGACTGTGATGCCGGCGATTGAGGCTCTTTGGGACTGCTGTGATTGTTGAGAATCAGCCATACGTTACTCATCTTCCGTAATAAATTCCGCAAGATCGCTTTTGTAAAAGAAAGGTGCGCTCACGATCGTCTGAGGCACTTGTCTTCCAAAAAGAAAACCGAAAATGCCCTGCCTTCGCGTAATCAAATCGATCGAGCGCAAAAACGTGGTTGAACCGTTTCTGCAACGCATCATAGTCCATATGTGCCTGCGAAGAAGTGCCGACCGGTGGGTTGAGCACCGACATACAAAACAGATCGTCGATATTGAGTTGTTCTAATACATCATCCCACACCGGATAAGTATCATTCAAATAATGATCGAACGTATAGAAATCGTAAGCAAACGAACTAATCTCGGTGCCGCCAAGCCCCGCAAAGCGCAATGCGTTAAATTCAATAGGAATAATCTGACCGGCTTCGGTTACGCGCACTTCTACATGTACCGGAAAAATCATGCACATACGTCAAGTTGTTTACGCGCGTAAGAAACTTCGTCATCTCATCATGCGTTTCACGAATGATAGAAGAACCCGTTACATAGAGGCAATCGCTTGTATCGGCCGCGTCAGCAAAAATCGTGTCGCAAAAACATTAAGAATATGAGCGTTCCTTTGATGATCAAAAGTAGGCATCAAGTGCGTATTCAGTACCCTCGATAAGCGACTCAACAATAAAGCGCCCCGAACCGATAACCGCTTCGTCGTACCGGAAAGCCCCACCGGCTGCGCTGCTGCTCGATCGTATCAGCGCCACCTGCCAATCTGCCCTATCGCGCACGGTATAGACACCCACACTGAGAAACCAACAGATGGCTTTTATCACCAACGGAATGGCCTGGGCGGGAAAGGGCATGGTTGCAAGCTCTTCAATCGAGCATGCACGATAAAAGTAATCGGGATACAGTGGCGCCAATACATTGCGCATGTGTTTCTTTGTTTTTGAACACCTCAATCGCTTTATGGAGATCAGGATTTTTACGTGCTCAGCAGCCCAGGAAAGCCGCCCTTCCGACATCGTGTAGAGCCGCTCCCCTTCTTCGATACGCTTTGCGGCCGCATCTTCTGCCACAAGCACCACACCAGGATGCGCACTCGCTATTGCGCGAGAAGCATCCGTGGCAAGCACCGGTTGTTTTGACTGCGCCAAATAGGTGCTCATGCGGTCGGATACGTGCCCATCGTCGACAATAATCATGCGTCATCCCTCATTACTTTGCTATTCTTTCGGGAACTCCACGCCTGAATTTTTCTCTGCCAAGCGTCTGCAAATCTTTCAAGGGCGGCATTGAGCTTGTCGAACGAAGCACGCTTGATAAATATCCAAACCGCAAGACCAACACACACCACAGCAACCGTAATGGTTTCAAAAACAAGAACTGGATGCTTGCCAGTAAAAAGTAGCACCGTTACCGTCAGAGCCATACAGGTACGATAGCGCCTGACCAAACCCGCTGCCAAAACAATCAGCAGCACCCCCAAAGAATACGATGGCAGGTCCGGCAAACACATTGGAAAAAGTCGATCCATTCCACCAGCGCGTTGAGGGCGCCAAAAGCGCAGGACAAAGTACGACGCAATACTAATGCACCAACGATACCCACCGCCGTGCCGCTAATCCACGCAACATCTTTTGTCGCGCTGTTTTTGCTGTCGGATTCTTTTTGTTTTGAAGAAACCCGACTGCGACAAAGTACCGCTCCAATACAAAAAGGCACCCAAAACATAATGCCGCGATAGAGAAGCGCGATAGCCGTTGCGGTAGGAAGCGAGCAGCCGTAAGCGGGAAGAACTGCTGCAATGGCTGCTTAACAACGCCGATACCTTGCGGTGTCGGACTCAAAAATAACCGAGATCGCCGCCAGTGCAAATGCCGCAATAAGCGCTGCCAGTTTTTCAAATCCAAACGCAAAGCCAATAGCAACAAGCGATAGCATATTTAACACAGCTGAAAGCGATGCCCACGCCACACTGGTAAACGTTCCCTAGTGGGTTTTGAAGCCATAATCTGTGCCGAGGTGATAAACGAGTCCGCCGTATCACCTGCCCATTGTGCACGCAGCGACGACGCACTTTGCGCGCGATGGCACCCACCGGCACGGCAAGGCGGCGAAGAAGCCATAGAGCCACTGCGGTTGAAAGAACCCAATGATGTATAAGCTCGACAGTACCAGAAGAGTCGCTGCCAACAGGAGAGCACCAATCACAAAGACCGTGTTGATTGAATCCGAAACGATCATCGTGATAAAACCAATAATCGATATCACCAGCAGAGCCGAAAAATAACCGATCTGCGAAAAGGATCGCTCCACTGGTCGCTTTTACCCTAGGGTTGGCGCCCTTACGGTGGGCGTCGTCCACAATGAATGCCACACCCGTCGCGCCTGAAAACAGGCAGAACGTAATAAACACCAGGCTAAAAACAAGAACGATATATTCCCACAGTCCACGACCTGAAAAACCAACTGCCTCAAAGGCCGCTTTGTAGGAAACTGCTTGAGTCACATGACGAGCCACCATAATAATGCAGGCGAGAATCAGCGGAATCGTTGCGCCTGACTGAGCGGCATCGTAAATGCTGGCAATCGTCTCGGCATTACTGATAAGGAAACAGCCCTGCGACGACGGCCAGCACGAGAAAGATGGCCTTCTTCAACACCTGCTCCTTTCAGCTATCCCGTCGTATCCAACCGGGCAAGTATATCTCATCTGCCCTGATGCCACTTAGCAGCGGACAGGCGACAAACATAAACAACAGCAGCGCTGAACGCGGATTACTGTTGCAAGTATCGTCTTGTCGTTATCATCCCAGATAGTTGCAGTCAGTTGGGTTACACCCGTTGACAGCTCACTATTGCTATCCGCAAGAGCAGAGCATCATTGGATAATGCATGCCATGAAGAAATCAGAAGCCCTTAACATACTTGGTCTTGCAGACGGCGCTAGTGAAGATGACATCAAAGCCGCTCATCGTCGTAAAAATTCGCGAGAATCATCCTGATCGGTTTTCAGACCCAACCGAAAAGCAAGCGGCTGAAGAGCGAACGAAGCTGATTAACGAAGCGCGCGATGTGCTCAATTCGGGCAAATGGGATCCTGAATATGGGCCACGCGCAACCACGGACAGATTCACCCTATGCGCATCCTTCCAGCGGTGTTCCCCATAATGGCGACCCTTTTGAGGGTTTCCCTTTACCGTTGATTATGTGTGGACCAGCTGGGACGATATTGGATCAGGCCAAAGAGGCGCTGCAAACGCAGATAATCGGCAACGTGCGCGACGTGGTGGCGTCTGGGGACAGGGGTATGCCAACCTTTGAAGGTGACCCCTTCTTTACGGAATTCACGCGTGCACCGCGTAAGACACCTCAGGAAGAAGAACGTGAAGCAAAAGCCGACTTGCGTCAAACGCTCTTAGGATGCGCAGTCAAACTGGCTGTTCTTGCGCTCTGTTCTTCGCTTGGTGCCGTCGCCATCGGCATGTTTGTCTATGTGGTCGCTACCTTTGCTTGCTGTGGCGCGCGAAGTTAAGGGATGTACGAGCTTCCTCGTGCTGCCGTTTATTATTTTTGGTCCCCTTATCGCCTGGTTTATGCCCCGACTTGGCGCTGGTATCGGCGCAGGGCTATTTGTGTTTTTGGAATCGCTGTTCTGGTCGATATCAGCACCATCAGGCGCAGCGTCTCAACCCTGCGTACCGCACGAGAAAAGGTAAAGGTTTCAAGCTGATAGCTTGTAGTACTGCAAGCTCATCATTCACAACTGCTCAAGTAAAGGCCAGCCACGCGCACCGCAAAAGCTGTAACGCAAACGAGCACTGCATACCGTAAAAACAGCAAGCAATGCTCGTTGAAGCATTTGTGATCAAGAAGCCTTTGAGGCGAAATACCCTAGTGACGGAAGTGACGGTGTCCGGTAAACACCATGGTAATACCCTGCTTCGTCAGCCGCCTGTATCGCTTCGTCATCGTGTATTGAGCCACCGGGCTGAATAATAGCGGTGATTCCCTGTTCGGCCAGCGTATCTACCCCATCGCGGAACGGGAAGAAGGCGTCGAAGCAGCTACTGCCCCTTTGCACGCAACGCCAGCACGTTGGCAGGCGATACGAGCCGAATCGACACGATTTGGCTGACCAGGACCCATACCAATACCTGCTTTTATTCTTCGCCACTAAAAATAGCGTTTGATTTCACACCCTGCAGACCTTCCAGGCAAACAGAAGATCGTCCAGCTCTGCGGCCGTCGGCTTTGCGCTGGTAGGAATCGTAAAGGTTGCAGGATCTTCTGAGACGGTATCGATAGTCTGTACAAGCAGACCACCGTCGATGCTGCGCAGCTCCTGCCGGGTGGCATCAAACACATCCGTTCCACCGGTACGCAAAATACGCAGATTCTTTTTCTGCTGAAGCAGCTCTAAAGCAGCTGGTTCATAGTCGGGTGCAATCAGCACTTCCATAAAGAGTTTATGGGCGTTAATACGGGCAACCATGTCGGCTGTCACCATGCGGTTTGCAGCAATAATACCGCCATATGCACTCTTCTCATCGCAGGCAAAAGCGCGTTCGAACGCTTCACCCACCGTATCCGCACAAGCCGATCCACAGGGGTTCTGATGCTTCAGAATAACCACTGCGGTCTCATTGAGGCCGCACAATTGTCCAGCAGGCATCGGCGTCAAGCAGATTGTTGTACGACAAAGGCTTACCACCCAACTGTTCGGCACGGGCGAGCGAATGAGATGGAGCATCAGGAGTCGATAGAAGGCTGCTGCCTGATGAGGATTTTTCGCCATAGCGCAATATCTGCACCCGACTGTACGAAAGGTTAAGCTGCTGGGGCCATTCCTCTTCGTAAACGACATCGCCCCCGTCGCGACTTCACGAGCGCTCATCTCACCAGCCGCCACTTCGCTGCCGGTCTGTGATGCTTCACTACTTCGGTTTCTACCCAGCTGCCGACAGAAACTTTGAGCTGTCGACATTTTCAGGCATCTGGTTAGTCAACCAATCGGTGATAGCAGTATCGTAAGCACCGGTCAGGCGAAACGCCTCACGCGCCAGAACAAAACGCGTAGCGAGGGTGGTGGTGCCTCCCGTCTCTCGCATCTCGGCAAGAATATGTTTGTAGGAAGATGGATTGGTAACAACAGTTACTGACTCAAAGTTCTTCGCTGCACTGCGCAACATCGACGGACCACCGATATCAATATGCTCAATACACTCGGCAAAATCAGCTCCCTGGGCAACCGTTTTTCTCAAAGGCATAGAGGTTAACGACAATCATGTCGATCATCTCGATGCCCTGGTTAGCTGCATCGTTGAGATGCTGCGGGTTATCGCGGCGCGCAAGCAGACCGCCATGAACGCTTGGATGCAGGGTCTTCACGCGACCATCCATCATTTCGGGAAAACCCGTCACATCTTCAATGGAGGTAACAGGTACGCCCGCTTCAGAAAGCGTCCGTGCGGTGCCGCCTGTTGAAATAATTTAGCACCGAACTCTCCCGAAAGAGCACGGGCAAAGTCAACGACACCCGTCTTGTCGGTAACAGAAATAAGTACACGCCTGATCTGGGGATTTTTCATAATTAATTCCTTCCGAGATCCGATTCATGTTGACGGATTTCCTGTTCGCTATACCGTTCGCGGTAGCGCACATCTACCAGTTCGGCCACAATAGCAGTAGCAAGCTCAGCGGGAGTTTTTGCACCGAATTTTCAGACCAATGGGACGTTTGATGCGCTCCCACTGCGCTTCGGTCATGCCAGCTTGACGGCACGGGTCGGCTACGCGCGATTCTTACCAGCACAACCCATCATACCGGTATGGTACACGTTGGCACGCTGTGCCCATAAGCAGCCTTCTGGATCGTGCATATGCCCGCGCGTTAACACTAAACGTAATCTTTAGGCGCAGCAGAAAGATTGGCGAGGTCACCGAAGTTCTCAAGCAACAGTCGACGAGCGTGCGGAAAACGATCTATATTGAGATAGGTGGCGTCATCATCGACAACCGTCACCGAAAAGCCAACATGACTCGCTAAGGTAGCCACTTCGGCAGCAACATCGCTCGCGCCTATCAGCCACACCTGAACAGGAGCAAAAAGCGCAACAGAACACCAGGTAAGACCAGGAAATTGCTCGGTATGCATAGAGGGACCACGGGTAACGTCTTTCATCTGGAAGACATCGCGCGGCGATGGGGTACGCGAGAAAACAATCACGTGCCTCGTTGCAAAAATACTCCCGACTGTCCGTCGGCGGGCCCTGCGCGCCATATTCACGCGTTACCGCATTATCTTCGTTGCGCGTGGCCTCAGTGGCATCAAACACAATTTTTGAACCCAATCCACGCCTGTTCAGCAGCATCGATGGCTAAAAGCGCTCGTTCAAACACAGGAATATCTGCCGCAGTAAGACTCCTGAGCAATAGCGGAAGCACTCGCAGGAGTGATATGTGGGTTTCCTTCAGTTGCTTCAGCAGAAAAAGCACGGGAAATCATCAAGCGGAAACTGCGGCGGTCTGCCCGCATTAAGATCGGCAATAATACGACGCACGGTTTTCCTTATGCATGAGCGATGTGCACCTTCCTTCGGGATCTATCGAGATATCGCCAGCCGCAAGTCGCGCAATTACCCAGGATATAGCTCGTGCTCGACTTCGTGAATGCGTGCCCTCTAAGGCCTCACGCGTATCATCTTCATGTATCGGCACCGCACGCTGGGCGATAATCGGCCCTTGATCGTAAAGTGCATTGGCAAAATGAACAGTCACACCTGTTACCTTGACCCCTGCCTGCCAGGCATCGTCAATTGCATGAGCACCCGGAAAAAGCTGGCAGCAAAGCAGGGTACATTGAGAACTCGATTAGGATATTCATTGAGCACAATGGGGCCAGTTATGCGCGCATAACCAGCCATTATCAGGTATTCGGCACCTGCCTGCTTAAAAGTTGTGACGATTGCGGCATCAGCCACCGCTCGGTCGGCATACACATCGCGATTAAGCGACACCGTGGGAATACCAGCATCGGCAGCACGCTTGAGCCCGTATGCGTCGGGACGGCTCGACAGCACCATAACCACTTCAGCAGCGAGGTTTTCCTGTTCAATAGCATCAATAATAGCCTGGAGATTCAGTGCCACTTCCGCTGATAAGTACCCCAATTTTAAGTGGAGTTGAAGACGCAGGTGAGCAATCCATGAACTAGTCACTCTCCTCTTCTTCGTAGAACACATCACGTTCCTGTGTACGCTGTTCAACGGGGTAACCGGCTGAGTTTCTTCTTCCCCTTCGACAAGCACATCACGCAAAAGGGCGCCTTCGTTGGTATAGCGCACAGCGCCACTGCCTGCTACGACGTGCCCAACACGGAAAACTTCTTCGCCAGCTTCTTGAAGGGTGCGCTCAACACTATCCGCCGCTGCAGCATCCACAATCAAGTACCAAGCCAAGACCCATATTGAATGTTTTAAGTGCTTCAGATTCAGACAGTTTAGCCGCCCGACAGACAAAGGGAATAATGGGCTCATGGTCCAGCTACCAATGTCGACCCTGAGCATCAAGATGACTCGGTAGCGCACGATTGAGATTTTCAGTAATACCCCCGCCAGTAATATGCGCTAGAGCATGGACCGCATGCGGATGATTTGTCAGTGCAGTATGCACTGACTTCACGCTATACGTGTCGGTTCAAGCAGCGCATCCTGCACGCTTTCTCCGCCTAAAAAGGGACTGCGGCAGGCGTACTTCGTAATGAGTGCGCCCTTCCAAGCACACCTTACGCGCAAGGGGAATACCCATTGGAATGCAGCCCGCTTGAGGCTAGACCTAGCAGCACATCGCCTTCGTAACGTTTTCAGGATCAAGCATGCGCGCACGATCGACAACACCCACCGAAAAAGCCTGACAAATCAGTACTCTTCCGGGTCCATCACGCCAGGATGTTCGGCCATTTCCCCTCCGATAAGAGCACAGCCAGCCTGACGACAGCCTTCGGCAATACCGCCCACAATTTCAGCAACGGCTTCGCTTTTGAGCTTACCCACCGCAATGTAGTCTAAGAAAAACAGTGGTTCGGCGCCGGTAGCGAGAATATCATTGACACATTGCCACCAGATCGATACCCACGGTGTCATGTTTGCCAGCCATCTTGGCGACCTGTAGCTTCGTACCGACACCGTCGGTGCCCGATACAGAATGGGGTCATCCATATCTTTTTGCTGCTGCTATTGAAAATAGCCCCCGAAGCCGCCGATATCTCCGATAACTTCAGGGCGACGAGTACTTTGTACCGACTGTTTGATGGCATCCACGGCGCGTGCGCCCTCGGCGGTATCAACACCGGCCTGTGCATACGTCACTGAATCTGTCCAGCCAGCTGGGCATCGCTGGTGCATCGTCGGCTGATGCAGCACTCACGGTGATCCTGTCTGTCATCGTTATTGCTCCTTTGCGGTCTCCGCCAGCTCGCAGGCACTCGTAGGTGTGCTTGGCTCATGCGGTCTTCTGTGGTTAGCCTTCTGTAGTCGTGTTGCTTCTGGGTGCACCACCTGCGTAAGACGTTACGCGATTGCGCTCGAAAAGCCTGTTTCCTGCAGAGAATCAGGAATATCGATAACGTAATTGCCCGAAAAACAAGCATCGCAAAAGCCCGGATGATCAACGGTTACCGCCCGATGAAGACCCTCAAGCGAAATAAAAGCAAGTGAATCACAACCGATGGATTCACACATCATTGGTTATTCATATTGGCGGCAATCAGCTGATCTTGTGTGTCAGTATCGATGCCGAAGAAGCATGGCCATTCCACTTCGGGCGACACGATACGCAAATGCACTTCGACAGCGCCCGCAGCTTTCAGCATTTCAACTAACTTGCGGCTCGTGTTGCCACGCACAATACTGTCGTCGATAACCACTAAGCGTTTTCCGGTATCACCTGCGGTAATGGGTTAAAGCTTTACTACGAATGGCATTCTGTCTCATAGCTTGAGTTGGTTGAATGAACGAGCGTCCCACATAGCGGTTTTTCACTACCGTCAGCATACGGAATGCCCGATGCTTCAGCGAAACCTAAAGCGGGCGGCAAGCCTGAATCGGGAACGCCCAACACTAAATCGGCATCGATAGGTGCCTCAGCAGCAAGAATACGCCCCATCTCGCGGCGAGCCGTATGAGACATTTTGGCCATCCAACACCGAATCGGGACGAGCAAAATCACATATTCAAAAATGCACGATGCGCGTGGACCGGCAGGGCACACCCTGTTCACTTGCCATGCCTTCCGCTGAAAACCGCACGATTTCGCCCGGTTCAACATCGCGCAAGTACGTGGCGCCCACAATATCAAGTCCACAGGATTCGCTCGAAACAACCCAGCCACCATTGTCAAGACACCCAATACAGAGGACGAATACCATTCGGGTCGCGAAATGCACAGAGCGCATCAGGACTTGCGAGTACCATCGCACAGGCGCCCTCAAGCAAGCGCATCATCGCACGAATACCTTCGCGAAGGTGATGAGTACGACTGGTTTCGGCACCAATAACCTTGGCTGCCGCTTCACTATCGGTATTGCTGTAAAGCTGTACCCTTGACCAACCAGCTGCGCGCAATTCGCGTAGTATTCACCAGAGTACCGTTGTGCGCAGCGCAATAAGTACATCATCGATAGCCGACAGGTGCGGCTGAGCGGATTCCCCATCCCCCGCCGCCAGCTGTGGAATAGCGGCAATGCCCCACCGCTACATCACCCTGCAGGGCAGACAGCGTACTTTCGTTAAAGACCTGTGTGACCAGACCTAAATCTTTATAGGCAACAACCGTGCCATTACCACCAACAGCAATACCAGCAGCTTTTCCTGTCCCGCGATGCTGCAGTGCTTGCAGGCCAAAGCAGGTCAGACGAGCCACATCTTCGCCCGGAGCACAGCGCCAAAAACGGCGCATGCTTCCTCAAGGCGGTCGGGCCTTTCTGATGGCATCACACTGTCGCCCATGGCTTCCTTCCGAACGCGGTGCGGTAAGACACGTAAGCCGTCTCCTACCTTTTCGTTTTATTATGCCGTTGTTTGGCGTGACTGTGTCGACTACGGACGAGAACAGCACAGCACGTCCATTCGTCTCCTGATAGTCGCAGGTTGGAAAGCGTGAAAAAGCTGAGTGATGCTTTGCGGGTCGACATGCCACCTGCCGGTGCAACCACACTGCGCTGCTCTTTGTCTTTTATATAGGCGCTGCGCTGATCATCGGTACCAAAGCGCGTCTGTACGATTTCATCCCATCCGTTGGTCAACGCAAAGAAAATGCTTGAGCTTATGGTTCTTTTTCGGGCGTAAGTACATAGAACGTGCGGTGAGCATCGAAGAAATCCCCGTTGACAAAGTCTTTCGACGAGGCAGGCAAACATCGATCCATCGCGCATGTGATGTCCATATAAGACGTTGTTTTCATCAGAGAAATCAGAATTAGATGCCCTCAAGGAAGATAGCACCACCACGGGCACAAAATCCTCTTTTCTGGCTGAAATCCTTATGCAGATATTCTTCGTTGTCGCTGGCCTCTGTACAACCGGATAGTTCACCCGCGTATCGGGAATAACCACCCATGCCACAATATCAGGATTCAGCTGCGCAGATAATCCCAGTCAACTGTCATATCCGCAGCTCCGTCGCATCAGCATCAGCCGGCATATCCTGCGCCGATACCGAGGTAAGCGCTTGTGCGGCGATATCCTGATATCCCCGATCAGCTGACCAGTATGAATAGAGATAAAAACCCGAGAACACCAGCTGATCCGATAAACACTATAAGTGCCAGCCAAAAATATGATGCGCCACAGTAATCGACGCCGAGGCTTTTTGGCTTTTGGGGCGCTGGAGCTATTGCGGCATGTGCTGCGTGCTTCATGCTATCTCCTCTGCAGCGCTCTTCGAGCGCATTATTGATAATGCGGAGCGCCTTGATACGCGCATACCGCTTGTCGTTACTCTCTAAGATAATCCACGGTGCAAAAATCAGTCGAAGTCAACCGGAACATGTCCTCAACTGCTTCGCGATATTGCGGATGTTAGCCGATTACGCCAGTCTTCATCGGTGATCTTCCACTGCCGCGCCGGATCTTCAGCACGCGACTCAAACCGTCGGAGCTGTTCATCGCGATCTATCTCCACCCAGAACTTTAATAAGATAGCACCCCAGTCGACCAGATCGCGTTCGAATTCGTTGATCTCGTCGTAAGCACGCGCCCATTCGTCGGGACGCGCAAACCCCTCGACCCGTTCAACAAACGCGCGACCATACCAGCTGCGATCGTAGATGCCAACATGTCCCGCCCAGGGAAGACGTGTCCAATAACGCCACAGAACGGATGAGCAAGCTCCGGGCTTCGTCGGTGCCGGACTAGGAAATATCGTATACGAACGCGCATCAAGCGCCTGAGCGATACGCTTGATGTTGCCGCCCTTACCCGCTGCGTCCTGGCCCTCGTACATCAAGATAAGTGGAACCCGCTGCTTGTACATTTCTAATTCAAGGCGATAAAGGCGCTTCCTGTTCAGCCTTGAGTTCGGTTTTTGTAGCGCGCGGGATCAAAACGCAAGTGATAATCAACACCCTTAAGTGTTGGATGACTATTCGAAATGGGAAAACGTGAAGTGCTCGGTACAAAAGACGCCTGTTTGGCGGCCTGAGCCTCAGCTTCTTGGCGTACGTCAACGTCCTGTGTATCCCACGCCAACTCTTCTTCGGTTTCGGTGCTGTCCACTAATTCATGAGCGTCCTCAAGCACATCCGCCGAATTTGCTGAAGTGGTATCTACCTACCGGCGCACCCGCCGAAACAGAACCATTTTCTGATGCCCCGCCGAATCAGAGGTGTCCACTGGCATACCGGTTGATACGGTACTACCTGCTGATACATCTGACACAGAAAAACTACCTACTGGGCGCATCGGCTGCCGCAATGGCTCGATCGAGCATCGACAAGCGTACGCACAACACCTAAGTTTGCACGCCGCTTATCTTCACCATTGAGCACGACCCACGGTGCAAAATCGTAATTTGTACGCGAAAGCAATTTATCAGCCAGCTTTGCAATAACGATCGTAATCTCCTATCGCTGCCAGCGCTTGTTTGTCGACACGCCAAGCAGTTGCCGGATCAGCAGCCAAGCCTTCAAGGCGCTTGCGCTGTGTTTCTTCCCTGATGTGCAGGAAGAACTTCACCACTAGGTAACCATCGTTGACAAGTTGCTCTCAAAGCTTTCGATAGAAGCAAAGGGAACGCTCCATCGGACTAGGCCCGGTCAGCGCACCCGGTATCCGCTTACGCTTGGAGGACGGTGTGATCTCTTCAGCAAGGTGAGCTGCTGCTGCGTTGTACCATCCACGATCGTATAGCGTCATGTTGCCACGCGGCCCAAGCGAATTCCAATACGGCTGCATCATGGGGAAGTAGCCGTCGAGTAAAAAGCCCACGAGCATGCAACTTACGAGCATCTTTTTCGTGCTGACTATCGTCAACATGTACGGTTGTCGAGCGCGCATCAAGGTTATACATCAAATCGGAAATGCGCCCACCTTTGCCAGCGCCATCCCATCCTTCAAACAGGACGACTAGGCCAATCCCCCTAATATGCGCTTCTTGCTGCAGCAGCACGAGCCGCTTGACCAATTCATCGCGCGCGGGTTTGTATTCATCCCGATCGATAGGGATGCAATCAAAGTCTATTCTCTCGAGCATGGCGCCTTCCGTCGTCCCGAGCAAGCGCCGCACGATACCAATGCTTTGAGTTACGCTGCTCCTACTTTTTACTCTTTGTTTACAAACTTATCACTTGACCTGCGACCTCACGATGACAGGGAAACTTACTCACGAAAAGATACGCTGCTAGGGTTATCACACAAGTGAGTACTACTTCGAGAATTTTCTTTCTAATTTGCCACGCAAAACAAACCGTCTGCAAAAAGTTTGCCCACATCAGGGGAAAAGAAGGCTACACTAAAGAGGAAAGCTCACGATATTGATCTGTGGGTACCTGATAGATCCCCCGATCGATGCGCTTGCTCTTGATACCGCTTTTTGTCTTCGATAGACGCTGCCAATTTGGCTGCCGGTTCGATGAGAAAGCGCGCAACGTAGATAGGAGAGTTTATGAACCGAAAGGCTGCAACCAACCAGACGGACGAGATGGTTTCCTCTCCCAAAGAGGTGCATCACTTCAGCAAAATGCCACCAGCGAAAAGACACCCCACGGACATAAATCAAATGGCAAAGGTCACATGAACGGATGCCGTTTATGCAAACCGAGAACCATCTTGGCTGACTCTTCGACAAACGCGTACTCGAACAGGGATCCGATGACACAGTACCCCTGCTCGAACGGCTGCAGTTTATCTCTATCTTCAGCAGCAACCTGCAAGAGTTCTTTATGGTGCGCGTAGGCAGCCTTACCGATCTTTTTCTCTGTTAAAGACACAGGTCATTGACACGAAGTCAAACATGACCCCCGACGAACAGCTCGATGCGATCTATGCACGGTGTCATCGAACTGTACCCCGTTCAGGAACGAATTTATTCAGAGGTAAAGCACCAGCTTGCCGATGAGGGAATCCGACGTCTCGCCTTTGATGAACTGAACGAAGAGCAACGTGAATTCGCTCTCGACTATTTACGAAGCAATGTGCTGCCTTTTTCTTATGCCGCAGATTATCAATGCCCGTCATCCCTTCCCTCATTTTGGGCAACGGCGAACTCTACATTATCGTGCGCTTGAGTGAAGAAACTCCCAAAAAGCAGACCTCACCAGCGAAGAGCGCAAGCGTGTCAAAGAGCTGCGCCGTCAGGTAAAAAGTTTAGGCGCCGAAGGAGTTACCCTGGGCGTTGTCGGCTTGCCGCGCAATGCCGAGCGCATTATTAAACTACCTGGTGAAGGTTTTAATTTCATTCTGGCTTGAAGACCTCCTAGAGGCTAACGTCGCAAGCATCTGATTCGATGTATACGGTGAAGCACGCCAATATCACTTTGCGTCACACGCAATGCCGACCTTGATGCCGCCGATACAGCCGACGAAGGCGAAGAAGATTACCGTGAACACATGAAGAGATCTTGAAGAAGCGTGCCCGCCTTGCTCCGGTACGTCTTGAAAGCAAGCGCAAAGCTTTCTGCGCTACCGTAGGTAGCTTCTACTTTCACGTCTTCACTGGCTCCTCACCAGGGTGTTTACCACTGAAGTACCTTGAATCTTGGGTATGCTTTCGCCCTACCAAGCATGGTTGACCCGGTCGTTCGTGCACGCCCTCACAAGCAGAACCGTTCTCACCTGCTCAGCCAGCGTGTCTTCTGCATTCTGAACGCATTATCGATCAGGTACAGCAGCGCTCCGTTATCCTGTCGACCATATGAAAGCATGGATCCATTCGTTCAACTTCTACGTGAAGCAGCTGAAGACCCCGACGTTGTTTCTATTAAGATCACCCTGTATCGACTAGCGAGTCGGTCGCATTTGGCCGAAGCACTTATCACCGCGGCAGAAGCGGGAAAAGAAGTAACAGCGCTGTTTGAATTGCGCGCGCGCTTCGACGAAAGCAACAATATCCAGTGGTCTCAGCGCTTTGAAGAAGCTGGTGCGCGGGTACTCTATGGCTTTCACGACTACAAGGTGCACAGTAAAATTTGCTGCATCACCCGCCAAACTCCACAAGGCCTTCAGCACATTACACAGCTGGGAACCGGCAACTACAACGAAAGAGCTCGGCTCACCGATTTCAGCTACATCACCGTTGATGACGCAATCGGACGTGATGCAGTTGAATTCTTCCGCAACATGGGCCTTGAAAAGTGCTTCACGCGCATACCGCACGATCTGGGTAGCCCTGTTGCAAATTAAGCTAAAAATATTTTTGAAGGGGTATCGATGGCCAAAGTGCCCACGCTCGCCAGGGAGAGTCTGTGGATTGCTCCTTCAAGACGAATTCGATTACCGATCGCGAAGTTCTCGAAAAGATATCCGAAGCATCGCAGGCAGGAGTACCCATCACACTGATCGTGCGCGGGATTAGTTGCCTGCTTCCTGGTATTCCAAATGCAACCGAAAACGTGCGAGTGGTTTCTATTGTTGGACGGTTGCTCGAACACAGTCGCATCTACGCGTTTGGTCCACTTGATGAAGCGACTATTTACCTTTCGAGTGCCGATTGATGACGCGCAACATGGACAACCGCATCGAAATCGCCTGGCCAGCGCGACAAACATATTCATGATGCTGTTGTCGACTACGTACGTGTGTGCCTGCGTGACACCGCAAAGCTGCGTGAATTACGTGCAGATGGCACCTACACTCCCCTGCGCGCACTCGCACAAGCAGGTACCGAGCCCTTTAATTCGCATGAATACCTGATTGAAAAAGCACGTATCGCTTCCGATGCAGCGCGTGAAGCGGAACTCGCTGCTAAACCAGACCGAACGTATTGCGCATGCATGCCCATTACTCGCGTCAGTCGGCAGCTCGTGAGCGGCGTGCAATGCGCGCGATCTCGAAGAGATCTATCGCGAAGCACTACAGCACGAAATGTGGCGGTACCGAAGGCGAAGCGTTGACTTCGTTCGTGCGTGCCGCAGCAAAAAGTCTTTGCCGAAATCGAAGCTGAATCGGCTGAGCGCGCTGAAATACTGGAGGAACAAGCAGAAAATGGTAACGATTCTGCCGCTTTTGTTAGTGACTCTGATCCTGCTACCAAATCTGAACCCGTTACCGAAGCTGAATCTACCGACACTAAGTCTCGCTGGATCTGGCACCACTGTCGCTGGACGTGCCCAAGACGCTTCCACCCTTGATGCCACCCTTGCCGCCCTATCATCGCACCACGCTCGACAAACGCTCAAGACCAAGCGGTCACCGATGCAAACGACATCACGCACAGCCACCGATACCGCTGCCGCAGCTACTCCCGCTGCCCCAAACACGGCGGCATGGATTCTTCTGGCGCCTCTTCCACCGAAAGAAGCGTTAACCAAACAATAAGCGTGCCATGCATGGGCGCATGAACATAAAGAGACCTCGTACCTCGACGTGATGTAATTGCGTCGAGGTACGAGGCGAGACAAAGCTCCGACGGATAAAGTCCTCTCAGCCACATGAAAATCATGCCAAGCTACCCTTCAACAGGGTATGATATGAGTAACTGCAAAGGGAAGGCATGTATCCACTGGAGGCTGCTATTGTTGATAACGGTGGCGGCTCTGCTTGCACTGGGACTGTATTATTCAATAACACGCCGTGCTACTTACGAGAAGATGCGCAGACGGCTCGTACGCGTCTTGCAAAACTCCGTCGACCAAAGCACTTGCAACGAAGCAGCCTGTTGGCGAAGAAGATGCGCTCTTCATTCGATTCAACACTGGTCGGACTGATGTTGGTGTACACAATCGAGTATCGACCCGGTGATTTCGCCCGCGTTATGGATGTCCAGGGTGCGTTTCAGTCCAGCTACCTATTTGGAAGACGGCCGCATCTACGAGCTGGTGTTTGACTATCTGAAGCTCTACAACCATCTGTTTTGAGCGCCCTTTCCTATCAAAGTCTTTTTGACCATAGGTGGCGGCGGATGCCTCGCCGAAGTATGTCATCGCCCACCATCCTGAAACGTCGGTCGATGTCATGGAGGCAGATGAAGCTGTCACGCGCATTGCCGAACGCTATTTCTTTCTCGATCGCCTTATCGAGGAATTCGATGAAATCGACACCGGTCGTATGAGCATTATTACCGAAGACGGCCGCACCTATCTTGATGAATACGCCGATGCCGTGATACACAAGCGCCCATCACGAGTATGCCGCCGTTGGTGACTATACACCTGCCTGTACCTATGATGCTGTGGTAAACGACGCCTTTGCAGGGCGCGATGCCGTCATGAACCTACAGCAAGCGTAGAAGCAGCACAACACATTAAGCAATTGCTCACACCTGGTGGCATGTATCTTAGCAATGTCATCATCGGTTCGCTCGAAGGCAAACAGTCCACGCTGCTGCGCCAGATAGTTGCTACCTTGCAGCAGGTATTCGCCTTGTGTACGTTATCCCCTGTGGCACGTATGCGGCACAAGACCGTGACAACAACCTTCTTATTGCAAGCGATGAGCCTACCACTTTGAGCATGCTCACGATCTGCAGGCTGATCCAGCAACCCCTATCCTGCATGATGCAAATTTATAATCTTCATTCTGATCCTCCCCTTCCAATTCTCGTATCTTCTGCCATCGGCTACGCTTCAAAAACACCCTTTAACGTTTCTTTAAAAATACCGCCCAAACTAGAAAGGTGCCGTAAAAGGAACGACAAAGTGATCACCAGTGGCGGAAATACATCCTGAAACACAGAAAGCTATTAAACGCTTTGGTTGTGGCAAGCGTGCACAACAAGCGGTTGACGAACTGTCCCTCCATGTTGAAGGAAAAAGTCTCATGGTCTACTTGGACCCAATGGAGCCGGCAAATCAACCACTCTTAAAAATGATTGCGGGAATGCTTCATCCAAACTCGAAGGGCGAATCTCTTCGAAGGACACCGTGGCAGCGCGACGATCTTTCACCGTATCGGTTCGCTCAGTGGAATCTGGCGCCTCTCTATCCCAACCTTACCGCAAAGGAAAAATTCTGCGCGCGCACCACGCTGTTGGGACTGCCGCACTCGTCGTTGACGAGTGCGTTTGCCACTGTGGATCTCACCGATACGGGATCAAAACGTGCCGGGCGTTTTCTCAATGGGCATGAAACAGAGGCTGGGAATCGCACTCGCTCTGTTGGACATCCACCTTTTGATTCTCGACGAACCAACCAACGGACTCGATCCTATCGGCATTGAAGATTTGCGCAACCTTATTCGACGCTTTTCCAGAACAAGATATCACCGTGTTGTTGTCGAGCCACATTCTGACCGAAGTACAGCACACTGCTGATACTGTTGGGATTGTGTGAACTGTCGACTCGCCTACGAAGACGATCTCCATAAAGATGAGGATCTAGAAACCCTGTTTATGGACGTCTCACAAAAAGGGTACAAGGGGTGACGCAATGAAATGGACATAAAACAAACCAAAAATAACCAGGTAAACCAGGCAACGTATCGTCGTGGCAGCTTTTTGGTCGCATTGCGCGCCGAAATGAGTGAAGTCACGCCATGGAACGCCGGTCGAAACTGGCATGCGCCCTTGACACTCCCCTTTTTGTATGGCAACGCTCATGACAGTACGGGCACCCGAACTGGGGCTGCAATATTCTCCCTGGAATTACTGGTATGCCTTGCTGATGCCCGTTTCGATAACGCTTGTTGCGACAACGATAGCAAAAAGCTGATGCCCGCTGAAATCGTGCCATACTTTCAAGCGGTATGCCACCCGAGCGTATATGGGCTGCGAAATGCACTTGGTGCCTGATACTTTCGGTATCAAATCTTATCGTCTTCGTTATATACACGGTTCTCTCACTCGTACTGCCACAGGGCGCTGCCAGCCCTGCCCCTCAATGTTTGCTACCGCGCTCGCGCCGACAGCTTGTCAGTTCATGGATACCCAGCAACGCTTTTTCTGACGATGCGTGTTGGTACCATTAGTAGCATCTTTATTCCGCTTGCCGCACAACTTTTTGACTAAGTTTTTAGCTGGTCACTCGTTCCATTGTGGCCTGCGTGTCCGCCGACAGCTACCATCGTGTTGCCAACCGCCTTTCTTCCTGTTTGCCAACGGGCGAGCCTGCTAGTGATGGATTGGCTCTCGTTGAATCAATAGCGCAGACCGGCAATGTTGTCTTGGCGCTTATTGTGGCAGGTGTGGTCACCACACTCATTGCTGTTGCTGGCGCAACATGATAGCGCCCGTTCGGAGTGAACTGCGATGACAGATAGCACCGCAACACCACAACAAAAGCAAGAAAAAGCCCTCATATCTCCACACCCAACAATACGATTCATACCAGCAAACCAACCGTGACTTTTGTCCGTGCGCTCAGAAAGCTCAAATGCTGTGTCTGCGCCACTCTGCACTCGATGCCACTTTCATCTTGTCTGTGCTCTTGTGGCGGGTTTAGCATGCGGCCTATACTTCGCTGTAAGCTCGTGGAACATCACTCTGGGGTTTGATGCTTTTTCGCACAGTTGCTTGGTGCACTTATGCCCCTTATGGCCGGCACTCGTCTGCGGGTTAGATGTCAATGCCGAAGAGAAGCAACGAAACTCTCAGGATTGCTTTCCGCTGTATCAAGGACAGCAGGCACTTTTGTGCGCGACTCGCACTACTGTGGCTCGTGGGAGTCGGTACGTTGGCTGTTACCATCGTCATATTCGTCCTTGTGTTGCTGGTAGCCGCACGCGACGTGCCAGAAGTGTCTGTCTGGCTGGCTGGTATAGGTGGACTCGCACTTGGCAGTATTCCGCTCTATCTTATGTTGTGCCACCCGCGCTGCAGTGGGAGGGCGCAATGCAGCAATATCGATTGGTGCGCTCGGACTTATACTCGCCTTCTTTTCGGTCGGGGGTCTTGCACACGGTTTGATGACTGGCGAGTAACGGCAACCGCCCGTAAACATGTTTGCTTATCTCCCAACAAGCTGGGCTATCATTCTTGGATCAGCGCCGATAGAGTGGGCTGTCGCTGCAGATGCAGCCAGTTCCGCAGACACACTGGATGCGGTTATTTCCAACCGTGCAAGTTAATGATGGGGTTGTGCGCGATCAGGAAGTGCCCTGTTTGCTGGCAGTATGGCAATATGGATTTCTCGCTTTGAGCGTCCACACAGCGTGGCGAATAACCAGCGATACAATACTCTGACAGAACCGTCTACATACGGAAAGAAAGGCTAAACAAAACATATGGCACGGCTTTTGGTTGTCGACGACGAATCCGCATCACCGATTGTGCTTCAGCGCATCCTGCAGTGCGCGATGGGTACAGTGTCGATGCGTTCAACGATCCGACCGCTGTACTCAGTTGCGATGTATCGCGCTACGACCCTGATTATCTGCGATGTCATGATGCCTGAAATAGATGGGTTTGAACTGGTTGAACGTATCCGTGACCACGTTGATGCCCCAATTCTCTTTTTAACAGCAAAGGTGGGTGAAAGCGATGCAGTGCAGGGTTTGGCCATCGGTGCTGATGACTATATCCGCAAGCCTTTCGGAACGGCTGAATTGCGCGCGAAAGTAGCTGCGCATCTGCGCCGCGAAAAACCGCGTCTATACGCACGCCTTTACCTTGGGAGCGGTACGCTTCGACATGGGTGCTGAACTGTTTGTAAATGATGCACTCGTGGCGCTTACGCCGACGGAATATGCCATCTGTGAATACCTTGCTCAACATCCGGGACAGGTATTTTCACGTCCCAAATTCGCAAACAAGTACTTGGTTGGGCATCAGATGCGGGTGACGACGCAATATCCATGCATGTAAGCAATGCGCGCACGAAACTAAAGCGTGCCGGAGCCACTTCGATAGAAACGGTATGGGGAACGGGATATAAATGGCACGCCTAGAAAGCCAGCAGCCTCCTCACCCTGAGCAAGCTGATCAACCACACCATCTACGTATTCCGCTTGCCCTCGTAATCGGGCGCTACTTTTCTATCTTCTTGTTGGATCCCTGATTGTTATTGGAGCTCCCCTTGCTGCTTTAACGGGACAGATGAGATCTGGCTCCATCGTGCCAGCAAATTATGGTGAGAGTACGATCTAGACGACGTTGCTGAAACCCTCTCGACTCAAAACCACCTTCAATGCCGATGCCATCCTCCCGTCATACCGCTATGCACTTTTTACGAGCACTGACAGCATTGCTCATCGGATATGAATGCGAGCCAGATTGAATTTCGCTCGCACCGTTGCAAAGCATCGCCCAATGAAAAAGACGCACAGGTGGTAGTAGAACAGCAATGGTTCTTTTATACAGCCATAAACCTGCCTGATGGCGGGCGCTGTACGCTGCTACAACCTTACCCCTCAATGGGTTGATAAAACCTGCGCGACACGCTTCCAAATCCGCAAGATATGATGTTTTTGGAGCTTTGGCGCGCTAGCAGTCTGATAGGTACTTATCGCTATGCGAGCGAGCAATGTTATCAAAGCGAAAAATGAACCCGTTGGTAGAAGCGGCGCAAGCAGTTGGCCGACAGACTCTGAATACAGCCACCGGAAGAAGCAATGTGCGCAGATCGATGACGTATTGCGTGCCATGGATGAGATGCGCATCTCGCTCCAGCAATCGCTCGAAAGCACAGTGGGAATCAGAACAGACGCATGCGCGAGGCAATGCAGCCCTCGCTCGCGGCCTTACACCCCTTACGGTGGTACTGAGGCAATGCAGATATGCTCATCGAAGATGCGACTCGCTGGCGCACCTGATATCGATCAAACTCAGAGTGCACAGGCTATTCCAGACAGCAGCGCTCTCACTGGATAGCTTTGTAAGCCAAATTGTCGAAGCTTCTCGCAGCGGAGCGGGCACCTGCAATTCAAGCCTACCAACCGTCAAAAGCTCGCCGATCAACTGGAGCAAGAAGCAGTCCTCGTTGAAGCACGGGGATTCACGACTGACACGGCACGCTCCTCTTCATTTACCGATGCGTGCTGTCAGACAGCAACAAGCACCGATACACTCTGCACAGTGGGATGCACGTGCTTTAGAGAGAGCCATGCTTAATCTGGTTGATAATGCCTGCGCTTACGCATCGCACAGCGTAGTTCGACTGTGTTTTCGCTGATCGCCACCGTGCACACCTTCTTCATTACGGTGGAAAATGACGGATCGGGCTTTTTCACCTGAGGCACTTGTCCATGGAACGAACGGTTCTATCGCGACGACGCATCCCGCACAGGTGGTCATACAACCGGCAACGTTGAAAAGCACTCATTTTTGGTTTAGGGCTTGCTATCGCTTCCGATATTGCACATGCCCACGGCGGCACGCTCAACCTCTCAAACCAACTGGCAGGTAATGGCACAATCAGGGTGCCCGCGCCACCATTGCTCTTCCTGAAATAATGAAGCGCGATGAGCACTCACGGCAAAAGCAACCGAGCAATCTGAACAGCGTTTAGGGCATGCCCCTTTGCGAATCTGATCCATAACCAGCCAGAAGGCAAGTCCGTTTTGATGGTCGCATCGCAACGGACGCCCATATACCGGATCGGTACCAGCCAGCGCGCCGGGCATCGGATAGATATCCTCATCCGGCTGATCAAGCACCTCAATGCCTGGTGCTGCTTCCCATGCTGCATACGCTTCATCAAGCGAGATTGGCGCCGCAAACTCAACATTGAGCGATTCGCCGAGTGGCAACGCATAACTCGCACACGTACACGCGTAGCAGTTATGCCAATTTCAGGTGCATGCATGATCTTGCGATGTTTCGGGCAATCATCTTCCATTCTTCCTTGGAATAACCGTCTTCACGCATGACTCGATACGCGGAATGCAGTTGAACGCCAGCGGATGAGCAAATTCTTGTGCCTGTGGTTCTTCTCCGCAAGCATCTGACGGGTCTGTTACGCAGTTCATGCACTAGCCGGTAAAGCCAGCACCACTCGCTGTTGATAGGTTGATACCACCACTCGTTTGATGGGCGCCACAGCGACAGCGCAAGCGCCACCGCCATCTCGATAGTGGAACAGTTAGGGTTAGCAATCGCCTCATGCTGATACGCATCTTGAGGATTCACTTCGGGAACAACTAACGGTACTCCGCATTCATGCGAAAAGGGCACTCGAATTGTCAATCATGACCGCCCCCAGCTGCAGTGACGGCGTCGCGCACGGGCTTTTGAGACATTTGATCCAGCCGAGAACAGGGGCAATATCAACCCGAGTAAAACTCTCCGGCGTCATTTCTTCGACCATTAAATCACCTGCCGGCTGATCTCACATCCACCAAATGCGATTTTTGCCAGCCGAGCGCGCCGATGCAAGCGCTTTTACCTGGGCGGCAGGAAAATCAAGATCGTGAAGCTTACGGTGAGAATTCTTGCCCCACTGCCCCCGTCGCACCACATACAGCAACCACCGGGCGAGCAGGCATTGTTTAGTCCATGCCATCATGAGACCCTTTTTCCTATCGGCCATATCAGCTGTCCATACCCTAACACAGTCCCCTAAGAGGCGCTACGCGTGCACTAGCCACAAGTTTCACTGACTCATTATACGGGCGCATGCTGCGTACGTATTCACGGCGCAGCACACATAACCTATGATAACAGACGCACCTTACTTAGTGAGCGTGCATACATCCTTAAGCGCACCCTGCTGGCTCATCCCAACAGAGTGCGCCTGTGCATCGCCATCTCTTAAAGAGGACAACAGCTTATGGACGCTGACAACATCCTTACCAGACGTCATATCTTTCCATTGGCCAGAACATCTTCACGCTGTGGAGCCGACGGAGAAACATCTTCCTTCATCAGCTGAGACGCGTCAAAGGTGGCCTCGATGCCATCCACATCGGAATGCACAGCAAGATGGTGCTCTTCTTGTCGATCTCGGCAAGAAAAAACGCATGTTTTCGTCATTCGAGAACAGCCATTCAATAAATAGCTTGGCATCTTCAACGTCGTCAGCGTTCTTGAACGCTGCCACACCATCAGGCATGTGCAGCAAACCCTCCGACGGATGGACAAGCTCAAGATTGCCACCGAAATAAGCTCATCAAAGTGTACCGTCAATATAGGTGATACCAATGGCAGCCTCCCTGCTCCAACGCGCGTCGAAGGATCGCTGCCGCGCTTCGTGTAGAACGGGATATTCTCGCTGAGCTGAGAAGTATTCCCCAGCCAGCATCGTCGCCAAGGTTTTGCAAGAGAGCATCAACAGCCGCATAATTCGTGCCCACGACGGCCGGTGTCGACATAAGAATCTCGTTGCGGTAGGCCGCATTGGTTAAATCAGCCAGCTTGCTGGTGCTTGCATAATTTCGCCCAGGATGTCGTTATTGACGATAAAGCCCAACTACCGTAGCACCCTTTGAAAACCAGTAATTATCGGGGTCTTTGAAAGTCGGCAGAAAAGCGCGAAGTCGCCGCGAAATTAACCTGCTCGAGCAGACCTGAATCTTTTGCCGACATGAATGAATCGACGCCACCGCCAAACCACAGGTCAGCAGCTGGTGTACCACCTTCTGCCTTCAACTTGGACAGCGCTTCACCCGATGACATCGAAACAAACTCCACCGGAGCGCCCACTTCACTGGTGAACTTATCGAACAACTTTGTACGATTCAGCGTGCAAAATAACCTTCATTGTCTTTTCCCGACGATGAGGTTAACTGTCGCGCCCTCTTGCGACAATTCGCTTGACGACCATTTCTGAGCCGCGAGCAACCGCCCAAGAAAGCAGCAGATACGGCGGCGGCCGATAAGGTCACAAAGCCGCGCGCGCGTCAGTGTCTTCGCATCCCGCATGCACTTACTCTTCCTTCCAGTTCAACAGAGACGTGATATCAAACGATACCGCATCTCCCTCGTTCAGGCGCATCGAACGGTCACCACGCGCGCGAACCTTGACCATCGACGTCGATAAAGTATTCACTGACGAGTCCCAAAATATTGCGCGCTCCACCGAACCCGTACGCCCCTCCGCACTCAAGCGTACCGCTTCAACTCGAAAATAGCGAGGTGAATCACAAGAATTAGTACATTCACCATCCCAAGAAACGTGCACGGTACTCATTGGATGGATGATCATACACGTGCTGCGGTTTCCTCTTGCGCAATATGGCCATCATGCACCAAAGCAATGCGGTCGCTCAACGCCATCGCTTCTTCACGATCGTGCGTAACAGTAACGCTCAGCTGTCATCCGAATTTCTCGTTGCACTGCTTTTAATTTCTTCGCGCATTTCAAAACGCAAGCCTTCATCAAGATTCGAAAGCGGTTCGTCAAGCAAAAGCACTTTGCGGTTTCAAGACAAGCGATCGAGCAAGTGCCACGCGTTGCTGCTGCCCACCCGATAATTCAGCTGGATGAGGCATCGGCACGATCGTCCATATGCATTGCTTGAAGCATCTCAAGCGCCCTATCGTGGCGCTCATGAGCAGCAAAGCCTTGGAAGCGAAGGCCATATTCAACATTGCGCGCTACGGTCATATGAGGAAAGAGGGCATACGACTGAAACACGGTCGATACGGGCGTCGTTCGGGTGGACGCGACGTCACATCCACGCCATCAATAAACACCTGTCCCTGCTTTTGGCTGCGGATAACCGCCCATGCAAACGAGTGCCGTTGTCTTACCGCAGCCCGACGGGCCAATGAGGCAGATCAGTTCGCCTTTATCAATAGCAAGCGAAAAATTATCGAGCACCGTATGACCGCCATAGCCAGCAGTAATGTTTTTAAATTCCATGACTGACATCAGGACCCTCCTTTTTCGCCCAAATAGCAGAAGACCACCGCATTTACCACCAGTACTACAAAGGGTAATCGCCAGCGATATGGCTGCCGCTTGGCCATATTTCCCACTTGAGAGCGCATCAAACAGCTCAAAGATGGCGGTCTTATTGCCCGGTACCACCAAAAACAGCACAACACTATACGAGATCATCGCAGTGGAAAAGGCATTGGCAAAAGCAACCATAAACGCCCGACGGGAAACGGGCAGAACCGTATCTCTGATAGCCTCCAGGCGACTCGCCCCCAGATCGCGGGCAGCTCGTTCGAGATTTTGCATCAAACTGGGAAAAACGCACCCGAGAACGATTGGTAGAAACAGCAAGTTGTTTGATTGCAAGTGCAAAAACGATAATTGCTCCTGTACCCGTTAACTTTAAGGGCGTCGCGTTAAAGGCCAGAATTAATCCCAAACCCAGGGCAGGGTACCAGGAAGCATGTGCGGCATCGTTGCTTGCAAAATTCAAGCCATCCGATGTCAAACGACCAACAGGTGATGCGAGGATGTGCAAAAAGCGTGCGCATATAAGCGATGAGAGCGCTAAGATAATAGAGATACGGCTGCCGCCAGCGCATATTCAATACTCAAAATAAGCGAGCCTGCATCAAACGAAATAAGATGTTGGATATTTGCCAGCGTAAAGGGTGCATTCCATCCAACACCGCGCGTTAGAGCGGCATGAGCGATCGTGCCATACTGCACAATCATAAAGAGAACGAACAGGATTCCCACCACACGCACAGAAATGCCAAGTACACCACGTAAGCGCAATGACGAAAACGTCGTATCTCCCAGCGGGTCAACCGCGGCACCCGACAAGCCGCTTGCACCCGCGAACGCATCAATCAACGTCCATATATCGCATAGACCACCACCGAAATCAAACAGAGAAGCACTCCAAGCACCGCAGCCGATTCAAGATCTGAATACCCCACAACCTGCTCGTAAATAGCCGTCGCTATGGTTTCAAGACCGCCACCAATAACAATCGGCGTACCGTAATCGGCCAACGATCGAATAAATGTCAGCAATAAACAAGCAGCCATAGAGTGCTTGATGAGCGGAATGACAATACATACTAATGTGCGCGACGGAGAAGCCCCCGCATCACGTTATCGCGTTTATCACCGCAGGATCGATACCTTTAAGAACAGAAAGCAGCATCACGTTAATGGCAGAAAAGAATACCGACTGCATAATCACGACACCGATAAAGCCATACGGGCTGATTGAAAGCCCCAGCAAGCCATGCGTGATCAGGCCACGACGACCAAATAATTCAATATAGGCAAGGGATGCAAGAAATGGCGGTGACACAATGCACCAGCGCAGCACCTAAAAACAGCACGGCGCATACCACGCGATGAAAACGAGGCACAAATCGCGACAATAAGGCAAGAACTGTGGAAGCGACGGCGACCGCAATAGCCCTAATCGCACTCTGTATGAGCAAGCGACCGCTGTCGCCAAGTGTTGCGTGACCGCGTCACAAAATCGCCAGCAAGGCTGAGAGAAGAGAGCTGCAAGCGGGTAGAACGAAAACACCAGTCACAAAAGCGCGGCGCACACCACAAGAAGAATGCCACTGTCTGGAGATCACGCAGACGCATCATTACAAACCGACCCGCCCTGCTTGAGTGCAAGCAAGCTGATATACCAGATGAGACACCATGAACGACATTACATGCATTGCAGAAACGAGCGGCTCTTACAAACCGGCTTTATGAGCGACCCTTGTTTTTCTTGGCAGCCAGTTCTTCGGCCGAGAGCATCTTCGAAAACAGTATCCGAATCGGGTCAAATGCTGCGTGTAAACGGCGAACAGCCTGTTCAACCTCAGCAAGGCATCAATCAACCACTGACAAGCGAATGGGACTCGTCGAGATCAGTAGAATGTTTACGTTACTGTCGCCCAGCGCCTGGAAGGCACGTGCTGCCACACCGGGCTTGATTTCATGCCGGTACCCAATGGAAACCTTCGCAATGCTTTTCGTCAACGGCATATTGCGCGCACCTCAAAAGGAGCCAACAGGTCTTCCATAACCGTGCGCGCACGAGGAAGATCGGCACCGGACACGTAGCGTGATATCGGGTCACGCCTTCTTCCGAAATATTTTGAATGATCGCGTCAACATTGGACACTGTTACCTGCAGTGCGTTGAAAACCGCGCGGCCACGCCCGGAGTGGTCTTGTACGTCGCGAATAGTTACCTTGACCTCGGACGTATCAGCGAGCGATGCCTGAGATGACAGCCTGTTCCATCGTGGAATCAGCCTCCCTGATAAGAGTTCCCGCGCATCAGAAAACGCTGAGCGCGAATGGATGACCACACTATATCGACGGGCAAATTCAACGGCACGGCTCTGAGAACCTGCCCTGAACTTGAAAGCTCATCGCTACTTCGTAGCTGATGGCGTCGAGTTTGCGTGCACGAGGAGCTACGCGCGATCAGCGTGTAGATGCCATCGACGTCGGAATAAATCTCGACAATCAGCCCCGATGCTGCCATGCGACGGCAACCGCCGTTGTATCAGAACCGCCGCGGCGGCGTTGTCAACATCGCCCCGCTTATCAATGCCTTGAAAACCCGCTCACAACAGGGATAATGCCTGCGCGATAGCACCCTTTGATGCGATCTGCGTGCATAAAGTGTGATTTTTGCCTTGGCATGTTCGTTGTCGGTTTCGACACCCGCCTGGCTTCCGAAAAGCTCGCTGGCGCGATACCCGCTCGCGTCGACGCCATGGATAAGAGAGTCGTAGATACCTGCTCGCCGGTAGAAAGCAAGCGGTCCATTTTCGCGCAGGAGGATTAGCTGAAAAGCGCCGCAGCTAAACCAACTAATTCATCGGTGGTCTTACCATGCAGAAACAACCGCCACAACATCGTTGCCGGCCTGCTTCATCGCAATCAGCCGCTTGGCAACCATCTTGATCCGCTCGCGAGGCAACTGACGTGCCACCAAATTTCGCTACGATCAGGGACATTCGATTCTTCTATTCGTGCATTGCGCCACATCGACAGCAGTACGAAGGCCGCTGGATTCTGCTATAGACAAGAATTGTAGAAAATTACGTCATGACACGATTTGCCTGCTGCCCTTATCCTGCTTGGGATGCTAGCATGCACCTAACATAATGACGCATGCACTAATGACGAAAGAAGAGGTATCGAAAGCCACTATGCTCGAATCCGTATTAGTTTGTTCCTTCTGGTTTGAAATGATCGCCACGATCACGGGCGCCATTTCAGGCTCACGATGAGGCGCAGCGTACCCATCGACCTGTTCGGCACTGTGGTGATTGCGATCATCATGGGACTTCTTGGTGGCATTATGCGCGATATTCTATTGCAGAACTACGGCATTTATGCGTTTCAAAAGCCTGAGCTTATCGTGGCCTGCGTGCTCACTGGTTGTGTCGTGTTCTATTTTGGGCATGAATAACCACCCATCTCAACCCTGTTATCGATATTATTGACGGCTTATACGGTGGGTATGTGGCTGTCCTTTCGGCTGGCAAGGCAGCTTGCAGCGGGACTCATCGTGCCGGCCGTCATTTTAGGAACGGCTGTATCGATCGGCGGTGGTGTATGCGCGACATCATTATGAACCGACCGGTAACTCGCCTTCCAACCGGGATCGCTGTATGGCACTGCTGCTGTATTGGGCACCATCGCCTACACACTGATGCGGACCTACCATATTTTTGATGGTGCTTCGGCCATTATCTGCCTCGTTATTATTATGTGCATCCGTTTTGGATCAATGGCATTCGGATGGCATACCCGACCAGCGCGCGACTTAAGCGAGCCGGTAGTCGATGTTATGGCACGCCCAGTGCGTGCCATACGCCATCTTAATCGTACACCCGAAAATATAGCCGATGAAAAGGCGCGACGACATCATGCGAAAAAGATTGATCAGCAATCTACCTGGTCAAAAATATGGAATCGCCTACGTCGACACTAAATGTTTAAAGCCAGGCAACACCACACCACCGCTGCTAAGGGCAGCGCGCCACAAGCGCAAGCAAGTTGTGTAAACCAAACCCAGCTTACGAGTTCTTTAAGAGCACCGTACCATGCATAATGTCAGCGACATGTTCACACGCATCGCTGCACTTCTCAATTTCGCGAAGATATGGCTCCACACAATCACGCGCAGCGGATTAATCGCATCTTTGGCATACAGATTGTGGGTCATTTCGTCGTGAGGCGATCGGCTTCTTCTTCGTAATCGTTCACTTCAACGAGCACGCGCTTGAACGTGCGGATTTCTTTGAAATTTCGTAAACTATCGATGACCTACCTTGAGCGCTTCACAGCTCTGATAAGAATGCTACCTGTTCAAGATCACGATGCATGAAATGCACGTCCATAGACGTAGAACATGCGGATAACGTCTTCAATGTAGTCAATCACGTTATCAAGCGCCTGAGCAATCTGCAGAATGTCATCGCGATCAATAGGTGTAATGAAATCGGTTGCTAGTGCCGTATAGATGTTATGGTTGATGGTATCGCCACGATGCTCAAGGTCATGAGCTTCGGGCAAGATATCCTTAACTGCTTCAGCAGTGGTGAAATCCCTAATAACGGTAATGAGGAGATCAGCCTCGGCTAAGGCAATGTCAACCTGACTTTCAAACGCTTTGAAATAATCGTATTTCATCTTGCGAGGCATCAGCGGCTCCTTTGTGCTAGAAGATGGCCAGGAATAGCAGTGCGGTCACATATCCCAAGATGCCGCATCCTGGGAAAGTCAGTATCCATGTTTTTACCATGTCAACAGCAACACCCCAGTGAACAGCGCTCTTACATTTGACGCGCCCAACTCCCATAATGGCAGTTGTATTCGTATGTGTTGATGAAACAGGCAATCCGCCGAAGGTGGAAATAATCAGACAGAACGTTGAGGCAAGCGATACAAAACCCTTGATAGCGTTCAAGTTAACCATATCCATGCCCACGTTTTAATAATCTTTGCCGCCCAGGCCAGTACCCGTACCTGAGCGACAACGCACAGACGACCATAAGCCATATTGGTATCGTAGTGGTGCTGGAAGGTCTGCACCGCAAGAAGCGACAAGCATAAAGATACTCATGAACTTCTGTCCATCTTACCCATGCGCGAAAAGCGCCAGCCGCACCGGCAATAACCTGTGCCCAGCGGAAAAGGCATCGGCGCGTTGACGGTCGAAGCCGCTACAGAACCGACGAATCGCCTTGGCATTCAACCAGCTCAGTCCAAAACCCAAGAAGGTCGAGAGGACGATGCCGTAGATAACCTTCATCCATTCATCCCAATTGACCCGCCAAAACCTCCTTGCAAGGCAATGGCAGCCCCCGGTAAGACCAGCTATAAGAGAAATGAGCTTTTGACTGGTCGGTAGGCCAAAAATACCAGGCGGAAACACCCCACACGATAATAGCAACCATAGCGGCCATAAGAGCAACGAGCGCTTGGTGACTGTCGCCACTGAAATCAACCATATGAAAGATAGTCTCGGCGACGGCAGGGGAAAGCAGCGTTACGATAAGTAAGCCAAGAAAATTACAGCATGCCGCCATCACAATAGCGGGTGTCGGCTTCAGGCAGCGCGTTGACACTACTGTAGCAATAGCATTAGGAGCATCGGTTGCCCCATTAACAATGAGAACACCAATGTTTAAGACGGCCACCACGAGCATCGCGGGGTTCGACACAAGAGTCGACAAAAAGACGCCCAATTCGATAGACACGAACTACCTTTCATCATGAAATGGTGTGTCGGTTGGAAAATTGTACTCCAAAGTCGCCAGAAAGCTGCTTAGATTTTCCACTTCATGTGTTCCCCACCAGGTTTGCCCCAAACCCTTATGTAAGAAGAATTTATATAAGCGTTTGCATATAGACTTACGTCAGAAAACCCACATGAGCGCTTCAATGACCTGGTGACGTTCGGCTCCGATTGTCGTCGTTCCCCATATGACCTGGTAAAACGATGGTGTCATCAGGTAATTTTGAAAGCTTGCGCAGGGAAACACGCATATCTGTCGTCACTACCGCCTTCAAAATCAACCCGACCAATAGCTTGCTTGAAATAACGTGTCACCAGAAATAAGCACAGGAGATCCAGGGCGCGTACCCGTTTCAGCAAGTAGGCACATGCTGCCCTTTGTATGACCCGGTGTAAGGATACAGCGCCAGGTCAGCATTCCAACAGTAACGCTCTCACCATCGGAAAGTTTATGGTCTGCCGACAAGGGGGATGCGTTCAGGACTATGGCGATCAGCCTGCCCCGATTCAATAGTCGGCGCATCAATACGAGTAGCATATACGGCAGCATCCGTTCGATCGACAAGCGCACGCAGTGCTCCGACATGATCCCAATGCTGGTGGTGACGAAAAAGTGCCGAGATCGGTCGCCCCGCTAAGGCGTCCATACGAGGTCAGGTTCACAGCTGGGGTCAACCACGATGACGCCACCGGCTCCATCATCAATGAGGTACACGTTATTTTCGATGGGTCCCAGAACCAGAAATGAAATGGGTACGCAGCCACCCCTTTTACTTCATGCAGATCGTCAAAACGCGCCATGACAACCTCCTATTTCTTCTTTTCGTCGCCATGGCATCATGCGGTGCACGTCAAATACCCTTCGATACCAGAAAGCTTCTGAACAATGTGGTCGATAGACGAGACCGAACTTACCTGGAAAAGGAACCGCATTTCTCCCCATACCATCCCGATGGGACGTGGTTGAAGATGACAGCACATTGGCACCACATTCCTGAAAGTGAATCAACCACATCGCGCAGCAGATTCATACGGTCAATCGCCTCAAGATAGATTTCTACCTTGTATGACGTATCAGCAGATGGTTCGCTATCCCAGGTTACGTCAATAATGCGCTCGGGTGGTCCATCAGGCTTGCCGCATTCGGGCAATTCCGCCGATGAACACTCACTCCCGTCCACGCGTCACAAACCCAACGATGTCATCCCCAGGCACCGGATTGCAGCAGCGCGAAGACGCACTGAGCATACGCGGGTCGCCCTCGACACGCACGCCCTTCGACACCGGATGCTGCTTGGCTGCTTCGGATGACGCACTGAAGTAAGCATCGGAGGAAGCTTACCGGTCGAAGAATCACCCGGTACTAAATCGGCTGACGGTGTGGGCGCTGCATCTTTTTCACCCAGTACCTTCAACAAACGATTCGTTATCGCTTGAACGCTTTCCTTGCCGGTGCCCACGCTTGCAAGCATTTCGTCGGGATCTTTAAAAAGCCCATACGCTCAGACACGGTCTTCAGCGCCCGCTGCCCCGCTGCACTTGAAATACCCGAGCCATGTTTGCGCATTTCACGGGTTAGGCGCTCGTGTCCTTCGCGCACATCGTCGCTATGGGACGCACGGGAAAAGTACGCGCGAATCTTACTGCGCGCACGCGGCGTCTTCACTCAACGATAACCAGCCTGGCTGGGAGCGGCACTTTTCTGGGTGAGGATCTCAACTCGATCGCCCATTTGCAGCTCGTAGGAAAGCGGCACAATGGAGCCGTTAACCTTCGCGCCGACGCAGTGGTTACCCACTTCAGTGTGGATAGCATACGCGAAATCGACCGGTGTTGCACCACGCAAGCTCATGGCGTCACCCTGGGGAGTAAAGACAAATACTTCCGACGGAGCCAGATCGACTTTCGAGCGATTTAAAGAAAACTCGCGTCGAGTCTTGCGTTTCATCCTGCCAATCCATCATCTGACGCAACCATCGCCAGCTGACGGTCGAACCTGATTCGCCCTTTGCGCCCTCTTTTATAACGCCAGTGAGCCGCCACGCCATATTCGCTCATCCGATGCATTTCTTTCGGTGCGAATCTGCACTTCCAGTGGTCGGCCCGCCGGACCGATAACCGTGGTATGCAAGCTCTGGTACATGTTAGTCTTCGGCATGGCACATAATCTTTAAACCGACCCGGCATTGGGTGCCATAGGCTGTGTACGGCGCCAAGTGCCGAATAGCACTGAGCGACCGTATCCACGATAATACGCACGGCAATAAGGTCGTATATCTCGGAGAAGCCTTTTCCATGCGTTGTCCGCTTTTGCGATAGATGGAATACAGGTGCTTGGGTCGCCCCATAATCTGACAACCGATATCGGCCTTTCCATTTCTCCATGCAAAATGTCGATAACGTTACCCAGATACTCTCACGTTCCATGCGGCTTTCTCGCCACCATGCGCGAAATCTGCTTGAACTTACCTGGTTCCAAATAGAAGAACGCCAAGTCTTCGAGCTCCCCATTTAATTTGCCCAATGCCCAAAACGATGAGCAATCGGGCATATATCTCGAAACGTTTCGTGCGATTTGAAGATGCGTCGGTCTTCACGCAAGGCTGAAAGCGTCCGCATATTATGCGAAGCGGTCAGCCAGTTTGATAACAATGACCCGAATATCTCTGTTCATGCAACGAACATCTTGCGAATGGTTTGCCGCCTGTTCGTCAGAAAGGTTCTCTACCGATACGCGTGATCTTTGTAACGCCATCGACCAGATCGGCCACGGCCTCGCCGAATCGTGTGCCAGCTCTTCTTTTGGTGGTGTCGGTATCCTCAACCACATCATGAAAGCGCTGCTGCAGCGTTTCAGCGTCCATGCGCAGGTCAGACAGAATCAGCGCCACTTCAACGGGATGAGACTGACGGTTCACCGCTTTTGCGACACCTGCCCCTTATGCGCGCTCGAGCGAACTCAAAGGCTCGTCTCAGTAAATCGCGCTCGTCTTCATTCAGATAGACAGCACAGGCTTCATCTAAATCGGCAAAAGCGTTCTTCCAGGCGTCTTATGATGCGGCATCGGCGCAGGATCAGCAGCGGCAGCGTCACCCTTAAAGGTAAGCGCCGCACTACCTGCACGCCCGATCAGCGCATCGGGAGCCGTCACAAAGCGCGCCCCTCCTCCAACCACATCACGCGAAGAGCCTAAAAGTCCTGTTTTATCGTTGAGAGATGCGCTCTTTGAAGACTTTTTGAGACATGCTTTCTTGAGACATATTCTTTTGAGTGCATCGTTTCGAGGTGCATCTCTTGAGATTTTTGAGGTATGCTTGAGATGTATCCTTTTGCGATACGTTCTTTTGAGACCCACTGAGGCATACCTAGACCTCCTCTTGACCTTTCATCAGGCAAGATAGGCCGAATGATACGTGATTGCAAAAACGGTGCTGTAGCACTGCCAACCCAGTGGCAGAAGGTACGAAATATTTCAATCTCGTCGAGTCCTTCACGATACCGCACACTATCGGTAAGCTCTGCCTTGTTGCCATGCGCTTCAATTAGGCGAATCGGTCGATGTTCACCTTGCGTAGCAGAAAACCTCAGTTTCCACCAGGCCCAATTCACGAAATACCGCGATAGCGCAGGCAACAGAATCCTGGTGACATGCGCAAAGCGGGCTGACGATCGCTGCATATCTGCGCCAAATCAGCATCGGAAACACGTAAGGGCCGCCATCCGCCTCAGCAGAAAGGCGCTTCAGTTCGCGATACACCTGCGCAAGCGTATCGTGGTTGGTGTTGCATCAGCAAGAATTCTCGTTGATACGCGCATCAGTTGCACTAAACAGCAGGTGCACGACTGCTTCTTTTCCATCACGACCGGCTCGCCCACTCATCTGGTTAAATTCGATTTCATTGAAAGGCATATGGTAGAAAGCACCACATGGCGAATGCGGGATATTTACCCCTTCACCAAAGGCAGATGTAGACACGAGTACTCGTCAGTTGCCCGGTGCGAAATAGTTCTTCCACGCGGCAGCGATCGGGACGGGCAAGCCCTCATTATAAAAACCCAATAAAAAGGGTGCCATCTGGGACTCTGCTTGCAGCAAACTTCGGCGCCAATGCCACGGAATGACGCCGCGAATTGACATAGATAACCATCTTGGCACCCTGTGCACACAAGGTTGGCCAGATACGGATCGCTCTGTTTGAGATTGCGCTGGTCGTCAAGAACAAGATTCTTGCGCTCAGTACGATCAAGCACCCGATGGTGGCAACCAAGCGTTTCCTCTATTGCCTGCGCACACCGAGCATCTGCTGTCGCGGTTAAGGCAAGAACACACGGATTACCCAGCCGCGCAATCGCTCGATCAATATGCGCATACGCCATACGGTTGCCTGCACGTGTCTGACCAATATGATGCGCCTCGTCGACAACGAGAAAAACCGATACGACCGGATTGCGCAAGACGATTGGCGTGAATAGTAAGAAACCCGGAGTTGTCAGCACGATATCAACGGTACCCCTGAGCAAGCCCTTCAAAGATGCGCTGACGTTCTTCGGGAGCAGATTCACCGGTAAGCACTTCGGCATTCAGACCAAAGGGAAGAAGCGCGTGATTAAGATGATAGGCCTGATCAGCAATGAGTGCCCGCAGCGGATAGACAAACAAACTCGCCTGCCCTGATGCCAACGCGCGGGTAGCAGCATGTACCTGAACGTTAGTGACTTGCCACGCCCGGTAGCCATTACCGCAAGCGTATCAATGTTGTTATCGAGCGCTGATAATATCTGCTTTTGAGAGTTGAACAGGGCCCATCGCCAATCAGTGCCTGTACCACTGCCTCGCGCAGGCTCTGCGGATCTTGTGCGGCAACCTGTTCCCAATGCTGGCGATTTTGTTCCCGTTCAGCATCAAGACGGGTTACTTCTTCAGAGCATCCTCACAGTCGGCGACCAGTTCGGCATCACTTGCCGCATACAGTTCTGAAACAAAGCTCTTCTGTTCAGGATCAAGCATGCTTTCAGGGCCACGCACGGCTGCGCGGGATATTGATGACAGCATAGTTTTCACCGAACGGCGACCGCGCCATTCGTCAACCTGCACCTCGAAACCGGCATTTACCACGCTATCGCAGTGCATCAAGCGATCGTATAGGCGCAATGAAACATAATGCCCGATACGGTATCGCACCATCGGTGAGCACGGTTGAAAAAGCGATTCTTATCCGCGCCCACAGCACGACCGCGCGTGAGCATAACGTTTTGCGCCAAATACGTCGGCTGCCGATTGCCCTGACCAAAGGGCAAGCTGTTCGAGTGCTTCGACGTTTTCAACCGTCAGTTCATCAAGGTTGACGCACGCATCAATATCAATACGCGGATGGAAACAATTTTTATCGAGACCGTCCATAAAGCGCACAAGCGCTTGGTGAACGCAGGCAAGTCGGCTGCCGACAGCGTAACGCCCACTGCCGCTTCATGCCCGCCAAAAGCGAATGAGCATGTCGGAACAGGACTCAACCGCTTTAAAAAGATTGATCGCCACCCACGCTGCGATGGCTGCCGCGCGCAATACCTTCTTCGTCGATGGCAAACAGGATGGTTGGCACGCCATATGAACGAGCAGGCGGCTCGCGACAATGCCCTTCACCCCTTCGTAGCCATCCTTCACCAGCTACAATAAGCGCTCGTTGCCCCTGATAGATCTCTTTGCGCTTGCAGGGTTGCACTCTCTGCCAATTCAGCTTCAATCGCGCGACGCTGACTATTGACCGCTTCAAGATCGGCGGCAATGTCCTGTGCACGATTAGTATCATCTTCAAGCAGCAAATTGAGAGCCAGCATGGCATCACCCATGCGCCCCGCGGCATTCAAGCGCGGAATAACCGAAAAAGAAAGAGAAGTTGAGTCACCGGGCTTTATCATCAGCTACCCCGGCACTGTGAAGAGAGAAGCGATGCATGGACGGGCGATTCGTTCATGTGAGCTACCCGCATCGGCAACAAGCGCGCGATTATCCTGCTGCATCGGCATAAGATCGGCAATCGTCCCCAGCGTCGCTAAGTCGGTGTATTCGCGCCACAGATGTGGCTGACCAAAGCGAGCGCCAAGCGCTTGACCATGAGCTTTACGCAACGCCCACCCTGCCAAAAATCGATTCAGAACAGTCAGGATCAATTTTTGGGTCACAAACCGGCACCTCTTCAGGAACAAGATCGGCTGTTCAGCGGTGGTCGGTATCAACAGCATCGACACCACGGTTTTTCAGCAAGCGAACCTCATTGCGGCAGGCAATACCGCAGTCCACCGTCACCAGCAGGTCGGGTTCATCCTTCATCAAGCGTTCGATAGCAGCCTCAGTAATGCCGTAGCCTTCATCCTGTCGGCGCGGAACAAAGGAACGACCTCGCCACCTAGTTCACGCAACCCACGCGTAAGCACGGCCGTAGAAGAAATACCATCGAGGTCGAAATCGCCAAACACCATAATGCGTTTACCGCTGCGCACCGCTGCTTCGAGACCGTCAACCACTTCATCCATACCGGGGATACAATACGGATTTCCCAATCGCGAGCGAGCGAGGGCGCAAAAACCCCCGCTTTCCTGCGGCGACGAAATGCCTCGTGCGACCAAAGTCGCGGCAATAGCGCGGTAGACCAAGAGTTTTACGCACAGTCCTTCTGTGGCGGCCGGATCGGCCTCGTGAATGTAGAACTGTGCTGGCACGGTACAACCTTTGTGGTTTGTCTCTTGTTTTTCTGCCCTATTGTCGCACAACCTCGCTTCCTCGTCAGCGGAAAGAGCAGAGGCGTCACGGAGCCGAGAACTCAAGATACTGGACGGAAGGCCATCCGCCCGATAAGGCAGATGGCCTTCGATGTCATGCCTAACCTTTCGGCCGCTCAGTTATGTGATGCACGAGTACGCCAACATAGACAAACTGTTGCAGTGCTGAGCAGCGTTGAGGGGTGCATGGGCACACGCTTAATTAAGATGCCTTCCTTACCAAGAAACTAAGCTAAGAGACTCAATCATGAGCCATAACATCAGCTTAGGAAAACCGATGCCAACCACTCCAGAATGCTATCAGCGGATTGTTTCCCCGCGTCATCGGACGTGAAAGCCGATTGCGCTGACGCTGCGTTTGTATCGCACTCACCGTAGTTGTCGGAACACCGGTAATGGTGCCCGTCGTTTGCGAAAACCCTGTTTTGAAATAGGCGTCAAATGCCCCCCGATCGATATTAGCTGAGCGCACCGATGAGGCATCAGATGTTTCAACCGTTGTGCCATACGAACCGGTTACTACTACCGTGATATCCGAATCGCCCGAAACTAATGTGGTACCCGATGCATCAACGATAGAAACCGTCTTGCCAGCGGTATCAACTACTTTGCCACCTGAGACAACATTAAGATTAGAAACGGTTGAATCCGCCGTTACCGTCCAGGTTGAGTTGCATCCACGTTGATTGTCAGGTTGTCATCTTTTTGCTCGAAGTAGCATTCGCGTTGTCAACAATAGAAGCAGCACCCGTCCAGTTTGTTGAATCGAGCAGATAAACATTTGCCTGGCTGATTGTATCGGCTTGTATGACGCCTGACATAGTCTCACCGATGCCCGTAAAGTTGAGCGTTGCACCGTTTGATCCGGCACTTCCCCAGTTAGTTGGAATCGTTACCAGCCGCCAGCAGCAGATTAGCCGCACTTGAATCGAAATCGAGTGTCGTATTTGACAACACCACATCAGCTGACGTATTCGTTACGCTAGAACATCGCACCTGACCTCGATAGCACTACTCAGTGTGGAATCCGTTGCTGGAAAAGAGCGCGCTCACCAGTTGACGACTCAGCATCACCCTGACGTTGACTGGTAAACAATTACTCCATCAGCCACCGGATCGGACGCAGTTGCCTTTCGTAATCGTACCCGAAAGGGTTGAGTTCGAAATCATGATGGAGTTGAGTCCTTCCATGCCAGCAATCTGGCTGCCAGAAGCACCGCCTTTACGTTATCAACTTCGATGTCGCCAGTGGAATACAGCACGGGCGAGCCGCTACCGGCCGTAGAAATCGTCATATCATTTGTTGAAATATTGCCGCCTCCACGGTCGGTGGCAATGCCGGCGCTATGATCACCCTGCGTGGTATATATACCATCTGGCAACGATCGTCCGTCATAGGTTGCATCAAGACCGCGACTATTACCGGCAGTTGTAGAGATACTCGCCACCCGAGGCATACACAGCTCCCGAATCAGTTGCTGAAGATGCCGTTTGAGCTTTCTGATGTCGCCGACAGATTGACGTTGACGCATAGGCGGTCGAATCTTCGCCCACGACAACAGAACCGAGTTGAGGCCATAGAAATTGCAATTATCGCCATTTGTGTCATCACCCGATTTGGGATAGTGTCGAGCCTTCCAAGGTTGAAAAGTGCCTCGTTTTTCAGCAAGGGCAGCATTGATATCAGCATCAGTTGCAGCACTGATTCCCTGATGAAGACACCGTCGTACCATCAGCCGTCAAGGTGCCTGTATATGAACCGGTGAGTCGAAACTCATCGTATCAGCGCCACCAGGGCCGCCCCCACCCGAAGGAGGAGCCCGGCACCCTGTGCGCCGTCAGAAGACATGCTTGGCTACATCGCCATTGCCCGGCGTGCTCGATGCCGTGCCTCATGGAGCTTGCAGTAGTTGTTGCATCCGCCTGCGTGGTTGCGGCATACACGAGTGCAGGAGTTGAACCAGCGCCAGTGTTGCGGTAGGTGCCACCGCAACAACCTTGGCAGGAAGCGTCGTCGTTTACGGGCGCGTTCGATGGACAGTGCATTTTGCGCTTTCGGCGTTTGCGCGCGCGCAGGAATTTATGGTGAAGTCTTTCAGGTATCCCTCGTTTTCGTTAGTATCTCAACCGATAGGTGCACTATACGGTTGAACCTCGAAAGATCCCCTGAAACCCCACATTGTCTGTGCCACGGTGCGCAACGATGGTGTACCGCATACCAACTAAAATGCCAGTTAAATGGATGAATAAATACAAATAAATGAATGAATGAATGAATGAATAGGTGGATGATGGATAGATAATGGCCAGATAGCTTAACTCGCTAACTGGCCCGTTGCTTAGCTCAGTTGGTAGGCTGGTTGGTTAACACTAGACGAAGTTAGCTGCACGCCAACCAACTAGTTAAATTCCTGCTGCGTTTTCTCAAGTCCATTGCGGATAAGAAATAAACAGCCTCGGCTGCAGTAGTACACCCAACCTGAAAGTCGTCTTGCGCTCATGGCGCGGACGAGCAAACATAATCGGAAACGCTCATACGTCCGGGTGGGCGGCCATTCCACAGCGCACACGAAACCAATCGCGCGTACCCAATTTGTCGCAAATGGAACGCAGGCCATTATGTCCCCGCATGGCCGCCACCAAATTTCACCCGAATACGTCCTGGAGCGATATCAAGATCGTCGTGGATAACAATAAGATTATCAGGTGCAATGCCGTACGTATTGCAGAGCTGTTTGACTGGCCCACCTGATGTGTTCATATATACTTTGTGGCTTAGCGAGCACGACTTCTTCATTGGCACGTACTCACGAGTGCTCAGTGCACCGCATTCATTTTTCCAATACCGTGCACCGGCTTCATCAGCAAGAATGTCAATGGTGTCGAATCCCGCGTTATGGCGCGTATGCTCGTATTCTTCGCCCGGATTACCCAAGCCGACGATCAGATACATCAAACCCTACCAAACAGAGCCGATACGCTGCCGCACTCATACACGTTTTTGATAGTCTTTGCAAACAATGGCGCCACAGAAACGACCCTGATTTTGCCCGTTTGGCGATCAAGGGGCACCGGTACGTATTAGTGACAACAACCTCTTTCATAGAAGAATTCTCGATGCGGTCATATGCCGGCCCACTGAATAGCCCGTGTGTCGCGCAGGCGTAAACCTGCGCGCACCCTTCGCTTTAAGCGTTTCAGCAGCAGCAACTAACGAGCCGCCCGTATCGATCATGTCATCGTTGATAATGCAGATCTTGGTCTTCAACATCACCAATGAGCGCGGTGATCTCAGACTGGTTGGCGCTGCGGACGATCTTTTGTGCATAATCGCGATATCCGAATCAATCATCGTCTGGAACTTCTTCGCCGCTTTTGCGCGCCCTGCACGTCGGGGGAAACAACGCAGAGTTCGTCGGGGTTGAATCCTTTATGCTTGAAGTAGTCAGCAAAAATGCTCATGGCCGTCATATGGTTGACAGGTATGTTGAAAAAGCCCTGAATAGCATCTTGGTGTAAGTCGAGAGCAATCATCATTGGTAGCACCTGCAACCGAAAATTAAATCAGCAACGAGTTTCGCGGTAATAGGGCTCGCGCGACGCCGCTTTGCGCTCTGGCGCGCGTAACCATAGTGCGTTACTACAGCCGAAATAGAACGAGTACTGCCCGCTTGGCCGCATCAATCATAATAAGCAGCTCCATGAGCGCGTCGTTACCGTGCTCGCCGGGCAATGGACTGAATAATGAAGACATCAGCACCGCGCACACTTTCCTGATAGCGCGCATAGATTTCGCCATTCGCAAATTTTTCAATGCGAACGTTACCCAGTGTCGTCCCAAGTTCTCCCGCAATCTCGCTTGCCAGATCAGGCTGACCGTACCTGAAAATATGGCCATGCGCTTCTTTATTTCGGTGTTGAGTGCCATTCGATCCCATCCTTACTCGTCGGCAGACAAAAACCTTGTGCCCTTGGAGGCATACAGTACAACATTCGCAGATAGCAGAGCGGCATCTGCGAAAACTTCAAACGTTGTTCAGTGGGAAGCCTTCCAGTGGGGCTTTACCACCTGACGAGAACGGGCAAGAGCCAGGCATCCTCAGGCACGTCTTCGGTAATTACTGATCCGGCTCCCACCAGAGAATGAGCACCAATCTTTACCGGAGCAACCATCATAGTGTCGCTGCCGATAAAGGCACCATCACCGATTTCGGTAGGCCATTTTTCGCCATCATAATTGCAGGTAATCGAGCCAGCCCCAATATTGACACCCCTTGCCCATCGTGGTATCGCCCATAGTGGACAGATGGGGCACCTGCCATGCGCACCGATGGTTGACTTCTTGATTTCCACTGAGTGCCCACCTTAGCACCTTCGCACAAATGAGTGCCCGGACGCAGATATGCCGCGGGCCGCACACAGCCGTCGTCGATACACGTCTCGTACGCTATGGTTTCATCAATCGTGCAGTTTCTTCCACCTGCGTGTCAATCAGACGGGTCTGAGGACCAACGAGCGTACCAGTGCCCACAGACGTTGAACCCATGAGCATCATATATGGGAGAATCTCGACATCGCGTCGATCTGCACCTCCGGGTCGATCCATACCGAAGACGGATCAAGCATCGTCACACCAGCGCGCATATGACGCCTGGCTGATGCGATCACGCATAATGGCTGATGCCTGAGCAAGCTGTACGCGGGTGTTAACCCCCAAGCACTCGCTGGCATCCGCAGCGCACAAACCAATAACAGGACGCCCTGCGTCGCGCGCTATCGCGATGACATCAGGAAGATAAAAATTCGCCCTGAGCATTATTACTATCAACCTTTCCAAGCGCATCAAGAGCAGTGCGCCATCAAAAGCAATAGAAACCTGCGTTGCACTCTAGTGATACACGCTTCCGTGTCGGTGCAATCTTTCTGCTCAACAATGCGTTCGACCTGACCCTGCGCATCACGTACAATGCGTATATCCCGGTGGATCGGGAGCTTGCATCGTCAATCACCACGACGCCGGCATCGGCTTCGGCGCGCTTGCGGCGAGCTCTCTAATTGTTTCCAGCTGTAATCAGTGGGCAATCACCCGATAAAAGCCAACACCGATTGCTGGTGATTGGTAAGGTACATCAGAGGCAGCAGCCACCGCATCGGCGGTGCCCAAACGCTGCTCTTGCACCGCCACCTGCGTGTCGCCTGCAACATACGGTTCAACCTGATCGCGACCGTGCCCGAGCACGCACACCACTCTTCGATACCGGCTTCATGCGCGGCATCAACAACCCACCGCACGAGTGGTTTTACCAAGCACCTCGTGAAGAACTTTGAGGGCGTTGCGATTATACGCGTGCCGGTTCGCCCGCGTAGAATGATTGCCGATGCGTCCATCGTCTCCTCTTTTCCATTGCTAGACACGCTCCGATGCGCTACTAGCATCGAGGCAAAGTGCTGAACAGATAGCGTCCAGCAAGGTAACCGCATAATGTTGTGCCGAGGCGCTCCTACCCCAGCATCTGCCCATTGGGTACCCGGCAGACAACAGCAAGACGAGGTGGCACCTGGGATGTTGCTGCAAATGCACAGCCGCAAGACGCAATGGAAGGGTTTCTTCGCTTTCGTACAAAACGAGATGGAACTCTTTATCCATCCGATTGCGTTTCATCAGCCAATAAGCAATATGAACAAGCGAAAACATCTCATTGTCAGGAGCAACCAAAAGGTTTTCTGCACCGACAATCTTTGATGCGGGGTTCGTAGCTAACGCCAGATTGAGACGCCCGTGCTGCAGCACTCCGCGTAAATTCATCGGTACCCAAACAGGCAGAGGGCATCGTGTTCAAGCATCGCTCGCCGCACGCGCCAAAACCAACGTGTTTGGCAGCCTGTGGGCCTGGCTTTGCCTTCCCAAGAGAATGGCGCAGATTAGCAATGGCTCTAAAGGTAGCGACCCGGCGACACCGCTCGGAAAGGTAAAACCGAAGGCTCATTTGACAGGGCGTAGCGCTAACTCGGTATGAGCACCAAACATGCCGGCATCGGCTGAGGTGGCGAATCCCTGGTACGTCGAGTGCCTGCCAGCAGTTCAGCAAACACTGATTGCCATGAAGAGCACGGCATACGTAAATGCAGAGTGCGATCCCCAGACGGAAGGTGGTCGCAGGTAAGTGCTCAGGACTTTATCGTCAGCCTCATCGCGGTGGAAGCCAGAATCTTTGCAGAACGCCTTGAGAGCGCAATGGTCGCATCTCGAATATGTCGCCGGTCACCCGTTGTGCGCCCAGGTAGCCCAGCGACGCAGTTTTCCCGCACGTCTTGTACAGCAGCGCTGGCATCATGTTTGCGTATCGTTTCCATGGCAGCCATTGTAACGCACCTGACCATTTCAACCATCCAAAGTCATGCATGCGCCCATAGCTTTCATAAAATCACAGGTAGCTTTTGACGTACCTGCTGCTCAACGCAGTTTGAGACCACATGCACTAAAGCACTCAACGGCTAAGAAGTTTTCAAGCAGGCGTCCGCCCATCGTGGCATACCGAAGCAACTGCAGCCCACGAGAAGAAGTGAGAATTTGTGTATCCCCAGACTCCTAGCGCAGACGATTCACAAAAACCAATCAGCCATCGACACCCGCAAAAGATCGCGAGCTGGCGTTGGGTTAATCATCTCGACCAGGCGGTTCTTAGCAATACTCGTAAGATTTTCGGCATAGTTGCGCGCATACTCGATGCTGCCAGCTTCTTCCCATAAGAGAAACGGCTTCAGCAAGAACACGAGGATCGCCTGCTCGTGAAGAAAGAATCTCAACAAGACGATCGCGTTGCGTGGATGCCTGCAGTCGCAGCACAACCACAAGCGTACGTTTACCTTCGGTGATGTCGTTGCGGAAGTCTTTCTTTGTCGCGCTGTCAGCGCCACTAAGATTAAACGGGTCATCCACTGAATCTGGAAGCAAGCCGCATCAAAGTCCATAGTTACGCAGACCTTCGATTTTCGCCTTTCGTGCCACTCACCGACAATCGCGCCGACAGTAAATGAACGAGCCCGAACAACGAGCAGTCTTTATGAGCAGCCATCACCAGATAGTCTTCTGTGGCGTGATGTCATAGCGCCATCGCGTGCCCAGCCGATGTCAAGCGCTTGACCCTCAATCGTGCGACGCGTCATGGTAATCGGTTCCGACACCACGCGCACCTTGGTTGCATCATCATCGACGCATCGTCTTCCATGACGGTGCCATTAACCAATGAGTTCTAGATCACCTGCATTGATAGCCAAGCCCAGACCCTCGGTAAGATGCAGACACGGCTCGCCGCGACGCAGTCAGCTTCGTCGGCAATATCATCGCGAGATCAGTGCTGCCGTGTGAAAATGTTCGATCGCCGCCGCTGCGTGCACAGTAGCACGATCGAGGTCACCCCCACGGCGCGACAGTGGCAGGCAGCAAAGCAGACAGCGGACGATGTCGTTTGCCTCACGTGCGGCTGTAGCGGCTACAGCTTGGATCGGCGGGAATACTATTCATGCGTCGGGGTGAGTAGCCGGTGAATAAAAGCGGGTTAACGGATCTCCTACCTGATCAGCGCGTACGACTGCAGTAATCCTCGAATGTCGGGCGTCGTCTTCAGCGGAATCCATGATTTCATGGATACTACGGGTAGTCTGGTCGGACACGATCGGGATAGTCCCGCTTCTGAATGGGCTTAAAGATGATGCACGCTATCTTCGACCATGTGACGACGATATGCACCATTGTCGTATCGTCGTGGTAGGAGCGGTGGGACTCGAACCCGTCATATCGAAGATGGCGGATTTTAAGTCCGCTGCGTCTGCCAATTCCGCCACGCTCCCCATAACCATGTACGGGATTAAACGTGCGCCCGGCATCATAACACCGCGAGCAGAACGACCCTACAGATAAAAACAGCCATGGAAGAATAATCAGAAGAACGGCAAAGCGGTATCGCGTAATGATGCCTGCAAGAATATCTGATTCACTTGCAGTGAGGCTGCCAGTACCTGCCGCGTGTACGGCATCAAGAGGAAAGTATGAGCAAACCTGCCACATTAATAGGTGCGCGTTGTGTGCTAAACCAACATCTTCGCGTTCAGCATGAGATTCCAATGCCGCAAGGCGATCAATGAGTTATCGAAACTCTGCTGCTTTCATTTTTCGCGCCCGTGCACGCGACAGATCATAAACTTCCATCGCATTCGTGCAACTGACACCGCTGTTAGCCGCGGTACCCGCAACAGCAATAAGTCCGCTGTGGCGGGACGACGACATTGTCAGGAGCGCCAGCACTAGTGAGACATACTGGGCATTGCTAGGCGCACTTACCTCCCGTCGGACGTACCAGCCTTATTGGACATACCGGTACCGTCGGACGAATCACAGGATTTCACTACCAGGTCGAGATGACGTACGTGGATTGCACCTGGAAGCAGCGAAGAAGCTCTCGAAGACCGACGACACCAGTCGTGTATCGCCTTCATATCATCAGCGCTGGGCGGACGGTTTGTATGAAGCGTTCTGGTTGCCCGTCGTGCACCGCAGGCGTTAAACGAATGGGACCTTCGGGGTGCGGCGCCGCCCGTCCAACGATAATCTCGGTCGATCCACCACCAACATCGACAACAGCCACTTCTTCACCCGGAAAGGCCGCGCTTGCGCCCTGAAACGACAACTCAGCTTCTTTTTCGCCAGATATCACCGTCAGGCGCTTTCGCCAAGCTGCGCTAAGCGTGCCGTCAATTCACTGGCATTGCGGGCACGCGCACTCGCTGATGTCGCCATACAGCGTACCGTTATGGGAGCGTTCCTGCCGCAGCATCCGTGGTGCGCCGACGAAGCAAGACAGTCCACCGTTCGATCGATCGCTGCTGGTGAAAAGCACTCGTAGCATCGACTCCTTCCTCCACAAGATTCACAATGCGCATTCACGCGCTACTTCATTGATACGTGCGTCAGCAACATCGGCAATAAGCAGTCGACACGTAACTGTTCCGATATCGATTGCTGCAATACGCTGTCTCCATTTACGAGTCACTTATAACCAGGCATCGAGTATTCCTGAATACCAGGCAGTAGGCGCTTTCAGCTTCTGATGCGGCATCCGCCTTTGAAGCGAGGGCGTTTGTGGACTGGTCTCGTCGTCAGAAGAAAAGACCCGATACCGAAACTGAGTTCTCCCTTCTTTAACCCAGCCATAGTCTTCACGCGCACGATCTTCAATACCTTCATCGGTCGACAAGCTTTCGACATCAGACTGCAACGACAGCTATTTTCTTGCGAGACCTCGATTGTATTCAGCCTGGGTTTTAGCGGCGTCGCGCTGAAGCGATGTAGTAATCCTTTGCGGGTGGCATACAAAAAGGCACCACAGAGCACAAGAAGAAACGCCACCACGCATGCCGCACAACCCACCGTTGTCGAGAAGATGTTGCAGCAGAAGCTAGAGCCGGTATCGCGACGTGGTACGCGCGGCGGTATTCTGCATGCGGCTTGACTTGCGATGCACGCGTCCCATATGGGTGGAATAGAGTGCTGCCTTGCGCGCGCGCTGGTGGACGATTCGCCCATGAGTGGATTCGTCACCGGTGCGCACCGATCGATCAAAGCGTTTGTCGAGGCGTGTCAGCTCTTGAAGAAAGTAGTGCGTACCTGATTGCTGTCGACGTGCAGATACACGCCGGGCGGGTCGAGTGGCGTGACGACGCTGTACTCGCAGAGTGGCAAAAACGATTCTTCTGCGTGCGGAAGGTTGAGTGCAGCAGACGACGGACTGATCCCACCTGTGAAGAGGATGCCGCCCCTGTGAGATTCGGCGGACCGGTGGGTGCAGAAGACTCTCCACGTGCAGAAGACGCGACGACGCGGTGAGTAGCACGACAGTGAGACGGACGAGCAGCACGCGTCGACTGCTCGCGCGGTTTCAGCGACGATGCCTCGAAATCGGTGATACGTGCTTCGCGTTCCGACGCCCGGCGTGCCATTGGCACCTCTCAATAATTCAAACAGCTTGACGATTATTCTTCGTCGAGCGCCTCCAGCGATCTCGTCGGTAGCAATATCCATCGTATGGAAAACGCCTGCAGGTCTTCGAGTTCTTCGAGCCGATCAACCAAAACGCATAACTTTCTGGTCCGTCCAGACACCGATACGGTCAAGTTGGTGTTGCCAGGCTCTTGACGAATTCAGCACCACCCGTCTCCACGCCCTTGTTCTTTCGAGACCCTTTCTTCACCGCCATCAGGTCACCCGGAGCGGTGTGTTAAACAATCACTGATCTCGGCATCGTCGTAATCGTTGCCACCTGCATTGGCTACTGGCGAGCATGAACTCATCCTCATCAGCAGCGTTTTTCTTTATCGGGAAACCTTCTTTGTCGTCATCGCCTGATAACCTTATCAACGGAGATCTGGCCTTGCGCTCAGAATTGGAACGCCACCGAACCAGAGGGTGCCAAGTGGGCCACCCGCGTGCGTAAAGGCACTCACGTACGTCAGCCGCAGTACGATTGCGGTTATCGGTGAGCGCCTCGCATTGAGTGTTGCGACGACCTCGCTGGACCATATCCTTCATAGACAACGGTCTCTCGTAGCTGCAGCGTCCTTGCCCGAGCCAAACGCCTTGTCAATGGCTGTCTTGATTTTGTCCTGGGCGGCAGACAGCCCTTAGCCTTTTCAATAGCAGCAGCAGAGGAAGCGTTGTTGTCGGGATTGGGGTCGCTTCTTTCAGCCGCAACGGTAATGTTGCGAGAAAGCTTTTCGCCGAGCAGCGCAGACGCTTTGCGTCCTGAGCTGCCTTGCGGTGCCGGTGGTCGCCCACTCTGAATGCCCTGACATGGCACTTCCTTCTTGAGAGGTATCAATTCGATAGCAGTGCGCCACCGAACGAGGTGGACTGCTTTCAGACCGTCGTCACCGGAGGTGCATGTACAAGCTGTTAGTTTACCATAGGGCTGCAGCTTCCATTTCGAATTCAAGGGAATGACATGCTCCTATGAACGTCCCCCTCGAACACCAGTCTCGTAATGTATGCTGCAGGCGCTTTCACTGCCAAAGCCCCCGTCTTGCCGCCGTCTACGGTAGGCGCACCTCTTCAACGGCGTTCCATATCGATCGCCGCTGCACATATCGCCAAATGGTCCACGCGGCACGCCACACTCGCGGCAGTCAGAGCTTTGCATTTCTATACCAGTCTGACCGGTAACTGCAGTTGCTCACCACGCAACGAACACCCACCAGCCTTATCGGTACGCTCACCCGCATATGCGGCCACATCCAATTTCCGATTTGGCGTCGCCATGCTGGTATGACGCAGGAATAAGTGAACTGGTCTGCTTATTTCGCGCGCAATGCCCGCGATGCGCGCACGTGCGAACAGACATCACCCTTTGGGGGCCGTACCATCCACAATCATGGACAGAGCTGCAGGATTCGTCGATATGAATCCTTCCGGCAGATCCGCAATACGGTGTGTGCTCGCCTTTTTCGCCCACATCGACCGTACGTGCGGCACCGTGTTCATCTGCAAGAGCTCAAGCTCACCCATGTTAGTAACCTCTTCTATCACTACGCCCACTCTGTCTGGACGGCAGCAGTGTACCGTTACTACGATCGTATCGAGCGCAGGCAATCAATACGCCCTAGCCACCGTGCATTCATGTTTGTTTGCGTTGCACGCGCATGATCGCCTCTCATGATGTTCGGCACTCGGCTTCATGCCGCGAGCCGCATCAACACCGCGTTCAACGCTGCATCGTTGCCAGCACGCAGCGGTGTGCGCACATCGTATTCCTTATCGGAAAACAGGCACGGACGCAGTCTCGGTACTCATGCAAGAGCGCCAAACGATCACAGTCGCGCCACAGAAATGGCTGGGATATGGGCGCAAATAAAACCCAGCGGTACCCAACGCCTGCGGAAAATGATAGTAGCGAGCCGGCCCTCCACCAGCAGGCCGATTGTTCCCTTCAGCGGCAACAAGCGCGATGCTGGCCGCTTGTGCTCCTTCGTCAATCTGGCGCCGAATGTCGTCGCAACTCACCCACATCTTCAGGACAGCGGCGCACGTTCCCGATGATTCGCCAACGGGCACATATTCAATGAATCGTATATGCAGCGGACGGTCGAGTGAAAAGCTTGGCCAAAAGCGTTGATGGTCTTGGTGCAAACTGCGCACCGCAGCCGCATTTATCTTTACCGGACTCCGAAACACTTCAAGAGCTGTATCGTCCTTCACAGCACGCACTTCAATGCGCCCAAACGCGTTATCTGGTAGTAACTGGGCAGGATCATGCTGTATCGAGCGAAATATTCAGCACGCCGAAGACCAGCACGATGCGGTTCAGGAGCCATTTTTCTTCAAAGAGTACACCGTTTGTCGTCAACGAAATGTCGTCAATACCTCGATGACAGAAAGACGCTCAATCGCTGGCGACAATTTTGCGCAATTGGCGTACTGCCACCTTACCAGACGTACCCGCCGCACGCCGCGCTTGCGCTACCTGCACAAATCGGACAATTTGTCGTAACGGGGATTGTATCGCGGCACCTGGAGAATGCCGTCAGCGGGCATACAGTATACGCAGCGCGTAGGCTGCAACTGATCGGTCAACGAAATACGCAATCAATGGTTCGCCCATGAATCTTTCACGGCTATCCTTCCCGCTTTCTACCTGCTTCGGCAGTTTTGTCTGCTCTCCGTTTCACCGTGCAAGAAGCCACAGCAAGAAAGCCACACACTCACGCCTTCCAACGGTTCCGGGATTTCATGATTATTGATACTTTGCCGATTGATAATAACCACGTGCAGTCGTTCGGTAGTCACGCACGAGCAGTTCGTCACCAACATGCGGGCAGAGTGCTCGTCGGTATCGGGCGTTTCACCCGCCAGGAAAGGCGCTGGTATAACGCATCTCTTCCCTTTTCGGCTTCTAACATGCGCGCAGCGTCTTCTATCGATCGAGAAAGCGCGGCAGCGATAACCGATCGAAACGAGAATCGATCGCGCGGTCAACCCGCATGCGAAAGACGTTTTCTGACTCCCGGCGCCGTGGCATCGCCTAATATGGAAAGCACGCACACCAACAGCTTCAGCCGTCTTCACCACCGTATTGGGGCAGGTGGGCCTGGATAATTTAATCGAGGGCAGTACACCGTATGCGCATCTCTCCACCGTACACGCGCAACGTTTTTAACCCCGACAATTTCAAAAGCGGCACATTGCGGATGATCAACCAGGTCGAGCAGCATCAATCTCGCGTACGCGACCGTCTTCCATCACCGCACCGCAATGCAGAAACGCACCGCCTCATCGATATCGTGGCCTGCTGATGGTGCCCCCAAATGCCTGAACAGACTTGGATAAGTCGCTCAAGTAAGTCCTCTTCAAATGGGCATTTCGGCGTTGAAAATGGTTCATCGAGCATCAGAATACCCGGACGAGCTGCTGAACATACGGGCCAGAGCAACTCCCGCTGCCGCTGTCCACCCGAAAGCTGTGCTGATAACGCTCCGGCAATGACTCACATCGAAACGTGCAAGTCTGCGTTCCAATTAATCGTCGTCGCTCGGCTGGCAGCCGACGTGGAACACCTGCCGCAACATTACTGTAGCCACACCGTTGTTGGGGGAACAACATGTGTTCTGAAACAGCGTTGTCTTACGCTGCTGAGCAGACATCGGATGCCCGCTTCAGAATCGAAAATACCTCGCTGTTCGACAACAATGCACCGTCAGCTGATGCCCGCAGCAATGCAGCGCATGGTCATCGTTTCACAGCCCGAAGCGCCCAACAGGTTAAATACTCTCGATCAATGTAACGACATGATCGAGATCGAAAAGAAGGAAGATGCTTTTGATGGTGATCTCGAAGCTCATCGGATAGCCCTTCCGATAGCGCGCACCGTTCGGCGACCCCACGTTAATGTGCCATCATCAAGAAACTGAAGGCTATAAATTACGACCGTCCAGAATATGGCCATACGTCGGTGTTACCGTTCATCCATTCGGCGTAGATTGTACGATAGTGCGCGACGCCAAGAGATAATTGCCCGCCGTTAACAACGTGGCACCAAATTCACAAGAGCGCGCGCAAAGGCAAGTACTGTACCAGCTGCACACAGCCTGTCGACACAGCGGCGGCATCGCTTGAAGAAGATACGCGTTACCCAACCGAGCGTGGCCGCGCTGCTACTTACAGGATCGCGATCCAAAGGCACCGTGCCGAGTGGTACATCAGCGGAAACGCCATCATAAATAAAGTAACAACCGCTGCCGGGCCGAAGCCAACATCAGGGGAAATCCAACCGATATAAAACCAGCGACCACCCTCTGCGGCTATTGCTGAGGCCAGCAGCAAAATGAAGCTTGTCACCGTTGGCGGAAGCACCATAGGAATGGTAAAGATAGCGTCGAACACATCGCGCCACCGCGCCGAAAGCCCTACAAGAAAATCACGCCGCTGCCAGCCCCAGTACGAAGATGCATCACGATAGCGCATCCTGTGGTCTTCAACGCCCAAAGGAGAAGCACCAATCGACGAAAGAAAGCCTCGAGCGACCATCCACGTCAGCCGGCGCAATATCAGCATCATCAGCCGCAACCAAAACAGGCATGCGTCAGCGTTTAATGGGTACTGCACCATCAGGTAAGTCACGCTCGGAATCGGCGATATCACCACCAGCGGCATCAGTGATACATTCGTAGATGCGCCCGTCACCAAAGTCTTGATTAAAGCTAAAACAGCGCCATATCAACTTCAAACGTTTCGTCGCTTGTGAAGTACCAGCGCGTGCGCTTCCTAAAACCGCTCCACCATATCTGCATTTGCTGCATCAAGAGTGTTCACCATTGAACGCGCAACGCACGATCGGCCTCTGCAGAAAGGGTAAGTTCTCGCGGCAGCGCTTCGGATGAAACATACAATAACGGCACACCGGGCGTGGCAATCAGCACCATTGAAGGAGCATTACGTGACCCCGCGTATTGTGGGCATAGCCGCGATACACACCAGCAACGTATCGGTTATCCCCACTTGCGCCCGCGAAAAATTTACTGAGCGCAATGGTACAGCCGCACTGTGCCGCCGTATCGGGAAGACACCGCGGAACCTGCGCGACAACTAGCGCCCAGCGGCATTCTCTGCAGTAGTTTCCAGCTCGTAGCAGCACCACTACTGGCACCCCCAGCAACAGTGCGCTAAGGCAGCCGAAGATGAAGGCTGACGCAGTTGCTCGCTGGAGATACCAGGCGCTTGGATCGAGTGGTTGACCGTCCACATCACCCATGTTGCATCATCATCCGCCCAGGCAATGGAGGAAAACCAAAGCCAGCATCAATGCGGACTAAACATGCTACAAAGCACGTGCGCAGGTGCTGGCCACGCGATGCATAATAGCGCTATCCAAATTCACCCCATGGTCACCTATCCATCCACACTGAGTGGAAAGGGGTCCAGAGGACCCCTTTACCATTAGATTCGAAAGAAAGAATCTAAGAGTAGCGTGCCTTAGGCAGCCATCTCAGCCCCTACTTCTGCCATACAGCGTGCCTCGGGATCGGTGGTGCACCAATCGAGGAATGCTTGTACCGGCAGCACAGACTTGGTCTGAGCCGTAATGCAGCAGCGGATGATAATATTCTTATGCGTGTTAGCTGGCACAGTGCCAACCACTTGACGCTACCAGCGGTACACATCAGTACACGAAATCTACACCTGACTGTGCTTTCTGTTGCAAACGTTTCCAACACTTGTCTGCAGGAACCATGCCATCGGCAGCAGCGCAACCAGAGAATTGGCCACCCTCGCCAGTGCAGTATCTACCAGTTGTACCATCAGGCCGGTGGTAAGTCAACGGTCATATGACTGGCAGGCACACTGCCAGCAGGAACCGATTCACCAACGCAAACTCATATTTGCCGGGCGGCAATATCAATGAGTCGATACTTCAGTGATAGCGTCGTTCTTTCTGGGCTTGTCACCATACCGGTCACCTGAACATGTTAAAACGCGTGGAGGTGTAATTTTGACATAGCCTGGAGCCTCAGCATCATCCATCTTCGCCTTTGAAGAAGAAATCAGTACGTCAGCCGAAGCGCCACCCGCGAGCAGTTCGTTCAGCCGCCCGACTTGTGTAACGGTATCGGCAACGTGATGCCGCCATGATCGCGCGCGTACAGAGCTGCTGTATTTCGTCCATTGCCTTGACAAAGAACTTGCTGCAAAAATTTGTAGCTGTGTTGTCTCTTTAGCGGAGCTGTCCGCGCTGGAGGCGTTGGGTTAGTGCTAGCCGTGGCGCCCGACGAGCAGCCAGCGAGCGCCACGCACAGACAAAATGCGAGGCATGAGGCAACTGGAAACCAGCTACTTCCTTGTTCTTCATATCTGTTCCTTCGACGAGCACAGATGCTCATCTAATTCCTCATGCACCTAATATGTGTTTGAAAGACAAACACGCGCTACTTATAAAGCGATGTGTTTTATAGCCAACTGGAACTATTTCAACAGATATATATGTTATTGATGAAACTCCTTGGTCTCGTGGAGGTCCCTCAAGCGGTCGAACGAAGCACGGCTGCAACGCCAAGCTCATGGCACGGCAGACCCGCTTCCAGCCAGAGCAGCAAACCCAAGTATGCTGGCCAGTGGCATAAACCATCGGCTGTCAGTGGCGTACACTTCGACCTGGTGTCGGAGGCTCCACCAGAGAAGGCTTCGGGTTCAAGACGGTTCTGGGTTAGGACCAGATTGGGATTGTCTGGAACCCCAGGTTTCTGTTCGTCCTTCACAGTCAGAATCATGGCCGCATTCCAGAGGAGTTGCGGTTACTGTATACGTTTCATCGTTCACGAGATGATATCCGTCAGCGCAGTAACCTCTTTGATCGTGTGTACTGACCCGCTACCAGTCTGTCCGCTGCACTGCTTCTCCCGTTTTCACGGTTGTCACATGTATAGTTTTTGTTGGGTCAGATACGCCTCGTGATGGTAAATGCGGCACCAGCAAGCCTCACAGTCGTCGGATGCAGAAACCTTAGTGAGTTTTGATCTTGCGGGCAGGCCTCCTTCACCTCGCGCTACCGTTTGAGCCAGTGTAATTGATGAGCTTGAGCTGGCTTCCTTGGTCTTTTCAGTCGATATGTTTCAATGTGATTCAACAGGCTTCATACCGGGCTTTGTACGTGGTCTTGTGTAGGCAGCACGTGCTGGTCACCAGTGATGTTGCTGCTCCATCGGGTATGTAAAAGAAGTACCATCGGCAGAAATCTGAGCGGAGCTGTTGATATCATTTCGTGGAAATAACCGATGTCGTATGCCCAAACTCGTCCATGCGAGGCGTATTGCCGGTCAAATGAACCCGCTGAGGTGTAGTGAATACCATCAGTCATGATCTGAGGTGAGATGGATCGCTTATCACGACATTGGTCAGGTTATCTCTTCGCGGTTGATACGAACGCCACCAGACCGTGGTATTTTGGATCGCTACCATCCTGTTCGCACTTACCAGCTTGGTTTTCGTCAACAAGCTTCCATGGATCAATCACTTTAACCGTACTTGTCTTCGTTTTGCCGCCGGTCTCCAATAGTGAAGTTATTATTCTCGTTAGTAATTCTTGTGAAGTATTGAAGCGCGTTCTAACCTGGATGTTACCCTTGATGTATCATAACGTTGTTCACGTAGTCGGTGAGCAATACACCTGCCACCATTGTTGTCTGGTCCGGGTTGAATTTCGCCAGGCTGCGCGACGCATGATACACTATCGGTGATGTCAAAGTTGGAGATCACCACTCGGGAATTTCATCTGATCAGGCAACCGATATCAAAATAGTCGCCCTCATGACTCGATTTGCTCACACTGGCATCCCAATCCGCGCCTTTGCGCGCCGTAATTGGTGCACATGGATTCTGCAGTGGTGCCGTTATGATCCATGTTTTGAACTTGAGACTGTCAGGTTGACAGAGACTTCTTCGTCCAGCACCAGGACGCTGCGGTGGACCCGCAGCAGGTCAGCTAGGCGGTCAAGAGGCGATCAGATGGCTCTGCCGCAAGACTCGATACGGCCATGACGGCGTTTCGCAGCATCAAAGGCTATTTCGTGGTCGCACCGTCGCCCACGGTAGCCTCCGCATATCGGTCGTTACCGAAGACGCTGACGACGTGTCAGCAGTGAGAGGTTTCTTCGGTTACAGAATCCGTGCTGTTGATGGTAGCAGTGGCATCAGTTGCCTCAGTGGAATCTGCAGCAGCAGGCGCTGCCGTCGTATCCACTGCATCAGTTGATGCAGGAGCTACCGCGTCGGCTGGATACAGCCGGTGTGCTCGACCAGTGGTCATATCGTCCGCGAACGCCACTGGAGCGACCCGCGCGGAACTCCTAAGCTCTGCAACAAAGCAGTACGCGCTCATGAGGTAGAGAGAGTTTTCGTCTCGGTGACCTCCCTTCTCCTCCTGGTATCTCATTTTTGTGAAATACATGGCTGGCAGCCTCTCAGCTGCCCTTTTGTCTCACCCACATTTTAGCTTACCAGCAACATATGATCGTGTACACGACGCACAAAATCGGTAAAAAGGCAGGTCGTTACAAACTAGAAAAGCCAGCGCTTTATTGGCAGTTTAAAAGTACTTAATTCCCGCTGGAAATGGTATAAGCGAGCAACAATATCCCTGAAGCTCTTGGCAGCTTATTCTGCAACCGATTTCGCTTTGCACAACCGTGGCAATCAGTCTACAACGCAAGCGCGCCTGGGCTTCGTCCGCCGCTTCCACCGCGGCACGAATCAGCGGCTCGGTGCCGCTTGCGCGCACCAGCACCGCCCTGCATCTGCCCATCGACCGTTCGGCTGAAGCATGTGGCAGCAGGTATGGCTTCATTGGAAGAAACAGCATCTTTGTTTGACACGCGAACATTAATAAGTTCTTGGGGATAGCGCGTCATGACTGCAGCGACCCGCGCAGGCGTCTTGCCAGCCCGTTCGCAGCAGACCAGAGAGCGGCACGCCGTCGCCAGACCATCGCCTGTGGAGTTGTGTTCCATTGTATGCCCGCTCTGTTTCGCAATACGATAGCCAGCATCGACGCATACATTCGAGAACATGACGGTCACCCACAGCAGTCTGCTTAACGCAATGCCATGCGCTTCCATCGCACGGACGGAAGCCAAGGTTGCACATAACGCCGACACTCACCGTATTACCCACGAGAGCGCCCTACTCGCTCTTTCATGTCGAGTGCACAGCAGCCTCGACCATTCATCGCCGCCACCTTTCGTTACCAGTGGCATCCACAAAGAGCGACGCGATCTGCATCGCCATCACGGGCAATGCCAATATCAGCACTTCCAGTTGCGGCCGCACCTCTTTAAGCGGCCCCCAGATGAGGTTTGAGCCACAATCAACAGTGATGTCATAGCCGTTGTAACCGTCATTAATCACGCTTCAGCGCGCCAGACGCCGCAAATGCCTCAGGCGAGGTAACTGAACTCGCTCCGTGAGGCACACCGGAGTGCACCTTTCCAGTGGACAGATCTATTCCCCTGGCTGCGCACGGCTTCACAGCGCGAGTTGATATACACTCACGGGCATGGCAACGAATAATATTCTAACCGCTTAGCGCCCACAGGACGTTCAGTTCAGCAACAGGCAGACCACCTGCAAAAACGTGTCTTCGATGCGCTTCGGTCTGACCGGTGGCAGCTGTATAGCCATCCATCGAAAACTTTAATGCCGTTATACTCCGCGGATTGGTGGGATGCACTGATAACAAGACCACCATCAGCCCGCATAGTGCGCGTTGCAGTGGCTACCGCCGGAGTGGGAATAACCCCAGTGCCTGCAACGGTGCCGCCCGCCGACATAACAATGCCAGCTGCAAGAGACGACTCGCAGCATATCGCCTGGGCGACGCGTGTGTCTTTGCCGACAGTAATAACGCTACCGAGAGAAGTGATAGCGCGCGCTGCTTGTCCGAGGCGAACGCCTCGCGCCTCACGTCAGTCTTTGCATGTTTGCTACACCGCGCGCCATCGGTTCCAAACTAACTCCCATCGTCGTCGCTCCTTCGCCTGGCGCGGCATGCCCAGTATAGCAGATGGGCAAGCCTCGCAGGCGCCCCATCCGTTGCTTCTAGTAGAGAGGTTCTGTTCCTCGTTTTCCTTGAATCGTCAGTCGAAGACTCATCGATATGCAAGTTCACAAACTCGCCCGCATTGCCGAGGAATCGCATGCATCTGCTTTCGAGATTGCGCTAGATACGAAGCGCGGGTGGCAGTGCTCACGCGCATGCCTTCGCGTGTGCTGAAGGTTGCCGCGCATCACCACCAATGAGAATCGTGTCATCGGGGCGAGACACACCATATCAAAAGCTGAGCTCATGTCGTCGCCCGTGGCGTTTAGGTGGTCGTCCTCAATGATATGGAGCAAACTCGTGCTTTTCTAAGCCCTCTTTGAGCTCCTCGATCGCCTTTGCTCCCGATGCCCTCAATACGCAATAGGTCTTCTTCGGAGTACCCAATAAGGTCATACGGTTTCAATACCTGCTTCGGAACTTATTCGCCCAGCGTTCGAGAGACACCAGATCATCATAGATATACAGTGCGTCCTCATCGGAAGCTGCAGTTACGACCAGCTGAAGGCTGTTGAAGTATCAGTCGCTACCGTATTCAGATAGCTATCACCATCGAGTGACCAATCCTGCGGCTGCGGCAGGAGTTCTTCAACCTTGCGCAGCGCCTCAGGCGCATAATCAGGCAGCGTGTCGCGTAATTTCGTACGGCGTGACCCTTATAAGTAAGACCACGTTGCGATAGCGCTTGAGGCATACCAGCAGGAAATTGCTGCCGATAATAACGTTTTCTTTCAAGCCGACCAGCTGATCGGTCTTTGCTTTCGATGCTGCATCGGTAAGAACCTTGGTGGTTTCCTGGAACGAAGCGGCCGACATCCACGAATCGGTTGCCAGCGATACTTCGTAATGCCGCAGCAACGGCTGACCAACGGGCGGCTGTTTGCCTTCGAGCAACCGCTGATTGGCAACATCTTCGAATTCGTAGCGGTTGACCTGACGCACCGGCAGATAATCGGAATCACCAGAATCAAGTACTGCACCTTACGCGGCATCTGACGTGCGATAACTTCGATGTGCTTGTCGTTGATGTCGACGCCTGGCTGACGTACATCTCGGACGGCCCCACAATATGGCGCAGCGTGATGTTCAGGTCGGTTAGACGCAGTAAGTCGTGCGGGTTCACTGAACGTGTAATCCTGCCTGACCAACCGCAACTTCTGAACCATCTACCACACCCGGCATCATCTGCACGCGTGCCAGTGACATACTCGCGGTGGTGCCTTCTTGATCGTGAATAGTGATTGTCTTGGTTTGCTTGTCGCCTGAGATCTGCAAAGTACCAGCAATCTCGGCCAGGACAGCCTGACCCTTCGGCTTGCGTGCCTCGAACAGCTCGACAACACGAGGAAGACCCTGCGTAATGTCGTCGCCGGCGACACCACCCGAGTGGAACGTACGCATCGTCAACTGTGCCGGCTCGCCAATCGATTAGGCAGCAATAATACCCACGGCTGTGCCGATATTCACCGGACATGCCGTTGCCAAATCCCAGCCATAACGCACTGGCACACGCCGTGCTCGGCATAACGGGTCACGCACGGTGCGGATGGCAACTTCCGCCAACGCCTGCCCTGCCGCCCAGGCGCAGTGGGTTCATCCGCACTGCTGACATGGCCACCGCGGAAGCTAAGCGCGTACCAGACGCATCAGAGCTGTCTTCAGACGGGCACCGACCAACCAGATTTTTCGTCGAGTTCGCGCGCTGTCGACCAGCGCATACGTCACGCGCTTCGGTGTGGTACCCGCAGTCGAGTTCACGCACGATAACATCCTTGAAACGTCACCACGACGGGTCAGATAACCCCGAGTCAGCACGCATGCAGCCGTGTCAGCCAAACCCTTGAGGCACCATGCGAGAGATGGAAGCGCATTCGAGTACCGACAGCCACCTTCACGGAAGTTTGCCTTGAATTCGGCGTGTCCGATGATCTCGCCTTTCGTGCGCCGCCACTCGACCACGCAGCTACCGGGCCAGCTGGACGAATTTGCTTGATATTACCGCGGGCGCCCAGCGCAGCCATCATGTAGATGGGGTTCGGCCGCTGAAGTGAGTAGCCATAGCCTCGCCCGACTTCTCCAGTTGCGTCCGTCCAAATGTCGACAACCTCGCTTATGGCGCTCTTACGTCGCTCATTAGCCCATTTCGTGAGTCGCCATCAATCGCAGCTACTTTTTCATCGGCTGCAGTGAGGATTTCTCATCCTTGTCGTCAGGATTGTGGCGTCACAGATCGGACACCGTGAGACCTGGCCTTTGTGGCGTAGTGGATACCGTTGCTCTTAAGGCCATCCAAAATAGATCCCATAGCAGCCAGTCGAATAACGGTTCGAGCAATCGCCAATCAGGCGCCCAGCCTCGGTCTTGTCGGTTTCGTGGTTAAGGAATGGATGTAGTCCTCAGGCGGCGCACGTTGATGATAACGCGCCCAGCACCTCGTCTCGATACGCCTCGCCCGCCGTGCACTCCTTGGCCTGGACCATGTAAGAAACAACCATCATGTCGCGCGGCGGACGCACGGGAAATACGTGCCCGCAAGTCGAGATCAGCATGTGCATCATAGGCATGCTGCGCATCGTCGAAGCTCGCAGTTGACACGTCCTTCGCCGGCTTAAGCCCGTCACGAATCGTCGTCAGTGGCGCAGACCAGCGATCGCGTCCTGAGTCAGAATGGATAGTGCTGACGTGCGTGCTGGCGACTTAATGTTGTTAGAGGACCAACATCAGCACGCGCGCTTCAGCCTGAGCGGCAACTGGGACGGCGCGGTACGATGCACCGCCATCTGGTCACGCCCGTCAAAGCCGGCGTCAGACGCCGCACAAACAAGCGGGCAGCTGCCGGCGTGCGGCGCTGCCGTTTGTCAGCACAGGCTCAGATCGCCTGAATGTGCCAAGACGGTGCGGTGAGTTGGAGCACGGTTAAGCAGGACGGGATGTCCGGTAATAACCTCTTCAAGCACGTCCCACACGTAGCTTGCCCCACGGTCAACAGCTCGTTTGCTTTAGCAGCCTTGATATTAGCGGCATGTTCGAGGTTCGACCAGGCGCTTCATAACGAGATGGCCCGGAACAGCTCAAGCGCCATCGCACTCGGCAGACCACACTGATGCAGTTTCAGTTCTGGGCACGACCACGATAACTGGAACGACCCGAACCGTTCGACACGCTTTACCCAGCAAGTTCCTGGCGGAAGCTGCCCTTGCTTCCTTTTGACGCATATCGGCAAGCGGACTGCAGCGCACGGTTTCCGGGCGTTACTGGACGGCCACGGCGGCCGTTGTCAAAGACCGTCGACGGCTTCTTGCAGCATGCGCTTTGTCGGCGACGGACAATAACTCGCGCAACTTCCAGGATCGAGGCGAGGACGCTGCAAGCGGTGATTGCGGTTAACAACGCGACGATACACAAATCGTTTCAGCGCTTGAATCGTAAAACGACCACCCATCGAAGCTGTACCACCGGATGCGCAGGTCCGGCGTGAGATAACCGGAACGCGTCAAGAATCATGTCGTGGTTTATTTCTCGCTCTTCAGGAACGCGTCAACCCGCTTTAAGACGCCAACGGCTTTCGGCGCGCTTTTGGCCCTCACCCGTTGCAATGTCTGGAAAGTTCCTCGGCTGCCTCGTCCAAGATCGATGCCATCCAGCGGATCGCGTACTGCTCAGCGCTTCCTTGCCACCTGCGCGTACCGCTGTAGTTCAGGCGCATTTTCGCGGTAGAGGGTTTCACCGGCAGCCAGCTGCTTGGGTTCAATTTTCGCTGCTTCGACGCTTCACTATGCGCAGCCTTTGCGCCTGCTGAATTCCTCGCCAGATATCAGCCGCGTTCGTCACCCAGCTTCTTCACGTCAGGGCGCCTCTTCGTCTCGATATCGTCGACAAACTCGTGGTCGTCAGGCGTGTAATCGGTCGGACAGACGCCTCAGTTGGTGCAATGGCAGCGCGATCGCGTTCAGCATCGAGTTCATCAGGTCAACCCGTAACTCATCCCACGCAGATCAGCTGTCGGTCTAACTTCGCGCGTCTCTTTTGTCCACCGACGTGACAATAGCGCTTGCAAAATGCGAGAACCTTTCTCAAGATCTTTTCGGAGCACTATCAAGCAGGTACCCAGACGGCTGGACTGCCCTTGGAAATACCAACATGTGGCCGAGCAGGGCAGCAAACAGTTCAGTGTAGCCCATGCGCTCGCAGCGAACCCTTCGCCCTTGGTAACTTCCAGCACCGCAGCGCTCGCACGACAATGCCCTTGAAGCGAATGCGCTTGTACTACTGCAGGCGCATCCAGTCCTCGTGGGACCGAAATGCGCTCGCAGAACAAACCATCCCTTTCAGGCTTAAGGTACGGTAAAATTAATGGTCTCCGAAGCTTCGATTCTGCCGCGGACCAATCTGCGATTATCTTCCGCGCTCGCCAGAGTAGGGCGGCGTCAGCTATTTATCGTACTCAACATGAAGGCCTCCGCCGCCGATGAGATCGTTTCCGTCATTGCTGTCCCCGGGTTCATCGCTGACAGAGATTCGACAGCCTTCGGCAGCGGATGCTCGCCGATCGCGTCGTCATCTTCGCGTTCAGTCTTTTGCATCCTCAACCAGACCACAGCAAGAACATTGTCGTTGCTCGTCCGTTCAGGGATGGCTTTCAATCAATATCGAGCACTTCCCTATTGTGACCTTTCGAGCCCACATTCGCTACACAGGAACGTATTTTAATGAGCACCGACCGACCAGAACTTCCGCATCGGGCATGTTCACCCTTCACGATGGCTCGTGGCGTTTTCACGCGACACCAACCGTGTCGTCAGACTTCACCGTAAGGATTTCCGCAACACGTTCGATGCGCCAGGAGCCCACATTCCATTTCGCCGAAGCACAACAACTGAATTTTGCCGCCGCGTTGCTGTGATTGCGCTGTAAGGACCAGTTGAGCGAGCATGAATCTTGTCGCCGTCTCATGTGACTGAGCTGCTATAGGGATAGCCTCAATGTAATCGGCTCGCGAACGGTTCGCCCGCGACCGTCATACAACGTGGTCTTGCCAAATTCATTGTTGTACAAATTACGCATCGCATCGCTGCACTTTTCACGGTTCAGGTTAACGATTGCGGTCTGACCTTTCGATAACGTCGTCGCTAATTTCTTCTTCAGTGCGGCGCTTATCGAACACCGGAGTCGACACATAGATGGGGCCTTCAACAGCCTGCCGACCACGTCCGACCAGCCCCATTTAGCTGCCCATCCAAGGTGGTATCTGTTTTACCAACGTTCATAATGAGAAGTACGCCTAATGGTTCAGCATAACAACCGGTGTCATCGCCAAATATGGTATACTTTCAACCGGCAGTACCTGCGGAGACAACACCTTTGTTACCGTGACACCGATATCTTGTCGCCCTGTTGAATCTTGCGCTTTTGCGCCACGTACACACGCACTGTTCGTTGGTCGCCGGCGCCAATTCCACGCTCAGCGCGCTGAAGCGGTGAATGCCAATTTACTTAATCGCCGGCACCATGAGGCACCCAAGGCTTGTAGTCACGCATCACGCCAAAGATAGCACGCAGTGGCGTTCTTCGGCTGTTAGTTCGCTCTCACCCTTCAGTTACCTACCCACCAAACATCGCCCGACTGACTTTCAGCACCAATACGAATAATGCCAGCGCCACGCTAAGTGCGGCAACCGCATTCCCGCGCTGATGTTAGGAATCTCACGAGTAATCTCTTCAGGCCCCAGCTTCGTGCGCTGCGCATCAGCTTCTGTATTCTAGCTAACGTGAACGCTTGTGTCAGCAAGTCTTCAGCAACAACACGCTCGGAAAGTCATCGATACAGCGTCCTCGCAGTTGTAACCTTCCCATGGCGCACCAGCAGGTTCTGCCCCAGCGACAGCCTTCTCAGCGTGGTCGCACGACCGATCATCGGCGTTAGGTATCGCCCGCTTCCCACTCGGTCGCCTCCTTTGCGCACGAGCGTCGGCGATATGACGGCGCACAGCCCTGGCTGGAGCGCGCTGAACTTCGAACTAAGTATTTCGTCGTAGTCACACGCTCGGTCGCCAGAGGATTGATAACCCCACCACCATATATAGTCGCGACCAGACCAGAGAGTTCTGCGCACTAAGGATCTCACCTGAGCCAACCGTGATGCGTAAAGCTCGATGCCCGTACCAACAAACGCAGTGCGTGCGGGCGCAGAAGCGGCACAGCCTGACGCCGCGTGTCTGAACCCGCGAGGAGCGCGATGAGCGCCGCCGCGCTCGAGGAACGGAAGAAGCGAAGCGGCTACACCGACACCATCTGGCGCGGCGAGATGTCCATGTGAGTCCACCGAGAAACTGGCACCTCAGCCGGGTCGCCAAACCCCACCTATGCGAGTCGCCAGCGCTGAGCGCAAGCGTTCAGTGTGGGTGGAAGGTCCCAGATCTCGTTTGTCGCCCTGCGATACCCGTCTTGGCATGGTACGGCGTGCTGCGCCTGGGCACAGTATGATGCTCTTCTTCACCGGCGGTAAGCAGCAATCAACGCCGCCTGTTACCCACCTCAAACGCACGCGACGATACGGCGCTTCGATAAAGCCGTAATTGTTCACGCGCGTATACGTGCAGCGAACCAACTGCCGGATGTTATGCGACCTTCGCGTCTCTCGATAGCACATGCGGCGTAGTGCGACTCGTGAACGTCACGCACTTCAGCCTGCGACGCTCACGCGCGACAGACCACCCGGACCCAACGCTGACAGACGACGCTTATGCGTAAACACCCGCCACAGGCTGGCCTGGCCCGCGGTACTGCGACAGCTGTTTCGAGTCGATCCGAAGAATTCTTTGATGGAAGCGCACAACAGGCCGAATGTTAACTCGCCTGCGGCGTACTGTCGGGCCTGTGCACGCTCACGCGCTCGCGCACCACACGCTCCATGCGCGACAAGCCACCGCGGAAACTGGTTCTGGATTAATTCACGCACCGTACGAAATGCGGCGGTTGCCAAAATGGTCGATATCGTCGCGTAACATAGCCTTCTTCGCGCTATGCAAAGCCACGATGAAGCGCATCGTCGCAATGATATCGCTCAGGCTTTCGGTTAGCGGGTAGAGGATTGCCTTCGGCGTCGAAACCGAGTCTGTTGATCTGGCACCGACCAACCTTGCAAGGTTGTAGCGCGGTGGATCAGCAGAACAGCCCATCACAGCAACGTACGTGCCGAATCGATAGTAGATGGCTCGCCCGGACGGAAAGCGCTTGCAGAGCAAATCAGCGATTCATCGCGTTGTCGCAGGATCGCGACCGATCGTGCGCAGCACCACTGTCGCCATCGCCGAGCGCTCGATAATTTCTTCGCGCGTTTCAGCTAGTCTAGGCGCGCAGCAAAAAGCGTTGCCGGCTGCTTCGCGCTGTGCGGTCACCGCGAACCGAAAGAATATCGCGCTGTCAGTTTCAAATTCGCCGCTACCCCGCGAGGAATAACCGTGCGTTAGAGGATGGTCTTACGTTTGTCTTGTCACGCTCGCCCCCGAAATAGACACCAGGACCGCGCACCAACTGCGAGATCAACTACTCGTTCGGTACCGTTAACAATAAAGGTACCGCGCGGCGTCATCAGCGTGGAAAATCGCCCACAAGACGCGTCCTGCTGTTTGTGATTTCACGCTGGTCTCCAAATTGGTGATGCACGCAAACAGGGTGCCTGATAGGTCAGATCTTTGACCTGCATTCGTCAACTGGACACTTTTGGATCGCCACGTGCTTTTCACTGGACTTTGACGCGCATTATATCTTCTGTATGACTGCTCGATGGGCAAACTATCTTTGAACAGCTTGGTCGAGGCCTCTCACCCTTGAACCAACAGTCGTGCTTTCGGTCGAATGGCAACTGGTTGGGCACATCGATACCAGGTGGATCTCATGCAGTTTCATGGCTCCTATAAAGGCTGTTGGGAGCGTTGTTTGTGCTGTGCGCCACGCTTTTCCTCCTTTAAGAAAATCCGTCTTTTGACGAAAAAGTCAAGTTTCTAAAGTTACGTTTTCTTAAGTGAAGTCAAGAAAATCTCTTGAAGCTATGTGTTTCTTTTGCTTATTAGATAGCATCTCGCAAACCCAGGACGTGACACCAGCAAGAGCGAACAGCAGCTTCTTTAGCTATAGCAGACCATCAGACCAACTGACCTTTCTCAGAGACTGACATGCAATAGTTCGATGCTCATCAAATTACTTTTTGTTGTGTCGAGATTGGCAAAATAGGCAGCTGTGTACTTTCGGCAGAGCAAACGACTTTGCACTCGATGACGCAGCCTATTTCCCGCTCGGCCGCAAGGCTTTCCAACTGAGCGCGTGCTCGCATCAACAGCAGCCCGCTTCACCGCATTCTTTTACGGTGGCCTTTCGATTTCTCGTCCAGCCGTGCTTCCTGATCGAGCAATGCTACGCTTGCGACCGAATCCGTCGGCACCAGCACGATCGACACCAAGACCCGCACTGCGTCCTGAATAGGTCGCGCGCTTGTAAATCCGCCACCCATCACCTCAACCCCGCGTGAACGAGCATCAAAACGCCAGCTTTCAACTACCGTGGTCAGCTGATGACCCGCTGGAGAAAACACCACCCGCACGCCGCCAATGCGCGTTCGATCTCTGCTGAAAATTCGTTGTCCCTGCACATCGAATCACCAGCAGTGTTTCGCAGCACTTCGCGCCCCATGTGTGCGATCACGTCGTTGCCAAGGCCTCACGGCATTTCGTTGTACAATTTCGTCGGCGTAATCTGGCCATAGCGCGCATGTGCCGACAGCGACCACCACTACGCAAACGTTAGCGCATCAACAATCAAAAGCTTGCTGCGAGATTTCATGGTGGACACCCGGCGCCAGCGCTACTGCGCTTTGCTTTGGCTTGAAGCGCGCGAGCACCACGAGGGAGCGCGCACGATCTTTGGTACAGTCGTAGGCGATTAGCATGCGCTTAGCAAGCGGTATGGGTAGGTGAAGCTGAAGTGCACGCACATTCCGCAGAGATATACGGTTCTGCCGCAACCATTCGTAACATACACACAGTAGCTGATTGCGCCACGTTCAACGACGATATCACGCTGAGGAAGCGATGCAGTCGCAGCCTGCTTGGCAAGGCGCGCAAGACCGGTGTTCTCGTTGCCCATCACCGCTCACACGTTACCTGTAAGGTTTGCATCCGAAATACCGCCTCTCTGCTTTTTCTCTGAAGCGCGCCGGCCACCCAGTAGCCTGTCATTTTTGCAGACGCGCTAGTGCTCGCTGCAAATTAGCAACCTGTGCAAACGGGAATATGAGAGATCGCACCAGCAGAACTCTTATACGTGCTAGCAGTGAACATGCACTGGGCGCTTGTTGGGGATAATACATCTGCAGCTCCTACCGACTCTGCTGAACGAGCGAGAGCCCCAAGATTGCCAGCGTCGGTAAGTACGATCGAGCACAATAATAAGTGCGCAAGGGCAGCTGACGACGGTGCGACACCGCTAACGAAGCAGCTTGATCATTTCCGCGCGCGATAATGTCATCAAGACTCGCATGAGCAAAGGGTTGCGCCTGCGCCACAATTCGATGACTACCGCGCTTTCGGAACGTTTATCAAGCTGCGCACGAGGAACCGTTTCACCACAATATGCTGACGCTGCCATATGCAGAATATCCTGCAAGAGCCGATCGTGCTTATTGCCATCGGCAAGAAAAATACTGTGATGGGCACGTGCGTGCTCAGTGCTTCCCAAACAGGATGTTTTTTCCTTCAATAAACCCAGCCGCGACAGGTATTATGAGGAATACGCAAGGCGCGTATACCGGAGAGCATAATTCCACGGGCAGAAAGGGAAACCCATGAAAGTCGGACTTGTTTCGATCTCCATCGTCAACTGCCCACTGCAGTTATGGAAGCACGCAGGGCGTCGATCGTATTCTTTTGCGCAGGCGATATAGAGTGCTGGACCAATACCTGGGAATTGCAGAGACCGTGCACCGGTTACCGCCGTCAGCGGAATAACGACTACGGTATTGACCTTCCTGGCGACAACATTCACCCTCGAAGGCGTGCGATTCTTTGCGGTGCATCGTCCTCAAGATATCGGAACCTCCGCTGATGATGTAGCGGTTGTGGTGCGCGGACACACCCATATACCGCAACGAAGTTATTGGCGGCGTTCACTACATCAATCCAGGGTTCTCTGTATCCACGAGGCGGAAGCGACCCTAGTGTCGCCATACTGATTCTGCGCGATAGCGCTGTTGAGCGTGTCGAATTTATTTCAGTTGGTGAATATGAAAAGATGCCCGCGCCGGGGTAACGTCAAGCAGGCACGTATAACGATCTAAAATACAAAGATCTCGACGTTATTCAACCCGCTACTTAGCGCGAAATATGCGTGCTTTCTTATCCGTCAGCGCTACAACTGTTAGTACTACAAGTTAACCATTGACTGTTTGCTTTCAGGGCACGCTACTTGGTACAGAACGCACGTGTTTTCTTATAGGCGAAATAGCCACATACGACCGATGCGATAGCAACCACAACGGTTGGCAATGTGCCTAGCATCCATGCCTGATAGCCCTGTCAGCATAATGCCAATAGCAACAGCACCAGCGCACCACAGATTGCACTGGCCGCTTTTAGATAGCGTACGTGTTCCATATATATCTGTCAGTCACTGCCCTTGGCTTTGAATGGCTTTAGGAGCAGTGCGCCGCGTATCAACCCTATTTAACAATCAACACCGGAATATCAACTGAGCGCAGCAACGCGTAGCTCACTGAAACCAAAGCACCGCGCAGCGCGCCCGCTTTCACGGTTTCATCACGACAAGATCGAATTGGCCAGTTTCGGCAAAATTCAACGATTGCGCGCGTGCGGCTTGCCGGATGTCACTCGATACACCACCTGGGTAAAATGCTCAACAATCGATTTTGCATCAGCAATAAGATCCTGCGCTCATAAAACTCGCGCTGAGCTGCCAGTGAATCTTCCTGGCTAACACGTGCATAGCACCAGCCATCTGAGCAGCAGCCTCGAAGGTCGGGTCATCAAAAGTCAGGCAAACCTCAGCAACGTAGAGCAGCGTTACTTTTCCTTCGAATGAAGTGCTTGCCAGTTAAGAGCGGCAGATGGGGCATGTTTGGCATGCTCAGACCTGTCGTACGGGACAAGGATGCTTTTGATACATCGAGACCTCTTGAATCATAGGGCATATCATTCACTTTAACATACCGAAGGCAAGATACACGCAAAGCGACAAGCGAATAAAGGTTTGGACTACAGGCAGATGCTGCTATAAGAAGTAACAGACAAATAAATACTACGGAAATGAAATCGTGTGACGCCAGATCCGTGTGATCAATTACATTCTGCTGGATCTCATGCGTTCAATCGCATTCCAGTCACCAGACGAAAACAGGCCAGAGACTTTAACCCTGGCCTGCGTTTTTGATGGTGGGCGATGCAGGTTCGAACCTGCGGCCTACTGCTTGTAGCATTGCGTCCCCTGCTGCGCCAATCGCCCGAATGCCGAAATATTCTGCCACAGCCTGCCGCTACATGCAAGCCACCTCTTTAATCAGTTTTGTTTACATGCTGTAAAATAAGGGGGTAAATTATTCGCAAAGGAGTAAATATGTCTACCATGGCAGTCCATCGTTACGGTAGCTACACCGAAGCACTGATGGCGTGGCCCGGTGCGACCTGTGTTTCTTACGAAGAATGGACGTAAGTATGCCATCCTCGATATGGATGACTGGACAAGCTCGCTGCGAGAAATCGCCTGTCTCGGAAAGCTCGAGACAGGCCGCACGTCTGGAGATAAAGACGGCTGGATTACATGAAAAATGTCCGCAAACACTTTTGCAGAGCAGTGCTCAACATGTCCAGTAACGTTGTCTATGTTCTATGAGGCAAGCAGGCCGTCAAGCGCTGTTGCCATCGCATCAAACGAGGTAGAACCAATTTTCATTGACGTCACGTTCCCCTGTGCATCAACCAGATAAATCGTCGGCAGATACTGAACACGTAGCGCCAGCGATGCTTGATTGGTTGTATCGAAGTACACCGGATAGGTATACCCTTTGCTTTCGATCCACTGCTTTTGCGATATCAACGGTTTCACGCTGGCCATCAACACAGTCGATCATCATGAAGTTGACGTGATCCCCATACGTGTCATACAGCTTTTTGAATGTCAGGAGCTTCCGATACACAGTTAGGACACCAGGTCGCCCAAAAACCGATAAACGTGAGGCTTTGCCAATAACAGAATCGCTTGGAAACCTTAGCGCCTGATGAATCAAGTACCGAAAACGAAGGGAAGCGCCTGTGAGTTCCCTGAAGACCCACCCGACGTGGCAGATCCAGACCCATTTGCAGAGACAGAGTTGTTCAAACTCTGTGAAAGGGCTTGAGATTGACTCGATTGAAGACGAAGAAGTGGAAGCAGATCCTGCTGAAGTGGAGATGACATCTGACCAGCGAGAGAGCGCGCGATACGCCACAACAGCTACCGCAACGACAGCCACAAGCACGACCACTGAAATCAACAACTGTTTCTTATTGCTCTATGATGTTCCCCGATACTCATGTAGTATATCACCCACTAGGCTGCAAACATTCCCATCCACGAGCTAAACAAGCCCGATACCAAAAGGGCGCCCACCAAAACAAGCAGCGCACCGCAAACTTTATTGATAATGCCATAATGCGCCTTAACCCACGTGAAAAGCACCTTCAAGACGGTCGATCAGCAAGGCTGACAGGATAAATGGCACACCCAAACCAAGTGAATAGCATGCGAGCAGCGATGCACCAGTTAGCATATCCCCCGTTGTTACGGCCAGAGAGAGCGCCGATCCCAGGAAAGCACCCACACATGGAGTCCAACTAACCGCAAACGCCATACCAAACAAAAAGGATGGACCAAACCCCTGGGAGAGTGTTTTTAGGGCGCGCACCACGACCGGTAAAAATGCTCGTTTTAATGACACCCCAATAAGTGAAACCAAAACAGAATGATAACCAGCCCGCACACCACTTCAAGGGCGCGACGGTTCTGCATGAAAAAGCCACCCAGCGAAGCCGCCATGGCTCCCAAAGCACAAAACAACACAGTAAAGCCAGCAACAAATCCAAGCGCCCCTTTGAACTTGCTACCAGCAATGCGCGAAGCGCTTGTGGAAGCTAACTGCGACGCAGCGGCATTTCCAGAAGCCTCTGGCAGACCACCAGCAAAATAGGCTACTATACGCGCAATAATGGAAGCAAACAGGGCGATACGAGGTGACAATACCCTCGAGAAATGTCAGCAGGTAATTCACGAACATCCTTCCCACACACTACAATAGGCAGGTAAAACGTATATCTGGCAATCAGCTTGCACTATGCCCATTGACCCTTACCCAATGAGGTAAAGCAAGTAAAACCCTTTTAGTAAGACCTCTTCATACTCTCATACTTGGTCAGGAAATAATACAACAGCGCAAAGCCGTCTCTTCTTTACGCGTTGCTCTCGGCTCTTTATGCGTTACTTTCAGCTGCCTGCCCAGCCAATTCCGCATGCTTTTCGACATGACGCGCTGCCGCCTGGGCAATGTCCCCTCGCGAACGCCGCAGCAGTGCCACCGCCAACACAGCAAGACATGCCTGTGTAGCCACCACCGCAAGCCACACACCGTCAAGCCCTAAGAATACGGGCAGACACAGCCGCAAAGAAGACAACAAGTACAACCTCGCCAAGGATAACGATGGTTGCATTGCGGCTGCTCTCAACGGCATAGAAAAACGAAGTGATTGCATGGGTAACAATGCCAGAACCCGAGCGCCAACGAAAACAACGCCACACCATGATAGAACACTTCGCTTGTCTGTGGTGATATGCCAAACACAACGGCAAGCGGCACGCGCAATACGTGAGTGCCACCATACCAGCCAAAACCAATACCCACCGCGAAGACATAATTCGTATGGCGCAAGGCACGCATAGTCGACAGTTTTCCTTCGCCGAAACGCAAACTCACCGCTGGCTGCGATCCATCGATTAACGCCCTGAATAATCCACTGTATTGCCACCGCCACGTACGAGATCACCGCAAAGCCGACTCGAGCAGTGGCACCACCATGAGCTTCGGTAGCCATGTTCATGACAATCGTGGTTACTTCAGGTAACAGTGTTAGCAAACGGCGCAAACCCACCCTTTTAAGGGTACGCCGAAGGGAATTCACCATCAAGCGCAAAGTCGCGAGAGTGGGGCCGATTTTCCCTCTGCAAGAAGAAGGCGAGCTCGCAAATAAAAACGAATGCCTGGGCAATCACCGTTGCCAATCCAGCCAGCTACTCCCCAGCCCGCCAGCATCACGAGCGCAAAGTCGAGAGCCACATTCAACAGGCCACTGATAACCAGAATGACCATAGCAGCCACAACGCGGCCCTTGTTGCGCATAAGAGGAATGCAGCCTGATGCCATAATTTGAAAGAGCGACCCCCAAGTCATAACGGAAAGATACGACTGCGACTGAGATAAGATTTCATCGCGACCACCAAACAGGTAGATCAATTGCTGACCAAAACAAAACAGCACCACCATAACCAGCGGCGTTGCCAGCGCAAGCATTGAAAGAGTATGAGCAATAGCGCGATTAGACGAGCGCAGATCGCCAATGCCAGCATAGATGGAGCTAATAACGGCACCCCCCATACCGACACCGGTACCGATTGCCATCATAAAAGCTACGAGCGGCCAAGCGACGTTGATGCCGGCTAAACCGGCATCCCCACCGCATGACCAACGAAGAGGCCATCGACAATACTGTAAATGCCTGTCCAGTAAAAACGATGCTATAGAAGGAATAATGTAATGGATATAGACTTTAGCATCAGCACGACCGAGCATAGTTACCCTTCGATTGGTGTCGTCTATTTGGGTACTGCCAATTCTGGCATTGTTGGTTTTGGACACTATTCATTTGGATAGAATCCATTTAATGGTTCAACCTTTATTAGCTGCGTGTTCAGCGTTCAGGCTGTTCTCCCATGGTAGAATTGCATAGAAAACTGGGTGTTCTTCAAGAAATGAACTACTTTCCCTTATGAACTCTTCGAGATTGTCGTACTGGTATTGCCCCTTCGGTTGATGCTATGAGTGTCACCCATGCAATATAATAGCTAACCCGCGCATATCGCGGCGGCGTGCTGCCCTAATACCCCTCACATTTGGCGTATTACAGGAATTATGCCGCTTATCGGCTATCTTGCTACTTTTCGCTGTTGAAGCAATTTCAGCGTATGCAGGCATTATCACCTTCGGTATCCTTTGGCATTATCGGCGCAAGATGGCTGATGGCATCCATGAAGACAGTATGAAGATGAAGAAGCAGCGGAAAATTATACCTGTTATCCTTGTGTAAGGACGATTGCCACAAGCATCGATGCCCTTGTTGTGGCATATTCTCTTGCTGGGCGCCAGACAAATATTGCTTTCTGCCGCAGGGATTATTGCCCTTCAACGTTTCTGTTGTGCGTGTGCTATGATTATTATTGGTCGATGCTTGGCGCTTGTTCGGACCGACGCGCACAGATCGTCTGGTACGTGCTTATTCTCGTTGGGTGCTAAAGCGTTCTTCTTCTAGCCAGACCGCGGCGCTGCAAAGTGCTGTTTGTTTCGCCTCGCCCAAGAACCGATACTCTACAGCGATCAACATACCAACAGCGAAGCGCTTCACCCACTCGCTCAGGTATAACGCATCCTCGAAATACCCCATCTGGGAATGGATCATACCTGTTCGCCAAACTGCTAAACAGAGTTAATCAAACATCATCTTCTAAGCATTATCCTGGGTAGAGTAAAAATGGCATTCCATAGTGTCGTTTTGCGGCAGGAAAGAGAGGTATTCCATGGGAATCGAAGATATCAAGCGTAACCGTTGCGGGCGGCGGTGTTCCAGGAAGTCAAATCGCTCTCCGCCGCCTATCGTGGTTATGACACTACGATCTGGCTTAGGGTCTGAAAGCGTCCACTGAGCGCTGCCAAACCAAAATCGATCGTCTGACAACGATTGACCTTGACACGCTCGAGGCTCTAAGAGCGATCCTCAGCTCGATGCTATGGCCTTATTGCTCGTGAAGATGCTTTCCGGAAGCTACGGGCACTCAAAGACGAAGGGTGAAGGCGGCACAAACCTGAAACTCACCGCAGATTGGGATGAAGCTTTGTAACAACACTGACCTTGTCACCGAAGCGATCGCCGAAGACCCCCAGCAAAAACCGCTTTCTATCAAGAGCTTGCCCAGCATCTGCCAGAAAAGCTATTATCGCCACCAATAGCTCGACACTGCTGCTGCCACGTAATTGCCGAAGCTACCGACTGGCCGCAGAAATATCTGGCGCTTCACTTGCGAACGAAACGGAAGAACTATTGGCGAAGTTTATGGGTCACGCGACAGCGCAGGAAAAACTTTGATACGCTGTAGCCGCCGAAGCTATATCCGGCTGGTGCCGGTGGTGCGCGATAAGAACAGCCTGGCTATTTGCTCAACAGCATGCTGGGTACCTTCCTCTCAGCTGCCTGGCGGCCTCGCTGCTGGCATTGGGTCGCCTTGAAGACATCGATCGGGCTTCGGACACTTGGCACCGGTGCACCAGCTGGTCCGTTCCGCATCCTCGACATTGTTGGCCCTCACCACTGCCCACTATGTCTCTATCATGAGCCGGCCGCCAAGGAAGAAGGCACACCAAAACCGTGTTGCTACGCTACTCAAGGAAAAGATTGACAAGCGGCGAAGAGGTGTAGTGAAAGCAGCGGTTAGCATGAGCATCGAAAGTAACTGAGTGTTCTGAGGTGCTATTAATGCAAAGGCACAAACGTCTCGGAGCTCAAAACCCACATCAGAGTGCTTTCAGCTACTCTCAATCCGGCAGCCGGTGAAAGCTGAAAATACCACAGCAAAGAAGAATAGCAGTAGAAACGAGCCTGCAAAGCAGTCCCCTGTTTTACCTGTAATCTAGTTTTGCTTTGATCATGCGAGCTTTTGTTGTTTCAGTCCTCTATGGGATTTTAAGGCAACCCGCATGTAACAAGTGCTTAATGTGCATTATGTTTAGCAGCCAAGCTGGACGTGATTCCGTCGGTAGAGCACTCACTGCGACCAACCCCAGATACACCAGCACGAAGCCGATTCGCAACGATGCCACCGCGTCAAACGTACGTTTGTTACCGGCAATACCAGTTACATTGGAGGCTTTGCAACGTTCTTCGTTGTATTTTGTATCCTGATCGATAAGCCCATCATTTTACATGTGAGCAGTATCAGCGATCTCTATCAGAGTCCACATCTTCGCTGTCAACCTTACCTTAGCAGGTCACCTTGAGCGTGCGTCACCATCAGCAACTTCTTTTACCTGGCATCTGAGCCAGTTGCGCTGTCATAGGTGCTCATCGTTATCGGCTGAATTTCTCAACATAGGTTGCGGGCGAGCAGTGAATCGGATCAGTAATCGTCACCGTGCGAGTAGCTACCTGTTGTGTTCGGATATGAACGGTACAGGTGAGTATCTGACCCGCCGTAACCGACTGGACCATCAACATTGTACCATGGTTTTCGTCGAGAGAACATCCTTCACTGGCTTGGAAACAAGCACCCACTCACCGACAAAGTGAGCATCGGCTCCATTAATCGTTTCCAGAGTCCTTGTCGTATCCAACAAAACACCCACGTACCCTCTGGAACTCTTTTACCTGAGTCTCGCGCTCGGCTGATCAGGCGTAAACTGCTGTGCCGTTCCGTAACCCTTTACCTTACCAGGCGTTAGGTCAATGACCCTGAGGCAGATCTTTCACCTGAAACACCGCTGATAAACTTTATGATCCTTTCGCATACAGCAAGCGCGTAGGTAACCTTTGTTGGACCGGCTTTGATAAGTCGTCAACGTTCTGCGCTCACGATATTATCGGATATTGGCCGCACCTTCTGGGCAGCCTTCGCTGTGACTGTCTTGTAGACGATGCGTGTATTACTTGCCGCCATTGCTCTCCGTTAGGTGCTTCTGGCAACGTCAACGGCGACTTTCGACCCTTCAAACCGTAAACCGTGTAGTCATCACCTCGAAGTAAGCGTCGTACCATCCTGAGTAACCACAAGGCTCTCTGAAATCGAGACGGTCGTCGCTGTGTCGATCATGGTCATGCTTGTACTAGGCCCACGCATCAACACCTGGCTTTGGGCAGCGTGATACTTCGTGGTATAAGTGAGTCTTCCTGCCCAGTCTCGGCCTGTATGCAGCTTCTTTGTCCACTTCCTTTGCAGGTGGCGGAGCACCACCCCAGTGTAGACCACAGCCCACACACATTATTACAGTGTGCCATACTGCAAAATTAATCTTGTTATCAACCGATCGAAGCAGTTAGCCAGAAACACTGCGTTCGGCATCATCGCCAGACGTAACCAGCAGTATCGTTGGAGTCCAATTCGGTCTTATTGCCCGCAGTAGATTCATTCAGGCTATTACGATTGTTCGCGACAATTTTGCCAATGCAGTGTCTTTATTGAAAAGAGAAAATCGTTTCCTTGCGGCGATTGTGCGTGCTCATAACATCATTATCAGAGGGAAAACATGACTGCCTGCAAATCGCAGGGCGTACCAATCCCGTCAGCTCAACCGTGACATTGGCGTGAACCCAAACGTCTGGAGCATATCTTTGTATAGGTGGATGAGTAATCTCGATATAATTTCTGACGTAAATGACTTACGGCCCCAGTTTTCATCGACCATCATGAAAGGAACAACGGTCTTAGATGGGTTCTCGTCACGTCTCTTCTTGTAGGAACCCAGATCAACACTGTTAACCGTGACGTACACGTCATCAACCTTAAGCCATTGACGGTACCCGCGTTGTTAAATTTCAGCTTAAGCGGGTTGACTAAATGACCGATCAGCACGCTTTGGTCTTATCAACTTTAAGAGCAAATACAGTACTTGCTCGCGCCCAGTCTCTGGCGGTACAACATCCATGTCGACATCGCCGCTCTGGGGAAATAACCGACATGGTCGCCCGTGTCGGTCGTGAACTGATATAGCCTGAACATGCGCTAAGCCTGCGCAGCTGTCCTGATCACTGTAACAGCAAAGCTTTTTGCATGTGGCAATGCAAAACAGCAACAAGAACCGCCAACGCCGCCAGCAGCAAACCTCCATCCTGCGCTGCTGTGGTGGACTTTATCATCGCTCTTCTCTCCCCATCCATCAATCAACTATTGTCTGACATCTCGGCTTGAGCACGGACATGCAGGTATCCACCACACCAACATCTCTACAATTTGTATAGCTTTACTGTAAACAAGACACACACCGGCAGATTTATATAAATTCTCATGGAAGAGCGGCACGAAGGCATTTATTCTGCTATGTGAAGGTTCTGCGGTCGCCGAAGTCATCTTTACCCGGTCAGCCGCGTGTCATTGAAGCATGACGGTAGCTGCAACTTTTAGTGGTTCGACCATCATCGTCAGATATGCAAAACAGTTTATAGCAGCTCTATTAGTTCCCACTGACTTCTAGCTGGCGGCCTGATACTTGTACCACCACCGCTTTATCGCATTTTGCCCAGCAACAGCGCTTCATATCCACGATGATAAAATTGATGAGTTGGCGCATATTCTCTAGGCGCTTTCACGGCACGAATCAAGACAAAACAGGGTAAAAAGATCACGGAAATACGATTCGGCAAGCACACGCATAAGTGGTTCAGATACCTTGTTAAACGAAGCATCGGACTGAAGCGCCTGGACTCCATATATTGCACGGTACGCTTTATTTCCATCAACAAATCGTTGCGCGTAATTGTTCCAAGGTGTGCCAGCTGCATTCTTAAAGATAACAAGAAATACTCTGCCGATTGTCATAGAGTATTGCAACAAGACGTTCAGAACGTCGCGCAAACGTAAGCATATGATCCTGCTCTTCAGCAGACAGAGCACAAAATTCCTCTTGAGCGTGCTCCAAAAAGGGAAAAGCCAAGGTATCGCCAGCTGAGTTTTGACCGCATCAAATAGGTCGAGCTTACTCGGAGAGAGTAACCACATATCGCACCGCGGTTACACCCGCCCCTATCGGCGATGGTACGCAGCGATGCCGCTTCAAACCCATGAGCGCGAAATTCATGAAGCGCTGAAGCGAGTATGCGCCTGCGTGCTGTTGTCTCTCGTGCTTTTTCCATCATGCCCTTCGTATAGCTTTCACCTGTTTATTGACGCACAGTATTTAACACCATACGGAGTGCAACCAAGGCGACAACAAAACCAGCGGCAACAAAAGATCAGGCGATCTCAACCAACCGCACGTTCACGCATATTCACGAAGGTGGCATAGGACCGCCTTGTTCCATCAGGGAATCGTGTGGCCTTGCTGTACGATGCGACCCTTATCGAGCACAATAATCTGATCGGCATCGCGCACTGTCTTTAAGCGATGAGCAATCATAATAACGGTCTTGCTTTTCGTAAGTTCAGCAATGGCATGCTGCAGCTCAAGTTCGTTTTCAGGGTCTACATTTGCCGTTGCTTCAGTCAAAGATCACAATGGGCGCATCTTTCAGAATAGCCCGCGCAATCGAAGAGACGTTGACGCTCGCCGCCGGACAGCATCGAGCCATTTTCGCCCAAGCGCGTGTTGTAGCCATTGGGTAGCTGCGATAAATTCCTCACAGCGTGCACGCTGAGCTGCCCGAACAACCTGTTCATGTGTTGCACCGGGATTGCCAAACTTGATATTGTTCTCTACCGTGTCATCGAACAAAAATACCCCTTGGAACACGGTCGAGAAGTTTTCCATAGGGAATCGACCTGATAGTCACGCACATCGCGCCCACCGCTGAACCACCCCCGTATCCACATCCCAAAAGCGCTCGATCAATCGGACAAGCGTTGTCTTACCTGATCCGCTTGGCTCCCACGATGGCACACGATGTGCCTGCTGGAATAGACAGTGAAACATCCTCAAGAATGCGTGCTGTACCATGGCCAAACGAAACATTCTCGATATCGATGTCGTAGCCGGATGCCGTGGTAAGGCCCGCACCTTCATCCATAGTATTGGTGGCAAACAGCGCGTTGACGTCTTTCCATGGCAACCCTCGATATGGCGCAGAATTGACGAAAAAGCCCTGACATCTCAGAGACGGCTGAATACCACAGACGAAGCGACAATCATGGTTAAACAGATACCCGCATCCATAATGCCGGCAAGCCACAGCCAGCAGGACAACAAGCACATGGTGACACTAGCTGCCTTTGCCACCACCGATTGAGCAACAGCAAAGCGCAGACAGGCAAATTCGAACGCAACATTTTCATGTTCGCAGCGGCCAACTGCCTCAGCAAAACGGCTATTAAGCGCTATCGAGCAGCGAAAATGCACGAGATCACACCAATGCCACGTACATACTCGAGTGCAGCAGAGATGATTGGATCTTGTGCTGCCGTACGTCTATCGGATGCCGTGCGTACAAATCGTTGCAGAGAGTTCCATCGTGGCACAGAACAGTGCAATGGTGATCAGCGTCAGAAGACCAAGGCGCCAATCAAGCACAAACATCATGACGCAGATCATAACCGAAAAGGCCAATCCGCCGAGTACTGCCTGATAAACCATGCCGCCCATCGTCTGCATTGCATCACGGGTATTGGTCATAATGCCTGTTATGTCGCCGAGACTTTTTCGTTGAAGTAACCCATCGGCAAATGACGCATTCGATCGCCCACTTCAGCACGCTTAGCGCCTGCCATACCAAAGTTTGCCTGGCAAAAATTACACTCGTAAAATGCGCTGTTACAAATGATCCCACAATACAGACCATATAGTCCCCAATGACATAAGCAGCGTGGTATTCGAAATAAGTGCCATGTACTAGGTCAGTAAAAACGATCGAGAGGCCGTAATCTGCAGCGCCTCAAAGAAGGCATGGATAAAAAGTAAGTAGTAAGCCGCGTGTAAGATGATAGATACTGCCAAAGGCGAAGTATTTCTTAAGAACTGAAATCATTTTCTTTTCCTCCTTAGGCAACGTCACGCGCACCGATATGAGCGTTGTACATGCTGGCACATAACGGGCACTGCTGCATAAGTTCACTATGAGTTCCTTTGCGCTTCGATGCAGCCCTTATTCATGACAACAATCTGGTCGGCATCGCGAACTGTCGAAAGACGATGAGCAATAACAACGAGTGTCTTGCGCACTCAGACGCGCAACGGCGGACTCTACTTCGGCTTCGCTTTTCTGGATCGGCGTACGCCGCTAGCTTCATCAAGCAGAATAATAGGTGCATCCTTGGGCATGGCACGAGCAATAGCCACCCGTTGGCGCTCGCCTCCTGAAAGATGCCCACCCGAGCCACCAACAACGGTTTGATACCCTTGTGGCAAAGCGGATATAAACGCGTGACACCCTGATGCTTGCAGCGCAAGCGATAACGTCTTCGTCGGACGCATCAGGTGAAATTCTGCGAATATTGTTCATGAGATGGTGTCGTCAAAGAGATAACTATCTTGATCAACGTAGGCAATCTGTGCTGCCAGTTGGTCGGCGGTGAGATTCTTCAAGGGTGCAGCCCCCAATAGAAACCGTACCGGTATTGGGGTCCCAAAACCCAGCAATCAGGCGAGCAAGGTTGATTTGCCCGATCCTGAAGGTCCAACCAGAGCTGTTATGACCTGATGCGATGTAAGTCAACGCCATGGATAACCTCATCGGCATCGTAGGGTAGAGTGTACGCCTGACAGCGTAATGCTCACGACCATCAGGACTCTGCTTTAGTGGCGCTCCGATTCTGTTCCAGGGCAGATCAAGCACTGTTGCGATCTCCTCTACAGTCGTACCCACCTGAGCCAACGTATCCGTAAAGCCAAGTGCTGCATACAGCGGAGGGAAGATGCCAACTGACAATACGGCACACGTTGCAAACACAGCCGGATCAAGGGTGCCCTGCACAACAAACAGGCAGCCGAGCGGCAGCACCGTTACCAATGTCGCCGGGGCGATCGATAAAGCACCATCCGACCGACATCTGGCACATTTGCCATCCAATCGATAAACGAATGAGCTGAGATGCGCACCGCTTGACTAAATTTTTCATACGAGCTGCTGATTGTCCAAAGGCTTTAATAACCTCGATACCTGCGACATATTCAACCGAAGTATTGTTCATAACTTTGCTTGCTTCAACAGTGCGGCCATACCATTGCGCATAGTCCTTCGCCATACCCATCGTGCACAGCATACCCACCGCAATGGGCACCAGTGCAGAAAGCGCCAAACGCCAGTCGAGCATAAACAGATACACCACTACCACAATGGGTACCAGTACTGTTAGAGGTCAGTCAGGTACTGCATGAGCAAGCGTTGTTTCGATGCTGTCGACCTTTTCAACTATGAGCGATTTTTAGGGTGCCAGACGGCGTATCACAAAGTACTAGCCCATAGGAACACGCGTGAGTTTATGAGCAAGAAGCAGCCGAATGCGCGAGATGGTGGCAAATGTCGCAACACGAGACACTGCTGTCGACGTGTAGTGACATCAAGATACAACACATAGCCACCAGCTGCAAAAAGGCCCCATCCAACGAAAAGCCCCAGTCACGCACACCAGAGAGAATACCCACAATCATATTGGCTGCGGCAAAATACGGAACGATGGTGCCCGCCACACCAATAATGGCAAGAACTGCCGAAAGAAAATAGAGTCCTTTTCGTTGCGACCATTGCAACGGGCGCACCACCGGCATCGACTGGGTAGCTGACACAGATGTAGATGTAGATGTAGATGCTGGTGCTGGTTTTTGTGCGTTTCGCTCATCGTTACTCCCTTTATTAGTAAGATGAAGTTTACTTTATAACACTGTTATATCATTGGCAAGAAAAAGGTGCTGTTAGCAGCACCTTTCTGCTCAGGCTTGTACTTATGCACTCAAATTGGCTTATGCGCTAGTTATCAGACGATAACCGCATTGCCAATCGCAATGTGACTATACAGTTCTTTTGCCTTTATCAAGCGGCAGGTTGTACGCAACCATGCGATCCATAGCCACTCGGTATAACGGCTGCCACCAAAATGATGACTGCACGTTGCGTCATGAAAGCCCTGGCCGTCGTAGGTAAACTGCATCCAGTATGACACCTTTGTAACGTATTCGGGTTTGTCCGTAGAAGGCAGGATGCTCCGGTTAATGTACCCGACCTGCTGTAAATATCTTCCACACACCCGGCGACGTGTCGTGACCTGGCTTGCCCGTTACAACGTCAGACTCCCAGACCATATTGCCTGATTCATCGAAGAACCAGGCGTGCTGCTGCGAGATACTTACTTCAGCATGGGCACCCCAATCGGCCTTACCCTGCCCTGCCCAGGTGTACCCCTCGCTTTTCGTGGGGACCGTTACCTGGCCATTTTCTCCTTCTTGCACCGCTTCCTGCACCGTTGATACCAGCTTGTCGGCATCAACCTTCCAGCCGTACGTACCACCTGACACGGTAATCGTATCGCCATTCGCCGTCTTGTATGAACGCTCAGATCCCACCGTATTAATGGAAGATGCAAGATCACGTGTCCAGCTATTCATTGCATCCTGATCAAAGGAAACGTTTCCCTCGTCATCAACAGTCACCCACTGAGATATTTCTGCCGGACCAACATCGGCTGCATGAATGACCGTCGACCCAGACAAGTTCAATGCGCGCCTTCAAGTATCCATTGGCTTCATCAGCTGCGGCAATAAGCGAAGGATCATTTTGACAGTACCGTCGGCTGCACAAGCACCGTATCGTCGAGTGTTACCGCAGAATCCATGTTGAGAATAGCTTTATCAATTTCCGAAAGCACTGCCTGCGTATCAACCTGCGTACCAGTCTGTTCGGACTTTCACTCGAAAAGCATCCTCGCTGATGAAAAACGCACCGATGCATTTACCGGCGGCTCAGCGGTTTCATTGAATGTGTTCTACCTTCTGGCCGACGACATCAGCGAAGTCCACTTTCGTTGTATTCACTAAAGAGGAACGATGACATATCGTGCGTCTTGAAGACTTCGTACGGCCACGCCCACGCACGCTGAGATGAAAGAGCCTTGTTGGCGACCGTTGAACCATCAACCGTGACACTTGCATCAGCTGAGGTAACGGTGAAGTCGAGACCGTGACCCGACACCTTTTACTTTATAGTCTGTTCCAATTTGTGTGGCGATGGACGACACGTCAGCTGCCGATTTGAACGAGATATTGTTGCCTGCAGGCAGTGCGCGGTAAAAGAGATTGCTAAACACAATAATGCCCGCAACATACACCGCAGCAAGAACGCCCAAAACTATAAGCAGTACTTTTACAACCGTGCGTGTATTGATTTTATCGCCTTGGTTGCCTCAGCAGCACCTGACACTACCGATATGCGAACCGGAGACATAGCGGCCGTTGCCTGCGAGGTAGCAGTGCTGGCATGCGCGGGAGCGCAGTGCTTGCCTATCGGCTCCGATGTGATATCCTGACATGCTTCTTCCTGATCTATATATAGAGCACTTTTTAAAGTACACCTTTCTACTTTCATTTTTGAATTGTGGCAAGAACTAGCTCAAACGGTATGCTGCCCACAGTTCTCCACAAAGATCAAAGCGCCATCAAACGGTCAATCGCTACGGCATATACCTTGAACGCATTCTTTAAGTCGCTATTGCGACTCCTTCATCGGCCGCGTGCATGCCTCCTACCCAGGAGGGATACGCTTTGCCGCACACACTCGCGCCAAATCCCGCGGCACAGGAGAAATGCCGTGCATAGGTACCGCCACCAATGGTGAAGGCCGGCTGGTTGTCGCCGGTAACAGCGCGATAGCTTGAAATGAGCGCTTGCATAAAGGGACTCTCTGGGTTCATCAGAAAGACTGGCGCCAAACGCGTTGTTTCCCACACGCCGCCAGCTGATTGAGTCAGAGAAACGAGTGTCTTTTCAAGGACATCAGGATCACTTGCGGTGGTAAATCGGATGTCGATCGTCTGCCGGATACGGCCATTCTGCATACTGATCATACACCAACCGCAGTCAGCGGACCAAAGGCTTCGTCACACGAAGCAATGCCAAGGCCCATAGCAGAAAAATCGCCCAGCCAGGTTTCCAAACAAGAAAGGCACTGCTGTTCAGCTGGTGAACAGATACCTGAGGCCGCCAAGTATGCAACTAAGTGTAAAGATCGCACTCGTGCCGGATTCGGGCATAGCCGCATGAGCCTCGCACACCGCGCGCAGTAACAAAATGTTCCCCCGTCGCGTGTCTCAATTTCAATTCCATCCGCTGGCTTCAAGCGGACCGCTGGAACAACGACAAGGGCACATGGCGCTTCCCGGTACCGCATTCGAGACAATACCACCCTGAATATCTTGAATGACACCAGCAAGCTGCGTGATGTGATTGCGCCTTGGATCTGCCCCTTTTCGCCATAGCAGGCTGGAAATTCGTCATCAGGGTAAATACGACAGCTGGGTCGCCGTGTATCTTACGATACTGCTCGACATCGCGCATGCCAGTTTCTTCGTTGGCGCCCACGATATGGCGGCAGGGTATAAGGCAGCGCGCGACGCTATCCATCCAAAACTTGCTCGCATACAAGGACATCAACAGCGGACCTTTATCGTCGGAGGTTCCCCGTCCGAGCAAAAAGCTGTCCTCACCGTTACGCGCAGAGGATCAACTGTCCACCCTTTTCGCCAATGGGGACAACATCACATCGGCTAATAATAGCCTACTTGAACTGGTGAATCTCCTACCATATCGGCTATTCCAGCGTAGCCATCGACATTTTTGTTTGATGCAAAGCCCATTCGGTCAGCTATGGTAAGAAATGTTTTCGAGGGCTTATGCTGGTCCGGGGGAAATGGATACTGAGCCGCAGTGCAAGATCTTCTACACTTTCGATAGCGACCAGACGGTCGAGATCGGCAAGCATTCATCCCAATGGATTTCCCAGAATCTATCAGCTGATCGAGCAAATTAGGGAGTGCATTTGGATGGATGCTACTCTATCTAAAGCAACACACACATTTCTCAGATGGAGTTTTATTTGCTCCTGAAAGTCTTTTCCGCTGCGGTTTTAGCCCTGTGGAAGATGCTTCAGTTTGGCTCGATCTGTGGGTATTGATGACTGATCGAGCATAGATGTCTTCTTCCAAAACGTTATTCTTGGCTTGGCATTGTACATCGGGTATACTTTCTCCGCGCCCGAGTGGCGGAATGGCGAGACGCGGCGGTCTCAAAACCGCTGTCTCGACGACTGCGAGTTCGACTCTCGCCTCGGGCACCATATATCAGCAAGACGGATCCCGTGTGTCGCGCGCAATCCTCGTCGTAAACAGCAAGGCGGCACGCGCGCCAGGCAATACGACAGAATGTAACGACGCGGGATTCTGTTACTAATCGATCAACAAGTCCATGGCCTCCTGGCGACTATGCACGTCGAGCTTGCGATAGATATGGCGCGCATGGCAGCAGCTGCGTTTTCAGATATGAACAACGCATCGGCGATATAGTTTTTGAACGACCCCCGACACAGCAGTTCAAGCACTTCCACTTCGCGCTCTGTTAAGCCCCGTTCGCGACCAATTCGCTCGCACTTGGCGTCGATACCCTCAAGCGCTTCTTCATTAGAGAATTGCCAGGTCAAGATCACGAAACACCCGATGCTCAATAAAGTTACGATCGTTCAGCGTTAAAATAGCCGTTACTGTTAACGCATACGACAGTACCGCCACGAGAAACGGACCGTTCGTTTGAGCTGCCAGAATAGTTGCCCACATACAAACCTGCCGCCAAGGCGGTGCCAGAAACCCACGCGAAACTGAATACTAAATAGGCGTAGCCGAGCTATGGTGAAAGCAGCGTCGGCCAGCATCGTCCATACAACCGTAACAAGCATTGCCGCCGCGACCGCCACGCAACATAAGTACCTGCTGGTAAGCGGCCCGCATATGCGGCAGAAATGAAGAGCGGTCGCCACAATAATTACGATAACGCGCCACATATTGGTAAAGCGCAGCTTGCCATTGAACAGGAACACCCACCAGAGCACCGCAAGCGCCGAAATCGCTTCAATAGCACACGGACAACAACAAGCACCGGTTCAAGGTCGTAGCGCGGCGAGAGCGATACGCCCGGCACCACGCCGATAATAAAAGGCACATTGCCACTCGAGCAATATGACATACGGAGACGAACTACGAGCCGAGACTAAAATATAGCTGTGGGCGTGCCCCTTGCGGCGGCGCATTGCGCTCAGCGGCCGCAAGAGTCATCGGCGAAAGAGCTGCGGCGAGCACAAGTGACGTGAGTGCCACGGGTGCTGGAGAAAAACTCACTATCAGCTTGAAAAACTGCCGCCACTACCATCGACCCAAAAGCACAGGCAACGGCATCGCGTATATCAAGACCGCGATAAAATGGAGACCATGATAGATACAACCCGGCAACACCTAAGCCACCGCCAACACAGGCGACAATAATAAGGCCAGGCGACGCTACCGAGCAGCAACAACAGCGGCAGCAAGAACACACAAAACCGCAGAGGGCCAGCTGAGAAGTTTTTCAACAGCAGATACATTAAGAGCAAACCGAAGTCCCGCAAACGCAAGCATGCCAGCTGCCAGCGATAAAAGAATATGGCAGTGAGATACGTACCATCACCAGCAACCGATTCACGATGGATGAAGCCAACATGCCCAAGACGGCAGAAGCGCAAATCCAAAGTAGGCTGGATTGAAATGAGTAAGCTCATAGGGCAGGCGTGAAGTACCCACCTGAACGTTGCCATCTGTGGACATTACTCCCTGCAGTCATGCTCCACTGCCCACTGGCGGAAACAGCACGTGTAGTACAGCTTACGCGTTTGGTGCTTATCTTACTAGAACGCCAGCGAAAAACACGTGTTGAACTAACCACTACAGCACGTCAACGGTAAAAAATTCAGTTGAAAAACTAGCTAGTGGCGAAAAGTTGATGGAGAGGTAATCGGAAAATTTTTGCTACAGAACCAGCTCGTGAATATAAAGCAGCACTACCCCGCTGCGTTGAATTGCATCGTAGTGGGAAACAGAATAATCCTAGCGAGTACAGGGCAACACTACCGTAAATACCGTGCCTGCCTCAGCTGAGCTTTCGGCTGAAATACGCCCACTATGTCCGGTAACAGTACGCTGTGCGATGGCCAAACCTAAGCCAAAGCCACCGGCACCACCGGTGCGCGCTTTATCCGACCGATAGAAGCGATCGAAAAGGTGCGGTAGATCGGCAGCATCAATGGGCCGCCCAGTATTTGTGACCACAAGAGAGCATCCGCGCGCTTGCCGATGAAGCGATACCTGTACCCGACCAGCAGGACCAGCATATTTACAGGCATTATCAAGCAGAATAGCAACCAATCGCTGGAGACGCGCTCGATCGCCCTCAACGAAAATGTCCGGATCGATTTCGAGAAAGATTCTGTCTTCGCCCAAAAGCAACCGATTCAAATTGCAGAACAGTACTCTGCACCGTTTCGGAAAAATCAACACGCTCTTTTATGGGAGCTTGCTCGTCGTCTCCATCTTCGCCGGATACAGCATATCGTTGATAAGCACCTGCATACGCGCTGCTTCTTCATCGGTGCTGTGCAGCCATTTACGCTGCGACGCAACGGTATCGTGCGGGTTTCCTTCATCAGCGAGGTGTTGCCACGATTACCGTCAGCGGCGTTTTGGTCTCGCGGCTTGCATCGGCAATAAACTGCTGCTGGCGCATCCACGACGTTCGATAGGCACGGTAGCACGCGCGCCAACAGCACGCTGATGCCAAAAACGCCAGCAGGGCACCAGCCGATGCAGCTCCCTAGAGTCACAGCAGAGACGTTGTTCTGCATCACGAAATTCCTGATGCAAAGGCTACTCATGCCGCCACTGTCAAGATGGATGGCACTGTAGTACAAATTCTAAGTCGCCTAGAAATCCGCGTCGATCCATCTGACGAGGTTGACGATTCATTCACGCGCGATAAGGCACTATCAACCACGTCAGTGATGAAAGACCCAGAACGTCATCGGCGGCTGTCTGTTCGCCCATTGGTATCGACTTCAAAGACCGATGTGGCAACGAATTGGTCGGATGAGGCATCGCGGGGGCGCCCTCACCCCTTCCAGTCGGGACCCTTCTTTCCTTCCGGATTCTCAAAGGGTCGTGCACCCCGATGATCGAGCGCCTCAGTAATCGACGCCATGTCGCGGTGATAGCTATCCATCCCCACGACAACTACAACAACTACCAATACAAGGGCAGCAAGCACCATGCTTGTGGCAACAAACCGATGGCGAAACGATGCGATAAATGGATGCGCAGCCGCGCGAATGCGCTTACCCATCAGCTTGTGTCCCTAACCGATACCCCTGCCCGCGCAGTGTCACGATGCAGGTAGTTGCCCCAATAAACGCAAGTTTCTTCCGTAGGAATGATACGCAAGCTTCTGCGTTGTTATCAGCCGCCGTTGAATCGTAGCCCCACACCTTCGAAATGAGGGCTGTCTTTCGATGCCACGCGCGAGGGCTGTGCCATTAGAACGTGCATGATGTCGAATTCTTTCTGTGAGAGACGGATGCGCTTGCCGTTGTTCGAGTTCACACGCATCTAAATCGAGGGTAACATCGTTAAATGATAGCGTTTCAAATTCGACTGAACCGGTACGACGCGGGTGATCGGATGCGCGCAAGCAATTCAACCGGAGCAAAATGGTTTGGTCATATAATCGTCGGCGCCGGCGTCGGTTCTCGACCTTGTCACGGATTTCGCCACGCCGTTAGCATTAAAATAGGGAAGGCATTTTTCACGTCGCAGTTGGAGCAGCCACGCTAAACCGTCGCGGCGCGGCAACATGACATCAAGCACGGCACAATCATACAGACCACTCTGGCATGCACGCCAGAAACTGGCGTCGCCGTCACCCACTACATCCACTTGATAATCATTGGCCTGAGGATAGCAGGCGCTTCAGCTAAGCGCGGATCGTCTTCGACTACCAGAATTCGCACGGCTTCCTTTCTCTTTGCAGTGTCATTTTACCAAGCCGCCTGAAACAAACCTGAAGGCGTTTTCCTTTCTCGCTTTTTGAGCCTCTTTCCAAAATGAATAAGGAGGCTTTCGAAAAGATTCCTATTGGAATGGGGCCACCTAAAAGACATCAAAGGTATCTGGGCCAGAAAAATCAGCGTCTGAACTGAAATCCATGCGCTCTCTTTCAGGAAGTATTCAGGAAGAGTCTCTATCTTGATGGTCCAGGCCCCTGCCCGGCATTCCCTCGTGAACGCGCACCCCCTTCCATCTATCTACCTGCACCTGACGGGCCTGTCGCAAGTCTCTGCAGCAGCAACTACATGGAGGGTAGAACATGAATACTCAAAACAGGCAGAAGCACTGGCGCAACACGCGCTGCCGAAAGTTTCGCACGTATCGAGAAAAATACCTTGTCAAGCGCGCTATTTGGCCGGCTTTTGTCGCAGGCGCTCCACGAGCACCTACAAGAAGGACCTTGACGGGGAAGCGTGAGCAGCCTGTATTACGACACGCCCCGAAACGACATGATAACGGCTTCGATGGGTAAGCCCTTCTGCTAAGGAAAAGCTGCGTATCCGCGTTATGGAGAACCAGCAGCTGCTGACAAAGCGGTATTTACTGAGTTAAAAACAAAGGTGCGTCTTCTGTAAGCGTCCGCGTTGCCACCAGCTGCGTGGGGCTGCTCAGGCTTTGGGCTTGCAGGGAATGCCCTACGCCGAAGCATGCGCGCGACTTTCCACTGCAGCACGATGCACCGCATTACATCATCCGACAGCATGCCTGAGTCACCATCCGTCGAATCTGTATCGTTGCAGGATCGCTCAGAGATCGATGAGCTCGCAAGCGTCACGCACCGCCGTCGCTTCGACTATGACCACGTCAGAGAGGGTAGCTCACGTCGGCCAGTCGATCCGATGCGCTGACATTTGATTTTCGATGCACGCTGGCGCATGAAGGATCTTTCATTTGATACAGGGCGCATGTACCGTCATTGCCGATGGCTGCATCATCACGTGGAGGTGAAATGCAGGGAGCCTACCGCGGTTGGCCGGCGCTTTCCCGCTTCTGCTTGCGACCACAACCCTGCTCAAAGGTATGCCGCGCCCTCAAGCTGCGCGACAGATTCACCCAATGAGAACACTTCTCACCTGATAGCCAGCAACAGTCACCGCAGAACACCGTGCAGCGGCTTGCCAGTAACAACCAGTTTGCCTCGTTATACAATTCATCTATCAATCGCACCATAAAGCGAACAGAGCGCCTAAGAGAACAGAAAGGACCGTCATGTTCATCTAGCTCATTCAAAGTGTATGCTCGCATGCGAGAGCAGCGCTCAACCCTTACCGGCATGCGTTTTTTGCCTGTGCGCTTGCCGCGCTCGTGGGTGGCTATCGCCGGTATCATATGTTTCGCACCGCCACCAATTTTTGTAAAACTCTAGCCTTGCTTCCTTATTGTCCAGATGGTGATTCTGCTGGTTAACGGCAACATCGGTGCGCTGGTGCATCGCGGCGTTATGGGGCGTATTTAACCCTCGTACGATTTTCGGTCAATTCCCGGTAGTACAAAAGACATGTGCGTGTTTTGCCTATGGCGGTAGGTACCGCCTGTGGCATGGGATACCGCCCTGTAGCCGGCTCTTTCACCGTTATCGTTGGTGTTGCAAACATTATCTTTGTAGCTATCTCCTTTAGGGTCGGGGGCACGAAGGCGAAAATCGCTGCGCGTTTCAATTCCTCGAAGATCTCGACTCACACCAGTGCCTTTGACACGATGCATATGCACACACGACCCGATTGGGAACTCGTTAACGCGAAAACCACTAACATGGAAGCCTGTATCAGTTGGATTACCACGTGGTGTTGAAAAGATCCTCTGAAAGAAAAGAACTACTTGATACGCTGCGCACCGAAAATGGCAACGAAGCGTTCAATTTGGGCGCTATCACAACCGAAAGGAGACGCCTAATGAAAACTAACGACGAAAAGAAACAAAAGTTGTGCTGTTGCGTTGCGCGCTCCCTAGTAAGCTGTTATCTGTTCAGGCTGCTCTTTAGCGACGATGGCGCTTTCATCAAGCGCATCATCAGCAGGTGGCATAGCCGCATCTGCCACGACCACTACTGCTGCCTATAGCGATTCCCTCAGCGCCATTTCCAATATCGCCGCAAATACCGCCTCGATGGACTTTAGCTACACGAACCGTGATACCGATGTAAGCTGGATGGCTCAACCGCCAGCACTATCCCTTTCATCGGGACGGCAGACATTTCGGGTTCAGGTGTTGAGGCACAGGATCGCGCGTTACGATTACGGCAGCTGGCACCTGCGTGGTATCAGGCATCAGATGCGCGAGCAGTGTCGCTGCCGGCGAAAACGACAAGGTTCAAATCGTTCTTGCCGGTGCAGCTAATCGATCAGATGGCTCCTGCATTACCGTATCTTCTGCCGACAAAGCGTTTCCTTACCCTAGCCGACGGCACTGACAATGTGCTCTCTGATGCGAGCACCTGGACACTTTCGGGCGAAGATGGCGAAGCGAACGCAACCGTGTATAGCGCAAGCGACTTAACCATTAACGGAAGTGGATCGCTTACCGTCAATGCAACAACACACAATGGCATTACCAGCAAGGATGACCTGAAGATCACCGGTGGCACTATTACGGTAGACGCGGCAAATACTGGCCTGCGCGGTAAGGATAGCGTCAGAATAGCTGGCGGAACCGTTACGGGTAACAGCTCAAAATGATGGTATCGAAATCCGGATAACGACGAGATGCCGATGAGGGCTTTACTCAATTGATGACGGAACTGTCACCGTGGTGTCGCAGGATAAGGCACTGAACGCTTTCAGCTCGTGCGCGTTGCAGGTGAACCATCACGCTCGATGCAGCCGATGACGCCATCCACAGTGATAAGGATGCACCATCGCCGGTGGAACAACAACCATAAGTGCAGGAGACGACGGAATACACGCTGAATACAACACCGGTGTGGTCAGATGGAGCGATAAATGATTACGCGAGCGAAGAAGGGCTTGAAGCTCAATGCGTTGAAGTTGCTGGTGGCGAGGTGTCCATTGCTTCTGACGATGACGGCATTAACGCCTCCGTTGCCGAGGACACAAGCACTACTACCACCACTACTGCTGAAAATACTGCTTCTGTATCTGCTCAAACATCAACTGCTGCATTGCAGGATGGTCTCAATACCTACGGCAACGAGCACCGCAAACAGCCAGCAGTTCAATGAGTACCGTCAGTGGCCCTCCGAGTTCCGGTAACACTCCCAACGATTCGTGCTTCGTGCTCCAGGCGGACAAGGTCCCTTCGGCGGCGGTGCACAGTCGCAACCTGAAAGTTCAGAAGCCTGCGCGGTTGTGATATCAGGCGGCACCACCGTTATTGAAAAATACCCTTGATGGTGATGGCATCGACAGTAACGGATCTATCTGGCAGACCGGCGGTACCGTCTACATATCGGGAAGCAGCAAGGCGGGACAACAGTGCGATCGATTCCGAACTCGGTGCACAAATTACCGGCGGATCTATTGTTGCTGTCTGTAACGAATGCAGGAGTCTTTCAACAGTTCTTCTACTCAAGCAAGCATTACTCTACATTACACCGGGCGGAAACAGGCCGCATTGACACTACAAGACGCACAGGCACCACCATTCTTTCCCTTGCACAGCACGCAACACTTTTTTGGATGGATTTCGCTAGTGGCTCCGCTATTCAGGACGGCGCTGAGTACTCTATCCTGTGATGGGGTTACCGTAGCCAGCGTAAACGCCCCAGCAACAGGCCGCCAACGGTCAGCCGCTGGCGGCGGTCAGGCGGTGGACCAGGTAGAACCTGGTGAGGCCTCAGCGACCTAATAGAGCAGGCGGACCCACCTGACGCCAACAATGCGGCAGACGATCAAGAAGACCAGGTGGTTCGGCTGCACCCGTTGGTTGATGAGCCGAACCAGGGATAGGGATCGAAAGCAATGAAGTCTGAGACCTCAGACGAGATCTCAGGTTTCGTATCTGATATCAGCCTAGATATCTAGACAAGAATAAAAGCCGCAAGGAATGCCGCTGAAAAGCAATCCACATGAGCGGCTACATCGCGTCCGCGACCTGTTACAAGCATCACGAAACAGTAGAAGATAAAACCAAAAGCCGATACCATCGGTAACTGAATATGTCATCGGAATGCCCACGATCACCAAGAATGACGGTATAGCAAGCGCTGGGTCATGCCAGTCGATCTCGCCGATTTCGGTCATCATCAGATAGCCAACAACCACGAGAGCACCACACGTAGCGGAGAGCCCGAAATCATACCGATGATTGGCGAAGGAACGCACACAACACAAAGGCACCCGCAATAACAAGGTTAGAAAGACCTGTACGTGCACCAGCCGTGGCGCTCGAAACAGATTCCGCATAGCAGGTAATCGAACTGGCACCGATAGCCACCCGCCGCTAGGCCGCCGCTGAATCGACAAACGAATGATCCACGTTCGACATCGCCGTTTTCCTTGGAAAAATCCGGCCTTCTGACCCACGGCGAACACCGTGCCCATCGTGTCGAAGAAGTCGCTCATGAGCATGCTAAATACAAACAGCAGCAGCGCGGCTGAACAATCACCTGCACCAGGGCAACCATGCCATCAGGCGTGGTCCGAGCGGTGCCGCAAACGCGCTAAAGTCGAGACCGAGTTCCATGCGGAGGGTAAAGGCGTTATCCAAAGGGAATACCGACCAGGGTCGCAATAAGGATAGACCACAGAAGACCGCCTTTGATCTTGACGACCGTGAACCCAACGAGCAAGCACGATCGACAGAATAGCGATAATGGCTTGTGCAATAGCGCCATTGTAATAAGCGACGACTCGTTGCCGACAATAAGCATGCCGCCCTTCGCTCAATAAACGCACAGAGGCCAATACCACCAATCGCTCGCTGCAAACTAGCGGAATCGCCCGCATAATCGCTTCACGCAGACCACAGAGCACAAGAATCATAATGGCAAGGCCTTCAAAGTGCATCGCATGCCATGGCAACACGCCAGTCGACACCTGCCCCAAACAAATACTAAATACGACCACCGTATTGGGGCTCATACCAGAGGTTAGTGCCACCGGGCGATTGGTGACCAAACCCATGACGGTCGTCATAAGCGCGCACCAAAAACAGGTCGCTGTCAGTGCCGCCGTAAACGGCACGCCCGCTTTTCCCAGCATGGCCGGGTTCACCGCCACAGCGTATGCCATCGTCAAAAACGTTGTCAGGACCCGCCATTACTTCGGTACGAACCGAAGACCCACGCGCGCTAATCTTGAAAACTCGTCCATCCCGTGCTCCCCTTCTTTACGGTATAGGATATGTTTTATAACGCGAACGCGCGTCGCCGTTGAAGATGGCCTCGGCGTCTTCCACCGATGCATCATCAAGCGTGCATAGCTGAGATTGCTCGCGTGAGGCGAACTGCTTCATCGAGACTCCGCATGTGAATATTGCGCCCCGGTTGCGTTACCGCAGGCGCCCCCACATGAATCTGGTCATACAGCTAGAAAGAAACTCGCGCGGATCTGCTTGACCCACCGGCGCATACCAGACCACACCGGCCAGCAGCCACTGACGCAATATGAAGGTTCTCAGCGGAAGATGCCCCCTCGGTTGCTACCGGAGGATTGACCTTAACAAAATCAGCACCGAGGCATACTGCCACACCAGCTGCACCGGCAATAGTTTGCAGGAGCCTTTTTCGCGATCTCTCCCACCGCTTTGCCGCGCGGATAAATCCATAACACCACGATCAGGCCATTCGCATGAGCCTCAGCAATGAGTTCGCCCGCTTCTACAAGCATAGTCGACTCGTATTCGCTGCCGAGATAAATGGTGTAACCCAAACCAACAATATTGACGCCTGCATCGCGCATAGCAAGCACTGCTTCAAGTTCGTGCAGTTGAGGGCTATATGGATCGTCTTGGGAGACCTTCACCAAATTGGTCTTCGAGTTGACCTTCACCAAATAATTTACTTCGGGATAGTCCATTGCATAGTGAGCAATACTGATCACGCTGTCCAGCCATGACACCGATAGTGCCTTTGGCTGGCAATCTGAAACAGATGCTCGGGATCGGCATCAGATTCATCGATACCCTCGCCATAAAAGTCGGCATTCAAGTGTTCGATCTTCTGATCGCGGGCAAAGAGCATCAATCGACCAGTCTCACGCGTCGCCGAGATAGTTCTCGACATACGCTTCGCGGAACTGGGCATAACATCGACAGGACTTTCACCTGATCGCGCGCGTAATCGCATTGTATTCTCCTTAGGTGGATAGATACCGCTTGTATCCGCGGTTCATTGTAGCCCACCGCTCCAATGCAAGAGAATGCAGGGAAGGGAAAATGTCTTTAAAAACCATTCACGGCGATTTTTGTACATAGGTGCGATCAAAGCGCTGCTGCCCCTGCGTCAGGTACATAATGCCTCTGATGATGCCAATCACGCCCATCACTCCACCGGCGACACCCAGGTAAATGCTGACCACCACCGTAACCCTGTCAGCATAATAAAACCAGTTGAGTGGTCCCAGGCAAAACTTATGAATGCCAAGCGACCCTAAGAAGATGGCAAGCAGGCCCTGCCGCTACATAGTCTTTAGATGGGTACATGCACGAGCCTTGATGACAATCGGGCGGTACGGGCGAACCGCTATGTTGTGCGTTGTTGCTCCCTCGGGTCGCTCGGCTTCACGTTCAGGTGCTCGTATCCTTGTGTTCCTGTGCTCGCGTTTCCTTCTGCACCTCGGTGCCCCTGTGTTCGTGGTGCCCTGTTGTCTCTGTACCGTGCCGGTATGCTGTGCGTTCTTGCGTTCGGCGCTATCGTCCATTGGTTAATCCTTTTGCCGAATCGGTCGCCCGTCTAAGCTTTTCGCGAACACGATAGCCAACACGGCGCCCAGCCACAACGGCAAAAATAGCAACACTCGCAGCAATATTGCCCTCTGCTAAAACCCGACGCCGCGTTGCTGAGACAACCACACCGGTGTACGCGCAACTGTCGTAATAACGAGATAGCGCTGAGGGCATCTGTTAATGGCACCAGATAGGTAAGCGTCCTTTGGGCATAGCCGGTATCAGGAACAGGATGAAAAACCATTACGTCAAGGCGTCCGCTTTTTCGAACGCCTGAATTTTTCGAGGTACTTGGTTGGAACCATGCTCGACAAACGGCTGACTAAGCTGATGAACGATCTGATAAATAATCCAGCTCGAAATAAGGCAGCCCAACAAAATAATGGCTGATCCACCCCAAGGACCATACAGAATACCAGCGGATACCCGCACCACTTCACCGGGATAAAAGCCACAATAATCTGCAGCAACTGAAACGCCAGTAAGATAAGAACACCCACGACCAGCGAGAGCGCACTTTATCGATCATCGGTGCTGCCTCTGAACAGCTCTCGCCCAAAAGCGGCCAGAGCGCCCAGACACACACCAACAGTAATAACAATAAAAGCAAGCAGGCTCAAGAGCTTGAACGGTCAGTTTTTGGAAACTGAGCGCAAAGATGGCAGAATAGACCGCTCTGGCATCGTTGCGTGTTGTTGTGCGCGCAGATGCGCTAGATGCTGATGCCGCAGGTGTCTTCTCGCTGTTTTTCGATTCAGGTGACTGCAAACGAATTACTCCTTCGAGTTTGATTCATCAAAGCGCGCTTTGCGGTACTCGTCCTTAAACGCCCCAAACATGCCCTTAGCGCGCGATATCTGACGACCTGTAGCATACGCGCCCTTCACCGCTGCATCCTCTGTTGCCCGAGCAGCCTTTTTCACATGGGGCTTTTGCTGCTTTGGTTGCTTTCGAATACGGTCCTGCGCAACGGCTGCACCTTTACCAGCCTTTTCAGCAAGACCCCCTTCAACGGCAAGATCAACGACGGCGTCATCCACCAGTATGGCTCCAAACGCCCTCTCGTCGTCTTGCTCGTCGCTAACCTCTTGTTGATTGTCGAGAGCACCACCTGCTAGGCACACCCGCCCCCACTTTGGAAACCACGTATCAGTGAAGCGGGAATTTTCAGATGACCGAGCAAGGCTATCAAGCGATCCTTACGGACGCCAACTGAAACAATCTCTGCCGGAAACAGCAAGAATGCAACATCATCAACGGCGCCGAAAGTCTCGCCCGAAGCAGCTGCGCAAGCGGCATACCTTCCCAGAGCGTGCACTCGTCCCACGTAAGACCGAGGCGCTTTCGGCGGCTAAACCGGTTGCTGCTTTGCTTTCCTGTACTGGCAGGCGAATACGCCCATCCCTCAAAATCGAAAGAATCAAGGGATACGAATAGATCTTTGCGGTGAAAACGTCCAGAGCAGATCAGGGCGTTTTACCAAAAAGCCAACGACCCGTTTTTCGGTGGGATGAAAGACAAACGAACCAACTCTTTCCAATACGCGATGTTCCGCGTTTACTCGACAACCTCGTGTGCCTGAAAGCTGCTCTGTACTTTGTGTCTTAGTGTCCATACTGCCACCCTTGCTCACTATTATAGATAACACCTCTTCATGATGGAATCTCTCATGAAAGGGTGTTAACCTTTGAGCATCTTTCTATTTCTTGAAGACTTCTTTTGCCGGTTTCTGCTTCAGAAGTTTCGACAGCAGACTGGCTTACCGTATCAGTAGCTTCGGCGGCATCAACAGGTTCGCTGGTTGCGGCTGCCGTATCGACTGTTTCAGGTGCATCAGCGATATCAATCGCATCGTCAATAGCCGACTGGCTTTCAGCGGCGTTGCGAGCAACCTGAAGCGATGCGCCGACGTGCTGATTCTATCTCTCACGCAGCTCGTCGTTCTTCTCAACAATAACGGGACGCATATTGTCGCGCGCAGTCTGTACTCGGCTCTGCGCTGCTGTGAAGGGCTCCTTTGAGCTGCCGTTGCTGCGATCGTAGGCTCCACGTGCCCGTGTGTGGTAGCCGTACGATATACTTCCTGCGCCACGAGCAGCCACGTTGTCATAAATCTGCTGGCCGCGTGCCTGAGCCCTGTGCCATAGTATAGCTGGGCATGACCCCATGACTTCATTTGCTTTTGTCAGCCGCAAGCGCGTCGCGTCTCAGCGCCAGAACGAGGTGCGATAGCAAAAGCGCTGCTCGTACCAACTCGCCCGCCCAACAGGAACATTCCTAATTTTGCTGCCCCGTTGCCTCCTCTGGCTTGCCGCTATGCGACCTATTCCTGAACGCCGCGCGCGCCTGCTACATAACCAACATAACCGAGTACCTGACCAGACGGTGTCTGGATGGATGTCTCGGATGACGTACTATTATAGCCATAGCAAACCGCAAGACGGAAACGGTGCGTGCTCGGTTGCTCAGACCGTCGACTACAATCGCTGTCGTGAGAAAGTGAGTGCTCGAGCGCTGCATCGCAGGATGCTATGGAAACCAGTGACGAGCGCTCGGTCACAGCCCAGTGAAACATTTACTTCAAGCACGCGCGCCTGCGCGCCATCCCAAATAAGATCAACACGTCCCAGATCACAAACGCACGCGCGGTATATCCTCAAGGGCAGCTCGTTCGTTTCCTTGCACGAATAGCCTGGGCATCGGCTTCGTTGTTGGAAAGCGACGAAGGGCGCACCGCGTATAGTAGTCGACCGCTTCGATCAGACAGGCGTGCATCCGTGTCGTAGAGACCATCGCGACACAATTTCAACGGGTGGCAGCGCACGAGCATCCCAGCCATTCCCTAAGATGGATACCGCACCCACCCATCGATCCATTTCCTGCACAAGTACCGTCATACGTAAGAGCATCAAGGAGCGCAGCCCCCATGTCTTCGGCGCGCTCGACACGGATGTACCCTAGCCGACCCACCAGGCAGGTCCCGACGCACAACGGATACCCGCCAGGAACGCACGCTGTTCAAAACAGGTCGATTGCCGTGGCAGCTCCTATGTCTTTCATGGCGTCGCGTGCCAAAACAGACGCCCTGTGGATACGACGCACTGTTTATACACTCTTGTCGCCGCCCACGAACGTAGCGCTGAAGTGTATCGTCGCCTTGTTCCACGTATCGTGGCACACACTGCAGCCGGCGATCCGACAAACGGTATCTCAAGAAATTCAAGCAAGCTTTTGTATGGTGCGTCTTCGCCGCTTTGCATCATGCAAAGCTGAATACGCCACATCAGGACGCTCGCTGCGTAAGGTAGGAACAAGGTCTGGTATCCAGGGCACTCACCTCATGGCCTGCTTCTTCAAGTGCCTCGCAACACGCGGCTCAGAATCAAGGCTGATCGCACGCTCAAACGATGCGCCCCCATCAAAAACCGCTACCTTCATGCTGTATCTCCTTTACTCGCCGCGCATGGCTCAATGCTTACTCATTTCATCAGTACTACGATACGAACTCAATTCCCTCTGTTACCTTCATCACTATTTGTTACCGCTCTGTGTGCTGCCACCCAACTTGGAGTATCTATCAACGCACAAAACAGATTTCAGAACTCACTTGCCTTATAGTGCACCAGCCTCAAGAAACGCTCGATATAGTTGCAGCCGCCTTCGATAACCACCGCAAGACGACGAATGGCTTCGAATGCTTCGGGGTCGCAACAAAAGCAATACGCATACTGTTGCGACCACGCACCCCATCGGGAAAAAGTGCCATTGCCCGGCGTATAGATAACACCCGCCTCAAAGGGCAGTGGCAAGCATCGATGTTACATCGACGTATTCGGGCAGAGTAACGCAAACGAAAATCCGCCATCCGGATGGGTCCAGCGCTTCCGGGCGGAAAGAATTCATCAAGAGCTGCAAGACGGCATCGCGACGCTCGGCAGGTACGCACAAAGTCTGCAGCGTGCGTTTCCACGGTGTATCGGTAAAGTAGTGCTCAACCACCACTTTGGATCGACTGCTGCCACAGAGATCGGTCCCTTGCTTCACCAGATTAATGCGGGCTGGACATCTGTGGAGCAGCAATCCAACCAGTACGCAGGCCGCAACACCTTACCATGGTTCCAGAGATATAACATCGGACGAAAGCACCTTCAGCGGAATCATATGACCACCGTTATACCGCAAGCGCCCATATGGATCGTGTTCAACCACCATAACGTCGTAGCGATCCGCCAGCTCAATTAAGCGGGTGCGGCGGGCAGATGACATGGTAACTCCGCCTGGGTTCTGAAAATTTGGAATGGTGTATAAAAACTTAACGGCACCGACGCCTAAAACGTTCGAGTCTCTTCTTCAAGCAAGTCCATGCGCATGCCTTCTCCGTCAAAAGGGATGCAATGGATATCGGGTTCGTATGCCGAGAATGCCCTGAAGTTGTTTCCCTAAATACGTGGACCCTCGGCACATGATGTCGCCCGGATCGATAAAAGTTTTTGCGATCAGATCAGCGCTTCCTGCGCGCCTGTTGTAATAAGCACTTGTCGGGACGACAACGCACGCCAAATGTCGCGCATGGCGAGACCACAGAACACTGACGTGTTGCTCACGGCCATTCGCCGCCATACTGGCAACGCTTCGAGCGTGCAACGCCACACGCCGCTTCAGCAGCCTTTACGAACCGCTCTTCCGGTAGCAACGCGCATCGGGCATACCGCCCGCCAGAGAAATAATATCGTCGCGTGTTGCTGCGGCAAACAGATCACGCACCGCGCTTGAACGCATCTGCGCACGCGCGTGGCAATTTGTCACGGTTGAATCAAAGGTGAGATGAGCATGACATGGCTAGTGAACCACCTCTTCGTTAATGAACCGTAGAGCCTCGCGCACGGCGAGACAAAACAATCAGATCGTCGATCAGTGCGAGCTGAACAGCGCGCAGCCGGCTGTCCTCGCAATCCATCAGTGACGCCGGTATATCTGATCGTCCTGAGGATCTATTTCGGTCAGAATATCGATGGGCTGCATGCTCAAGCGCAGTGTGGCAACGGCGTACGGGCACAACCGCCTCTGGAACGTCCCTCGCCTGTTCGTTGACACAGGCATGCTCGGCTAAATGAGGCGCGCAGCCAACGCCCGAGCTGCCATAGCGGGATTGGTAACGAGTACGCGCATATCGAGGCAGCGTACCCATCACACGATAGATCACGTTTAATCGTAATACGATCGATAGCAAAGCCCAGCACCACATGGCCAACACTTACCGATTCTTGGTCGATGAGCCTGCTTTTGCTAGAAGAATCTACGGACGTGCCATGAATTGAAGTGCCGTTGGCACGAATCGGTGTCCCTGTAGATTCAGCTAGCACGCGGCTTCAGTAGACTCAGTGGTATCGGTGGGACTGGCGGTTCTCAGTTATCTCGGTGATCGAGGAGTCGTTTTCCGCATCAGAACCGTGACACCAGACGTCGAGACCGCTCCGACAACGCAGGATCTGTTTTCAGACCAAGGAGAACTAACCAATGCGCACTGCGCTCATCGCGTACTAAGGTAGCGCGATCGGCGCTAAAGCGATAGCGGACGCATGACCCGACGCAGACGCAAACGTGTAATCGATTGTTTTGCCGTGGTATTCAGTGAATAAGCATATGCTACATCATCGGATAGATGCGCGTCATGCCCATCGATGAAAAACAGATGCACCATCGCTGATGCCCACAAACCCTGAATATCCGCCGCATCGTCAAAACGAAACCATGATTCCAGATGACCGCACAGACAAGTACAAAATACGAACAGCAACAACAAGCAAGAATGCGCTTAACACCCGATAGGCCCGCACGCCGGCTGCGCGTTGACTGCACTGGGACCGACTGACGTACCGTCTTCGTCACCTGTGTTTGCCCTCGTGCTTGATTTCGACGCTACGCCTGCGCCCGTCTTCGCACCTATCTTTTGACGTTGCGCGAGCGTTTGCTTTCGTTTTCGCACTCGCCGTTATCTTTGCCTTTGTCTTTTATTCACGCTGGCACTCGGTACGCGCCCAGACGTGCACGCGAAGATGCGCGCACGCGCGCATCAGGCATGATCTATTACTTTCACGCCGCCCATATATGGCACCAACGCATCAGGTACGGTAACACTGCCATCTTCATTTTGGTAATCTCCAAAATGGCGGCCATCGTACGACCAACTGCAGAGCACCCGACCCATTGAGGGCGTACACATAGCGCTGTTCCCTTGAACGATTCGGCATCGCGATACTTTACTATCGGCACGCCGCGCCTGGAAATCGTCGCAGCAGCCGTCATCGAACTGACCCCTTTAGAGGCGCCGGCTTGGCAGCCACACTTCCAAACTCGCAGGGTCTTCGCCGCAGAAAAGTCCCAGATCACCTGTGCAAAGAGAGATCACGCGATAGGTGGCAATTCGAGTCTTTGAAGAATATATCAGCCTCCGCCGTCATAAGCTTCGGTTCGTCACACGCTCTTCGGGTGGGTACAAACTTCTACCATTTCTGGTCTCTTGTCGGAACTGATGTAAGTCGAATAAGCCCACGCGCATCGCGATCAGCACCGCCCGCTTCTTCCTCGGAAACACTTTGAGTGACCGCGGTGTAACGCCAGCGTGCGAGCTGGCATCCAAAACTTCTGCATGAATGTGCCGCCCAGAGCGCCACCTCTGCTGTCGGAATAAGGCACAGACTTTCGTCTTTGGTCTTAAAGATCCTCCTTCACCTCGGCACCGCACCTGGTGCCCGGCCATTGTTTCCGAGTGACGAGAGCAGGACACCACCATTCTTTGAATCTTACGTGCATTGTATGTGTCACGCCATAAGCTGATAAGCGCTCTGCTCGAGACGCGACCCAACCCGCCCAGCAGCATAAACCGACCACGAGAAAGCTTCACAGCCCGGTCAGGATCAATAATGCCCAGTTCAGAAACCTAGTCCCAGTGAGGCTGAAAGTCGAAATTGAATTGACGCGCGCGCAGCGACGCACGGCACTCTGGTGACTTTTCTGCTCCATCCTTGCCTACCGGTGTTGTCGCCCATGAGGAACATTTGGCACGCCCATTAACAATGTGTATGCAATGCTTCATCGATCCTTTTTCTCACGCTGGACCGTTTGGTAGCCCCAAGCTTTTCATTAATAACAGCACGTACAGCAGCTTTTCGCTTCCGGCATGTTCTCTTTGTCGCCAGCGGCCACATGTCGAGCCGATTTCCTCAGACGCCCTATTATTACGCCCGGCCCGAAGTGCTCCTTCGACGATAGCGGCACGGCGGGTCTTTACCGCCCTGAAAGTTCTGTGCGCGTGATCCCACGGGAAGTTGCGGATGCTTGCCATCGCTTCAGCGACGGCCTCTGGTATCCTCACGAAGCGCGCGTCCAGCATCTGTTCTCCCGGATATGCCGTGATGATTCCGCCGATCAAGCCAGCGTGGCGCGACGGGATTAGGATGCAGTATACTCTACCGGTTTGGAACCGAAAGCACATCGAGTGAGAGGCATATGGATTTCGGAGAGCCTGCATTACTATTTGAAACGTACGCCGGCATCGGTGTGCTGTTTGCTGCCGTTATCGTTATTTGCCTGATTGCCTGCGTCATCATGAGCGTCGTGCACGCCGGGTGTATCAAAATGACGAAATCCGAAGATGACTGGAGTCTTTGACGACGATGACGAAGAAGCACACAGAAGAAAACGACAAGAACTAACAAGAAATAAGTAGGCGGCAGCCAAAACCAATAAAACGAGCAAGAACCAGTAAGAAGTAAGAAGCTTAAGAACTAATAAACCAGAAAGAACTAAAGGAGATATTTCCACGACCACTGCTCTTACCACCGCGAAGGGTGCCTATGTCCTCGTATCGCCGCCATCCATGATCTGTCGCGGTTACGGAAAATGCTCGCTCGGCGTCGCCATTCGTGCAGCTTTCGCGGCAGGCTGCGACGTGTGCCCTGTTCCAACTGGCTCTTTTCAAGTCATACCGCGTTCCCAGGCTGGTGATGCATGACACCACCGCGATTCTTGCTGACTATCTCGATGCCCTGGAAGGGCATTGGCGTTGATATTGATGCGGTGTACTCGGGCTTTCTTTGGCGCACCAGAGCAGGTCGATATTATTCGAAGCGTCTACGAAACGTATCCGAATGCACCGTGTTGTTGACCCGGTTATGCGCTGATCATGGCAAGGTACCCTACCTATACACCTGAGTTATGCGAAGCGATGGCGGGCCTGCTGCTGATGCCGATATCTACCCCAATCTCACATGAGGGCTGTAACATCCTCGGATCGAATGGCCCGGTGCCGATGTTGATGAGGCACGGCGTCGTATGATCGACGGACTGCGCGAAAAGGGCGCTCGCAACGTGGTACTAAAGGGCATCGATCGTAACGATGGTATCATTCGCAATTATGTCGAAGGTGATTCGGTTGAGTTCTTTGTAACTGAAAATGAACTGCTGCCCTATATGCTGCACGGCACGGGCGATCTTTTGCCTCAAGCTTGCTGCGTTATGACCGTCACGACCTAAGTCACGCAACACGCTTCGCCAGTGATTTCGTGGTATCCGCTATGAAGATAACAGTCATCAGCCCGATTTTCAAAACCGCGGCGTGAGTTTCGAGCCGCTGCTCGATGATATTGCTTCACTGCTTAAGAAATAGCAGGAAGAACTGCACCTGCCACGATTGCAGCAATGCAATAAAGAACGCGCCAAGTGTTCTCTGTTAGTATTCGGCAGCAGCTAGCTCAGAACGACGAAACTTGCTAGACTGCTATAGACTGCAGCGAAGGGTTTGCCTTCTTCTGCTTCAGATCCCATACTCGTCAGGGTTCACATATTCCGCGCGCCGGAACCTTTCAGGCTGCAAGCGCCATACCGCCAGCAATCGGTATCTAATTCGTGCGATTTTCGATTGCATCTGAGTCATCGGCTACCGCCTGCTCTGGGCAACGTATCGCGACGCGGCCACAGCACCAGTACCGAGCTGCTATGCAAGTACGCTCGCACTCGTTTGCGCCGTCGGCACAAAACGGCTATCAGCGCATGCGAGCCACCCGACCGCCAGTCAATCCGGTAGTTGGCGCGCAAACCCCATTAAAAGAGCAGCAGTAGGATCGGACGCTGCGGCAAAAACGAGCGCCGCAGCACAGCACTCGAGCTGTAACCAGCGGCAAAACAGGAGCAAGACAAGCGCAGATTAGTGGGAAAGAACTGCATCACGCTACGTTCAGCAGATACCCGCTGATGATCGGTGGCAGCAGCGGGAATACCCGCCAGTGCGCAGCAAGAACACTACAGGTATGCCGCGGCTTCGGTGAGACCAAAGTCGTCCCAACGCGCCAGAACCAAAACCCGCCTGAGTCCAATAGAGCTACTGGCAAAATATAACCCTGCGAGGCAAAAGCGGTCGCCAGAGCACCAATACTACTGGCATACCAGCCGGTGGTAAAGCGCCGCAAAATACCAACAGCGAAAAGCAGCAAAGCTTCCCAGGGAGTACTTCCTGCTGGTATCCAAGCACATCTGTGGTACGGCAATCCAGGCCATAATCCCGCAGGAGACCGCTAATAATACGCAAAAGAAACTGATCCATTTCAAGATCGATTGAACGTGCCCGCTGGACAAGCTTCCGCGACATGGCAGAAGCCTCGCCTGTATCGTCCATCACCTGCAAACAGCAACCGCCAGCTCTTTCTCGCCCAACACGAGCATCGCCCAGGCCATGCTGCAGGGCTCTTTCTGCAAATACACGGGAACGCTTTTCGAAACGCTCATCTTATCAGGGTCGAGCGCCCGAAAAAGTGCGTATATCCGCTATTCACCGATCCCCTCCAAACAGAGCGACGGTAAAACCAGTTCCCGCCTTATCAATTGCCCTTACGTGCGCCTGCTGGATCGCGGGCAAGGAAGGTTTTCTCCGCAATCATCTCGTAGATAGCCGGGGCAAGCGCCCATTCATGCGCAGCGTTCGTCAAGCGGTTCGCGTGCCATCTGTTCAGCGGCATATGCCGATTGTTCCGCCCGATGCATCAGAAAATCAACAGCACTCGAAAAGTTCTGCCAAGCCAAAATCGGTTACTTTGATTCGTCCTCAGTGAGTCGATCAGTATATTGTCGGGCTTCACATCAAGGTGAAGTACTGCAGTTGTCGTGAGCCACCTCAAGAGCATGCGATACATCGGCAAGCACGATCGCTAACCATGTCAGCAGTCACTAGATTGTCGCATCAGATAAGAGACTGCCAAGGTGATGCCTCGACATACTCCACGATCAAATGGGCCGTATCGTCCTGAACTTCAAAAGTCGAGCACACCCACACACGTGTCGGAAAGCATGGCAGCGGTGCGTGCCTCTTCGAGTACCCTGGAATTTCTGTCATCTCCTGCAGGAGTATCGACCGGCATAGTCCTTAACCGCCACACGACGTTTTGATGCGCGTATCCACGCCACCGACGACCGTGCCAAAACGCTGACGTCCGCTTCGCCTATGGGGGCGGTAACGACCGAGGATCAACTCGTCGGCCACATTCCTCCTTCACCTGTTCTACATGCGACAAAAAGTTACCTGTTTATACCGTGTAGCTAGCGCATAGGACCCAAACTACTCCTTCTTTTCCGCACGCTCCCACATCATCACCGTACTAAGCGTTGTTACCAGGGTACACAAATCAAAGCTACTCTTCTTTTTCATTCTTGCCAACTCGAAAAGGCTCGGTTATCATTCTTCCTTGCCTGTTCGGAAGTCCGAAGCAGCACCATGCGGGTGTGGCGGAATTGGCAGACGCGTACGGTTCAGGTCCGTATGGGGCAACCCCATGAAGGTTCAAGTCCTTTCACCCGCACCACGTACATCATGCAGACCCGTCGTTAGGCGGGTCTGTCTGTATCAAGCGACTTCAATGCTGCATATTGAGCATGGATGAGTGTTGTATCAAAAAGAGAACGGTCAGTATCGCTCTGCTGAACCAGCAATCCAATTTCGGTGCAGCCCAAGATAACGCCCTGTGCTCCCCGTTTGAATAGATCAGCAATAATATTCAAGTACGCAGCCTTTGACTGCGCCACTATATTTCCCAGACAGAGCTCGTTGTAGATAACGTTATTCACTATCTCAATTTCAGTATCGTGAGCGCGATAACCTCTATACCGTTATCCTCCAGAACACTCGATAGAAATCTGCTGCATGGTATATTTTGTTCCCAGCAATCCTACGGTATTGATATGCGCCTTCTTTAATTCAAGCGCTGTCATATCGGCAATATGCAAAAGAGGAATTGCAACCGCTTTGCTGATTTCCGGAGCTACTTTGTGCATGGTATTCGTGCATATCACAATGAAATCAGCTCCGAAAGCTCGCTCAAGCGCGCGCGCAGCTGCTCCGCAAGAACTTCTGCACTTTATCCCATTCGCCACGAGCTTGATATTTTTCAATTTCGTCGAAAATCAACGCTGTACAAAATGCAGCGAGCAGAATGCAAGCCACCGAGCTGTTTTTGTATCGTTTCGTTAATCACCTGATTAGTACGTTACCGTACTTTCCCAGCTCATACCGCCAATTAAACTGATTGTTTCACTATAACTGCCTTTCGGGCACACGTAGAAACCCGCACACGTAGAAATCCGTAGGTATCAAGCAATACGACCTTTAGTTTACAACTCGAAAGGCGAGTTATTTTGCGCTATGAAGCCGTACTTTGCACTGACAAGCACGGCTTTTAAAAGTTTATTTTCACGGTCACGCTGCAGAGTTTGCGCTGGAAACTTTTTGCTGTTTGCTGCTCTATTGCTTTGTTGTTTACCGCTCACGCTTCGTTCCTTTTCTGCGCTGGGTAAGCAGCCTATTTTTGCTGTTTTTGTTGCCTTTCAAGCGCTTCTTTTATCTTCGCGATGCTTGTTCAAGCGTAACCCCAAATAGAGCACGCCCACCACAAAGAAGACGGTAGCCGAAGCAACATCGCCCGCGAACGAAGAAAGAAAACTGATCGGATCGGATGCCATAGTCTGCGTGAACTTTTCGCTCGTGTAGGGGTAACTCCGCAACGCATAACCTGCATTGAGACGCACTACGGCACCATAAAGAACATAAACGGGTAAGCCAGCAACTGGGTTTTCTTCCACGTAGCTGCTGACATACGTTTGCGCAGTGCCGGGAAGGAAGTAATCCAAGGAATAAGGAAGAACACGAGCAAGGCAAGACCGACAAACGTGAGCGTGCCGCCCATCACAATAAGTGCTGGCCCCTGCATCCGTTCGGCCCATTCTAGATTGAACAGGAAGAATGCGTGATCGATACACGCAGGACATGACCAGCGACATGATGCCTGCAAGGATAGATAGCTCGGGCGCACTGAATACAAGCGACGCACTGAAGCAGTTTTGCGCAAGGCGCCAATGAACATCACGATAGGTACATCGAAAATGCCTGCATCAATAGGGTGATAGCTGCACAAAGGGGTACAGCACTGGAAATGATCGATCAAGATGATGAAGGGTACGAGCGAGCTGTGTAATCACTTCAGGGCAGGCATCTATCATGCCCGAGATGAGACGCGGAATACTTACAATAAGCACGACAATGGCAATAGGGATATAAAACGCAACAGGATGTTTGTGCAGCGATTTAGCAGCAAGCAATGCAAATGCTAAAACAAACGGAAAGATCTGAACGATCGTGGGAATAAATGCAGGCAGTAAACAAGGTTCCTCCTTTGATACAGCTGAATTGCAGCGGTCACTCGCAAAAAAGTTATCCTAGGTTTTTTCTTTTATATAACCGTGTTAGTTAGAGATACCTAACTAATTTTTCATGTTCACGTATAGATTTTCGTTTCACGCAGATAATTTCACTATTGAGTTGAATTTGTGAACCCAGTTAATATTGAGTTCATGAATCTCAAAAGATTACAAACCACTAAAATAGCTTCGATAACAGCCCTTATGAACAAAAGCTCAGTTCTCTTGGCAGCATAATAAGAACATCACATCGTGCGCAAAATAATACTCACTCAGGTGAGTTAAGCGTCCGATATCGCACAGTCACACTGATCCTGCGCAGGCCGCATTGTTGGCAATGGTAGAATCCTAACGAGAGCCTCTAAGCAGGAAGGACAATCGCTATGCGCATGTACTGTCTCAATACGATCGCCGAAAAAGTTTTCTTTACTGCCTGGCACCACGAACTTGTACAGAGCATCAATGACGCCGACACTATCTCATTCAGGATGCTCTGCGCCCGATACGACCACCGCTTCCCAACGGACTGCTTTGCTATCGGCTGCGCAGGAGCGAAGATTGCACCCGCATTACTCGATGAATGCACCAAGCGCGGCATCGCCGTGTTTGACACACCGCGAGCAAACGCCAATGCAGTCGAGCGAACTTGCTCTGTGTGCAATGTTGTTGAGCAGCCGCAACATCCTTGAAGGTGCTGCCTGGTGCCGCGAGCACGCTCAATCCCCAACGCTTACGCAAGATGCCAACGCCGTCAAAGATTGTTTTATGGGACATGAAAATCGCCGGTCGTAACGTAGGAGTTATTAGTACCGGCGCAGTGGGCGGACAATTGGTGCGCTCAGCGGTTGCGCTGGGAATGAATGTCTATGGCCGACGATCCGTATGTCGCGCGGACCAGCGCCGATGCTGAGCAGGCATTCACCGTGTGACCGATCTTGAAGAGCTATGCGCAGTATGTGATTACCTCGTTGTACGGGTGCCTGCATCATCGCCACCCAATCGCTTATTGGCGAAGCGGAAATCGCTGCAATGAAGCCGGGGCAACTCTTATCAATTTAAGCGCCTGTGAAGTAATTGACACCGCAGCGCTCGCGGATGCCCTGAAGCATCACAACACATCGAGTGCTACTTCACTGACTTCCCTACCCAAGAAGCACTCGCGCTACCGCACACCATTGTGCTTCCGCATTTGGGTGATTCCACCGTGGAAGCACAGGAGAGTTGCGCGTGCGCAGCCGTTCGAGAAGTTGTTTCCTATATCGACGAAGGCTCCACTGAAAATTCGCCATCAACTTTCCCGCAGTTCAGGCACCTGTACTACCCGAAGGGAGCCGGTCGTATTGCACTGCTTCATACAAATAGACCCAACACGGGTGGGTCAGATAACCGCCGCACTTGCCGAAGCAGGAGCAAACATTTCTCACCTTATGAATGCATCCCGCAACGAAGCAGCTTACACACTCATTGATACCGATGAGTCCGTGGGTGAAGTGCCCCTTGATCAACTACGTGCCATGGGGTGTCTGGCGGCTACGCACTATTCGTTAATCTGTAGTGCAATCTCGCCCCTCATGCACGATTCAGCTTGCCACGTACTATTCACTACCTATCGTTATTTACTCACCGGCATATCTTCGACTATATAAGGAAAATCTGGGTATGGAACAAAAGAAAAACAATATTTATATTGTCGAAGATGATGACCGCACAATGCGCGAGAACCTGCGCACGCTGCTTGAACACAATGGCTATACTCGTCCAGGTGCGAGAAGACTTCCAGTGCACCTGTTGAATCTATTCTTGCAGCGTCTGCTAACCTCATCCTGCTCGATCTGAATTTACGCATGCTGACGGTCGCTTTATTGCCGTGAAATTCGCCGTGAAAGCAACATTCCAATTATCGTCAGTAACCGGTGACGACAGCGATCTCGATGAACTGATCTGTCCAACTTTGGCGCCGATGATTTCATCGCAAAAGCCCTATAACCCTCAGGTGCTCTTAGCACATGTAGCTTCGTCGCTTAAGCGAACCGCTTCATCGGTTGCAACGCCCGCACACCATACTGTCGGTGGCGCGTTTCGCTTTGATGCTGAATGCTGCCGCGTCTCTTTCCCGCCGGCAAACAAGCCGATCTCACATGAACTCCGTATTCTTTCATTGCTATGCGCAACGCAGGCAAGATTGTGCCACGCGAGCGCATTCAAGAAGAACTGAATTCGGATGAGTTCATTGATGACAACACCTTAACGGTCAACGTGAGCCATCTCGATCACACCCTATCTACCATCGGTGCCGATAATTTCATCCGCACAAAGCGTGGCATCGGGTACAGTTTTTGAGGTTGCACCATCCGAGTCATCCGATCATCCTATTCAGCTGAGTTATCTCAGCGTTATCCCATGCGGATGAAACTGGATGCCAAGCAATGGATTATGAAAAGCCCCGCAATCAGGACGCTCTCACCTGGATGCATCGTAAAATGCACAGGAGTAACCATGACCTTTTTGCGTATTTGAGGACCATTTTGCCTGTATTGTCATTCTGGGAGTAGCGCTCGTCTCTGATGCGCTGATGCTTCTGCGCTCGGTGTTGCAAAGCTACCGTCATTATTGTTTCTGTGGTCGTTGTCCTGTTTGCGCTATTCATTGCGTGAATCAACTGGATACGCAAGCGCACGTTCTATCGCGATCTTACTGCTGTGGTCAATAACTTCGACAAGTCCTACCTGATTGCCGAGGTTGTCGAAGAACCTCACGTTTGCCGAAGGACGATTATGCATGAAGCACTACGCGTAGCAGGCAAAGCAATGAATGATCGTATTGCTTCCTATCGACAGCAGTCTGAAGACTATCGCGACTTTATTGAACTGTGGATACACGAAGTAAAAACTCCTCTATCCGCAGCACATGTTGTTGCTGCCACATACGCAAGCGAATCAACTGAAGCGATGGACGCCGAAATCAACCGCATAGAAAACTACGTCGAACAGGCACTCTTCTACGCACGAAGTACCGCACTTGAGCAGGATTACGTTATCCGGCCACTCTGCTTGAACGATGTCGTGCATCAAGCAGTCAAACGAAATTCGCGGGCACTTATTGCGGCGGGCATTGCACTGCAGCTAGAAGGTCTCGATACCACGGTATATAGCGACATACGAAATGGCTTGTCTTTATTATCGGACAAATACTAGCAAAGCTGCTGCCAAGTACGCAGCCATCGGGGGAATAGTACGCATATCTGCTGGTCGCGACAGCGAAAGACTTGATGCTTTTTATACGGTGCTTACTATTCAAGACACTGGCATCGGTATACCAGCTGCCGATGTACCCCGCGTTTTCGACAAGGGTTTCACTGGCGCTAACGGACGACATCATGCCAAATCAACGGGTATTGGCCTCTACCTGCGTGCGTGAACTCTGCCAGCAAATGGGTCCTAACATTATCTCTCACCTCCAAAGAAGGGCAAGGTACCTGTATAAACATATCCTTTCCTGAAGAAACTATGCATTTTCGCAGCAAAAGCGAGCACGACTAACAACACTTTAGGCAGGGCTGAACAATCTTCTTCGTTAAGCCCACGTTCTTCTTTCTAATCACATCTGATTCCCCTTCTGATACCCAAGTAGCCTTACAAAAATGAAAGCTTTTTGTAGCCGCTTCGATGGCACGATTATGCGCTGAATACTCCATGGTGCACATGACCGAATGTCGAATCTGCTCACAGAAACGACATCGCTTAAGGAAGGAAGCACCCTATGAATCATGTATTAGAGTGCCGCGGCATCGAAAAGTGTTTACGGAAATCGCGAAGCGGTAACCCGCGCCTTGATGGTGATTAGCTTTACCGTCGAGGCAGGTGAATTTATTGGCATCATGGGGCCAAGCGGATCGGGTAAAACAACCCTTCTCAATTGCATCGCAACAATCGATCGCGTAACCGCTGGCAACATCCTAGTCAATGGCCAGGACAGCACTGTCTTAAATGCCCGTCAGGTTGCACGCTTCCGCCGTGAAAAACTCTGCGGTTTTATCTTTCAGGATGCAAGCTTGCTCGACACCCTACCGCGCGCGAAAACATGTGCACTTGCACTCACAATTGCTCGCGTTCCAGCCGCCCAGATTGGCCCACGTGTCGAAAGCGGTAGCGATGCGGCTTTCTATCGCCGATATCCTCGATAAATTTCCCTATCAAATTTCCGGTGGGCAAAAGCGGCGCGTAGCTGCCACACGCGCCATCGTTTTCTAATCCAGCTGTGGTGCTCGCCGACGAACCGACCGGCGCACTTGATTCCAAAAATGCGCGCATGATGCTCGAAAGCCTTTGAAATGCTCATGCCGATCTTTCCACCACCATCCTGATGGTGACGCACGATTCTCTAGCCGCCAGCTACACACACCGCGTGCTGTTTATCGCTGATGGAAAGCTGTTTAACCAGATCGTTCGTGGCAATGATACCCGCAAACAATTCTTCGATAAGATCATGGATGTTGTAACGTTTTTAGGTGGTGACGAGTGCCGATGTACGCTAAGCTCGCCCTTTTGGAAACGTCCGCAAAGTCTGCGTGATTTTCGGCATTTACTTTATTACGCTCTGTTTTTGGCGTCTGTATCTTCTATGCATTTAACTCACTTGAAGGCAAAGCGGTCTTCTTGAGATTACTGAATCGCAAGAAGAATATGAAACTACTCGGCATAGTTATCACAGGCGTTTCAGTATTTAGTGCGCATCGTGCTGAGCTTTCTTATGGTGTATGCCGAAATCAGTTTCATCCGCCGACGTAAGGTAAGATTCGGAATCTACCAGGTCTTGGTATGGACCGCAGCAAAAGTTACCTGCATTATTGTTTTTCGAGACATTCATTGTGGGATTAGCGGCACTTGTTGTAGGGACTCGCTGTTGGCGTCCTTCTTTCCCAGGTTCTCTTGTATGTAACGGCATCCTGTTCTCCCAGCTCCTGTGAAGGGATTTCAGCTTTCTTTTCTCAGGTGCAGCTTGCCCTACTCACCATTATCTGTTTTGGCATTATCTTTTTAATTACTCTTATCTTTTAATATAGTGTCGGATCACGCTGGAAACTTATTACTCTTTTAAGCCATAGCCACTGAACCAGGCAGTAAAGTACGTAGTCTACCTCTGTGTGTAGTCTGTCTTATTTATCGTGGCATTAGCACTTATAGCGCTTACTGGATTCTTGATACAAGCGGTTTGAGTCAAATTACTATGCCGGGGTTTGCTGCATCAACTGCACTGAGTAATGTTGAACATTCCTGTTCTTCTTTTCCTTTATCAGGATTTCTGCTACAGGGCAGTTAAGCAACCAGCGGATTTACTTCTCCGGTCTTAGTATGTTCACACTTCGTCAGCTCAATAGTAAAGTGAACAGCGGCCTTTTTCCCATTTCCATCGTATGCCCTCACGCTGTTTTTAGCTATTACATCCACTTGTACAGGCTTTGCCATGACAAGCGCCATTAATGGTAACTTGGCAAAAAGTAATCCATATGACGCATCCCTTTCAACCTTTTTCGAGTTTCTTGGGACGCGATGGCAGATCCTCAGCCTGACTACTATGCTGCGAAGCCGATGATGTCAATATGGAAACCGCCCTCAAAAGTCGTATACCGAATGGGATCACCTTGATGCAGATTCTGCTCCAACTCAATCGGTATCGTACAGAAGTAACATTAGGTACTCTTGCACAGAATGCAGGGGTTACTCACTGCCAGATTATCTATCAATCTTTCCGTTATCCCTTCCTGTTATCGGGCAGTCGCGGTTCAACCAAACTATGGCCTTGCAGCGGACATGAGGCGTCGATCTTCAGGGAAGCGAATATTTACTCTGGAGCAATGTAGAAAAATGCAGAGCTTCTTCACGCCTGTTATAGATGCCGCGCCCCTCTATAGGTAAATGGCACAAACCTTTTCTTTAACAACGCAGCAAGATAGTCTCTGTGCACCGCTGCTGAAACCAATTCGCCTGCCGTCACTGTATGCAGCACTTGTGGTACCAGACGATGTACTGCCCGGCCAGGAAGTCTGTACCTTATAACGCTTAACGCTCGCTATACTGCCCAAACCGACCAGGTGAGGCCGATTTTAGCGCTATGCAACAGGCGCACAGCGCAGTCGCCGCTGAAGAAGGCTTAGAAGACTCTCAGGTTTTATTGGCCATTTTTGATACCGATTACCGCCAAGATAATGCTGATCAAATTTTTGGGGCTTAACGCAGTTGTTGTCGACCTTTAGCTATTTACATTGGTTTCGTGCATTCTTATCGCCTGCGCAGCCATTTCGTCCTCCAGCAACTTTCTGAAGCTGCTGACAATCAAGAACGCTACGCCGCTGCAGCGACTCGGCTGCAGAGACTATGGCTAGCGGCGTGCGCTGCTTTGCGCAGATGGAGTGTGTATTTCACTTTTCCCGCTCGAAATTGCTGGGTATCTGTCACTCTGTTATGGCCGTCTCAGCTCTTGTTGATGTCATTGGAACATTAGGACATCTGAGATATCATCAAACCGCTCATCGGTACGGCTACATTTCGCGCTAATCATCTATGGAGGGTGCTTCTTGGTCACCTATCTTATGGCACGCAACATTGTACTGTCACGCAAAGCAAATCGCTCGTAAGCAGAAAGGTCTTAGCGAACCTTCGCAGCAGCATAGCGCCCCGTCAAACATCCGCCATTAGCGGCACATGAGACTAAATATCTGCATAGTCACCAATACGGGGCGCTCATCCAGCGTATATTGCTAGCGATTCGTGATCTGAAGAAACGAACGCTCACGGCAAACAGATAGATAACGGGCAGCAGAACGCTATTGTTGCTGGTTTCGGCAAGACGTGCTCTTTCGTCATTTTTGGACAAAAACGCCCTAAAAAGGACAGGAATGTCCGTTTATGGCAAGATAGAGAGTTTGAACAATCCGCTACGTGCAGTGCATGCGCAGGGCAAGAGCTTTAATGGGCATTTTCTCTCGATTGGAACGAGTATGGAAAACGGCCTCGAAGGCGCGGCTGACCGTATGTTTCGATGCCCCCATATCACCGGTGCAGATCTCCAAAAAGGCGGAGCGCGCCATGAAAACGTAGATGGTAGGCGCGGGCAGACAATACGCCTCGCTCTATACCATTCTTGCTAACGATGATGATCAGCGCTTATTTGGCTATTATCCCACGTTGGCCAGCGAAACAGAAACATATTTTAGCCGCCAAGGCCCGCTGAATCAGGACTGTCGATGGATGGCACACCACTCGTGCGGTTTATCGTCGATGAAGAACTGAAGGCATGGCAATTTGATGTTATTGCCGAAATGGTTTCAGCACCTATTGTTGCGCAACTGCGCCAGGAAGAAATGGCTCGCTATGGCCTTGTCTCCCCAACCGGTGCCACGCAGCGGCGTGCGCAGAATAATCGCAGCAGTGTCGCATCCGCTATGCACCCCAGCCGCTGAATATCCATCGGCGGCTGGTGCCCAGTTTCGTCCACAAAAGTCATCCGCAGGCATGTTCGCAAACTCACGCGCAAAATGCCCATGCCGCGGCGTCAACAACACGGCAGCACCAGCAACCCCAGCTGCTTCAGCCACACTCGTCACTCTTCAAATGCGGCTGGTATGGCCTCAGCAGGGATAGCCGAACAAATGCTGCTCCCTGAAGCAGCAGCGTCGCTTCTGTGCCGGCTTCACGCAAGCCCGCAGCGGAAAACCTCCTCTTCCTATGTACTGAAGAAGAAATCGATCGTTCAATCGATTGTAGCGAATATACTTTTAACAGTGAGGACTTTGAAAGCTACGGCAGTCGGCTCAGTCCATTCCACCCGTGAGAGCAACCCATCTTTGCAACCATCGACCCACCAGCTGGCGGTTCGTTTCGCAGCCAGTGTAATCAGCCCCTGCCGCTGCTGGCTACCATTGCGCGCTGATCGACAATGCAACTCTGCGTGCGTGGACGCACTGCGCTCGTCGCGCATGATTGTTGGTCGAGCAGTGCAAGTGACGTGATTGACGTCAACGCAAAGCCGCAGTCATGCCGAACTGCGCTGCGATACACGCGAACCAGTGGTTGATTACCGACCTTGGATCAACTATTGGCACCTTTGTGAAACGGACAACGCATACCGCTCGTCCCCTTATGGAGGACCGCATCGCGATCGGCACCACCGATCTGATGTTCAGTCTGCACTAAGCAGCTGTTCATGAAAGCAAAAGGCGAAACCAAAGGATGTACGCGTGGCAATAGATAGCTAACTCTGCTGATTGCGACTTACTCTTCGTAGCTTTTGCTGTATCTATTCCTGTTTGCCATTATGAAAACAGGCATCGGGCCTGTTCGTGGTCAGCAGCGCCGCGAAAAGTCATGGACTGTGCGGTTGAAAGGTCCCCGGGGAACTGCGGGGTGTGCAAATAGCTGTGCGCCAGCCCACGGTTATTGTTGGACGCGAAATCCTGGGTGCGAGACATCGTTATTGGTGCCAGCTACGTATCAGGACGTCATGCGCGTTTTGCCTGATGGGGCACCGCTTTTTGTATCGAAGACCTCGGATCAACCAACGGCACATATGTAAATATGGACAGCGCGTTCGCCGAAGCAATCGCTCTGCCAATAAGGACGTTGTCACCATTGGTGATGATCGCCATCCGCGTGAGGGTTTGTGCCATGTCCGGACGTCCAAAGCGCACGGAAGCCGGCGAGCATTCGCGCTGTTTGGTAGCCGCACTGATATCGGTTGTGTACGCGAACGCAATGAAGATAGTCTTGTGGTAGCTCCTCCCTGTTTGCCGTTGCAGTCGGCATGGGCGAGACAATGCGCCGGTGAAGTAGCCAGCGAAATAGCTGTTCGATCAACTTGCTCGCGACGCGCTGGCACTGATAGCGTGCGAAGCGCTCGCGGGACTGCTGTTGTCACCGCTAATCATGCTGTTATTGAAGCTGCACGCGCCAAAGACGCTCCGGCATGGGGACAGCCTCACTGCTGCGGTGTCAGCGATGGTGAGCGCCTCGCATTGGCCGAGGTGGGTGATAGTCGCGCTTACCTGCTTCGCAATGAGGCGATCTGCCGACAGCGGCCGTGATCACAGCCTGTTATGGCCATACGCATGATCAGGCAGGGCCGGGCCCAACCGCTGAAGAAGCGCGTGTGCATCCGCAGCGCGTCCGGTGATTACCCGCGCCCTCGGTGGTGATCGGTATGCAACCTGGCCTTTACGAGGATCGGCGTGGCTGCTCGACCGCCTGCTACTTTGCTCAGATATGACTGAGCTTCCATGCTCGAAGATAAACGATCAGAGCGCAGTCTGACCATCACACGACCCACAACGCAATGTACAAGCATCCTGGTTAATGAAGCAATTTAGCGCCACGGTGGCTACGATAATGTCACTGCAGTGCATGGTTGTCGAGGGAAATGCGAGCGCTCGCGTGCGCAAGCAGCGCGCCAGAACGAGACGACTTTGGGGTGTGTTTATCATGGCGCATAGCCAGTCGCCACGATCGCTTGGTGTCTGCTTCGGTGTGTGTATTCATATGCGCGGGCACCTGACTACCTTACCGCGCAAAGATGGCAAGGTGGCTGTATGCCAGCGCACCGGCACGGTGTTCGGAGACGAGCTTTCTCACTTGGATCACGTCACGACATGTCCGTCGATGACCTCCAGCCAGGTGGCTGCGCGTCGCCTGAAGATGGCGATTATCGCGCGATAAGCGCTGATCTGCCGCCAACAAAGCTTGTTGATGAATGTCAAAGCGATATTGCACTCTTCAAAGCGTCTTGCTTCGACTTCGTCATCCGAACACGCAGGTGAAACCGAAGAGCAGAGAAAAAGGAAAGCGCTTCTGATTGAACGCGAGGGTGCTCTCAAAGTGCCGCTCAGAGTGCTACGGCAAACGGCAGCCACTGCAGCCGATTCTGATGCGTCTGCGTCTTCAACTGCAAGCGTCCACTGAAGTATCAACGAGCGCTTCCGGCAGCAGTGTTTCTCTGGCAGCGGCTCTCTAACAACTCTCAGCATCACGCTAACTCGCGCAGCACTCAGCAGCGAGGGGTGCAGCCCTGTGACCCGCCGCTGTACTGATGCTGCTGCTGCTCTTGGTGGCGGCTCCTGGTTATCCTGCTGTACGCCAGACGGTCGCGATGCACGATGGTGGACAGGTGAGCGTCGATACCCTTGCAAGGAGGTTCACCCACTTGCTATTTTGCTGCCTTTGCACTCGCGCCCGCTTCGCCGTACGATGCGCTCAGGCGCCGGTGCCGACCCGCTCTCTCTTGCCACTTTGCGTGGTGCCTTGTCGGGCATGGTGGCATTGCATTCGTACCGTGCTTGCTCCTGAAATGGCCGATTCGACAAGTTATCTACCGGCTTCATCCAGCAGCATCGTGTGCACATGATTTTGGTTGTCGCCCTGGCATATGCGTGATCGAGCGGCTGAATATAAAAGGCACACCTTAATGGTCTTTGGCATATTCTTTGCTTTCGCCACTTGCCTGGGCGGTGGTAGAGAGATATCAGGGTGAGTCGTATCTGAGTTGGGATTAGGAGCTTTGCAGACTTTCCAGCCGGGCGAAATAGCAAAAGCTCATGATTGTCTTGTTCTTGGCAGCGCTATTCTCGCTTGCTAATCGCGAAATGTCTTTCAGTGTTTCACTTGTGGGCAGGCCACTACCACATTCCCGACCTGCGCACACTGCTGCCGGAAGTCGCTTCTTATCGTGGGGGCTTTCGCTGCTCGTTGTGGGTGTTGAAAGACCTCAGTAGCGCGCCTCGTCGTGCTTCTGTATTTCTCGCTATGCTCTACGTAGCCACCAGCATCTTATGTGGTCGGAGGCATTTTGTCTGGCATTGTTGGTGCACTTGCCGCTTGAAAACTATTCACCCATGTGCAAATCCGCGCAGAAACCTGACGGCGATCGCTTCGCTGATGACGGCGGAAAGGTGTTTACCAGTTAACACAGGCAAACCATGTTCAGTGGCTGAGTGGCGGCATGTTCGGTGTTGGTATTGGTAACGGACTGTGACGACCAGAGTCGAGTTGGTGAAAGCGGCTATATTTTGCCGCCATTGCCGAGAAAGCGGACTGCCGGGGTGCAGTCGGGTTGTTGCTTTTGTATGTATGCTTCGCCATACGTGGCATGTGACAGCCGCGCGCTGTAGCGATGTCAGTTCATTTTCTTGCAGCAGGCCGCACCTGCTGCTATTAGCTTCGAGCCTTCGGTATTGTTGGTGGTGTCACGCGGCTGAATTCCCTTAACGGGTCTGACTCTTCCCTTTGTGTCCGGCCAAGGTGGATCGTCGCTGCTCGCAAAGCTTTTATCGCCGTTGGCATGTTAACCGCACAATGCGGTGATGAAGGCACCGAGCGTCGAAGCGAAATGCGCGGCGGCGCGACCGCGAGATGCATGCCAACGGTAGTGACTGCGATGTAGCCTTAGGTAAACGTCTGCCATACTGGCGCTATTTATTGCGGTGCTGTTTGCCTGCATACTGGTGGCCTAGCCTGACACTGCGATGAGTGGTTGTCATAGCTACTATCAGAACTTGCCCGTGCTGCAACCACCATCCAAAAGCGGCGCACGCGAACGTGGCATCACTGTGCTCCTCTGATGGCACGGTGCTTGCACCCAAAAGCGTGCCCACCCAATGGCGATGGCACGTACGCGCGTACGTATCCTGCCGGCACACTTGCTGCGCAGGTGGTGGGCTATTCGTCAACTCAATATGGAACCAGCGGCATTGAAGCAACAGCAAACGACCAGTTAACCGGCGAAAGTTCATTCGCCACCACGGACCCGATGATGCGTCAACGCCTACGCTGGTGTTCACGATCGGGCGGCGATGTGAAACTCTGCAATCAATTCCAAGATCCAAAAGCTGCTCAAGATGCGCTTGAAGGCTATTCAGGAGCGATGTTGTCGTTATGGATCCGAAACCGGCAAGGAGTGCTGGCCGCGGCTTCATCGCCCACCTATGATGCTGCGGCACTTTGAATCGCTGCTCGCTGGATCAACAGGGTCAGGAAATCATGCTTCCGAGCGCGCTGGCCCTATAACCGCCGCGCCACGCAAGCGCTCTATGCGCGAACCGCAGCTGCAAGATGGTCACACACTGGCCACAGCAGCACTGCAAAACAACGTGCCACTGAAAAGGCTTCCTACCACAAGGTCCGGCACCATGGATATTGGCAACGCTCCTATCGCCAACTTTGATGGAGCATAGCGACGGCACTGTTTTCATTGCTGAACGACCGAAACTTTCCTCAAATGCTGTTTTTGGGAGGCGGCTTGGTGTACAGATAGGCGCGATCTGTTGGTAAAGTCGTCCAACGCCTGGCTGAAGCGCAAAACGTGCCTGTTGATCTGCCGCTGACGCAATCGCTTATGCCCGACAGCGAAATGACCACACTGAGGAAGCGGCATGCAGGCCCGCCTGGCCGGACAACCGGTGAGGTGAGCATAAAGCGCTGGCCCGCAGGCTAACGTGCTGCAAATGGCGCTCGTTGGCTGCGGTATTGCTAATGTTGGCGGCGTTATGAAGGCCCTATCTTATCGACAGTGTATACAACGCCGATGGTGAAAAGGCTTCAGCACTACGCCCTCAGTATTCGCCAATGTTATGTCGCTGAAAACTGCTTCAGCGTGAACGATGCTGTTTTTGAAGAGAGCGTTGTCGACGAGGCTCGGTACGCTGCTGCCGGCGTCAACTTTAGCGTTGATGTGCAGGACGCAAAACGAGTTTTGCTACTCAAACTCGGTGAGGCTCACGACGACAGCTGTTTTGTCGAGCATGGGTCAACCGACACGATAGTGAGGTGGTTGTCGCCATACGATGCTCGAACAGGCCTCCGACAGCGGCTTTACAAATGCTGCAGCGCTCGCGCAAAGATGTGTGTTGGGGCTCGCCCTGCAGGAACAGGGAGCTCTGTAAAAATACGGTAGCCTATGGGTGTGTATGCCAGCAATGCGCCGCTCGCGCATGTGCCCAAAAGGGTTAAAACGTGAACGGAAACGCCGATCGCCGTGTATTCGATAATCGCTGTCCAGCTCACCGAACTTACATCGCATCGGTGGCATGGCCGGGTAGTGACACCGTGCGCAGGATCCAGGTGCTCGGGCGACTTGGCGGCATGTGAGTCATGCTGCGGCATAGCTGACCTGAATTCGCTAACGCTTCGCCGAAGCTGCTGCCGCTGCCAATGCTGCCGAAGTACTATATCGTCAATGTGTCGACTGGGAGGCCGAGATGAAGGCATCCATTATATGGTGATGGAGCTGCGTACGCGGCAGCGATCTCAAAACTGCTATTACGCAACGCGGCGCCCATCAACCAGCGTAAGGGTTGCGCGAAATCGTGCGCGGGTATGTGGAGGCGCTTTCTGGCAGCCCTAGCAACCAGACATTATTCACCGCGATATCAAGCCGCAGAAATATCGCTGGTTCAGCCTGACGGCAACGTGGAAGGTGATGGACTTTGGCATCGCCCGTGCGAAAGAAAATTCCGCCATGAGCAGCAGACCTCTGCGGTGCTGGGAACAGCACGGCTATATATCGCCTGAACAGGCTCCAGGGCAGAAAGAACTCACCCCAGCGTCGGATGTTTATTCGCTCGGCGTTTGTGCTCTACGAAGCTGCCGCGGGCAAAGCTTCCAGCTGACCGGACGATTCGGTATCGGCGCAGCCGCGAAACAGGTGAGCGATGCTCCTGTGCCGCCACGTGAGTTAACCCCGATCTCGACCCTAATCTTGAAGCTATTTGTACGAGCGCTTGAAAAGATCCTGCTGCGCGCTTTTGCAGCCGTTAACGACGCGGAAGCATGCGCTCAGCGACTACCTGGCTGGGCGGCCCGTCGGTCTTGACGACATTCGCAACCATGTCATGTCGACCGTGGTACTTTCGTCCCACCTATCCAGCAATGCTGCTGGCGCTGCGCTTCAGTTATGCAACCACTTGCCTCCGATGGCTCACCTGTGAGCGGTGCGCCCTCGGTTATGCGCGCGCTGTCGATCGACGAAGAACAAGCGAGAAGCATGAAGCGGCCGCAGCGCTGGCCCGGCCCATGTTGCTATTATCGCTGCTGTCGCTGCTTGTTGCCGCTATCGCCTTTGCACTCCAGCGGCGCGACGGCAGCAACGTGGTCGCCGGTGTCAACAGGGCAAACGGCCCAGCATGGGCCGAGGCTGCCACTGAAATCGGCTGGCTTCGCCGTGGGTACGCAACAACCGAAGTATACGACGACTCAACTGAGCGGCGAGGGCGTCGTGATACCGACCCGCCAGCTGGTACGACCGCCGAGGGTTCAGCTCAGCTGAGATATTTCTAAGGTACCAAAGAAGGACAAGTGGGGTCCCCGATCTCAATGGAATGAATGCCGACCAGGCAAAACAAGCACCTGCAAGGCGCCTAACTGCTTCTGGGGTACAGCTGTCGCTTCTGATGAAGTAGCAAAAGAACAGGTCGCCACACAGGATCCAGCCGCCGGCACAAAGGTTGAAAAGTTCAACGGTAACCTTTTCGCTTTCCTCAAGCGGCCCTGAAGGGTGTGTCGACCACCAGATGTCACTGAGTAGCGGGCGAAGGAGGCTCAAGCTGCTCCTCTTTCAGATGCACGCTTACTGGGTCTCTCGCGGCAGGCGCGAGGCTTCTGAGCAAGGTGGCTGAAGGGGACGACTATCAGCCAGAAGCACCTCGGCTGGCAAAAGGTTAGCAAGGGTGGCAAGGGTGTGCTTATGTCATTCCGCTGGCCCTTCTGTTTGCATGACCGTCGCGGTACCCAACCTCCCGGGCATGATGACGAAGGACGGCGCCAGGGTGCGTTAACTGAAAAGGGTGCTGGCACTGGGCGATGTGACTGAAAGAGTCCATCTGACAAAGCCAAAGCACCGTTATCGAGCAGAGCACCGACTGTGGCACAAAGGTTGAAAAGGGTTCGAAAGGTGATATTGTCGCCAGCTCTGGGCAGGGTGTACTGAACTCCTTGGTCAACCCCAGCTCGAGCACAACCACCACGAGGCTAAACGTTTTGGGTACTGCTCGCGAGCCTGCGTCACCGACCACAAGAACTTCATTGGAGAACAACTTCACGGGTTGTTGGACTGAAGAAGCGTGCGGACGCTGCGGAAGCTGCCTTCCGGCTACAGGAACGCACTCTCCGCCCCATGCCAGCGGCTCCTGGGCGTCTGAATCCGCCAATCGCAAAGCGGAACAGGAACAATTCACCCCTCGCCGTATTCACCACGACGAAAGAGTGCTGAGAGGTATATGTTCTCTCTGATGAGCCGCGGAAGAACTAGAACAGACAACTTCTTCTTTCCTCGTGGAGGGACGCAACAAGAACTCAAGCACTGCAAGATTCGCGAGCGAGTCTGCCCGATTCACTGGCTGATGCCACAGAGATGCCTGCAGCGGTCGTGGCCGCCGTGACCCATAGCAATGTCGGTCGATGTTGTGTGCGCGAGCGCAGGAGCGGACCTCGGAAAGGCCACCTGGAGGGGCAGCCCGATGAAAATGCGCTTCGAACTGAAGATCTCGAGGGCTCGCTGAAGCCGCGGAATATCGATCATGAGCTTGGAGACAGTCTGCTCGATGAACTCATGGACGCTCATCGGCGGAGGCTTACCAGTGACCGCAGGCTCATCGCCACGATGATCGCAGGATGATAGCTTTTAATGGGTTCCGAACCCTAACGCGGCGGGCGGATGAAGACGCTGCATATGCTCGTGCACTATGCGATGCGACAGCGTTATCTGCTGTAATCTTCGAGAGTACGCCGCCATTGTGCACGCCACAATAAGCGCAGCACCAACAATACCCTACCGACGTCAGCGCTTCACCTAAAGCAACGGCTGAAATATGACGGCGATGCGGCTCGGCGCACAGCAACGCCGAAACGGTGGCTGACGGGAATACGCGACAGAGCAAAGGTTCTGCAAGAGAACGCCACACACACGTTGCGCCAATAACGGCCAGAAATGCAATGGCAGCCCAGCTTTCTAGCAGCGGCGCAGCGTCAAGGACAGGCGGCACTTTCACGATGTGCTGCTCCGGTGGCGGAAATCTGAAACGTAACGCCGATTTGCGCAACGAGACATGGCAATCGCATCCACTTCACCCAAAGCCATGCTCGAGCCGCAACGATAGAAGCCGCAAAGCACATGAACTCGCCAAGCCACCAAAACTCACACCTGGGCCAAACGAAAGCGCTCCCCCATTTTGGCTTTGATACGCGCGCGATAACCACTCCCTGCAGTAAAACTGTTTGCAGCGTGTAGGCACGACGAAGTACCACCACCAACGAAAGCACGGGAGTAAAGAGCATCGGTAACGCCATGAAAGAAAAGCCTGCGTTAGTCGCACTGGTTAGATTGACCTGCGAGCCACACACAAAGGAATGAAGCCGCCATCAGCGGGCGACGGCAACCACGATGCGCTAGAACGGTTTGCCCTTTGAAAGTGGCGACCACCCGCCGTCCGAAAAGAGCATGAATAGCGCAGAACGCCAGACTGCAAAGCGCGGTACCGCACACCACATCGGTGAAAACGCCAAGATAGGCAATCTTCGTCAGGACGTACCGGGCCGTAAATAGCTGCCTGGATGAGGACCAACATAACGACTATGCCCTCGCTTGCTGCTGCACGGTTCCCGGAAGCATTCGCTGGCTTTCACCCTGTTCTACCATTTCCAAAGAGATTCAGGCCATAGCGCAACATTCAAAAGAGCGCACTGTCGAGGGTGTGCACCACTTCAAACTACTATATCGGAAAGCCGCTGATGACAGCATCAGGTTGTATCGTCTCCCTACTCAAGCATATGATATGCTCGCTTGTATAAAGTAAATTTGACTATGCACTATACTACATCATGATTTACTTATATATCAAATGACAGTGAATTTATCTCATAAGAGGCATAGCTGCCATGAAAGCGAAGTATGAAGCCTTCGTGAGTAAGCGGTCGAAACAGGAAGTTTTAAGCAAAATCGGCAGCTGATCTCGGAGTATACCCAAAGCTGGCATCAGTTATCTAATTAACGCACTCGAAAAAGATAATGGGAACGGCGCTGCTTGCACGCAGCCATGCCGGCGATGCGCGTCAACACCCGATGGCGAGGCGCTTCTTCGCCCGGATACAGGAGGTTTGCAATTCAGAGACTTCGATGCCCTGCAAAGCCCGCCTGGAACGAAGTCCACCGCCACATCGAGAGCGGCACCATTCGATCGTGCATCATTTTACCAGTGTGGCGGTGCACTGGCTGCCGGAGCGTCATTGGTCGCGCTTTTGAGTGACCACCGCCTCAGGTAGAATTTGAAAGTGTCTGCTACGAAGAACAGGCAAGCGCAAGAGAACCGCCTGCTGGCGGGGCGACTGGCTGACTGCGTTTGTAGTTACACCAACCAGGCTAGTGTTTCACACCATTTCCCTTGCGCAGGATCCGCTTTGCTGTGTGTGGTTGCGCCGACCATCCCGCTGGCACAAGGCGGCGTATTTCCTCTGCTGGGCGCCAGCGAGAGTCCTACCATTAAGGTCCGTAACGACACGCATGCCGAAATGGACACCCTGTTCCGAAAAACCATGGTGTTGTAGACCAAACGTACGCTTTGAGTGGACGCTGACTACGCAGTCATGGGCCATGGTTGCTCAAGGGTTGCGGGCTTCGGCGTGTTCTCGCAACTTATTCTGCGTGATACGCACGTGACTCTCGTTGCACTCAAGCCATAAAATCCCAGCAGACGGCGGCTTAGCGTAGCTGTTCGGTCGCTCGATAGGCATCCATCGCCACAAAGGCCTACTATTGAATGTACGCGTTCTTGGGTAGCTGAAAACGAGGAATTCCGACGGAACGGTTCCTAGCCGGAGGCGACATCTTATAACGAAATACCACGGAAGCTGTTTCTGCTCGTATGCGTGCCCTCTTTAAAGGAAGTGCGCACACACGCTATCTCCTCGCCTTCTTGTCAGTGTCACCATGCGAAAATGCCCTACCGTTACTCGCGGCGCTGCGGTACCTCGTGCAGCGGCATCTTGTTCACTTTCGACGCACGCGGTACCCGCGTAATAGTAGCACCCGATAACGGTGCGCATACACCGCCACACGTACGTCTGCCAACTCCAAACAAGGATCAATCTGGCTAGCTCATTCGATACAAAGTATGGATACACCAGGGTCAATGACCCATTTGGCCAGCGGCAAAGGCGACGCCGTACCAACAGCTGCGCGACAAAATTCGCGTCCAGGAACGAAGCTTCCGCCTTTTCGATTGCGCGCCAAATACCTTCATAAGAGAAATGCTCGCAGCGCACGACCTATCAATCATCACGGCCATGCATCATTTGATGCATCACGACAGCCAGAATAAGCCGAGCAGATCCAGCAAGCGAAGGCGATAAAGGCCGCCCATAAAGGTCTACGAAGATGCTCCGAACGTTCTACCACGTCAGCACGCGTGACGGTTTCAGACAACACTGCCCGCGTCGATATCGAAGCGCGTGATCAGCCAAATACGACAATGGCCAGTAATCGTCTTCTTGATTAAACAATTTGCACTGTCATCAATCGGCGCCAAACGCGCGTGCAAGCGATGGACTATGGGGAACCACCTCAGCTATCGTAAAACCATGCGCTTTTTCCACCAGCCACGGTCGTACGGTATTACCTCGTCACCTTCATGCACAGCCCGCGCTTGCTGACAAGCGCCGACGATATACTGACTTCACTTTGCCCACGATACGCCTTAATGGACCAGGAAAAACGGATTATTATCAGGCCAGGCCGCCTATACCTCGATACGCAGGTCGTAGCCAAGTGATTGAACGATTGAGCGGTCGCCGCCACAGCTTCTACGCTGCTGGAACCTCTTCGAGGTTTCGTACTTGCCATTCATGGGAATATTCATGCTTGGTATCCGCTGCCTGTGTTTGATCACTGCAAGCTGGTGCACAAAACGACAGGTAACCATACAGAGGACCAGCCAGCGCACGATAGACCGATGATGACTGCTGAGCGCGCTACGCTATTCACGCAAGCAGCTGTCGCGCTTTTCGTGCGCGATCCGCATAAAAGTGCGATCTTTTGGCGTAATGCGTGCAGCCCGACCCGTGTGTGTTCATGGCGCAGCGAGTGAAACGCTGGACGAGTTAAGTGCGCGGGAAATCACGATCATGTTCACGATAAAGGCCAAAACCGTTGGCATCCCGAGCACCATAAAGCGATAACCCACGCAGCATCAGCGATGTAGACACCAATCGGCGGCGGCGAATAATACGCGAGCGCTATCGCTGAGACATCATGTCCGCATCCACGGGCTGAGAAAAGACCACCTATTGTGCCCGGTAATATGCCGACCGACAAACAAGACACTACCGCCCGGCGCGGTATAACACAATGCAAAAGACCCGATGCACGCCAAGAGCGCCGAAGGCGACCCAATAATCGCGCTATCACGGTCCGACCGTATACGCTAAACACTGATGATATCCACGCAGGGCGATCATCAGCAGCGCCACGACGCCAATAAAACAATCCTGAATCAATGTTGATCTTTCAAATCTGTCGCTCGATGCGACGGCAGCACTGACTAGCGCAACGGCAGCTGAAATAAGATTCGGTCAGGGTTGCCGGTATCAAAGATGGAAACTGCTTATCCAGCGGGGTATTTACCCGCTCTGTCGGTTCCTGAACGCCCGCATCAAAATCCCCGCTGCCCTCGCTTCTGGGTCGGCTGCAGCGTGCACAAGATGGCTAGCGCTGAATCTGTGTCTGTATGATGCCCCTGCGCCGTGATGTGACCCGGTAGCGGCTGCATCGGCACCAGATCCTTAACTATGCCGCGAGACCGCTATCCATTTCTTGATACCCGCTGACGTGGCGTTTCTATCACTCTGCGGACAGGCAACCCCTTCTGATGACGCCAACAACCTCACTCCGGAAGATCGCGATCTGGCTGAGTGCCGACGTCCTGCGCCGGCTGTGTTGCGCCAGCATCGAGCTGTCTGCGATGCGAGATCTTCAGCTGAACCTGCTTCAAGCGGGTCTGATCCTGGCAGACAGTTGATCGGTGCCACACCTGCTCAAGACGATGCTGAAGACGAACTGAGCGGAAAGAGTGGCTGCGTCGAGATTATCTGAGCGCTTCGCGCAGTGAAGAGGTTCCGCGAGAAACGCACTGCGCCTGAGCCCAGTTCATCGAAATGCGCGATTCGATGTCGGTGCGATCACCGCGACGATGCGATCCACGACCAATTCGATGGAAAGTACACGTCATCCAACCGCAGCGGGGTCAACATCAAATTCTTCGGCATGTCACATCCGCTGCGGTAAAGATCTCACTCGGCAGCAAAAACGCATACTCGATAATGCGTCGGAACGTATTGCCCACTGCGCACGTCGGCGCGCAGATCCGTTATAGGTATCAGCGGTGGTAAACGCCGTACCGAACTCTCGGGCATCAGCAACAGTTGACGACAGATTAAGGCACACGAGAGGTCGTAATCAGGCGATGACACGATGCCTGAAACCGTACATGTTTTTGCCGCACAACACGCACCAGAATCGCCCACTGCAAGTACGTCGCCTTCGCATGAGAGTCTCAGTGCGAATTTCCGTTTTTGAGACGCCGCAAAGCGCTCGCTTCGTGAACAACTACCTGATTAATCTGCTCGCGATTTGCCATCACGCGCAGCGTCGAACCGTCTTCCTGAGAAAAATCCAAATAGGGCTGTCGCCCATCTATCAGTTAAGACCACGATCTTTCCAAGTTTTGCCACTTCAGAGTCTGTTAGCGGAACGAATGTGCCGAATTCACCGTCTTCGTGATGATGCCGCATTACTGACTCCACTGAATTGATAACATCAAGCGCCGAAGCAAGGGTACCGATGACAACAACATTGAAAGTGCAACGGTTAGCATGAGGGCACCATAACGCAACGCGTTTGACTTAACACTTCTTAATGAACTGATAAAGAGCAACCGTTGCATAGCGGTCCCCTAAAGCTGTGAATGTCGCCAGCGGGAATCTTGTGAGCATTGGCTTCGGCACGTTCGATAAGACCATCTTTAATCGTCACTATCTGATCGACCATGGCGCGAGATTCCCTCGCTGTGCGTGACAATCAGCATCGTTGTGCCGAATCGCTTGTTAACAAGTTCCAATAACATCAGGATTTCGCGAGCGGTGTGCGTATCGAGTGCACCGGTCGGTTCATCGCTGATAACAGAACAGACGGGTTCTTCACCAGAGCACGGCGAGAGCGCAACGCTATTGCTGACCACCGGAAAGCTCGCTAGGAAACCGGTTGGCATGGTCGGAAAGGCCCAATGTTGCAAGCAACTCGGTGGTATCAAGCGGATCGGACGAAGGTATTGGCACGCGGATATTTTCGCTTACCATGAGTCAGAATCAGATTGTAGAACTGAAAGACAAACCCTACTGTGGCACGTCGATACGCAGAAAGTTCCTTTGGTCCTAGCGTAGTAATATCGTGCTTCTCAACGCGAATAGACCCTTTATCGACCGATTCAAGACCCCCAATAGCATTGAGCAGTGTTGATTTGCCCGAACCTGGAAGGTCCTAAGATGGCATTCATGCTGCCACGCTCAACCTGCTGAATTAACCCCGCGCAGCACTTCGACGCGCGCTTCGCCTTCACCGTAGCTTTTATGCAGGTCTTCAACTTCGATGTGTATCATCTCTCAGTCCTTTCACCTGCGATACTACTGAATGCGATTTGCTAACGTTGATTGCGATTTTCAAATCATGTTACCCACATGAAAACCTCTGATACAAGTGGCTCATTTGCTGCTTGTGTACTCCTATCGGGACAGCGGGTTGCAAATAATGAGAAACGACCGAATACGTTCTTCAATACCTGATCAAAGCGCTGCATCAAAATTCACATGCAGTATCGGCACGGGCAATTCCCCAGCTGTCTGAGAATAACTTTAGAATGATGTCTATATTCTCGTAGAGATGAAGTAGCTAGTACTCCTGCACACTGGTCGGTTGGCATACAGCCTTTAGCAGCTCTGATAGCGTCCATTGGCACCGCCGGAATCGCCCCATAAGCTTGTCAGCTTCCAGCACAAAGGCTCTCAACGTCGTCGCAAAATGCGACGCATTCCCAAGCGCAAAGACACCTGGCGCATCAAATTGGACAGCCAGTCAATCGCAGCCCAGCAGGCATCGTCACGAGCAACGCCTTCAAGCGCATCACGCCACGCATAAACTAACAGAATTCTGCGATGGGCATACAGCGGAGCGTATAGCCATCCTTCAAGTTGCGCCACATACCCCTGCGGAGGTGATCACTCAATACACAGGGCCATTCACCTACTACCAGGACAGACGGTTGTCTGTTTGACCTGATCGCGCACGATTAACGCATTGTGCCTGCGATAACACCGCTTCAAGTGAGCAATCTTCATGCAAAGCAGCCTGTATATCGGCGCGCTTATCCGCTGGTGCTGCAGGGGACAACATCGTTTTGCCAACAACACCGTAAAAGCTCTCGAGGCGAGCACCTAAACGAGCAGGTAGTTGCTCCCGAGCTTTGAGTGAAATTATTTCGGTGTCGGCAAGGCCATATGACCCGCTAATTTCGAGATCAGCACCCGCTCATAGAGATTGTCAGCCTCAGCCCCCTCGGTTGGGGAATCGGCAGTTGGAAACCAGTACTTGATACCGGCAAACGCCGCTTGTTTAATCGCATGTTTTGTTTTGCTACTTCTGGTTCAGCTCTATTACTGCCCGCCGCTTCTTGTTTGTCTACCTGCAGCTTGACGCTGTGCTTATCGAGCACCTGTTCGCCATCGGAGTGCACGCCATCTGCATGCTGCTCAGCGGCATATTGTTCAGCTGCACGCAAACCCACACCCACCAGCGCCGTAAACGAAAGATATTCCTTTGTTGTCATCTCCTGCCGACCGCGTGCAATAGCCGCCGGAGATGGCTCCAGCAACGATACCTGATACCCCTGATTTTCAAACCAGCGACCCAGCAGTGGACCTGCAGGACCAAATGAAGGCAGCCCTATTACCTTTCGGGGATCAAGTGGCTCTACCTGAGCAGTTACCTGTTTTGGCGAAAACGGCAGCGTACGGTCAACTGCTTGCGCCTGATAATGATCGAGACTGTTCAGAAACGCTTCGATACGCGTAATAACGCCCACCTTTGAGGTGCTCGTCAACCTCAATTTGTAGATGGGGCTTGGCCCTTCATTTCTTCAACCATCCAGATGGGTGAGCATCGTATCAGCCACACCGTGATTTGTTAAATACACCGCAAACAGACGCGGGTCGCGACGAATAATTTTCATCGCGCCGTCGGTAGATGCTGACCAAACGAGCCAACAAACACACGGATAGTCACGCGAAATATCGCAATCATGGCCTCCTCGGTGAGACACGGTAATAACCTTCTGCCCGCGGTCTAACAAAAGGTCAGGAATACCCATGTTTAGTACGGCATCTTCAATGCCGTAATTACGCGTCACTATCACAAGTACCCGCTCGTTGGGTTCAAGCGAATTAATCAACTGACTACCAAGCTCTTCAATCTTGCGAGAGAACTCGTTGGCGGCAAACCCGCCCGCCAAAAAGCGCCTTTTGACGGTTTCGTGCGGGTCGTGCCCCAGTGGATGCCGACCCCCATCATGGCACTCTGCCATTGCCTGCTGACCTAAATCGAGATCGAGACTCCAGGTGCAATCAGCTGTATTCCACGCTCTTCTAACCCCAGATCGCGCGCCACCAATAGGGGTGCCACCTGCATATAAGGACACCCGTAATTGTGCTCCACTTTTACCGCACCATGCTTGACCGTATGCACGCGCGGCATGAATAAATAATCAATGCCCGCATCAGCCAGCTGAGCCATATGCCCGCATGAATAAAGCTTTACCGGGTAACAGGTTTCCCCACGCGCGGTTTGCTGGGAAAGAGTCGGACTGTTTCTTCGTCGCTGACATCCGACAAAATAACGTTACTAGCCAAGGGTACGGAAAGAAAGGCATTCGCCAAAGGAAAAAATTTGTATAAAAGAAGGGCACGCGGCACACCGACTGTCTTTTTATTGGGGTCGATAGTTGGATTGTAACCTTCCAGGTAGAACTCTTGCGACTTGCCAAAGAAGGCGCGATTCCGCTCGACCTCTGCCAGATCAACGTGCCTCGATTGCTTTTGTTGCCTGTCAGATCAAAACCCACAGATCAGTTTCAGGTCGCTGCTACTGCTCGCATGATTCTGCGCTCAGCCTACCGCTTTGCCCATCCGTGACCTACCGCTTGACCTTGTGCTTCATAAGCGAGCAGGGCCGCACCCACTGCGCCCGAAACAGCATACCAAGGCGTCACGAACAGATTTTCACCATAGCGCTGCTTAAAGCGCAGCCTGATGCCCTTGTTATAAGCGACACCACACCGCCAGCGCGATACGTTTGCCCACCCGTTTCGTGGACACCACCCGGTTCAGATAGCTGCTTACAATGGACTGACAGTCACCGCCGCTATATCGACGCCAGCAGCCCCTTTGAGAAAGCGCAGTAGCAATGGCTGTCTCCACGAATACCGTACAGCGATCGCCCAGTTCAACCGGGAACCGACGAGAGAGCGCCAACCGTATTCTGCCAACGGAATATCCAACCAGAGCAGCCTGTTCTTCCACGAAAAGACCCAGTGCCCTGCGCAGATCTTATTCATCTGGAAGTCGACTACCTGGCCGTTGTCACTAACGATAAGCTGAATCCCGCCCACCGATTTCAAAACACGGTATCGCGACCGATGGATGGGCAGCTACCGCTGCACGCGCCTGAGCAGTAATTTCATCGCGCACCGCATCGGCACCAACGAGATTCTCCAATCATCTGGCACGGCCGAGATCGGTCCGCCTACCGCATCAACGCGCACTGCTGCCGTATTACCAAGGCGGGAAGCAAAGCGAGGCTCAATCCGATCGCGTACCGCCTGTTTAGGATTGCCTGCCGTGCGCAAGTACTGCGCGTCGAAACCACCGCCTTCAGCATCCAACAGCGCGAATCGGTGCGTTGAACCCACATCAATACCCAAGGCACAGGGTGTGCGGCCATCGCTCATCAACCGGCCATGGACGAGAACGCAGCTGATGGCCAGCAGTCGGCTTTCAAACCACTGTATCAGGAGAGAGGGTTCGCGTCGATGCAGAGGTCTTATCGTATGCCGAACAATCATGTAACAGGGGTGAAAGCGATGCATTCGATATCGGGAAGCGGCGACAGTGCCGAACCTGTCCGGCTGGAAGAAGATGGTGCTCGTGTCGTGAGTACCGTCAGTGAATGACTGCTGCGCCAAAAACCCGCACAGCGGTGCGGCATGCGAGAGCTGCACCACCGCCTGGCGGTGAAAGATTTTCCCGCACACACAAACACGCTCGTGCGCATCGAGACCGACACTTCGCGTACCGCGCACTACGCAGGTCGCGGCACGCCACCAGCTAAAACTACCGGCTTTTGCCACCGGCATACCGCGCACAATGGGCTTTAAAACTCAACCGCCGCAAACAGTACAGCAGAATGTCGTCAACCGCTACCCCCTCCTGCTGACGATGAATAATATCGGTTTTTGGCAAACCGGCACAGCGCCCTGAAAGCCGCAGCGGTGATGTTGCGCGTTGTGCATGAGACGAATAGTCTTCAATGCTCAGATGAGACGACTCATCTGGTCTTCAAAAATGACCCCGGTACCCGCAACACAGCTTTCATTCGTTTTCAAACAGGGGCGCCTCACCAGTGAAGATCGGTTACATATGCCCGCTGCCCGCCTATAGCGATAACAGAGGCCACCTCTGGATGCAGCATGCACGCGCACCTAAAAATGGGACGGGCACTCTTTCCAAAAAGGGATTAGCAACGCCATGCATAAACGCATCGCACCAGAACCAGTAAGCGCCCAGCCAGCATTCATCAATCGGTAGATCGTCGGTAAGCGCGCTAAGCAAATCGAGTAAGCAACGGGCGCTCCCCTTATGGACGCGCCGTTGCGCCCACAGCAGTGGAAAGGATTTTGCTGGTCACTTCAGCAAGATACATCTCCTGCTTGCAGCGCAACAACTTTCACCGAGGAAGCGCCAATATCTATACCGACGGTAAACGCATGACAGCTTCTTACACAACGCGCGTACTCAGGCGTATTCGCAACCTTAAGCGTTTTCTCTTCAGCTTTAAACTGGGCGTACTCTGCTAAAAATGCACACTTATCAGGTCGCGCGCTGGCCTACAGCTTCGTCAAACGATCACGAATTCGGTTACCGGATTTTTCTACGAAAAGGAAGCCCTTCGAGAAACCAAGAAGTCGGCGAATAGTGGCTCCGGCAGCAGACAAGTTCACGCGTAAGAATCGTGAGTGTCTATCGTGTTTGCTCACCCACGTTTGTTCTTACGTATACCGCTTTCATCACTTACGAAGTCTTGATCGTTCGATGCCTGTGTTTTGGTCGTCCTTGCTAGTACCCTTGACCGTTCTTGCTCGCGTCCTCGCTCATCCTTGCGCCATCGTGATCGTTTGTGCTGGCTTGTCTCGAATCGCATGGTTCTTGCCTGGTAGGTATGTCGATGATCATTCATCTGCCGTATAGTCACCTCGGTCAGAAGCGGATATGGCGGAAAGCAGAATTTCTTCCCCACCAAACGAAGCGTGCGATCATCTTCTCAGCGATCACGATACCGGCAACGTGCGATTGGCACGATGCGACTGCGCGACCGTTTTTCTTGGTTTCGATATCCGAGGCCCGTAAGGGTTCGTCAAAGCACAATCAGCTTTATGCTGGATGTGCTACGGCTCGTGCAGCGACACACGCCTACGCGCGCACCGCCTGAAAGCTGCAAAAGACGGGACGATTCCTACAGTCCGGCAGGAAGAAATTTCTTCAAGCGTCTCTCCGAAGACGCGACGACTTGTTCGAGGAGGCATGACAAAGCGCGCTACGTTGTCAACTGGGAAAGTGTTTCACGAGGCGATCTTCTGAAACATCACCGATGCTTCACCTGGCGAAAAGCCCCGCAATAGAACCCTGTATCAGCACGTTCAAGGCCTAACAGCACCCGCAACAAGGTTGTTTTCCGGTACCGGAAGGCCCCATTAAACAGTAGATACCACCTTGCTCAAAAGGGTAGTACCTGCCACAATACGAAAAGGTCACCGTATGACTTATTCAATCAGTAATACGAATGCCGACTGATGCGTTCATCGATCGTCGCCCTTCCCGAGAAGTGCCCCATCGCGCGCCGCTCGATCAAAGTGCCATGAATACCTTCTCAAACAACCAGCTTAAGATCTGGCGACAACAACCGTCATAAAAGGCTCGGCGTATCCAAATAGGTACGCGCCTGGCTCATTTCTTTGCCGATTGATGGCTTCGGCGTTGCCAATACTCGGCCATAATACCGCTTTTTCCAACTCATGCCCAAAGATATCTTGCAGCTACTCGAAAGAAACGGCATGAACGCCAGCCGATCCACATGTACATAAACGTACGCCACCGCGATAAGCGGTACACCCGCGCCATCTCCGAGCATCTGTGTGCGTCAACGCTTTTCAAACCCCGTGAGCATATTTGTGTAAAATAAGCGGCAGCACGGTGAGGAATGACAAGTAGATGGTCAGAGCCCTGATTACCCACCCAAATAAGAAGCATGATAATAAAAGGTAATCACCGGAATAGTACGCAGCAGCGACACGATGGGGACTCACAAAGGCGCGCACAAAGCTTCACACGATACGACAGCAGCGCCAACAAAGATACCTACGGTGAAAGAAAAGTAAGAATCCCAGTGCAATGCGGCCAAACGCACCGCAAATGATCGAAGTCCGGGCTTCACCGCTTGGTCGCCCAGTGCCTGTAGCGCGGTGCGAATAGGGCCCGGTTAAAATAAGGCGATTGTCGACAAGCGTATCAACCAGCGTGCCATACGATCGCCAAAATACGATAACAGCACATTTCACGAGCTTACTGTGTCGCGCCGCACGGGCATCATCAGCGGCATGAGTACGCGCTGCGCGCTCTTCGTCGAGAATGCGCTGTGCTTCTTCGTCGTCCATTATTCCTGCGACTGCATAATGCGCACTACACGCACTCGCTCGACACCCATAGAGGTAAGCATCGCCATAATCTCGATCGCAGGAAGAGTCCTTTGGCTGAAGCCGCACGCATCATAAAGTACATTTGGACTTCGTCGATTCCGTTAGCGCACCAGAGCGAGTCATCTGCAACACGATCTTCCGGCAAGCCTAAAACAGCTGCAATCTGGGGTATCTGCATGCGTGCAGTACCAGCATCCGATGCACCCTGGCTTGGCGCTGTGGTTTCATTCATCCGTGAGACCACGTTACGCAACGACTCAAGCAGCCTTTTTGCTTCGCAGCAGCTACATAGTTACTAAGCACCCTGGCTTGTCACGGTACCTGCCGGTGGCAGAATGGTAAAAATCTTCACCCGGAATGGCTCCACCCACCGAATCGGGATTAGCCGCATACAGTTCATCAATGAACCCTGAAAGTGCTGTGCGCATCTCTACGCAGTCAAATTCACCATACTAATCTGCGGCATAGCATCAAAGTGCCACTGAGGTTATTCAAGAATGTGCCGAGGTCTTCCTGAAGGGCAGAGGCCTCTTCCATGAGACAGGCTCCATTCCACCGATTTGCCAGCCATTTTGAGATACTCAATAACCGCCTGTTCGTGGTCCTCCAAAAAGGCACGATTCACGATTGTTGTAGTGGTTACCGCGGCTGCCAGTATCAGCGAACGCTTTATCCCATTCTTTGGTAATGTCCACCGGTGTTACAGCGGCTCCACCATCAGTTTGAAAGCGACACAAACGGTTTGCGGCAGAATAGCCACGCAATTCTTCTCGTTTTGCATGAAATTCAGCACTTCGAAAGGAGATGATTTGAACTCCAGCTGGAAGCTATCAACCATGCCGGTCTTCTTCATCAACGCTTCAATAGTGTATTCGGGTGTGCCGCCCTCGCCGTAACTATATACATGCCGCCCTGCCAGGTCGGAAAGCGTTTTTGAGCGAGTTCGTCTGTGGTCATCACATAGAGCACGCCCTAAGTTATTGACGCTGATTACCTCGTATTGATTGCGGAGATCTTTTGTTGTGACAGAATGGGGCCGATATTCGACGGCAGCGTAGCAATATCGTAATCACCATTGTTAAGGCGCGAAAAGGCTGATGCAATCTACCCGTTGAAGGTAAAGTGGAAGTCGTTCGTGGTGCGGCCGCTCTGCGCTGCTAACAAGAACTGAGTTAAGCCATTGAAGGCGGACCCATAATAAGCTGCACGCACGGTTGTCGGGTCAGCACTTCCATAGGTTCGCGTGTTTCAGATTGAGTAGAAAAGTCGGTTTGCTGATGGCGTATCGGTTGATTGGTTTGCTCTGCGATGAGCAGCCCGCTAAAAGCAAGCCCCGCCGAGCTGCGCAGCCACACCGCTTAGCGCATGACAAATGAACGTCTACTGAATACCCTTTCGCATACATATCTCCTCTCGTTTAGCTACCACCTTGGGCCTGTTGAGCGTGTGTTTGGAATACCTAATTGTTACCTACAGATTACTATTCACCATGTCTATTCAAAACAGGTCGTTGCCACTGGCAACACCACGGACAAGTTTTTAGATTTCTGCACGCCTTGTGTTGCGTACCACCGATAACACGTATGAACTTTTGCCTACCTCGCCACCAGTACTAGCAACAACAGATGCGCGTTGACACACGAATTGCGCCACGCCACTGCGTGCTCTCAGCAAGTAATAGGTACAGATCTCTACACTCATTATGCCGCCCGCGACCGACGGCGAACACGAACAACCAACACAATCACTGCGACAAAGTGCAGCAAAGTGGCGCCCGCTGTCGATAACTATCGGCATGCGACTCGGCGATACAGCATGTGATGTTGCACCCGCATCTTCAGCCGCATCAAGCGCCGCAAAGCGCTGCGGCTGATGACGATGTAGGCGACACACTAAAAGCCATATCGCTTCACCACCTGCGGCGCTTTCGCCCCCACCGCTTGCTGCCGTTTCGGTAAGTCCATTTCCAATGTAGCCGGCCAGTATCAGATCGGGCGTATTGTCTAAAGCGTTTCCGCTAACGACAACGCCATAAGTACGCTGTCACCCTGTACAGTACAGGACCGCATCACAGCATCATCAGAGTGAAAGCTATGCCCCAAATCGATTGTTAATGAAGAGATACCATTGTCAGCCGCATCTTCATCAGCAGCACCGCTCGCATCGTCAGCGCCTGTCGCACCAGCAGCTTCTTCTCCTACCAGATCAAGACCCTCTATTGACACGCAGCGTCATAATATTGGGCTGAATAGTACAGAGCAGACGTACCCACGTGTGGTTTTCTTCGTCGACGTATGCTATCGCGTTCGATTGCGATGGGTCCATCGGTGAAACGCATTGCTTGATTAGATGGACATTCAAAGGCGGTCACTGTCAGATCGATCTACCCAGATATTCGCAGAAACCGTATAGAGTGCCTGCCGCAAGTGGCGCAGCATAGGCACCAGCTGGACAAGGCGAAAACCCTACGCAGATTAAAATCACGACAGCAGCGCACCGAGAATGTATCGAAAGTTCCTGTTTCAACGTTCCTTCCCTTTCGCTACAAGAACCCTCAGCGCAACACCGGCTGCACCGAGGGGTCACTTAATCCTCAGCAACCACCTGTTATCGCGGTCAAACCATTAAAGTGGGCTGACAGCTTCCCGACACCGCGTTTGCCGCGACGGTACGCGTATGTGACACCACTCCGATTACCGCAACAATAGGCGACCAGACTTATTACGAGGAACCGGGGTTTGTTCCGAATAGCTTTGATTGACATCATCCAATGCCTGTTCAGTCGCATTCTTCCTTGCCCGCTGGCCGACTGATTACCCGCAAGGTGGCAGATTCGTCAGCTAGATCCTCTTCGGCATCGAGCGCTGCCAGTGCAGCATCAGCCGCGTTCTGAGCGTTTTCATCGGCATTCGCATTGCGCCCGTCGGACCCCTGCGCATCCAAAATAGCTTGAACAGCTTTCGGGACGGTACCGCCACCGCTGGAGGTCGGCGAACCGTTAAATACTACCTGGAATGTGCACGCCCACGTCCGATTCTCGGCGCCGCCAATAATGGTCTTAGCCAGCGTACCCAATCGGATATTTCGCCGTCACGTTCTTTGTAATCGTGTCGGTACCTGAAAGAATACCCAGATCAACAGTAATAGCTTGCAAGGCCCTCACCGAATAGGACTGACTGACGATATTCAGCCCTGAAAGGCTGAGCACCTGCATAACACGCGACTGAATCACAATGGGCACCGTCACATAGGCATGGCCTATCTTCCTCTACGCGCAGCGTAGCGTTCTTCGACACCGGATTCATCGGCGGGAAGGCAGCACTCGTGAAATGAGGCTGCAGCGGCAGACCGGAGGTTGCCTTATTTACCCAAATGTTTGCTGATACCGTATACGTTCCCGCAGCCAAATGTCCGTTATGCGTTTCGATAAGGTCACCTGGATCCGATTGAGGATCTGGAACCGGCGATGGGGTCAGGATTCGGCGTAGGACCAGGAGGTGGGACCAGGATTCGGCGTAGGACTGGATCAGGGTTGGCGTTGGATCTGGATTTTGGCTTCGGCGCATCACTCTTTGCAAATGACGGCAGTTCGGTACTGTCAGAATCGCCTACCAACTGTTGTAATCCACCGTCGGCTGAAGCGCAATGCTCTAGAAGGCGCCAATTCAGGGTCAAGCGGCACGGCATACAACTTACTGCCCGAGGAGATTGAATGTTGCTGTACCTGTTGACTGTCCTGCAGGCAGCTCGGCCGACATCATATGAATACGATCTGTCTTATTCCCATAGCTACCACTATACGTACCACCACCAGCTGTGGGGGTTATCCGTTCGGTATGCACGTTAGAAAGATCGCCGCATACACCCAGATCCTGCGTTGTGAAAATAGGATTCTTCACCGGCAGAATAAGTGTCTTCGTGCCATCAGCACCCACGACAAGTTTTGCATTGGAGCTTTGCGGATTTGACGGCACGGTATTGTGAACCTCGGCCGGATTGTTTTCATCAATCGTAGGGCCAAAGGGATTGTCAGGACTATTGGCATATACCGTGAGACCTTTGATCACTGGGTTGTACTGTCCAGGCATTGCAAGATTGGCTGTCACCGTATACGTACCTGGCGCAAGCTTACCTGGCTGCGGTTGGTCTGCTGCCTTTACCGTAAGCGTACCAGCTGCATAGGTAAACGTGTAATTATCGGCCGCACCACCTGAAACAGAAAGTTCATAGCTCTTGCCAGCTTCAAGCGTATCGACAGATACCCCTTCGGGAAGCGATGCAACAGGAGCAGTATAGCCAGCTGCCGTATCGGCTGTCTCGCCATTGACAAAACCCGTCACGTTTACCTGATAGGCAGGGGTTTGTCCCTGCGTAATGGTTTCATCTGCAGCAGTGGCATTAAGCTCTGCTGGCAATTGACCAGTTGATAGTCAAAGCATCCTTTGTACCGTCAGACCAGAGATAGCCGTCTTTCAGCGTTACGACACTTTGATAGGTACCAGCATTACTTGCTTGAGGGGTTGTAACATCATACCCTTCAGCTTCAGGTACACCGGTTTGTTCTTGGCCGTTATAGATAAGCCCTTCTGCGGCAGTTGGCTTTGCAATTTTGTGAGTTGAAGGTTCAACTGCAACCAGATAGGCAATCGTGTTTCTGCCGTTTGTGGTGCTCAGTATAGTCCCCCATTGCTTGCAACGGCACGGAAACATCGAACTTCAACCCCTGCGTATCTGTGCCATCAGAATCATTGACGACACCCTTGGCATATCCATCGGCTGATTTGAGCATCAAGTTTCTTAGCACCTGCTGCTCCCTTACCAACCGTCCCATAGTAGCATAGACCAGAAGCATCATTGTTACCTACTGGCACAACCGCTGAAAGTGGGTTGACGCCTGCCGTGAAGTATAGCCAAAACGAGCGAGTCAAATAAGTTATTGGGCACTCCTGTGCCATCCATGCGGGAATGAGAGATGCCGCGGCATAAGTACCACGGCTTGGTTGAACTATTGCTGCCAGACTCCTTCGCAGCAACAGCGCTTTCTCTCCTAAATGGGTCAGGTGCCTGCGAGGATGACCCCACTCTCATCCATGAGCTCCCATACCATTCAAAACTTCAAGACCATGTCCTGGGCCATGAGGCAGACTCAAAAAGCGTATCTTCCACACTCGCATCAGTGGAATGGGTGTCAAGCTCCGTTGATGCATTCCGCACTGTGTGCGACCAGGCAAACTGGCGGTTCCTTGGGAATCAACTACCACAAAACTTACCGAGCTGTGACGGCTTACATGTGGTCACACCTGAGACGTTGAGATGAAACAGCGCTCAGTGATGCCTTCTTAAAGGAATAAACATCAGCGCTTGTCTGTGCCGGCAGAGTGAAACCTCTGCAGCAGTTTTGTCATCCAAAGCTGACGGCTCATCTGCAATAAGTGAAATCTTGTGAAAAGAAAAACTCAGTATGCGTAGGCATATATTTGCATCAAATGCCTGTGCAGCCATCGTGTTCTGACCCCCTTCCAGCCTTTTTCAGCTTGAAGTGAAGCTTTTTCCAGTTGAGAAATGGTATCAGCACCTTTTTCAGCTGAAGCGGTAACACTCCACCCGTTGCGCCGGTCGGTGAAAGGTCTTTGAATAATCGCCTTCCCTTGCTTTGCGCGTGATCGAAATCAACGTAGACAAATCAGAATTTATCTGCGGATACCGACTATTCGGGAAGAATGTATGAAGAGTAGTCGCATACACCTTCCAGTTATCGAAATGATAGCTGCCGCTTACATCATTCAGCTTAAGAGTCATATGAGCTATGCGCGAGTAACTCCATCGGCAGCTACAGACTTGTTATATTCTTCGTCGTCATCTTTCTGTTCAATAGGAACTCTATCGACAGCTTAAACGGTCACCCCGTCACTACTTTCTGCATTCTGCACGGTGAAAACAGGGTTAACCAAATTGAGAGAAAGTGTATACGTTCCATCAGCACAACTATCAATGTGGCGTTATTAGAAACAGGGGCACTTGGAATACCGCCCTTACCGCCAATGCCCTCAGGGTTGAAAGGATTTGTCGTATATCCAGGGAATCCAAGAGGTGTCATCATTGAGATGTTAGCCGTTACCGTATACGTACCTGGTGCAAGCTTACCTGGCTGCGGTTGGTCTGCTGCCTTTACCGTAAGCGTACCAGCTGCATAGGTAAAGGGTGTAGTTATCGGCCACTCACCTGAAACGAGAAAGCTCATCAGCTCTTACCAGACTCAAGCTATCGACGATGCCACCTTCCGGGAAGTGATGCAACAGGAACGGTATAGCCAGCTGCCGTATCGGCTGTCTCGCCGCCAACAAAGCCGGTTACATCACCTTCCAGAGCAGGTGTTTCGCCTTCGGTAATTTCTTCGCCCGCATGAGATAGCAATCAGCGATGCCTTGATTAATGGACCAGTGATACGTCTTTGGTGCAGTAGAACCATCAGCCCAGCGATAACCAGCATTGAGCGTAACGGTTGTTCGTGGTCGCCTGCAGCAGTGGCGGTAGCACCTGAAAATGTCAGGCCTCATTTTCTGAATAACCTGTTCGCTACCCGTGTAGGGTAAGACCGAGCAACCGTGGGTTCGGCTACCATACCGCGTGGGCACGCAGTAAAGTGTACGATTCGTAATCCGGCAAACGTGTATTGTCAGCGCTGCCGCCCGAGAACAGGAAGCTCAGCTCTTACCTGCCTAAGGGTGTTGGCAGATACACCAGCAGGGAAAGCGACACGTAAGGACGCCTGTAGCCAGCAGCATTCTCAGACGCTTCGCCATTCTCGAGCCGCTTTGCTTCAGCGGTAAGAAACGATGGAATGGCATCGCCTGCGGTGATGGTAACGTCTTGAGCCTGTGGCTGCTGGCGGTGCCTTGGCAATGGACCACTGGGCAGAAATAATGCGGGTCTCCCCAGTTGACTTTTTCATTTTTCGCCATACCAATTACTTTCCCACCAGCTAGTACGCTCACCATCAAGTGCCACCGTTGCTTTATAGGTTCCCACATCACCCGAGGCGCCGGTAATAACGGTGCTGCCTACACGAGAATAAACACCCTGTTTGCTGTTTGCCAGTGTATGTTAACGGTGTTTCGATATAAGGAAAGAGCGGCACGATGTGCCCTCTGCATCACGTGAATAAGATATAGGTTTCCCCACTTATAGGAAGAGAATTCGTGAGTTCTTAGCGCTTCCTCCTGCTGGAATAAAAAGCGTGATCAGCACTATCTTCATCCAAGCGTTTCCAGTCGGATGCCTTGTGGATCGGTTGCTCCTACTTCCACGCGCTGCTACAAATAAAGCTCAGGTGCACCTTGTGGCCAGCAACAGTTCGCTACTTCAGGACTTTTCACGTGTACAAAGCCAGTCTGCTTTATACGGAATGCCGGAGCATCCTTGCCTGATTCATAGTCTTTACGAGACACCGATTCATTTATATATGTCGCCTTTGGCTCTGCACCTTGGCAATGAGACCATTCAAACGTGCACGACTCTTTTCGTGCTCCCGTCGGCCATTTGAAACACCATCCAGCTAGTGTTGCGGTAGCAGCGCTCAGGTGCCACGCATCGGTGGGCATGCTTCAATGGTGCCTCCTGCACGTCGAAACGCCAGTTTGCTGCTTTGCCGGTATATACGTTGGAATTGGATTCCACAAAGTGGAACAACAGCTAGCTGTGTCCGGCGGGGCGGCACATGCAGTGTTGCCGAACGGTATTCAAATACGTAATTTTTCGCGTTACCGCGAGCAGTAATCGGATAATCGCCAGCTGAAAGCATACTCGTGTTGCCGTTTCGACAGTAGCTACCGGGGCTTCATATCCTGCTATAGTGCCAGCACTTTCTTGAGCCAACAAAGCCTGATACGTCCACCTTCAAATTAACCTTCGCCTCATGAATATAAATGTCACGCGCTTTTGCCGTTAAGGTTGCGAGCAATTTCCCACGAAAAGGGTCTTGGGTTCATTCGTTCCATCAGACCAACCGTCTGCATGTGCCCAGTTCTCACTCGGAGAAAGTGTAACGAAATAGGTGCCAACATCAATAAACGAACGCATGACTGGTTCAGAAACCAGGTCTGGTAAAAGTCTTCCCAGGAGTCCATCGGTTTTCATCACCCACATTGGTAAATGGAGTGCATCTGCCTGCTCAACACCAGCGACATCACGTTATACACCACATCATGGGCAACAGGCATCCCCGGTACAATTGCAGTAATATCAATGCGATCGCCCGGGTGCTTACCTCATAGTTGTCCCGTTTACATTTTCGCAGAGAACTCACCCTCTAATGCAGTGGAACGAGATTATGGGTTATTTGCGGGCATCGTTTGACGTACTCTAATTCTCCATACCATGAATCAAACATCTGGCCCAGAAATACCAAGCGACTCGGTGTCTCAACTAATAAGCCCTCATACGTAAAATTCGCATTGACAACTCGGCGAGAGGCAATGCGGCAATAGTTTTAGAAACATCTTCCGAGCACGGTACACAACTATCTCGTATTTCTTAACAACTGAGCACTTAGCAATTGTCCAGTCAGTACGCTCATCAGTTGTATCAAACCACCCCTGAAGCCAACAAGCGAGCGTGACGAATAGTCGCCACCGTGGTAACTGCGTACCAGATGTGACCTCACGCGTAATTTCAATGTCACGCCCTGTTGTTCGTGACCGGTATAACAGATCCTGCGAGACCGCAGGGTTGGCAACATATTTTGAAACGAGCATTCGAAAGATCAACCGTTAAATCAAGATCGACATGCCGGTTCGATCGAGGTGTGGGGTATTCACTGCATCCCTGGATAGTGTTCCATCGCTTCGTCAGTAGTCACCGCTATTGGATAGCAAAAGGTAACTGAATCAACGCGACTCATATATTATCGTGGTATTTCACCTGAAGCACCACGAGGTCCGCAATGGCCTGCGCGCGTATGTGCGCTCAGCAATTCGACACCACCACCCAATGCCCTGCAGCGTAAACACAGGGTTGCGAATAGGAATCGTCAATGTAGAGAGTCATCTTCTGCCGATAAGCGTAACATTCTTTGATAACGTAAATAGGAACCCCACCGTAACTGCACTGGGATCACCATTGTCTGACTCAACAATACCCAACGGGTTCCGGATTAGTCATATACGCCTGAATAGACTTGTTGAAGGGTTTTTGGAAGCAGGAATAAATGAGTTGGCCGTTGATATACGTGCCGGAGCATGCTGCCCGCCCGACCTTTGTGTAGGGTTATCGGCATCATTACCCAGGCCGACGAAGGCAACGAAAGTGTTCTTTCCTTCAGCGACAGATCTTCAACTGAAAGATTCTTTAAATGGATGATTCAGTTACTGATTCTGCGGCACTATTTTGGGCAGTCGCGTCGCTTTGCGAGTACTATCTGATTCTCCCAATTTGTGTTGAAGCACTTTCCTTTGTGCTCGATTGCTGGTCAGGAAGTATCTCTTGACCTCTGCATTTGCTTGGTTTCGTAGCGTTGGAATATTTTGAATCAGATTCTTCAGCATCGTTTGACCCCGATGAAGAGCATCATCGGATGAATCTTCCCTGAAGATGCTGGTGGTGCTGCTGCACTTCCAGCTGTGCGTTGCGCTATCGGCTTTACCAGCTAATGCTGAGTGAGACCATCGAGACATAAAACCGCGGCAAAGGAAGCGGTACCTCCGCAATAGCCCATCCTTCGTCAAATATCGCTTTACGCTCCTCGGCAGATAATCGCCCAGCCAGCAAGACTGTTATGCCGTCCTTGAAAGTGCCCTTGCAAGCTGAGCGTTTGTCGGTACGTATGTTTGTGGGCGCGCAAGGTATAGGTGCCTGCACTTATAGAATGCTCAGCAGTTACACCCGCCCGCTGGCACGGTTAAACGGTTGCCGTAAGTTAGGTGTAACTAATATTAATTAACGTGGTTACTTCTGGCACGAAGAGCTGTTGTTGCTATGGCAGCATGACAACACGAACCTCTGATGTAAGAGTTTTCTTATCCGTGCTGGAATGGCACCTCGCCCTAGTATTGAAGTCCGATACTGCGGTATTGACAGAATTGTCTTGTTGTTGATGAGACCTGTTCGTTTGCCGCTTGAAGACAGCGTAAGTTGGGAGAGTTGATTCAACTAGGGCTCAGGTGGTACTCCATCTGCAAATAATCCCGACTACTACAGGTGGAGATATACCGTTCTTGAGTATTGCCGACATTGACGAAGAAACATTATGCAAAATGCTGACGGATGAGGAACACCAGAATAGCGCTGCTTGGATTGTTCCATCCGGAGCCGTTAGTCTTGCGATGTACGCAAGTGTTGGGAAATCGGCATTATGGGCAATACAGCTACCAATGGGCTTTTTTACAATATGGTATTCGAAAATAAATCTTAGAGATTTTGTTTTCACTCGTGCGAAAAGGCGAGCTTATTCTGAATGAAGACCGCCTCTACGAACGCAAAGAAATCTTAACCTGATAGGTCAAATCTTTTTCTTCTTGGTTCCATCTACTGAGAGGTCGCTGAAATCAGCGCATGCTTCTCCAGTCTCGATTCCTCATCACCCTTCATCAGCGTAAGCGTTATTGATAATCGTTTAAGCGCCGCAAACGAACGCATAACAATATCGATGTCTTGATTCTCAAGCTCGCTTGAATAATATGTAAATAAGCGGTTTCCTGATTTGTCGTCATGCTTGCGGCCAAGTCTTCTGAAACACTCGCAATCAAAACACCACAGTGTAACAGTGGTATGTGTATGGCAAGTCCATGAATTATAATTAGAACTCCAGCTCGTTTACAATACTAGCAAGAACCCCATTAGTCAGGTTGTGGCTTTCCCATCCAACAAGTAGGCTTTCAGCAGTGATTCCCAGGAAAGACCTTGAGTTACGCCACTATTTAAATCAGTGAACTGCGAACAGAAGAAACGTTCTTGATGGAACGAACACGCCATTAGCATAATCCCAAGTCTTATTCACAGATACCGTTTGTGAAAGTCCGTCTGCCAGCATCAATCCAAGTGCTTCCGGAAACCGCAAGCCAGTTTTGTAATAAGCAAAGATGGAGCGGTCGAGTGTAGCTTCTTTCCCTAAATCAAGATCGGCAAGCATTGCGTGATAGCTCGGGTGGTTTAGGTGCTATCTTCTTTGGCTTTGGTTGCCTTCCTTAGTATCACCTTCCGCGTAGGGTCACGGAATAAGTCAACTTCGTCAACAGCATCTAAAATTAGCCCTTTGCTAATTGATTGATGAAAAGTCGTGTCGTTTGTCGCTCATGATGCTCAGCATAAATCTGTGTAATAGCTGCTGATAACTTGCCGAGTGCTCGCAGTCTAAGGTTCGGTACAAAGACTTCTCAAGCCACGATTGTGTGTTAAGCGGTACTTATCCATGGTAACATCGTGGCACCCGCTGCGTATACCTTTGACCCAACGTGTGTAATACTCGCAAAACGGCTGTTGATCTGATTTGCTTCCATGCAGTCAACCCTTTCAAAGTGAATAGACCGCTTTACGCTGATGAAGGGTAATGAGAATCTTTTCCCGGAGTTTGAAACAAAGAGGGCCCGCGACAAAAATGCCACGGCACAACTAACTAAACAATCATTCCTAATCATTAAATCAGTCCTTCAATAATAAAGCGTTTAGCAGTTCATCAGTTTACACCTTCGCTGGGGCGGGTGTGACACACCCTTGACTCTTTCAGAAATACGCCGCTGTGGCCCCTTATCGATGCTGTTCTTCAAACGATCGAACCATCCATACTTCGTTGATGTTCCTCCTCCGTTAGATCCAGACCAGCCATCTCAACCAGTAAATACGATCAGCACCTAAAAACCTCCAACCACCTTATCAATTGGCTATCCTTCTCCATGGCGGCATACGCTGTGATATAATCACGCGTCTTTCCATCCTCAGCTTCGTCCCTCGTTCCACATCGTACCCAGAAACAATTCATAGACGTTTGCTCGTTCTGCAGCAGCGATACAAACGAACGAATAACTCTTTAAAGCTTCTTCTAAATTGTCGTCGCCACTGTTTGAGAGCTTTTGTACTTCACAAGTTTGAAATTCCTTATAGTCAGTATCAATTTTTCCCATGTCAATTTGGGTAAATGTCCGTCAGCATCTGCGGAACATCATCGGTATGGGACCCAGTTTGAGCAGCAGCTCACTTATATGTCGCTGTGCTAAAATTAGTATGTCCGCTCATCAATAATAGGCACTACAATCGGAAATCATCAAAGAACTCGTATCCTCCATTCATCATTCTGAATTCATCGCTAGGTCATCTGATGTGTCAGTTCAATTAAATATACTTTGTCCCAATTAAAGCCCTGCACCTGGGCAGATTCCAGAAAGTGACTCAGCTCTACCAGTCTTTTACGAACTTGGCCCGTGCTTCTCGAGAGTCGAACGTCGGCAAATCGTTCACGCCATTATGGCGAAATGGTGCGCTATTTCTAACAGACGCATCATCATCTTGATATTCTGGTGAAGCTTCTGCTACGTAGATCGAGCGGTTTTATCGCCCGAATACAACTTCACTGCTGCCTCGATAGCCAGACATGGTGTGGGGCTTGCGGTGACGCGAATTACGCCCAAGGGTTTCGGAACCAAACACGACGATTCGTTCGACTGAATACCTGAATATGCTACGTAGTCGATAACCTTATCGAATGCAGTATATTCACACTTCAATTCAAAACCTGCCAAGCATCTGGTCAGCCACTATTAAGATATCGATGCGCTTGTCTCGGTTACTATGATATTTAGGTAGCAGTTCTTTATGCGCTATCAGGACGATATATCTTCATACTTTGAGTAGGAGACAAGTAGAATTCCTTGCCATAGGTATCGTTATAGTCGCGATAATTTCAACAGCGCATCTTCCCTTCACTGTAGCGCCATCATTGTTGTCAATACTCGGATCAAACAATGCAGTGCATTAAGCTGCAGGGCACACTCACTTAGAACGACGGTAGTAGCTGACGCTGGTGAAATTCGTGGCCAGAATGGCGTGAAACTTATTACCCGTGATGACTTATCTCGGAATTGCTCGCGATGTCATTGATTACCTGATATTCATGAGTGCTCTCATCATGTTGGACAGACTTCACGAAATCCTCGACACCTTTGATATTCGCCAGCGTCGCTGACCCTTGGACCATGGTGCCTCGACTATCCGACAAAGATTTTCCTACTGTTCGGATTTTCCATCTGTCTCAACCAAGTGTGCCTTTGCCTGCTCAAAACACCGCTGCTTCACGCGTCTTTATCTTTATGCGTAGTAACCATATAAGGGTCGAAGCCGATGCATTACCGTCGCGAATGCGCCAAACCATGCTGTAGCGATGCAAACAATTGCCGAATATAATAAACGTTGTTGCGCCCTTTTTCTTGTTCTCTTCCTGGATAGGGTGCCTGTAAATCCAAGAACAACGCGACCGAACTGGTCTGCGAATATCCTGTAACATGAATTTTAAAGTCGGATGATGGCATTCGTCCCAGGTTAAAACGATACTTCTTGGCCCTTTGATCGAGTTCAGCTGGTAATCCACCTTCACCAACTTTCCATTGCTCACATCTTCTGGATAGAAGTAACAATAAAGAAGTGTTTTGGGTCGGTGCTTTCAACAAACTTATGGCGCAGAACGTAAAACAACGAACGTCCATCAGCATCGTCAATAAAAGCTCAGTACTCCTTAAACGATTGGGTTCCAAGCTCAATGCGATCCATTAGAAACATTGTTGGCATCTCTGGGTCCGCAACCAACTGCGCAACCTTGGCTTGTGTCATGGTCACCAGAACCTGTGGTATACCCGCCGCAACCACCAGGTCTTCAAGCGCGCCCGCAGTGTTGATGCCCCAATCGCATGCGCGTACATGAACGGAAAAAGCGCCAGCAACATATACTGATAGCTGCAGGACTTTTAAGCAGCCATCTGAGATCGGCCTGAGTATAAAAGCCGATCATCTGATGCGCCAGAGGAATAGAAAAGCAACCTCGAAGTAAAACGTTTCCAATCATCGGCTGGATTCTGGTTGGCGCAATAGGGTTCGTTGTTAAAGCTGGGCCCAATGGAAATAGAGAGTTCGAGTAAAAATTTCCTGCACCGTTGGCGAAATAAACAGCATCTATCCAGGATTCATGGCAGCAAAGCTGCACCCAACCGGAAAGATTCCGGTGAATACTCCCTCGCGAGAATACTTCTCTATTTGATTGCATGTCGTTTCATCGAAACGCCACCGCGTTTCGGCTCGATATGAATAAGCGGCATGCCGTTGATAATCAGACATAAATCTCCACGCCGGTCGTTCACAATCAACTTGTTCCTTGCAGGATATCCTGCAGGCTGCTGGGCGATCTGATATCGGCTTTACCACCAGCAGTTTCGTGGCGGTCATAAATACTCAGGCTTGCTTCACGACCATAATGTGCCTCGTCATCAGGATTATCACGTTTAATGGCTTGCTGTTTTCCCGTGCTGATGTAGCTTCATTGAGAGCAAGCGGACTCCGTAAAGACTCGACTCCGGTCTCAATGATTACCGCGCCATCTCACATCTGTAAGCGGAAACACATTGAGGCGGTCACGATCAGCGTTATCCTGATACAGACTCTTCGCCCAATTTTGTATCAAGTCTGCTTCAGTCGGATATTTTATAACGCTATCGGCGTCGTCCCACGCCGTGCTGCTTTAAGACGTTGCTATAACCGCTTCTTCGAAGCTTCAGCTTCGTCTTTCGTAAATCATGTAAAGCTCCTAGACGAAACATTTCATCGAGCATTGCTTTCTTAATATTTTCGGTAATTTCGACTTACGCTGATGAAGTGATGAGAGAGCTCAAGTTGAGCACAAAGCTGACGAAATGGCTCTCGTTGCTCTTCTATCGCCGGATAGGTAAATTCAACATCAGCAATGTCGTCACCATGAACATGAACAACCGATTTCTGTGCTCTCTTCGAGAGGTCTTTGTGAGTTTCGCCACGCGTGAGCAATCGCAGTGTAGTCCGGGTCAAGTCTCGCTTCCTGGAGTGATGACGTTCAAGTCACTACGCCCAAAATGATTCCCGACCTGCGCATCGGATGATGCAATAGCAATATCTTCCGCCGTTTCTCCGGACGCGAACGATCACTTCGTTACCCTTTGAAAGAAGGAACCATCTTGCTCAACGGGCAAAAGTGTCTGGCTGCCTCAATGTGACCCATATTGGGTATATGAGCGCCCTCGGATCAGTGATGGGATGTTACCGACGTCCCCTAATGTCGGCTTTGCTGTAGCCATGCCCCTTGGAAAAAGTGCAGAGCCTCAACTTACCGCTGTTCCCAAGGGTCGGTGAAACCCTTGAATCGGATTTCGAGGAGAATTTCTCACCCGGTTTGAAACATCTTGTCAAGCATCGCCTTCTTCATCTGGAACAAAGCTACCACGCTTACGCTGATGAAGGGTGATGAGAATCGTCGAGCACCGCATGAAGTAGCTGCGACTGATCGTCAGCGACTCAATGTGGCGATGAATATCCGCATCAAAGTTTCAGCATTTGACGTATCATGCTAAGATTTCTTTTGCGTCTCACGTGCAAGGCTGCCCATTACAGACGAGCATCGCCTGCAGAGACGATTTGTACAAACATTCTAAGAGTCGCTTTCGACAGCATGCTGTAAAACGTATGCGCGGGCTGGTGGCATGGTCTAACAGCCTACGCCATAATGCCGGAGCTTTCCCGATACACGTGCGTACATGGCTAGAGACCAACGGCCCTGGACGCAAATAACCTGCCACGGCGCGTGTGTGTACGATGCCTCTATGCGTCAGCAACTGCCGCGGTATTGGTAATGCTTGCTTCGTCGTGTCTCGTCGCGCTGCAAGAACGGGATATCTACCGTAGGTAGCGGGATCACTTTGCAGATGGAGTACTCTGTCGCTGAGCGCAGATCCTAGTTGACATCAAACGCTCGCCCAACTTACGCTGCTGTTCCCATGAGGAAGGCATCCCTACCGTGCCTCCCGCGACCGTTGCGATTGGCACCAATACGAACAAGCTTGCCCTCCTGTTTTAAAGCGTGAAACGATTCGCCTCGGCCTGACGAGTGCTTACTTGACCAGTCTCGAAAGTCATTTGCTTGACAGTTATGCTCGGATTCTCACCCACGAGCAAAAGCACTGCTCTCGCCTAGCCTCTGCATGCATTCGTTATACCGACATTTATACCGTCATGTATGCTCGACATCATTACCAGAAAGTGAGAACATCATCAAGTGTCTGCGGAAATCCTTGCGCGAGCATAAACTCGATGAATCGTGTGCTGTCACCCTGCTCATGCTGAACCAGAAAGTTATCATCGTAGTGGTCTTCCTGACATTCCTGACTAGCGTTTTCCTGACAGGAAGCCATGCAAAAGGTTGTTCCATCTACTCAAATGAGCGTCTGCCAAAGTCTGCAGTACGCGACATCGTTACCGTCTTTGAAAGGGATGAATAAAACTCGAACTCATATTAGAAACACGCCACGAGGTTGCGAGCGGATGACAGTCGTCTGCCGCAAGCCATGCGAATAAATCAGCCAGAACGCTTGAAACGTACTTTGCCGGCGTGCCAGCATGTATAAGCTTTTTACCTGCGAAGACCCCTACGTTACCGCTGCGCAATCTACCCGCTTCGGGAACAAGCCCGCCCATAAGCTCCTTGTGAGCACAAAGAGGTCGTCAACCGAAAGAGGATTAATGAGTCAATGTTCGTAGACCTTAATGGCATTCTGCACCTCAAGCAGGTCTTTTAGGTGGAGCGATAACGTGCTTACCCTCAATCACTGCCGTAACCTGTTCAAGTGAAAGCGTGTTGTTCTCAATAGCAAGAGAAGAATGGATAGTCCGTATACGGTTTTCCTTACGCAGCTGCAGACTGCGACTGATCTGGCCATGTGCATCTGCCCGACCCACCTTTTGAGCAATGTCGGCAACAAGGTCGAGTATCTCGGCTATTGAGGTAAAGGGCGGCTGATACAGCATAGGCTCTCCTTATACGAACATCTTCTCGAGCATTGCTTTCTTAATATTTTTCAGCAACTCCAACTTACGCTGATGAAGGGTGATGAGAATCGAGACTGTAGAAGTATGCTTCGATTTCAGCGACCTCCTCAATGTGAATGGAGACCGCTATAGAAAAGGTTGACACTTATCAGCGTTAAGATTTCCTTTTCGTTCCCGTGAGATATAAAGACTCCCATTTCAGAATAAAGCTCGGCCTTTTCAAGACGAGTGATCCAAAATCCTCTAGAGCTTCATTTTCCGATACCATATTGTAAAAAGCCTGGCTGGTGGCTTATTATGCCCATGTGTATGAGTTTTCCCAACACTTGCGTACATCGCAAGACTAGCAACTCGGATGGAACAATCAGACAGCGCTGTTCTGTAAGCCTTTATCATTGAGCATTTTGGTGGTAGTGGTAATGTTTCTTCCGTCACGTATCCGGCAATACTCAAGAACGGTAGCACCTCACCGTAGTAGATCAGGGATCTGTTGCAGATGGAGTACCACCTTGGGCCTCTAGTTGAATCAACTCTCCCCAACTTACGCTGTTCCCCAGGGTCGCAGTGAAACCCTTGAATCGGATTTCGAAATTTCTCACTCGGTTTTGGAAACATCTTGTCAAGCATCGCCTTCTTCATCTGAACAAGCTTCTCATGCTTACGCTGATGAAGGGTGATGAGGCTGTCGAGGTGGGAAAAGCGAACCAATCGCTCTCTGTTCGAGCAATGACGGATAGCACACCAGTGTCCTCAATGGCCGACCTCGATACCGAGATGACCTTGACTCCTTGCATCAAGGCAGGAGCTGCAGTGATACGCATCGGAGTTTAGATAGTAGCGAGATAGCCTGGAGCGAATGCCTCGTTGAGCCTGCACGGCATCGTGTGCAATCCCGAATAGATGGTTCTGCCCTCCACGTTGCGCAGCTCAGAGCACCTACCGACTGCCTCGTCCTCGGCCGTGTCGCGATAATCACGTCGCCATCTTGTGGCGGAGGGCAACTCAGCGAGGATGCCTTCTGGTCGTCGGCGATGAGATCCATTCTCCGCCGGCGTCAATACCTCACCATGCCCTGATGAGCACATCACCGTAATGGATATCGAAGCCAAGTGCCTTCCGTCAAACTCAACTCCGCAGGGAGGCGTGTTGTTGCCGAGTAAGGCGAACGTATCGCCGAACTTACGCTGTTCCCCAAGGGTCGGTGAAACCCTTGAATCGGATTTCGGGTGCATGGATTTCGCGGCCATATTATTCACCACTTAAAGTTTTGAATTCCGCTATTCAGCCATATCAGATTCATTGCCCGTTAGATCATCGAGCATTTGAGGTTCAAAGCTCGGCTGTTTTCTACCTGTTTCAAACATCAGCGTAAGTGGTTTCATACTTCGCATAGAGCTTTCGAATCCTCGAAACGAAAATCATCAACTGTCGCACAAGTAGCAGACAATTTTTCGAATATAGGGTTCAATCCATTTTCAGCTTCAACAGCTCTCTGCTGACTATCGTCTAAACCCTCTATTACCTTTTTAGCTGCTTCGTGCAGATCAATACGTTGCGCCTTTACTTGTTTCTTTAGGCCTTCTCTTCGTCAAGCAGGGTCCTGAGCGAACCAATGACGCCTCAAAATCAGACTCCGGATTCTTGCCAATTGCTTTTAACGGCCTTCTTCGAAATCAGCGAAACAAAAAGCATCGCCTGTCTCGTTTATGGCATCCGTCGAACTCTGTAACTTCCTCGTCAAGGTTTTCGATAATTTCAAATCTGACCGATATCTGAAAGTCGTGCTTCAGCACTGGATACTTCGGCTAGGCTGTCCGCTAAAAACTGTGTCTGAACTATCGAAGAAAGAATACGTCCTGCCCAACCATCCTGAACTCAACATCCTCACCCTTTTCTTTTCTTGACAACCATATTGGGATCAACCGCTGCATTAAACCCCTCGGACTGAATGATTTCAAGTCAGCGAGAATGTCGCGCCAAGCATCATCAAGCGCCTGGTAAGCGTCGTAACCATCAACTAATGGCACTTATGCCAAGCATGTCCAATCTTTGGCTGGCTGGACATTTTCTTCAGCAAGAATATCAACGCTTTCAGGAGCAGAGAACCAAACTGCTTTTCCATAGCTTTTGGAAAATCTTCTATAGCTTGATTAAACCTATTGATAAAGCTTTTCACATCGGTATTTGCAGCTATAACTTCGGAAACATTGCTCGCCTTTGGGTGTAAGGCACGAACTACCGTTGTCGGTGAACAACTGCGCCTTCAGACTCGGGCCATGCCGCCCAGTAGTCGCCAAGAGAATCCTACTGCACTGGGCACCGCCGAGGCATCGTAGCGAAAACTATCCAACCTTCGGGCGCTTCGGATGAATCGACATACCGCGGAATGTTTAAGTTGTAGTCATTCTTTCCGAATCTCATCGATTGTTACCGAGCGGCTGAAACCATCGATATTTGTATCGGTGGTAACAACGTCCCTGATACGTTTTGATATCGCTGCACGTAACTTGTTGTTCTTGCCCTCTTTCATGAAATACTTGCGCATCCACTACCAAAACATTGTCGTCACCTGCGGCATCGCTGCTCACGCAGCACCATGATGATAGTAGAATACCCGTACCGGAAGAAAATATTGGCGGAGGCCGATAATGGCCTGGATGTGACGGTGCTCAACGAGGTTCCTGCGTATCAAACCTTCCTCGCCGCCGCGAAATAGAGTACGCCATGAGGCAATACAATACACATAATGCGCGTCATTGCGTAGATGATATAAATCATGCAGCAAAAAGGCGTAGTCGGCACTTTTGATTTGAGGCGCTACACTGCATACTCGAAGCGTGGATCGATTTCTTTGTCGACAGGATCCCAATCTTGAGAATAAAGGCGGATTAGAAACAACGGCATCAACGAATAGAGGTTTGTATGGTCTCGTCTTTGTTTTTCTACCGTGTCAAACCAGGAGTCGATCATCCGCCAGTGTATCGCCGTTACGTACCGCACATGTTATCCGGCAAAATGCCGCGCATAACCGGTTCACACGCGTCGGGTTGTGAGTATTCTCGCTGCAATTCCTGCGCATAGTACTTAGCTACTGTCGGGGTTACCGTTGCGGCGAGCGACTGCTTACCGATGTTAATAACGCAACGAAAACCAGAACCTGAAGTAGGGTCGCTCGTTCAATTTGCCCACGACTCTGCAGATGCCGGGCGACTATTTCACTTATGAGGCTGGCTCACTTCATGTGGTGTGTAAAAACTCTCAGCTTTCTTTCCCGCGTTGGTTGCGAACTTTTCAGAAGATCCTCATAGATGTAGCCCAGCACGTCGCAATCCTGACGCCGTCCGCCGGGAATATCCTTGATGAGCTGGATAAGATCGCGAGCAGCTTTCGACTGACTACGAGCATCGGTTCTAACTTCGAAAGTTTCCCTATCTGCAAAGTTTCGAAGATTTTTCAAAACTTTCTTATGAGCTGGACTCACATTACGATCAAAAGCGGAAAGCGCATCATGTACGTCGGCAATTTCAAAGTCTTTACCCTTTGCAATCCAAGTTTGGAATAGATCGTCATAGGCAATAAAAGTAACTACACTCTCCCCTGTACAAATGCCACTGTTTTCAGGGATCATCCTCAGTAAAAGAGGTTGGTAGATCGGACTCGAGCAAAATCCTTAGCTTTTTAAGCGTGCTACCTCGGTCTCTGACAAGAACTTGTAGAAAATAAAACCTAAGATGTAATCCTATGTACTGGCTTGCCTCAATGGTCGAGGCGCATCTTGTTGGCTGATTCCCAGATCTTCGAGGCCAGCTGCTGTTTGTTCATGTGTTAGTTCTCCTCTGTGCGGTAAATATCGCTTAGCAGGTATTGCCGTTGTCATCCGACCCACTCGGTCCAGCCGTTTTGGCTTCCACCCAGTACAAATACTGCCGCAGCACTGGGCGACGGGAAGACAACATCGTTGATTAAAGTTGTGCGCTCGGTGGTTTCAGCAAACTGCTCTGCACGAACTGTAATAGCAATTCGATTTTTGATAATAGATTTGTCCAATGCAATTTGATCCTGCAAACGACAATGAACTTGCCTGTCTCTTTGTCGTAACGGCCAGCAGCTTTCACGCCAAGCTTCTTGGTGTGAAATGTGCGCTACCGACTGAGGCCGCCAGCAAGTTCGATTTAGTCATCATCCCAATGCTTCATACGAAATAGAATGCATCGTCATGAAGCTCTGGACACGTCGTTCCTTGTACGGATTAATCCTGAATGTCGGCGTAACAGTATTGTCTGTCTCGTAATCGCTGCGATTCTCTGACGTATTCGATAGCCATGGCTACAAGTGAATCTAGAACATCACGATCGATGTTGTAGTCATCATCAAGAAAACATGACAGCCTTGTTCCAGAATTCCTTCTTTTGCTTTTATGCTTGCCTCAAACGCGAGAGAGACCTTGCGTGGTTTTGGCCAGTGTATACTCGGTTCAGTACACCCGCGATCTTCATCGAGCAAGTAGTAAATGCCACGGTGTGGAAGATCGCGGATGTTTTGCCTCTGAAAGTTTTACACGTGGAACAACTACAGTGATAAGGATTCACCCTCAACCCGACAAATACGGATCCCGTCGGACTCTCGGTCGATAAGCTGGACGGTCATGGTCGGAGGTTTAGCACAGCTTATATGCCCTTTCTTTTTGCAAGCTCTTCGATCATGCAGGTACGCACAAAGGCAGAAAGCTCATGCCAGGGCCGCTTCCTCCTTTGCTGCATCGCGCGGCGGCCGTCGGAATACGCAACGCCACCGATACACGCTGGCCATCCACCAAAGTAGCGCCGTATCTCGGTTTTGCTTGCGCTTGAGTCCACCTAGTTCCATGTAGCTCTTCATCGCCTGCTCCTAGCGTACAAAAGTGCAATACATTTGCTTTATTTTCATTATATGCTTTAGCGGATGGCTATCATGCCACGTTTGAGCAGATGGACCCGTACACGAAATGGACAACTACTAGCTTTTACAGGGTAGCTAAGCGAGTTCCCTAGATTGAATGAGTTGAGTGATTTACCAGATGCGCTCTGACCTTGTGAAACTAACGATCTAGAAAATCGCTTTTCAAAAAGAATGATATCCCGATCGTCAAAACAATGATGCCTTCCGAACTCATGCGGGCTAATTCGCGCGACAGAGCAGAGCGGTCCGAGCTAAAGTAACGCGCCCAGATCGCTGCGATTGAATGAAAAAGGTAGCGCGACCTTCTTCCCGCGCACTTCGCTGCCATAAATACAGTTTAATGCGATCGTAGACGCTTCTGAGCAATCATCTGCATTTTCCTATTCAATAGCATATTCTTGCGCGATAACATGCGCACCGCATTCACTAAAATGGTGGCTGCCAAGGGCTTTGAGAAAGCCGCATCGGCTGACGGCAATCTGCCTACATCAACCACAACACATCAGTATCGTACACAGCAGACACTTGCACGACGCTAGGGATACTACCCGCTGCAATTGCTTCGCTAAAGCGTGCCTTTCGCCTACATCAGCAATGATGGGCGACGATCCAGCTTCGTCGCAAAATTCAATACGTGCAGGCCCCAAAAACAATGCCCGCTGCTAATCCTATCGCCAATACAGATCAGTAAATCGCTCGCTTTTGTACGATTTCGTATACGCATCTAATTCACCAAAGTGCTGTTTCCCATTGGCTTTTGCTGAGGCCTTTAAATATTTCGCTTTGTGAATGAGCCTGATAGTCGTGAATGACATATCGTTTCTACAGTTTCGCTCGAAGCGTTCCGTATTTCACTTTTGATAATAACGCAAGTAAGCATATACTTATCGGCTATTGATGGGGTAATCCCCTATTTGCGGTTGTGCGCTGCTAACAAAAACGTGTCCATATTAGGAAATGACGGCGTTGGCACGCGTTGGCTTTTATGAGCAGGGTACACTGAGACGCGTTAATGCATCTCACTTGCTGGTACATTTATGATTTTTTGTTACATTTTGTGACATGCTAGCTCTAAGACAAAACAGACTGCGAACAGAATAGCTTCATCTGACCTGCTATTTTCGCCGGGTGCGGGCCGGTTCGAACCGTCTGACACCTGCTTTAGGAGAGAGCGGTGCTCTCGTCCCCTGAGCCACGGAGGCTTGCACGGCACGCTATCATCAAACGCCCTGCTCCATGAATAAGAAACACCGCCTCAACGATCTACTAATGGTTCCTAAAGTTTCAACCTCAGCTCCTTAATCACACATTCATACGAACGCGTGGAGACATTTCGGACGTTTTCTTGAAAAGCTGAAACAATTATTCCTAGCTTCTCCAATATCGAGTGGAGCTTATCTAATCGATCCAGCGTCACGTTAGTTGAAAGCACCAGCCCCATAAAGCAAGCGCGAAAGGCGTCTCAGCGGTGCCGTCAAAAGCACAGTAAAGAGACCTGGCGGCGGCTATCAAAATGCGACGGGTCTTCTTTCCGGATCGCGGCAACTCACCCAAGGGAACACCCTTTCCGCATCTGTGCGTACGGCCAATCTTCGCCTTATGCGTACCATTGCGAGTTCCCTGTTCACAACCGTTCGCTCGGCACCTGAAAGACCTGTCTCCGAAACAGCAGCGTCAGCACTATCGCGACCAGAAATGCTTTCGATCATGACTTTGGTATTCAGCTTTGAAGCACCTTCGACCGATTGCAAACATTCCTCGATCTGGGCTGGAACATGTTGCAGCCCTTCACTTTGATCATATCGTCGGTCCGGCCCCACGAGCGTGTCGATACGCGGATGCTCGTCAGCGACTACATGGGCGCACCGGGAAATAATGCGTGTTAGATCGTGCGTACGATAGCGAATCAGCGGTGCCCTTGCCTGCGCAACGTCGTTGGTACCAATTGCTCGCGCCGCCATCGGGCAAATACCCGACCGGTTTTGGGTCAATTACTTCCATGTAGATGTAATCGCTAAACACATGCGTACCCGCATGCGCTTCGCATGAAATACCGGTACCAGGACCACAGATTTCGGTAAGGGCCATAAATGTCGAAAAATCTTCGATGCCGAGTTTCGTGTTTTCGATACGACGCCGCATCTTTCGCAGCGTTCCGACCCAATCGCGCCACGGCGCACATCCCATCGCGCAGGCGCTTGTTATCTTCGGCCAGCAGTAACGCATGCCACGAACTCGTCGCGGTAACAGTCAGTCGATTTCGATCCTGTGCATCATCTGCGGTTGCTTATCGGTGCGTCGGCGTACGGGAATAGCCATGGCGCGAAGCGCTCGCACCCCGTTGAAAACCAATGCCCGCTGTCCAGAGGCCGTGAGCCAGGTGTAATCTGTACGCGATCGGTGGGGTGTTACGCCCGCACGATAGCACCGCGCAAACATCTGCGCCCAATCCCGTACATCTTGGGCGGTATAGGAGATGATTAACCGGCGTGCCAGTAGTGCCCGACGAGCTATGGACACGCACCACGCTTTCGTCGGGAACGGCCTGAATGCCAAGCGGATGCTTCACGCAGACCGGCTTTTCCGGAAAAGCGGCAGTCGAAATCGGTCTGCGTACGTACATCAGACAAATCGATATCGGCAAACTTACGGGCGTAGAATGCCGAGCGGTCTTTCTGAGATTGGTGAGCTGATGCGTCAGCAGGTCAGTGTTCATCGGCAATTTGCCGCAGATAGTTCCTTTTCTTTGCTGCGAGCTGCAAAGCGCCGCGTTGTTCTAATAGCGTTTTCGACTCACCAACAGCGCGGCTTAACACCACCCTGCTCCATCGCGCGCCCATTTCGTCGAGACTACCTGCTTCGCTGCTCGCCTTCAAGAGACTGCGAAAGCAATCCGCCAAAGCAGCAGTTAGCATGGCTACATTGAGCGACTTTACGGCTGCCAACGGCGACAAATTGCATCGTCATCAACCATAACCACCCGAGGGACACGCGCCTGCACAGCTTCCTGTAACACCTGGCGCATCGCCAGGGATGTCACTCATAGGCTTTCTGCTACCGAGCGAATAGCCGCCGTTGAGACACACCCATCAATCGCCCGAGGGCTTAGGAAACGGAAGTGCCCGCAGGCCTTTCACCAACCTCAAGCGCAATCGCGCAGTGGTAACGCACGTGCTGACAATGCGGGGCGATGACACTTCTTCGCCGTTGTTGCCCATGCGCACGTGGCTCATCACGTTGCCGCCGCGCTGAGCCATGCGATAGTCCCGACGGTGCGTACCTGCCAGCCCCGATGGGCGGCAGGTCTGTGCCAGAATTTTTGCCGCCAACGCCGATCCTTGTCCGCCGATGCCCGCGTAATTGGCTACATTGACGCGAGCGGCCTTCTCTTCTGCTGCGCACCGCGTGAAAGACCAGCCGAATCAGCCGCGCAGAAGCCGTCCTTTTTCGCACGCTCGTGCAAAAGGCAAAGCGACCGCTGCGCTGCTGCGGCAGAAATGGCGTGATACGGACGTCATCCACGCAGAGTCCGCATCCATAACAGAGCGTCGGATCGATGTCTGGCGTGTGGTGCATGCCTGAGCGGCTTTGCCGTTATGCCGACGAGGGCAGCCGGGGCACCGGATTGTCCGGGATCTTTATCTAGGAAGTTGGTACGAGCTGCCCGCAGCAGGACGTGTGTGCCGTCGGCGGCTTGAGATGCGTCACTGGCAGCAGGCACACATCCGGAGGCAGGAGCGTCCTCGGTAGCAAAGCACATCAGCATCGGGGGTCATACTCACGCTGGACAGCCAAATTGACTCCCGATGCATACGCGACAGGCTGTACGGCGTGCAGGATCAACGAAACGTACTGGTTCAGGAGGCAATCACTATGCGTACACGGAGATTCAAACAAAAGGCAGCGGGCCTTTCGCAAATCGAGTGCTTCCTGGCAGCTTACAACGCTCTCACGCACGTATGGCGGGTCTCGCGACGCGTTACGCGCTTCGCCTGCCGCGCGCGCAACACGCTTCGATGTCGATAGCTTCCGCCAACCTGACCCATAAGCGTCGTGCCCGTACGGATGGGGCTGACCACCAGTCATAGCCGTCGTCGAATTGTCGAGTACGCATACCGCGATGTCTGTGCTGGTTGTAAACAGCGCTGGCAATGCATGCAAGCCTCCGCCTCGCATGTTGAATCGCCGATTAAAGCGGCCACGCACGCGCGATCAGGTTCGAGCAGTAGCCAGTGCCCGAGCCATCGCGATGCCAGCACCCATGCATAAGCAGGTATCAACCGCTTTGGAAGTGGTTTGGCATTGCGAGCGTATAGCAGTCATCGTCGCCGCAGAATACGTGCTTGCGCTCCCTGTAAGGCGCGCTAAAGCGCAAAAAGGCTCCCGCGATGCGGGCAGCCTGCACAAAAGAACTGGCAGGGCGCAAAAGGTGGATGTACTCTCCAGCCAATGAAGAGGCTGATGATCGTGCGCGGACGATGCAGATGACTCGGTGAGATCGATGAACGAGAAGTGGCAGACGGCGAAGAAGGCCGACAATGAACTGGCAGATGATGAACGCTGGAAAAAGCAGCAGTACTCTGCCCTCAATCAAAATCCAGTCAGACCAAGAAATACCCTAAGCGTGTCTCAGCATCCTCAACGGTATTTTCGCCGCGATCGGCTGCATCGTTGATTGCGCCTGCCGCTGATATCGACTGACAAATGATGAGCAGCCCACCAGGGCAAGCGAGACCATCTTCTATGACCGAGCTTCGGAATTAAGCTCCTCGAAAACCAAAAGTTCCGAAAGACTATCGATAAGCGCAGTGCTGCTTCTTCCGGAAACTGGAAAACGGCGTTCCCACCTGCATGAACTTATATGCTGGCATTACTGCCCTACAGCGGCTAAACGTTGCTCCCAGCGGAAAAGTGCTTCTTTCACATGATCGAACGCTGACTCCACGAGCGACAAAGCACCGCGCTGCGAATTTCGTCCCACACTCGGTACTATGGGATTGAACACCCCCGTGATTTCACTGTGCGGCAATATCTGGCAGTCGGACGATTGATTTCGCCATGGGCTTGAGTATGAACGACGAGGACATAACCCATGGCTGCTATGAGCGCCTCGAACCCTCCTTCAGGAATCGGTCGCGCGAAGGTCGTAGAGGAGCATTTCAAAGAACGTCGAAAGTACGCAGCAGATACGCGTTGTGGGGCGTTACGTGTTAACGGAGTCGCGTATTTTTCCGGTAGATCGAAGGCATGATGCCATCATTTCATAGCCTTGATCAGGCGTAGCGGGGTCACACTGGCGCTTTCGCAAAGTCCGCAAAGCGACGCGTATCCTGTTCAGTCTGGCTCGAAATGGCCAGCCCTCGCGTCGTCGGCAACATACAGTACAAGGCCGCCGCGCACGCCACACAATTCAAGCTCATCAACGCGCATCACTGGCAACGTTAAGACCCACCTGCTTTACAGGTAAATAACGCACGAGCACCCGAGGCTGACGTGCACCAGCAAAAGCACTTCAAGGGCGAGCCTTTTCGTTGCAGACCATTCCACATGCACGCCACGAGCAATGCCTTTGAGCATGCAGGCGCTGGGCAGTTTCACTAAAGCTCACTTCGAAGGTTCGGACAACCGGCGGCGACACGTACCCCCGCTCTGGCGGGCCTGTGCAAAAGCCTCGCTGCCTATAAGGCGGCTTACCAGGGCATCTGCCGTTTTCCTTTGTAAGCAGCCATCTGGTCGCGACACGTCTTATCGCCGATTGCCTAACTTTATTTGAAGTGCCAGAATAGCGGCATTTTCGCGCCGTTGATAGCCACGCAAAGCTACCGGCACGCCGCACCGGGCATCTGCACCATCGAGTAGGCTGTCGAGGTCCACCTAAATCGCCTCGTCTCCCATCGGGCACACAGATAGCGGGACAGGGCGTATAAGCAGCCACAACACCACCCAAAATGAGCAGCCTTACCTGCCTTGCGGCAATAATACGCGAATGTCTGCGCTCGAGATGCGCTCGCAGCACCATTCGTGAACCCTCAAGCGGCTTACGATGAGCGCTTGCCACTTTTACCCTGGAAGCGGGAATGCCAAACTCAATCGAGCTGAGCGAAGCCACTTCTCCATCACGGCGCACATCGCTGGGGCTCATAATTACCCGTCCAATGGCTGATTGCTTGTCGCCATATCATTCCTTCACTGAACAGGCGTCTCGTTTTGCTATTCTGGCACCGGCCCCACAAATAAGCGCTCGAGCTGTTATGTAGACTTGACCTCCTGTTATGCTAGGATAGGAGGCATGCCTCGGACGATATATCGGTGGCAGTCTGCTGCTGAGTTCTCAGTCCTCTATGAGTGCTTTTGTTTCTATTCGCCATAGAGCCTGTTCGCTACCGTGTTTACGCATTGGCTTTTCAGCGGGGCCTCCATCTGGTCGATTTCAGACACACACTTCAGTAGGAGTCGCTCGCTGCCGTATCGCGCACTCTGCGTAGCAGCATCCCCACCAGCAACGTCGGCCATAGGCGTATCAGCAGCAGCTGGTTGAGCTTTGCACCAGCCGGAACAGATGCAGCAAGGATTTTGTGCTGGCAGTTGCTGTGTAACAACAGGCGCAGCATACCGCTGGGAACTGCTGTGACGTACCGTCGAGGCTGTTGCTGACACGCAGCCTGATAAGCAGCAGACTGCTGGTTCCGTTCCATTTCAAATGGCATAGGAGGCTTCCTTGTGGTCACTGAGCCACATTAAATTGGCGGGGTCCACTAGCCCAATGCTCGCGCTACAAACCGTATTAATAAATACAGAAGCCACAAGCGTGATATAACCGGCTTACTAATACCGACACGCCAAATGCAGCTATTGCAGAGAAGAAAGCTGAAAATAACAGCCCCATTGTTCGCCATAGTCGCCGTAACTAGTGAAGCACGTATCCGAAGATAAAAGGTCAACGAAAGGCATGAAGACACCTACGCCAATAAAGAAAGAAGAGTCATGAAAACGATCGAAAATACATGACACCTACGATTAAACTGCTTTGATGCCGGACCAAGAATATCTGATGCATACCGCATGGTATCATGACGAATCATCTTCCAAATCTTGCCGAACTGAAAGCCCGGAAGAAATATTGCCATAGATGCTAATACGCATAGAACCAAATCCCAGCTGAAAATCTCCACTAGGATGGCCGCTACAATCATCACTGCCAGGATGATCAGGCTAATTAAACTAGCAAGAATCAACGCACTCAGGATTTCTATTCGCACATTAACGCACCAGTCGTCAAACCATCACAAAGCAGATAAACACGCCGTAACGAAACTCAGCACAAAACCAAGTACTAAAAATAAAGAAGCCGCGACTATAAAGTCTGCCGTCAGCATTATTGAAAAGCGACTTTGGCATAGGGCTTTTACATCCCAAGCGATGTCACGCGCCCATCCAATAGAGAAACCATTGACAACGATAGGCCCGAAAATTGGGATAAACAAAAGTAACGCCATCAGGCACATCTACCGAACCAACCGGGTGAATTCTTGATGTCAGACCAGGCGCTTGAATAATAGCCTGCTTGCGCCGGGCTATCCTTTCTTCCAAATCGGTCGAAACGCAAAGTTTTACACTCGGTATACGTGAGCATTCCAATTTGACGGGGTGATATCGGGTTTTCTCCCTCCATCCGTCAAGAAGATGTAATGCTCACCCGCGCGGTATAAAGCCTGCAACAGATCCGCTACAAAGCGGATCCGTCCTTCAGAATTCAAACACTAAAAAAGAGCTTAAGCATCGAAGGCAGATTAAAAACAACTCGTTTCTTTATCTCCAGTGCCTAGACTTACTCCTGGAATAAAAATGCTCGGTTGAACAGATGAGGAAATTCAGCGATGTACACCCACACTAAAACGCATTCTGACTCTGCAAAAGCAAACTAGAAGTGGCACACCAAACCCCCAAAAGCAGCCTGAGGTTGGTAGAGCTAAAGTCGCCACCATATAGTTTGGCTCTATCAAAGAGGAACAAATTGAGGGCCTCGAATGGGTTCATCTTTCATGACGATGACATTAGAAAGGCAGGCGGAGGACTTTACCATGAGTTTTCGAAACTAACCTTCAAACTATTTGCGCTGACACGCAACATGACACGAGACAACAGCGTAGCGCTCGGCGTATGCAGCCGTCAGTCCGTAACCAAAATGGGAATTGCGAGGCCTCGTATCCTGAGATGGACAAACCGCAAAAATCTGCCACATGTTGACTGCACTTTGGATGAACTGGTAAAGCGGAGACCTCACGGGACGCAGTGGAATCGGCGACTTTGATTCCAGACGGACCAGTACAGGACGTATGCGGCTACGAACGAACACATGCGCTTGCACGCGCTGCACATAGCTTCCGGCGTGTTCTCCATCAGTCTGGCATAGCACTCATGCTTCCACTACAGGCGCTTTTCGGTATTTTAGAACGAGGTCTACTCCGATTACCGCCCTTGTCATCGCACCAATGATGGCGAGGCATCGCTATCGGCTTGTTCCTTTATCATCCCCAACGCGGTTGCACATGTAAAGCATTTTGTTCATGCGCACTATATAGAGGACTTTTACACGCGCAGAAACACAAGGCATCAAAGCAAATGGCTATGGTATTGCAACTGGCGTGGCATTTATCCTCAATCGGCATCATCATCTCAGCTGCCATTGCTGAATCGAGCAGTGATTTCTTGCACTGGCGACAAGAGAATGGCGTGAGACAGCGGTCCTCGTCGCTTATGGCTGCGGTGGTGTGGACGTTGGTGCACTTTTCTATGATGTATGGAACGCACGGAACGTGTAAGGCAGGAATACAACAAGACGCATCTGTCGAACTCGATGAAGAAGAGATCCGCAAGCTCGATCTGAATGATGCGGATACACAAACGCTCATTGAGCATAGGCGCCTCGACAGGAAGATCAGTTCGATTCTGTGCCATTATCATGCTGATTGCGACTGGCGGCGCCCTCACGTAGCTACGTGCAATTGACTTTGAACGCGTCACCTCATTCTGGACTCGTGGAGTTATTGGCGGTATCTGCTGCGCTATCACTGACATCATAACTAACCTGAGACACAAGCAAGCATAGACAACACTTGCACATCCCTCAAAGTTGAACTATGCCTCGGAATTTGAACTAAAGAATAAGAGTTCAAGTTGGAGTGCAATCTCTTTATAAAAGAGAAAGAAAGCGTCTAAGAGAAGTATTGGTTGATCAGATCCTTCTCAGGGTTCAAGTCCAGCACGAACCGTGGACATGAAAAAGACCCCCGTTGTCGGAGGGTCTCAATCAAACCTGGTGGTCGGAGGACTTGAACCCTCGGCACGGGATTTTCAGTCCCTGCTCTACCAACTGAGCTATCCGACCAGTTTATGCCGCTGTATAAAGCGCGAGGTGCAGTATACCGATAGCCATTTACCCGGTCAAGCGTTATGAAGTATGCACTTGTAGGAGCTCATCAAGAGAGCGAATGCAAATATCAGATGCTGCAGCTAGCGCATCAAAAGATTCGGCCGTTTCATCACACGAATAAATACCGACCGTATGCAAACCAGCATCCTCATCGCGCGAAGTGCATACAGCGCATCATCGACACCCCAGGTGGTTTCAAGGTCAGAGGACATTACGTCGGCTGCCAGATGATAAATGCGATTCTCTTGCTTCGAAATACCCACCTCGTCGGTCGATATCACCTTAACGAAAGCATCGAACAAGTCGTTACGAAAAGCCCTGCGTGTAAATATCGCATGAACCGACGATACCACTACACAGCACGCCAGCTGTAGTAAGTGTGTAACCAATCCGCGCACCGGGCAAACAAACATGCCTCTTGCGATAGAAACCGAGTAGTGCCTCATCGAAGCGTCAGTACATCATCAGGTCTTTACCAATACCATAGCGATGAAATATTTGAGCGGCCTGGGGGATAGGAAGCGCGCGCACTGCTTCCATGTCTTCGGGTGAAAGTGGTCCTTGTCCGTGGGAAATAAGATACGCTTCGGCTCGATTCCAGGCATCCATGGAATCAATCAACGTGCCATCTACAATCAAACAACACCGCTTATCCGATCGATATCGAACGATGCTGTCATCGTTTAGCTCCTCTTCCACTATTCCGCACCAAGCACGCGCATTCTGTTGCTACTATTTGATTGAGATGTCCTCGCCCGCAGATCCGCCAGTGTCTGTGCCGCCCGCACTAAAGCCGCGCCCGATGTCAACATACTCAAACGGGTCTCGCCGGCGGAAGGCCAATCGGTTTCCAATAGTAAGCGCTCGGCAGGGATAGTCTGCCGCATAGAAGGCGCCCACGGCGCGTTGCCAACATACGCTCTCCACCGAAAGTAATATCCCGAACAATTGCGCGCATCAATTCAGGTGATGTTCCTGAAAAGCCAGTGCAGAATGCAACACATCCCTCTTGCGCACACACCGCATCAGCCGCATCCATTACCGCACCAGCCGCAGCAGCAGCATGAATCGATACAACGTGTCAGCCCTCTGCGTGCCTGAACAGCCACCTCGCGCATAGCGCGCGAAAAGCCACCCTGTTCGTCGCGTGTAGCCGCGTGCGCGTCAAAATCGAGGCCAACTCACCAATGAAAATACGCTGAGGGGAGCTCAAGAAACTCATCTTGTTTCCGGCTGGTTGATACAGATAGCTGCTGACCGACTGGCTGACTGTGCTTCCCCAACAGATCGATTCAGCCGATTGGTGAAGCTGGTCAATTGATTAGATGGTTGCACCTGTTGAACGGACTGATCCTGATGGCCAGACGACTGCGTTGGCTGAACATCAGCGCCATGGATGCAACCCAAGCCACTCTTACCTGAAATGAATCCATCTGTTGTGTGTTGTTGATATTGCATCGGTGAAACGGTGCAGGAAAGCACATACGGTCCATCGTTTTCGGCTTGTTGTGCAACAAGCTTGTACGTTGCTCGTAAACGCCCAGTGGCAATGTGCATCAAAGCGTGCTGCGTTCAATCGCAGATGGATCACCTCGTGCATGGCAGCACCCTGATGGTCCCGGCCACCTATGGCAGCACCCCTGATAGTCCCGGCTACCCATAACGGTACCCAGCTAAACCTGAAAGTCCTGCTTTCACGCTGGCAGGCTCATCCCGATAATCCAAGCCACCCATAGTAGTGTTCCGAGGTCAGCTACCCATAAAGCAGCACCCCTGCCGGTCTCGACGATCTCCACCACGCATGCTAACTCCGTGACGGGTACGCCGACGAGCCTCAGCAGCTTACAATTCAGCATAGGCCCGGGTCGTCTTCAGGATGGCGACGATACAACAGCCGCACCGAAAACGTAGTCCGCGAGGCAACATAACGAATAGCATCGCCATCACGATGAGTACCCGATAACCGCACCCGATACCCGCCCATGAATAAGCATCCACGGTATGAACAGGGAAAAACACAAAGGTGACCAGGTAAATTTGAGTACTGACTTCTGATGCCGCATCACCGTAACTACCTGGTAGAAAATCGATGCCAGCCGTAATGCCGCCCGCAGCAATCATCAGAGTAGCCAAATTGCGGGAAGCCTTCGAAATCTACGCCACAGCACACTCATGATCGAATACCGATCCACGACATCATAGATTCGCAAACAGCGTGATTCCACAATAATGCCGATAAACGCGATGATAAACAAATCGAACCGACTGCGACGATCAGGGTCTACCACGCTTCGGCCATACGCACAAGCGACGTAAATAAAACCCGGACCGACAGCAAAATGGCCTGCGCCGGAAAGTACAACTGCACTGAAGTACAGCTGGTTATCGTAGGTAGCGTACCTTCCATAACGAACTTCGGCATGTTATCGACAAGAGCATACAGGAACAGCGCGATAACATGGGAAAAGCATTGCTTGAAAAAGATCCGCCACGCCAGATAGTGACAACTTCCCGACCGGGGCGTTTCAAAGAGTGTGAGCGGAAGGGTTACAAGCAAAAACGAAAGGACTGCCACAACAGCCATAACCATTGCTGCGGCGCCGATACTGCGCGTAATCAGTAGCGCCAACGTAAAGAGGATAAATACCGCGACCGAGACGCACGGCTTGCGATACGCCCGCCGACAGAGCTTGTCCTTCTGTTGCAGGCGCCCTTTGCTACATCAGCCAGACCATCAATCATCTTATAGATAAAACACACACGTGGTCATCAGCAGCATTTCGCCATCGTATCCACGTGTACCGTGCAGAATGCCCAGCCAACCAGCAGCATAAGCAGGCAGGTAATCCAGCGGTTTATCTGCAATCACGAAATGAATGCGCTTCCTTTAAGTCGGAAACTTGAAACGTCCGCGCCACAGTTAGCCAGAATCATCAGAAGCGTACCAGCCATAAAAGCAAATGAGAACATACCCGCAGCTTCGACGCCCCGAAAGCTGCGTTACCACAATAGTTAATAGAAATACCATTCCCCAGGTGGTGAGACCCGCTGTATTCCACACATAGTCGAGCTCGTACGTCCGCCATCGTGGAGAGTTCTTCCTGTCCGCTGAACTGTCTTGTCGGACACAGCACCGGAGCAGGCGGTCACCCCAATCGAATATCAGTTTACGGAGTCGCCCCGGCTGACGGCGCGCGCGACGCCTGTTCGTCTTCGATCTCGCGTGAACTTTTGACGGTATCCATATGAGCCTCGATTTGCAAGCCGCTCTTCATTGGGGTAACGCACCGCAGACCCAATGAAACGGTCGGATGCGTACTTGCCGTTTTGCTCATCGTCTGAACGGCTAGTTTTGACTGGATAGCTTTTACTTCGCCGCACCTTGCTCGAACGGATCATTCTCTGTTTCCGTGAGCTTTCACGTGTTGTCTCTGCCCCTTGAAGCATCGCTGTGGTCTTGCTCACCTGCACGTCGTCTGAGCGTGTCGTCTCACGTTTCTGCGCAGCCTTGCGGATAGCACGCACGCTACGACGAGATCGGGATAGTAGTCGTACTGGGCATGCTTCCCTCTGTTTTCTTTCGATTGATCAAACGATTATGGGGGCGCGTACCACAAGACACGGACCTTCGACACAACCTCAAGCACCGTGCATGTTTAACTGCTTTCTCGGATTATGCGCTCGGCCCTGTTTAACACTCTCAAGATCGATCTTAGATGTGCATAAATCTGTTAACCGCTCTTAGATGCAGGCCGAATCGAAATGTCCGAACCAATTCGAGCCGCATGCTCAGCCAAATGTCTAAGGTGTAGATGCGTTGAATCAGAACGTACTTTAAAACCAAACACGTTACAATGCAACACGTTGACTCAAACTTGCTCATCAAAAAGCTGGGTATCCGCCAACCGCGACTTGCAGCCATGCTATTCAGAGCGCCGATACGCCACTACCACCGCACGCACAAACAATGCCCAAGAGGGCACCCGCAAGCGCATCGGTCGGATTGTGGACAAATAAATACAGGCGCGAAAAAGCAATAATTATCGCGAGGATAGCAACCGCTACCTTCGCCAACCGACGTGCCGACGAAAGGAAGAAAATCGTCGCTGCTGCAAAACTTGCACCACTGTGGCCAGACGAAACGAAAATCCTGATGGCGGAGTAATAATAAGCGCAATACTTGAATCAACCATAAAAGGGCGCGGACGAGCCACCAGTGGTTTTTAATACCACATCACCCAGTACCCAGGTGAGTCCAACAGCAGCAACAAGACATATCCCCAAGCACGGTATTTCTTCGTGAGTGTCAGCATAACGGCAAGCGCCAACCACACCGCCCCGTACTCGCCTAGTGACGTAAAACCCCACCATCACACCATTAAGCAGTGGTACCACTGATAAGGTATGAATCATATGGAGAATAGCAAGATCCATGCGTCTAAAAACTCTTTCTTGTAATCCGCCTTGCAAATCCGCCGCGAAGGCGATAAACATTTCATCACAAATCACAGCAGCACCTACCACAGCATGAGTTCTACGGCGCTCATTTCGAACTCTCTCACCTAGAATTTAGCTATAAACCACTATATATTGTGTTTGTGTATTTTATGAACCTCTAAATATTCCATTTGTCTGTGACAGGGGAAACGAATTGTTGGGCAATGTCAAGGCTTGTACACGAAATTTTTTAGAGGCAAAACAGTATCAAGCAATAGGCATGTAGCACCGTGTCTGACATGCAATTCTCATCCATACTATCACGCTCGAGTTTCCCGGCTTCCGGAGCAACCGCGCACTTTCTTCGAGAAAGGACAACCATGAAGGTTATTAAACGTAACGCTCCGAAGTCATCTTTGACGTCACAAAAATCGTGAACGCTATCGCGAAGGCCAACGAAGAAGTCGTTCCTGAAAACCGCCTCTCGCAGGCTCAGATTCTCACCGCAGCCAACAACGTCACCACTGAGTGCGAAGCATGCGGTCATGCCCCAGCTGTCGAGGAAATCCAAGACATGGTCGAGGATCAAATTGTGGCTCTCGGCTGCTTCGAGGTGGCGTAAGTACATTATCTATCGCTACCTGCAGAAATCAAAAAGCGCGCTAGCAACACCACTGACGATAAGATTCTTTCGGCTTATCAGAATGCAATAACGAAGAAGTCAAGCAGGAAAAATTCAAACAAGAACCCTGCTGTCGTATCAGTTCAGCGTGACTACATGGCTGGCGAGGTGTCGAAAGACCTCGCAAGTCGCATGTTACTTCCCCAGGACGTGGTGTGGGAGCTCACGAGAATGGCCTTTTCATTCCCCACGATTCCGACTACTATGCGCAGCGTACTGCACAATTGCGACTGGTCAATCTGGAAGACATGCTGCAAAAACGGCACGGTTATTTTCGGGTACGCTTATCGAAAAGCCCACAGCTTTTCAACGGCATGCAATATTGCTACGCAAATATTGCACAGGTCGCCAGCTGTCAGTACGGTGGTCAAAGCATTTTCTCTGGCGCACCCTAGCTCCATTTGTTGACATCAGCCGCCAAAAATTCGTCGCGTTGTCATCGCTGAGCTTAACGACCTTGGACTCGAGGCTACTGGCGACCGACTCGATACAGTCGTGGAGCTCGTGTGCGCGACGAAATCCCGGCGCGGCGTGCAGACAATCCAGTACCAGGTGGTAACCCTCATGACCACCAATGGTCAAGCTCCATTCATCACGGTATTCATGTACCTCAATGAAGCACGTAACGAACAAGAAAAGCATGACTTGGCTATGTGCATTGAAGAAATGCTGCGTCAGCGCCACCAGGGTGTAAAAATGAAGCGGGCGTGTGGATTACTCCGGCATTTCCGAAGCTTATCTATGTCCTGGAAGATGACAATATCGAAGCTGATTCGCCATACTACTACCTCACGCAGATGGCAGCTAAATGCACTGCACGGCGCCTCGTGCCCGACTATATCTCTGAAAAAAAGATGAAAGAATATAAGCTTTCCGCTGGTGAAGAAGCAGGAAATGATGACTGCTACACCTGCATGGGATGTCGTTCGTTTTTGACTCCCGACCGCAGCGGCAACGGGTACAACAATGTAGCCAATGTAGCTAACTGGGATCCCACCAAGCCAAAGTATTATGGACGCTCAATCAGGGGTGTTGTTACTATCAACCTGGTCGATGTAGCTCTATCGAGCGAAGGCGATATCAATAAGTTCTGGGAAGTCTTTTGACGAACGGCGAGCTTTGCCATAAGGCTCTGTTGTGCCGTCACAATCGCTTGAAGGGCACGCTTTCCGATGCTGCTCCTATTCTGTGGCAATATGGCGCACTGGCACGTCTTGAAAAAGGCGAAACTATCGACAAGCTGCTCTATGGTGGCTATTCAACTATCAGCCTAGGCTATGCCGGTCTGTATGAATGTACTAAATACATGACGGGCAAGTCGCATACAAACCCCGAGGCTACTCCCTTTGCCTTAGAGGTTATGCAACATATGAACGACAAGTGCAACACCTGGAAGGAAGAGCACGATATCGACTTCAGCCTGTATGGAACACCCCTTGAGTCGACAACTGCAAGTTTAGTAAATGTCTCCAGCGTCGTTTTTGGCATCATCGAAGGCATCACGGATAAGGGGCTATATCACCAATAGCTACCATGTGCATGTTGCTGAAGAAATCGATGCATTTAACAAGTTGAAGTTTGAAAGTCAGTTCCAGCCATTGTCGCCGGGTGGCGCCATCAGCTATGTCGAAGTTCCCGATATGCAGGACAACCTCGAAGCGGTTATGAAGGTGCTGCATTACATCTACGACAACATCATGTGCGCAGAACTCAACACAAAGAGCGACTACTGCCAAGTCTGCGGCTTCGACGGCGAGATCACCATCATAGAAGACGATGGCAAGTTGGTTTGGGAATGCCCGCATTGCGGTAATCGTGATCAAACGAAAACTTAACGTTGCCCGTCGTACCTGTGGTTATATTGGCACTCAGTTCTGGAACCAAGGTCGCACGCAAGAAATAAAGGACCGCGTCCTGCATCTGTAGAATAGACTGCTGGAAAACAGTCAAATAGACACCCGTTGAGTATCCAACAACGGCACCATAATGCATCCGCTTTTAAAGCGGATGCATTATGCCTAATATAAACTTCGCTTCAGATAAACAAAGCGGTAAAACCGGCAGAACAGCAACTATGTATTACGGAAATATCAAATATAACGATATCGCTAATGGGACTGGGATGTGCGCACTACCCTGTTTGTTTCAGGCTGCACCCACCATTGCAAAGTTGTTTCCAAACACAAACCTGGTGCTTTTCTTTCGGCGAGCCATTTACTGACGAGATAGCTCGTCAGATTGTCGATAGCCTGCACGACCCGTGGATTGATGAACACACCTGCTTGGCGGCGAACCGATGGAACCTTCCAATCAGGAAGCTTATTGTTACCATTTGTGAAACAAGTACGCGATGCTGTGCCAGAAAAGACTATCTGGATGTACACCGGCGATATCTACGAGGACCTTACTGATCCGGCAAGCCCCCGTCATACCGGTACACCGATGAACTGTTGTCGCTGATTAACGTGCTTGTTGATGGACCCTTTATGCAAGAGCGTAAAGACATTACCTTACGGTTTCGCGGATCGTCAAACCAGCGCATTATCGACCTTGCCGCTACACGAGCGACGGGTAAAGTCGTACTGGCATGACGATCCGCAATATGAAACCTATACGATGTAGTAAGCCCTTGCCTCTCTGTTTCAGCAACGCACTAAGGATGAACTTAAAAGCGAGGTTGGGATATATCCCAACCTCGCTTTTAAAGCTATAGCTAACATGCTCTGCGTACCGTCAAGTACACAGAAAACTTGCCTCGCTTGAGTTACTTCAAAGTAACAGCGCCAACTTCTTCCAGCTTGCCCTTCATCTCGTCAGCCTGCTCCTGGCAACGCCTTCCTTGATGGCCTTCGAGGCGCCCTCAACCAGTCTCCTTGGCTTCCTTCAGACCTAGACCGGTCAGCTCGCGAACAACGCTGATAACAGCAATCTTGTTGTCGCCAGCCCCTCGAGCACTACATCAAACTCAGACTTTTCTTCAGCAGCAGCGCCAGCATCAGCACCACCAGCAACAGCAGCTACAGCCACCGGGCAGCATGCAGACACACCAAAGGTTTCCTCGATATCCTTAACGAGTTCCAGAAGCCTCAAGCAGGGACATCTCTTTTCAGAGCCTCAATAATCTCTTCCCTTGGTCACAGCCACGGTAGATTCCTTTCAAAAATGGGTTGTGGCTTTTCCACAACCAGTTTTACACTATGCGCTATTTGAAGCCGCATGCCGCATAAGCAGCAGGTTTTTGCTCGGCCACCCTGACGTGTAGCCTGGGCCGGGCCTTGCGGCACGCCATTGATTGTAACGGCCAGACCGCGAGCGATGCTCGAAAAGAGCAGCAGCCATAGAAGCGTACAGTTCTTCGCGAGAAGGCAAAAGACGCGATAGAGACAACCTGTGCCAGTCGTATTCAGCACCATCCATGATGCCGCCTTTGATTACCAGGGTTCTCGTTCTTTTCAGAGAATTCCTTGATCGCCTTAGCAGCAGCGGCTGGATCGGCCCTCAGTAAACACGAAAGCGTTAGGACCCTCTAAGATATCCTCCATGGTCGGTAGACCAGATTCCTCAAGTGCGATATGCATGAGCGTGTTCTTATAGACCACTAGATGCGCACTAGCTTCGCGAATTTCACGACGGAGCTGCTGAGCATCCCTTTTACAGTAAGACCACGATAATCGACAACCCATACTGCAGAAACCCCATCAAGCTCTTCCTTGATCTTAGCAAGCGCTTCTTTATTCTGTGCATTTGGCATACTATTACACCTCCTTCTTTTGCGACGAGTTCCGCCCCGAGGGAGGATCGCGCCGAAAAAGAGCGACCCCTGCCGTGACAACAGGGAGTCGCATGCGGTTCAACGCTGTGCAACCACCTCGGCGGGCCGTTCAAGCAATTGACTTAAACGATTAAACCGGATATCCGGTACCCTGCTGTCTCTAGCAGCGGAACATTTCGTTCTTGGACGCTGCATGTGTAAGCAGCTTGTACAGTATGACAGAGCCCCCGAAACCCTGCAAGATACATAACGTGCTTTCATAGCGCCTGCATAGATAGCTGAGGGCGACTTGGTAGATCAGCCGCTGACTGTTTATCAATTATGTTCTCCCAGATTTATCGCCCAGCTAACAGCCCTCACTTGAAGCGTGCCCTGATCTGTTGTTTTCTGATCCGACACAGCGCGATCCGTTGATGTCGGCGCACCGCTATTTCAATGCTCTGCACCCGTACAGGTGGGGTCCCCTTCCGTAAAATGCAGCGTTACGGTATCCCCTGGTGCCACACGGAGCACTTCGGTAACGGCAGGTGAAGGAGCATCAAAAAATACGACTATCCCTTGCAATGTTAAATAGAAATGCGAATTGCCTTCCCGATAACGCGCTTGCGCTGTCGTGTGTACAACACCCTGCGCGCTTTGAGTCGTTGCTGTTTCAGCATCGTCAGAACCCACACCATTTGAAGCAAGCAACGCTTTGTAAGATTTTTGCGCCTGAGACACCGTGTCACCAATAGCAACATTCTGATAGCGCTGAATATCGATCATGGCGAATTTCTTTAGCAAACCAGCACCATCTTTGAGGGCCATAAAGCAGGTTGGTTGCCCATTGATATTCAACAGCAGAGGAACGTTGCATTGTAGTGCAAGTTCTGAACCTGGCCTTCAGCACTTCGCCATAGCCGAATCTTCGGTTGCGCCAGCGACACTATAGAAAATGTTTCGCAGTTCGTTGATTGATGAGCACATCCAACAATCGCATTGTCGGATGTAGCATCGTTACTCCCGAATACAGCCAAACATCGTCGTCTTTCACAATATAGTTGTAACCGGCCTGTCCATTGGTGCCCGGTGTTGTCTGCACCACGCCCGATTGTCCCAGCCACGAATTGAGCCAGCCACTTTTTGAGACTGCCATACCAGTTGTACTGCTGCACCACAAGATCGGACGGATACGCACGGTCAACCCATTCGGGACATTCATCGATACGATAATCGTACGTTTCTCCCGTACTGGCATTCACCAGCACAACACGCGAAATGGTCTGCGCCAAAAACAAACCGATGGTACGTGTCTGTACGGGGCATACCCACCACGGTATACCGTCTTCGTCAATCTCGAAGGATTTTTCCTCGAACATATAGAAGGATACTTCAACTGCACATAGCGGTCGATGTTGCGCTCAAGTGGTTCGCTTTCTGAATAATACATAGGCTTATCAAGACGAACGACTTGCGTATCCTGACGTCACATATCAGCAATCACATATGCCGGAATGCCTGAACTCTGTTGTAGAACCACTTGAACAAATCGGCATAGTTGAGCGGACTCGTGCGTACCGGCCTCCCTGATAGTTGATCTGAGAATAGGTATTGGCAATCTCAAACTGGCTCACATAATCAGGAATTTTCACCAAGGGTACGATTACCCAAAAGCACAGCTGAATCGCGGTCGATTACGGGGATTGAATCATAGTCGACTTCTTTTAATATCCTGTGCAAAAGTTACTGTCTTGAATCTCGAGTAAATGAGAATACTTTTTCAGCATTACCTGGCCAGATAGAATATGAGCTCGCTCTAATAAGTCCCAAAAATAGCTACGGCAGCGGGAATGAATGACGCAACCCGATACCGACGTGCCCTGTTTTGGATCGCGCTCGCGTGCTTTCTTCGCCCTTTGCATACGAGCGCGAAAGACACGAAACGTAATAAACGATGGCGCAATTACAAATACGACAAGAAAAGTCCAGCAGTCCGCCGAATGAATGTTGATGAGGTGGATGAAACCACCAATAAGCAGCTGCCACTACGACAAGCAGAATAATCGATAGCATCGCAATAGAGCGCCGGCTAAATAACGGCAAAGATAAATCGGGAGTTCACGGTACCAGAAGACGACCCGCCAGTGCCTCCATTGCCCTCCCATTACCGCCGCCAAATATGCTGGAAAAATCAGTAGAATGCCGCCGAACGACGGGGCATCACCGCGCGATGCAGCTTTTTCGCTTCGTCCCACCTTATCCGACGGCCTCTCTTCGCCGAACGCCCTCTGCAGACGAGGTGCGAGACGTTTTTGCTGAGCATCTTGAGCACTCTGCTGGGAAGTATTCTGTCGCGACTGGGCAGGTCCACCCGATTCTGCCGCAGCGCTGGTTGAATCACCTGAGGGCGGCTCAAAGCCAACCATGCGGAAATATTCTTCCATATCCTTTTTATCCATGATGCTCCCTGTAGAGTTAGCTGCTGTTTGTAGTACCGCGCCATTGTGCGGTACGTATAGCCGTATGCCAATCGACCGCTCTACCGCCAGTCATGCGACCAGGCGCTATCTTCCATTTGCGGCAGTATAACCTACTGATCCATAAGATTGCGCAGTACATACGCAGAATGCCACCCGAACGGAAATAAGCCCTTCTGTCGGCGTATCGATGCGCACCAGAGCATTAAAACGCACTACTTCACCATTCGTCCGCTGTGCCGTCACAGCAACCTCAGCGGGGTTCGGCATACCCGCAGAAAAGTCGATCGGTGCAATATCAAAGACTTCTGTACCCGTTAGTCCAAGCGATAAAGCGCTTTGTCCTTCTTCAAACCGCAGGGAAGAACACCCATGCCCACCAGGTTGCTGCGATGTATGCGTTCAAAACTCTGCGCAATCACAGCGCGCACGCCCAGCAGCGCTGGCCCTTTTGCCGCCCAATCACGCGACGATCCGCTGCCGTACATCTTGCCAGCAATAACCACCGTCGGAATGCCCTCAGCACGATAATGCTGCGCCGCATCGAAGATAAGTTTGACCTGACCATCAATATGATCACGCGTCCAGCCACCCAAACGACCCTCTGCAAAGACCATTTTTAGTTTCACATTCGCAAAAGTGCCGCGCATCATAACTCATGGTTACCACGGCGCGCTCCATACGTATTGAAATCCTGCGGAGCTACCCCAGCTTCACACAGCAAGCGCGCAGCAGCCGAATCCGCGGCAATAGAACCAGCAGGAGAAATATGGTCGGTCGTAATGAAATCACCAAGCAACGCAAGAACACGCGCACCGCGGATAGGGTGCAGGTGCTTTGGACGCGCTGCATGCCATCAAAATACGGAGCACGTCGTACGTATGTCGATGTACTATCCCACGAAAAACAGGGTCGCCTCTCTGCCGCTTCAAGTTGCCGCCAAGAGGTATCCCTTCTGTGCAATCCCCGTGCGCCATCGCTGAATAATGCCTGGTTAACAATACGCTTCTGCAACGCTAGTCCACTTCACCGTCGCTTGGCCAGATATCACGCAAGAACACATCGCATCCTGCACTGTCTTGCCCGAACGGTTCATGTTCGAAAATCGAAATCAATTCGCCCAGCAAGCGTGAGGCGACAACACCTGCCGTGCACTGAGATAGTTCTGCGAAACATCTGGGAAATACGTCCCTCATAAAATTCTATTTCCCGACAGGACACTTGCGAGGCTCCACCTGAGAAGCTATTGCATGCAGTGGTTCTAAAATAGGACCTGAATTACCGATGCAGCCTCATACAGCCAAAGCCGCACGTATAAAACCCGAGTTCACGCAGTGAATCACACAGCCCCTGCCCGCTCTAAAAGCAGTTCGGTGGCCTTACCGCCTGGAGCTAGAATTGTCTTCACCCAAGGCTTCGGATGCAGCCGCTCGAACTGCATTGCGCGCAAGAAGCCCACAGGCAAGCATCATCGCAGGGTCAGTGGCCGTTGTGCAACTCGTAATAGCCGCAATGGCAAGGCGCCCTGTCCTATCTGATGCACCTCCATCTAGTTCAACCGCAATGCATGCTTTGTCAAGACCGCGTTATTCACATGCGGGCTATGGTTTGGGGACTTCAGACCACGCGATATGCTCGTGAGGACGTGACGGGCCAGCAATGCCGCGCTCCACCTGCGACAAATCAACTTCCAGTACTTTCGCATAGTCGCGTACGGCATCGCTATTCCAGTCCCTGCGCCTTTTGCGTACGCTTCAACAAGCTCAACCTGATCGCTGCTGCGTCCGTTACCCACGCAGATAATCCAACGTACGATCGTCAACGGGAAACAGGGTGCACGCAACCATATTCGGGCGTCATGTTAGAAACGCAGGTACGCTGCGTGAGCCGAGAGATGTGCAACACCAGGGCCAAAACATTCGACGAAAGAACCAACAACCCCTTCAGCACGCAGAAGTGCTGCCATATGCAATGACAAATCCATTGCAGAAACACCTCAGACAGGGACCCTGTAAAACGTACCCCCACGACCTGCGGAACAAGGATGGTAACAGGTCGACCAAAGCGCTGCCGCTTCAGCTTCGATACCACTCACGCCCCAGCCGAGAACCCCAATACCATTAGCGGTTGGCGTGTGGCTACCGGTACCAACAAAGAGTATCGAAAAAGACAACTGGATCTAAACTGCTGTCACCCGATGGGAGAGCATCTTTACCTTGGTGGACTGTGTTGCTGCTACCGGCGCAAGATTGCTTTCAGTGGCACGTGCTGTTGCAGGATTGCTTTCAGGAACTTGCGTTGTTATTGCCGACGCAGGATTATCATCGGCAGATCGGACTGTTGCTACCGTTGCAAACCGCTCGATATTTAACTGATGGCAAATCACCCTCGTCCAGGCGGCACAATACGAACATTCTGAAACGAGCGCTGAGCCACTTAAGAAACGCATAACGCTCCCTGATTGCGCGTAAACTCAGGGCGGTATTCTGCTCAAGTGCTACCAGCACAGCCAAATTCATCAGCAATAACTGAATGATCAATTACTAAGTCGCAGGGAACATGCGGGTTGATCTGCGCAGGGTCGCCGCCCAACTGTTTGCATGCCTCGCGTATGACTGCAAAGTCAACAAAAACCGGTACTCCTGTAAAATCTTGGAAGAGTACGCGTGCTGGGCGAAAACTCAACTTCTTCCCCACTGAATGCGCTGCTGCAGCCTCGATAATCCGCTGCGCACTCTGCTTGCGTGCTTTCGTTGGTGGGCGCACAGCGCGTGACATTTTTCCATTAAGATACGCAACGAATACGGCAGTCGGCTTGCATGTGAAACTGAAGAGACTGGCCAGTAGGTGTAGTGCTTGTCGGCGACGGTAAGCGTTGCTGGTATACCTTCTAACATCCAGGTATCCTATCTGCTGCCAACCTAGTTTCATCTGTTGCTCGCCTGCTCATGAACACCCTATCTCCTTGTTTGCAGCTTCTCCACTACTGCGGCGGTGAATTCCTTGGTTGAAGCAACAGCACCACCCTGTGACATCGCGCGAATATCCGCTGTTAACGTACGTCCTTCAGAAAAAGACCGCCTCTATCGCACTCACGAATCGCTGCGCAGCGTCCATTTCACCAAGATAATCAAGCATCATGGCTGCATAGAAAGAATCAGAGCCGTTGGGTTGGCTTTACCTTGGCCAGCAATATCTGGAGCGCTTCCATGCTGCTTCAAACACCGCTTCTTCGCGACCAATATTTGCACCGAGCAATACCCAACCCACCGACTAAACCGGCGGCAAGATCGCTCACGATGTCCCCGTATAAATTCGGTAAAACAACAACGTCAACTGGCTTGGATTGGTAACCATATTCATGCAGAACGCGTCAACAATTCGATCTTCAAATGCCACACGCCCTCATATTCACGAGCAACTTCGCGCGCAACCCGAAGGAACAGACCATCTGAATGCTTCATAATGTTGGCCTTATGAACAGCCGTTACCTTAGATCGTCCCTGACTAACTGCATAGTCAAAAGCATAGCGAACGATATCGCGCGATGCAGAAACGCTAATCGGCTTTTACTGAAATACCGGCATCTGGGCAATGGTGCCAAGCCCTTCTTGCTCAATTACGCGCGCAAGATGGGCGGCAGCTGGACTGCCCTGTCTCACCATTCGGATACCGGCATAAAGGTCTTCGGTATTCTCACGCACGATTACCATATCAACGTCGGTAAAACGATTTGGCAATCCCCGGAAGGGTGCGCCGGACGTACATTGGCATAGAGCTCGGCTCCTTTGCGCAGCGCCACATCTCGCGCTGCGAAACCGGGCTTCCAGGCGTTGTCACCGGCCTTAATAGCCACTTTGTTCTTACGCACCGCTTCGATGGTTGATGCCGGCAGTGGCGCCGTATTGTTCAATAGCGGGAAGACCTGCTGCTGCTTGTTCCGCAAGCTATATCAGCACCTGATGCTGCCACAACCGCGCGCATTGCTTCTGAAATTTCAGGCCCAATGCCATCACCAGGAATAAGCGTTACTGTGTGCTGAGCCATTATGCTCCCTGTAGCTATACTGTGGTTTTGCTCTGAGTTGTCATGCTTGTAATAGGAAACATGATACCGAACAGAACTCCACACAAGAAAGCGATTCGACGACGATACAAAAGCAGGAAAATCTACGGCGTGTTATCGCGACAATTTATCGGCTTGTCTGCTCAGTTATTCTCTCTGCAGCGCGGGTAGTCTCATTAACTAGCCTCACGTTGTCGATAAGGCCTTAGAGAATGGCAGAGATCTTCAGCAGCTTCGCGCCTCAACAACTAGCCTCGCGTTGTCGATAATCTGCTGAGCACGACTCTTGAGGGCACCCTTAGAATTAGCCGCATCAAATTCCATACGCTCAGCGAGGCTCTTCTTTACCGCGGCAGAAAGTTTCCCTTCTGAAAACCCAATAACTGCAACAAGCATATCCTGAAATTCCAAATCGCCGTGGTAACACTGAATGCCTTCGTTGATCAGCGGCCAAATCTTTTCGGACCGCGATTCTGTTGTGGCACCCAACTTGCACAGGACGCATAGCCGCCAAGCGAACAGGGACCATTATCTTCATCGAACAGTGAAGCTTCAGCCCTGCAAGAGCCTTGTCACACGAACGAGACCCACTATCAACCAGGCAGGTAAGCGCATCAAGACATTCCCACCGCGTCTGTGCTTCAGGGCGGTTAGAGCATCAATTAAATCATCCGCAAACGGAAGAACAAGCTGAGCATCGCGCTGCAACAGCCGCGATAATCTGTGCAGCATTCTGGCAAGAACGACGCGATGGACCTGATAGTTCTTCGATAGTTGATTGCAACACGGAGGCATCAGTCAGTGCTCCCTCGACCAGTTCGTCGGCTTCCCTGCCGTTCTGACATGGCCGCGCGCCTCCCTCGCATAAACACAAAAAGACCCGCTAAGCGAGTCTCGTAGACATCTATAGCACCCACCTCTTAAGTGCACGGCACGAGCGCGGCGCCCTATCCTCCCACGGACTTACCTCCGTAGTACTTTCGGCGAGGGCGGGCTTAACTGCCGGGTTCGGGATGGGACCGGGTGATCCCCGCCTCCATGGCCGCGCTCGTGCCGGGCGCTCAAGAGTAAGGTCTCTTTAAGGCGCGCCGGCGCCTTTAAATCCCAGTGTTCTTCTATGGGACTTGTCATGCACCCTGAGGGCCGCATAGCGTCTCGATTCTTGATGTATACAAGCGCAATTGTCATATGGAATATGATGAAGAGCTCGGGCTATTAGTACCGCTTGCCTAAAAACACATTGCTGTGCGTACAGCTGCGGCCTATCAAACTGGTAGTCTACCAGTGCCCTTACCAAAAAGAGGACTCATCTTGGAGACGGCTTCCCGCTTAGATGCTTTCAGCGGTTATCCGTTCCGGACGCGGCTACGCGGCAGTGCCGTTGGTCGACAACCGCTGCACGGAGGTCCGTCCACCCCGGTCCTCTCGTACTAGGGGCAGATCTCCTCAATCCTCTTTGCGCCCGCGGAGGATAGGGACCGAACTGTCTCACGACGTTCTGAACCCAGCTCGCGTACCGCTTTAAATGGCGAACAGCCATACCCTTGGGACCGACTCCAGCCCCAGGATGCGATGAGCCGACATCGAGGTGCCAAACCTTGCCGTCGATGTGGACTCTGGGGCAAGATCAGCCTGTTATCCCCGGAGTACCTTTTATCCGTTGAGCGACGGCCATTCCACGCTGTGCCGCCGGATCACTAGAACCTGGTTTCCCACCTGCTCGGCTTGTAGGCCTCGCAGTCAAGCCCGCTTATGCTCTTGCACTCAAAAGGATGATTGCCAACCATCCTGAGCGGACCTTACGCGCACCTCCGTTACTCTTTAGGAGGTGACCGCCCCAGTCAAACTGCCTACCTGACACGGTCCGCACGACCCGTTAAAGGGGCCTGCGTTAGGACGCCGGCGCGATGAGGGCAGTATTCCAAGGTCGGCTCCACGCAGGCTTGCGCCCTAGGTTTCATAGCCCTCCTGCCTATCCTCTACGCACCGCGCCTGCGCTCAATGCCAAGCTGCAGTAAAGGTTCACGGGGTCTTTCCGTCCTTCCGCGGGTAATTCGCATCTTCACGAATAATGCAATTTCACCGGGTCCATGGTTGAGACAGCGCCCAAGTCGTTACGCCATTCGTGCAGGTCGGAACTTACCCGACAAGGAATTTCGCTACCTTAGGACCGTTATAGTTACGGCCGCCGTTTACGGGGCTTAGCTTCAGCGCTTCGGGTATACACCCTAACGCATCCGCGTGACCTTCCGGCACCGGGCAGGCGTCAGACCCTATACTTCGCCTTGCGGCTTGGCAGAGTCCTGTGTTTTTGGTAAACAGTCGCTTGGGCCTCTTCACTGCGGCCTCCCCTCGCTTGGACTTGTGAAAAGCTTCACGAGGAAAGGCGCCCCTTCTCCCGAAGTTACGGGGCTAGTATGCCGAGTTCCTTAACCATGGTTCTCCCGATCGCCTCGGTATGCTCTACCCGCCTACCTGTGTCGGTTTTGGTACGGGCACCTCGTGTCTCCCTAAAGGGTTTTTCTTGGGAGCATGGACTTGGCGGCTTTGCCAAAATGGCTTCGTCTCGCGTCTCAGGCATATGTTCTCGCGGATTTGCCTGCCAGAACACCCTACACGCTTTCACGGGGACGTCCAGAACCCCGCCCGCCTATCCTCCTCCGTCGCCTCATTGGATAAAACGACACGAGATGGTACAGGAATATCGACCTGTCGTGCATCGGTTGCGCATGTCTGCCTCACCTTAGCTCCCGACTGACCCTGGGGGATTAGCCTTCCCCAGGAAACCTTAGGCTTACGGCGGCGGCGTTTCTCACGCCGCTTGTCGCTACTCATGCCAGCATTCTCACTTGCCAACACTCCACGCAAGATCGCCCTTGCGCTTCATCGCTGTTGGCAACGCTCCCCTACCGCTTAAAGAAAACCTCTTTAAGCCCGCCGCTTCGGCGCCATGCTTGAGCCCCGTGAATTGTCGGCGCATGTCCACTTGACCAGTGAGCTGTTACGCACTCTTTAAATGCATGGCTGCTTCTAAGCCAACATCCTGGTTGTCTAGGCAGGCGCACATCGTTTGCCACTGAGCATGGACTTGGGGGCCTTAGCGGGCGGTCTGGGCTGTTTCCTTTGAGCGTGCGGCTTAGCCCACACGCTCTGACTCCCGGGCTTTTTATCCCGACACCATTCGGAGTTCGGCTCCCATCGGCAGGCGGTGAAGCCCCCTTTGGGATCCGGTGCTCTACCTGCGCCGGGGAAATGCCCGAGGCTAGCCCTAAAGCTATTTCGGGGAGAACGAGATATCTCCGGGTTTGATTGGCCTTTCACCCCTATCCACAGGTCATCCCCTCCGTTTTCAACCGAAGTGGGTTCGGCCCTCCACGGGGTCTTACCCCCGCTTCAGCCTGCCCATGGATAGCTCACCCGGCTTCGCGTCTGCCATATACGACTAAAAGCGCCCGTTTAAAGACTCGCTTTCGCTGCGGCTCGCTTATAAAGCTTAACCTCGCCGCATTACGGCAACTCGCTGGCTCATTCTACAAAAGGCACGCCGTCACAGAGCAAAATGCTCTGCTCCGACTGCTTGTGGGCACACGGTTTCAGGTACTATTTCACTCCCCTCTCGGGGTGCTTTTCACCTTTCCTCACGGTACTAATTCGCTATCGGTCATGGGAAGTATTGAGCCTGGAGGGTGGTCCCCCTGCTTCTCGCCGGGTTTCACGTGCCCGGCGATACTCTGCGTCATATGACTCGGCGTGTATCGCTATTTCGCATACGGGGCTTTCACCCTCTTTGGCCGGCCTTCCCATGCCGTTTTGCTATAACGATGACACTTCTCCGCTTAAAGACTCGGGCTTTAAGACTCATATGCCCAACAACCCCGCTGTGGCATCCCCCCGAGGGTATAACGCTCACATGCGGTTTGGGCTTTTGTGCGCTTTCGCTCGCCACTACTCGCGCAATCTCGGTTGATTTCTCTTCCTCCGGGTACTGAGATGTTTCAGTTCCCCGGGTTACCGCATCCATCCCTATTTGATTCAGGATGGGCCGACCTGGCATAACCCAGGTCAGGTTTCCCCGTATCGGATATCTGCGGGTCAAAGGCTGTTTGCGCCTCTCCGCAGCTTTTCGCAGCTTGCCACGTCCTTCGTCGGCTTCCCATGCCAAGGCATCCACCGTGTGCCCCTAAATATCTTCATCCAAGTAGGTTAACCACTCACTGTGTTTACCTCGATATTCGGGTATCCATATCGTGCGGAGGCAACAAGAATAGTGTTTTGCCTCCGCTTGTGTAATTGCGATCGTTTCAAGATGCGAACCACCTATCGCGTATCAGAGGGACCCTTTATATCTTCTCGCGTTTTTGCAAGACGAGGGAATCTCTATTACTGATTGATGATTCTTTCTCGAGAACGCTATGCGGCTTTTCAAGGTGCAGACAAAAAGATACGAAAGGTATAGATACCTATTTTTGTATCCTTGCCCCGGGAGAACCCCGGAAACCGAATACTGCAATGAGTATGAGAAGTGACTATCAAGCAGGTTGTGTCTTTCTCTTGGTAGAAAGACATGCCTTCATAAGGCACCTTTTGTCGGGCTCGAAGGACAAAATGCCTCGACAAAAGGGGTGGTGCACATTTGGCACCTCTAGGTTTACTCCCTAGAAAGGAGGTGATCCAGCCGCACCTTCCGGTACGGCTACCTGTGATTGATTCACCCCTTATCCCCGCGCGCTTCGGCGCCTCCGTCCCAAAAGGGTTCGGCCGGCGACTTCGCAGACGACTCGGGTGGTGTGACGGGCGGTGTGTACCAGGCCCGGGAACGTATTCACCGCGGCATGCTGATCCGCGATTACTAGCAACTCCGGCTTCACGGAGGCGGGTTGCAGCCTCCGATCCGAACTGGGACCGGCTTTGGGGGATCCGCTTGGGCTCGCGCCTTTGCATCCCGTTGTGCCGGCCATTGTAGCACGTGTGCAGCCCAGGGCATAAGGGGCATGATGACTTGACGTCGTCCCCGCCTTCCTCCGGCTTGCCGCCGGCGGTCCCGCATGAGTCCCCAACTAAATGCTGGCAACATGCGGCAGGGGTTGCGCTCGTTGCGGGACTTAACCCAACATCTCACGACACGAGCTGACGACAGCCATGCACCACCTGTGTAGGCTCCTTTCGGCTGCGACATCTCTGTCACTTCACCTACATGTCAAGCCCTGGTAAGGTTCTTCGCGTTGCTTCGAATTAAGCCCATGCTCCGCTGCTTGTGCAGGTACTCGTCAATTCCTTTTGAGTTTTAGCCTTGCGGCCGTACTCCCCAGGCGGGGCACTTAATGCGTTAGCTGCGGCACGGAAGGCAAATGCCCCCACACCTGAGTGCCCATCGTTTACGGCTGGGACTACCAGGGTATCTAATCCTGTTCGCTCCCCCAGCTTTTCGCGCCTGAGCGTCAGTGTCGGCCCAGAAGTCTGCCTTCGCCATCGGTGTTCTTCCGATATCTGCGCATTTCACCGCTACACCGAGAATTCCGACTTCCTCTACCGCACTCGAGCACACCGGTTCGGGATCCGCCCGGAGGTTGAGCCCCCGGTTTCGAGATCCCGCCTGGTGCGCCGCCTGCGCGCGCTTTACGCCCAATGAATCCGGATAACGCTCGCCCCTACGTATTACCGCGGCTGCTGGCACGTAGTTAGCCGGGGCTTCTTCTGCAGGTACCGTCCTTAATGTCTTCCCTGCTGAAAGCGGTTCACGGCCCGAAGGCCTCCATCCCGCACGCGGCGTCGCTGCGTCAGGGTTTCCCCCATTGCGCAAGATTCCCCACTGCTGCCTCCCGTAGGGTCTGGGCCGTATCTCAGTCCCAATGTAGCTCGGTCTAACCCGCGCTACCCGTCGTTGGCACGGTGGGCTACCACCGCGCCGTCTACCTGATGGGACGCGACCCCATCCCCGCGCCACAAGCTTTCCTGGGTATGACATGCGCCATACCCGGCATATCCGGTATTAGCCCGGGTTTCCCCGGGTTGTCCCGATGCGGGGGGAAGGTTGGTCACGCGTTACTCACCCGTTCGCCACTGTATATCCGCCCAAGGGCGGTTTAATCGTTCGACTTGCATGTGTTGAGCGCGCCGCCAGCGTTCATCCTGGAGCCAGGATCAAACTCTCCATTCAAAAGACGCTTGTTGCGTGGGCATTACTGCCTGCTAATCAAGCGTCATCTGTTTGAAGATCATGATGATCTTGGTGTTCATCTATCGGCTACAGTTATAAGCCCTATTTCTCCTATGAGTGATAAGCCCATACCTGCGTGACAGGTTGTCCGTCTCAGCTTGATTCTTCTCTTCATCACAGTATCCGGTTTTCAGGTCTCCACCACTAAAAGGGATGGGGTGCCGCTTGAAACGGCAAGGATTCATACTACGCAGCAAGACACTGATAGTCACATAGATTTCAACTTTTTCAAACCGAATATGAACTTTCATATTTCGATACAGGTCATTGAACAGGCATTATGAAAACGGCACTTTTAAGCGACACGCACCTTGTGCTATAGGACGTAGGTTCCGCATGCAGTAGCAGATTTATCTCAAGTCCCAGAAGAAATTTCTATCGCGCATCCATTGAAGGATTTTGCCTCTATGAAGTCTGAAAGCAGAAAAATCGCTGCTTTCGCCTCTACACTGACGGAGATGAAAGCGTTTATGTAGTATGCACGACCTCTGTATGATATGCGATAGCGCGCGTTTATTCGTGTCCCCGCATACATAATTGCACACCTCTGCGCGCCACGCTAACTTCTAACGAATCGACGCTTCCCCACCTGGATGACCGCGCCTTCAAGATCGCCCGCTGCAATCTGATAGGACCTGGCGCCAGCGGCGTACCATTTACTTTTTACCCCACCACCATCGATAAGGCGACGACCTTCACCGGCGCTTTTGCCAGAGAAGCTTCGCCGCAGAACCCTGGGCAGATAGACCATGCCCCTGTTCGTCAGGCTGCAGACCGCCGGCAAAGCAGGGGATGTCTTCGGGCGTGCATGATTTTTAAACAGGCGATCGAAGCTGGCTTCTGCTTCAATAGCAGCCGAATCTCCGTGATACGCAGCCACAATATTACGAGTCAACGCACGCTTAACCTGGCTGGATGCAAAACTTCCCGCTGCAAGGCCCTCTTCTAAACGGTCGATTTCGTCAACTGATTCTGTCGGCTCAGACGGTAGTATTTCACCATCAGTTCGTCGGGGATACTCGCTGACCTGCCAAACATATCGTCTGCTGCATCGGTCAAGCCAATATAGTTGCCATAACTCTTCGACATCTTCGCACACCATCGGCGTACCCCTGCCACAATGGCAGCGTTAAACACACCTGAGGGTTCCTTGCCCATCTTTTCCATGAGCCTCGCGCCCCGGCCAGCAGATTAAAGAGCTGATCGGTGCCACCCACTCGACATCGGCATCTATAACAACCGAATCATATGCCTGCGCCAATCGGATAGAGGAATTCAGCACACTGATGGGTAAATTCGCGTATAGCGGTTATGAAAATCGTCACGCCCGAGAATGAGCAACCGTAAATTACTAGCGATCTTCAACAAACCCTCAAGGTTCAGGGTCGAGCAGCCATTCAGCGTTATGACGCAGCGTCGTCTTCTGCGGATCGAGAATTTTAAATGCCTGGTCAATATAGGTCTGGGCGTCTTTGCGCAACCTCAGTCGGAAGTCAGCTGAGGCTGCGTGCTATTGCGCCCAGAAGGGTGCCAAAGAAGCGCCGTACCATCACCGATAATAAAGCGTAAACTCGGTGGCCTAAATCGCAAACGTGCGCAGCTTATGCAAGGGAACGGCATGACCGATATGAATATCAGGAGCCGTTGGATCGACACCAAGCTTGATATTAAGCGGACGGTCACGCCAGTTTTTCAACAGTGCCTCCCTGGAACAATCTGAGGGTACCGATTTAATGATGCGTAATTGCTCAGCAGGCAGAAACCTTTCGCCGACATATGGATGATGATTCTAGCACAGGGAGATAGTACTCGCTCGGCGCGTACGGTAGATATCGGCTGTCTTTGATCAACACTACCTATCTTTAAGAAAACACCGCGGAATAGGTGTCCCGTTGTCGCGCGGGGCACCGCAACCGTACTGCCCCACGCAGAACGTCATCACGCGCACGAACAGTACGAGAACTGCCTTGGCTGTTTCATCAACAGTCAGCAGGGTGGCATCAACCATTATGGCTGCTACACCAGCGAATAAGGCTCGGGTAAAAGGTATGCACAATGCAGCTGGCACGGCATTATAAATATGACTGCGTCCACGGCAATCGGTAATCACGGGCATTTCATAACCCTGCGGTCCTTTAAATAATACGGACCTACGCCGCACGCAGGTGGTGCAATTGCGGCTGCACGGCCCCTGGCTCATCAGCAAACAATGCTCGGTAACCATCAATTCCGTCGCACCGAAACCACCAACCTAACGGTGCCTGCGTTTCTTCGCCGATCTGCTGAATCTGACCTAAGGTAAGCTCGGTGATAACCAGACACGTTGCAGCGCCAGCAGCGGCAAGGACATCAGCTGTCCAAGCGTTCAACGGGAACATGGGAGCCTGTTTCGACGTTGGCACCGCAGGCAAGAGCGCGATCCAGCCGCCTCATGTTATCAACGAGCACAGTTCTTCCCCGCTTAACGCAGCGCCACGGATCGAATGCGAAAACGGTTTCCCGCGTCCCTCAAGCGGATCGTGGTCGATAGCAGGCAACGCACTTACCTGCTTGGGATAGCCTGCCTGGCGCTACAGTTCTCTGATAGCTGCCCAGCAACGCGATTCCCGCGCTGATACTGGCGCTGGCACAAAAATCGCATCGGCATGCTGTTTGCGTGCCGCACGGGCACGACGCATCTCGTGACCCATACAACAACCTCGCAGGGTATTTCGCACTGACCAGCGATTTTGAGGACTGTGATCGATCGGTAATGCGTGCGCTTCGTGCGTGATACGGAGCAAAGCAGCGGCTTGCATCATTTCGCACGCTGTAGCGCGCACCCTTGTGAATCTGCGAGAAGCCCACACCCACATTTTCACCGAGATCAACTTCGATACTTTGCAGAACAATGGCTCGTTGCCCATGCGATCAACATGCTCGATAACTTCATCTGCGACGAGTGCTTTTCGTACGTGCCTGTTCTACTACGGCACCTTGTGCTTGCACGCGCACCCCTGAAGCGGACTGTAACGACACAGAAAGTGGCTGGCCTTCGTGTACTGTTACCTGGATATCGGTCGGAACTTTGGCAACAGCGCGTCATCAGCAAGGCGGCTTGCGCGCTGCGCACACGAAACACGCGGTCACCTTTTCCCCACCTTACGGGACACTCAAGGCGCACGCCTGGGTTTGCCAACAGTTCGCTTTATTGATTGGTTGAGCGAAATGGCGCGATTTGTCCAGAATTCAACAACGTCTCCAGCGAACAGCTTTCGCTCAGCTTCCACAACCACGGCACCATCGTGTGCCGCTGCTTACTCGACCGATAAATATTCCCGGTTATTTTGGCCGGCCGAAGCTCATCATGTCGTTGCCGTCGTCATGCGTTCATAAAAGCATGGTAAACTCGGCTGAATGCTTCCGAAAGAATACGCTGCTCATTCGCTGTGGCGCTGCACTTCTGCGGAATGGACACTGAAAAGCTCCGTGGTGGAACTCTGATGCAGCCCGCCGGGCGCACCAAGCAAACGTACGATCGAGTACAGCACGATCCAAACACCCACCACGGCAGACACATGCCGGGCGACTTCATGCGTCCCTCGATCTTCGAGGAAGTAACGCCGCAGGTTACCAGTTCGAGCAAAAGATCGATCGTGCAAAGATCCTGGGGAAGAAGATGTTCGCCCGACGACGAAAAGCAGCACGCTGAGCGCGACTATGCAGTCTGTAATGGCAAGGACAGGCCTGCGCACATACCGCGATTTGCCGAACGCCCTCCGACAAAAGTCGACGACATAAGGCATTGTCCCGAATAGCAGATACGCAGTGCCGTGGGCAAACTACTTCTACTTCCGCAAGCAGGTGCGCAATCTGAGAAAGATGATCAATCTCAGCAAGCTCTAATCCACGCGCAAGCGTCAACGAGCAGCACTTCAAGCTTGTCAGCACTCGCTTCGTAATGCCGCTGCATTATGGATGTTCATCTGCGTTGAAATATGCAGCTCGGCCTGCGGAGTGTTCGATGTATCTAAAGCGAGTCCAATATCCCGCACGATAAAGGCATCAACCCCACGGCGGTACGCCTGCCGCACCATTTCTAAAAGCTGCTGATGCTTCCGACGGAAGAATGACAGTATTGGCTGTCGATACACGCGTACGCCACGTAAATGAGCATAGTCACATGCTTCGGAGTGTGTCCATGCGTGAAATTATCAACCACGCCGTGCATTAAACCGATCGATACCCAAAATAGAGGCAGCATCCGCCCCGCTGCGCACGGCATGCGTGCAGACACGCCGCGTTGCCTCGCTGGAGCAAGCAACTCGACAGCATTGTTCATACAATGTTCTCTCGATAGCGCGAATGTTATTCGCTTGCGATTTCGCTTACCGCCGCATCAGCGGCCTTCACCTTCTCGATGCCGCTATTATACGCATCTTGCACCGCAGAGACGTTGATCGTATCCGTCGGAAGAAACGGCACCCCGCTGCACGTCGAATACAGCGAAACATAACCGTCTGGCGCGCCATCAAGCGTGTCAAGCGCATCAACGTAGTTGTCTTTAACCGATTGCAAACGCTCCGGTGCATCGGCAGCCTTTTACCGCTGTAATTGTTCCATCAACTGCTTGCTGTTGAGCACGCATGCTGACGACGTCGCCCTCAGCCACTGCCTTTGGAATGCGTCCATTTCAGTCTGCAAATCGGACATCTGCTGGTTGGAGAAGCCATGTACTGACGATTATCAGATGCCTGGTCGCCATCACTTGCTGCAGTACGGTTAAGTGAGCATCCAGCAAGTGCGAATGCGAGTGCTGCCACAACAACAAGAGTCATACCCCAGGTAAAGGCGGAGGAACTAGTCGATGAGCGTTTCATACTTCCCTTTCATCAGTGGGTGCCACTGGCGCTGAAGATCGATCAATTATGCAATCGAGCTCTCGTTTCAGCGTATGCGTTTTGCAGCATACTCGGCTTTGATCTTTTGAGCAAAGCTCATCATGAACTTGTCATCATGCCGTCATTGCGCAAGTTGTCCATGGCGCTACTCGTAAAACTTTCAAATACCGCTCTTTCTAAGCTGTCAAAACACCACCAGATCACATAAACGTTGTCTAGCAAACCACCAAAATTGCCGAAACCCTCTGGTTAAATAAACCACCTATCAACCTCAACCAGTTGTTGGAGTTGTTGTCGCTGTACTTTCTGACCCGCCGGAAGGCGTCGGTGTAACCGTAGTAGTAGTCAGCCTCAGTTTCAGACGTGGTGCTCTGTGTATCTCGTCGACGAAATCGTATCGAAGTGGATTCACCTGACTCATGATCGTTGCGCAAGGTTTCAGACTTCTTGCAGTTCACTATCTGAAATACCGTTGGGATTATAACCACCTGTACCAGCTTTGCTTTCTCTTCCGCGGTCAGCACTCGATACGCTGGCATCGAAGCGTTATCCAGCAACGAACGTCTCGATATCATTTCGAGTGATCAGTCTCGTTCAGGAACAGTGAAAAACATATCGGTTACGCTGCCAGCAGAACTCATCTGGCGCTCTTCAGGAACACCTTCCCAACAGGCAACAGCATATTGCGGCGTAATCCCGCAAAACCATTTGTCGCGCCAATTCTGACTTGTACCAGTTTTACCCGCAGCAATCTGGCCAGAAGAAAGTCGCTTAGAGCGACCGGTACCGCTTGTAATAACGCTTTCCATGACCTTTTCACTCGCATGAGCGACTTCCCCGCTCATCACGCGTTTTCCGGTCGTGTCGGCCTGAAATACCACGTTACCATTTGCGTCAGTAATACGCTCAATTGCAACTGCATCATGCTGGATACCACCCGATGCAATAGTTGCATACGCAGCGGCCATTTCGCGCACGGTAACCCTTCGGATCCAAGCGTAATCGAAGGAACCGCTTCCAATTCGGACTCGATACCCACACGTTTTGCCATGTCAACAACCTTTTCAGGAGTAATCATGTCGCACAGCCGCAACCCGTGTTGGAAGAAACCGCAAAAGGCACTGGCAAGCCGAACGAGTCCGCAATCAGCTTTTACCGTGTTTCTACATTCCACGTCACCAATCTTGGCGGTGATGAGCGGTTCACATACGTTGAGTTAGGTCAACGCCCTCTTCAACCAGCGCCGCAAGCGTGAATGTCTTAAACGACGCAGTCCCGCTGTCGCTGGGCTTGCGTAGACCAGATTATATTGGCTTTTCGTCATAATCGCGCCCGCCAAACCAACGCGCGATAAAGCCAGTTTCAGGGTCAACCGCTACCTAGCAACTTCGACATCACTTTCCACCTGGGAAAGCTTCTTTTGCCGCCGCTTCAGCAGCATCCTGTGCCTTGACATCAAGCGTGGTTGTTACCGTCAGCCGCCGCTCAAAACTTCGGCTTCGGAATATTTCGTCCGGCGAACCTGTCGCACGTAGCTGGTGAAATACGGATATGCAGCAATACCATTTTCGGTTGGCTCAGACGGGTTAAGATTCAACGGCTCGTTGATAGCTTCTTGATACTGTTCTTGCGTGATACGCCCGCGCGTGAGCATGCGATTGAGTACAGTATTACGGCGCTGCAAACGTTATCGGGATACGTAATGGGATTGTTGTGTGGGCGACTGAGGAATACCTACCAGCAAAGCAGCTTGAGCGAGCGTAAGATCTTTCGCACCAACTGAATAATAGCGCTGAGCTGCTAGCTCGATACCATAGGCACCCGAACCATAGTTGATGGTAGTCAGGTACATCAGCAGGATCTCATCTTTGGAATATGCTTCCTCCAATTTAAGCGAAATATATGCTTCGCGCACCTTGCGCTTTTGGGTCTGTTCAAGCTTCTCGAAAGCACCGTGTTACGCACAAACTGCTGGAGGAGAGTGAGGCCCCTTCATGTGACGACCCCGTAAGATTCATAACGGTCGCACGAGCAATGCCCCATAAATCAACGCCACTATGCTCGTAAAAACGCGCGTCTTCGGTAGCGATTGTCCCGTCTTTTACAAACGCACTGACGTCATCCAGACTGGTGTTGACGGTTCACGGTTTTTCGAGATAAATTCGGCAAGCAATGTGGTGCCATCGGACGCATAGACGCGGTTTTTGTGCCAATTAGGCCGTGAAGCGTCTCGTATTCAGGAAGATCCTGCAGCCACGACTGACGAGAGCATATCCCGAAACGCAACCCGCAATAATCAGACCGAAGAGGACAGCCAAGATGTACAAAGGGGAATCGAACGCCTTTTGTGCGAGTACCATGGCGCTTTTATCAGCACGCAAGCCAACGGGACCTCCTAGATAAAGATGGGGGTATTTGTTAGCATCCACGCTTTACTGGGTCTGACAGTACACAAGTACGCACAGGAAACGCCATATACATTCGATGATGCCAGAGGTACTTGCTACAAAAGGCAGGTAACCCTACCTTTATTGCTATGAACGATGACGTCGCAATCCGTCAAGAATTTCTCGAATAGATTCGGCATCCTCAGGTGTGCGAGCAGCAATCTGTGATGGTGTTATCACCGGCAACCGTACCGAGAGAACTAACAAGCCCCGCATTATCAATGGAACTGCAAACGCCCGCAGCCCCACCAGGAAAGGTACGTACAACAACCAGGTAACCTGCGGTGTAGACTTCTCAACCAGTTCAGCAAACCATATGGTGCAAACGCATATCCTCGGAAGAACGTAGATACCTTCGCTCGACTTGAGCAATCCCATGTCGGTAATATCACGAGAAATAGTTGCTTGGTGCACCTGGCACTTTTGCCTGTAACTTCGATGCAAGTTCCCGCTGAGTACGAATTTCATTATCACGAACAATCTCATGAATGATATCGTGCCTCTGCATACGCTTTTTCATAGGATAACCACCTTCCAATATATATTCGATAAAGGATATTTAATACTATTTACTATGCATTATTATTGAGTAAAAATATCATAAAAATGCGAAAAATGTAATAGACAGAAAGTAAGCTTTCTACAAGAAACTAAAGGCGTCCATGCTCACGGGCACTTTGATTCCCTTCTGTCGAGTAGAGCCAAAACGACTGAGATCTCAACTAAACCAGGCGGCATAATAACATAGACGAGAATGCTTATCAGCAAATATTCACTTTTGTCGCATTAAATTGCCGAAAAGTAGGAAAAGAACGGCAATCGAGCGCCTATTATCGCTCAAAGCGTGAAAAGCAAGCGTCGAATAGCCTCTTTGGGTCCACGAAAAGCATGCGCGGACCAGCATATGCCATTGCTTGTCGAATGCGTTCACGCATCTGGGGTTGATAGTAACGTGTCTCACGCACCGCAGAAGGTTTTGTTTCCATATGCGGCAGCGATCGATGCGGTCAAATGCGATACTCGACCAGTTCACGGCAGGAAGGGCAAAAGACGTGCTTCGTATCCATTAATTACTACAGGGGCTACCTCGTTGTGATGCTGACCAGCGCAGTAGATACCCACCATCTGTATAAGGTTGCTTTTTCTCCGCTGCGGCGTTCGGTGAGAGAATCAGATGAAATGGCGCTGTCTGGAGCGATATTTTTACTTCTGCTTTCATGCGCGCGCATCTGTAGCACGACTTCGACCGATTTTCGAAGTCGTCGGTTTTCCCGATAGGCCCCAATCAATTTATTTCTAGAAAGCGTTGCATCGACTGGTCTGATCCCTATCTGCCTGCCCCCTCTTTCCTGACCCTGTCTGCCTGTTCTTTCTCCCCCTAACACTATCTGCCTAGCCCTCTTTCTTTATAAAGCAGCCGATAGTTATCTGGCTCTTATGCTGTCTCTATTAGCACTCACCGTACCTTCGCACTTTCAGGCAAGATGATGGAAGACGTAAGCAACGCCCAATCAATGCGCTGAGACTGCTTTACCATGCTCGTAGGTGTAAAGCGAAACTCGACAAAGAACGGATTTCTCTATGGACAACAAAGGCAAAAAGTTATAGTCCACTATATCGGCACACTCGATGACGGCAGAGAATTTGATTCGTCCGTTAAGCGCGGTGAGCCGATTGAATTCACTGCATGGCCGGTCAAATGATTAAGGGTTTCGATGAGGCCGTAAAGAATATGGCACAGGGTGAAACTAAGAAAGTTCGTATTCCTGCAGCTGAAGCTTACGGAGAACGCGACGAAAGCCTTATTCAGAAGGTACCTACCGAACAGATCCCTAATGCCGAAAAACTACCAGTTGGTGAAAACGATATTCATGCGTGGTCCCGGCGGGCAATCGTTCCCGTCAAGGTATTAAGCGTCGAAGATGGTGTGGCGACTTTCGACCTAAATCACGAAATGGCCGGCAAAGATCTCAACTTTGAAATAACCCTTGTTGAAGTCGAAGATTAGCAGCAGCTTGGCAGAATAAGCACTAGAAAACTAGTGTCGGCTCAGCATAAAAATGAGCTTGGAGTCGATGTAGAAGTGCGCTGAAGAGCTTAGTAGACGAGAGCAAATAGGTTTTTGCTCTCGTCTACTTTTTATTAATACCTATTGTTCACGCGACATGATTAGAACAAGCCCGTAATTCTGCCTGTTTCATCGACATCAATCTTAAAAAGCAGCAGGACTCTTCCCTAGTCCGGCATAGTCATAATGCTACCGGTAAGCGCCACAATAAATCCGGCGCCCGCGATACCCGCACTTCACGGATAGTAATGCGGAAGCCGCGCGGCGCGCCCGCTTTAATGAAGCGTTATCGCTGAAGCTATACTGAGTTTTTGCCATGCAAACTGGCATTGAAGAAAACCCGAGCGATTCCAGCCGAGCAATTTCTTTCTGCGCTGGGGCGCAATATCCACGCCATCCGCATGGTAAACACGTCGCGCAATCGCCTTCGATCTTATCGGCAATTCCCCTTCAGCTCGTAGGCAAACGTGAAGTCATTTGGCTGCTCGCATAAGCGCACTACTTCAGTACAATTCTTCGCCACCTGCACCTCTGCGTGCCCATACCTCTGACAGCGCAACGTTAACGCCCAACTCGCGACACTTATTTTCAATCAGCGCGAGTTCTGCTGGCGTGTCGAGTGAAATGCATTGATGGCAAACCACGCAGGGAAGTCCGTACACCTGGGTGATGTTTTCGACATGCTGAAGCAAATTGGGAAGACCCACTTCGAGGGCGACCAAATCTTCCGTGTTTAAGGCATCCGGCGCGTACCACCGTGACTCTTTAGCGCACGCACCGTAGCCACAACAACCACGGCATCAGGCCTAATACCGGTCAGGCGACATTTGATGTCTAAGAATTTTTCAGCCCCTAAGTCGGCCCCGAATCCAGCTTCAGTGATAGCATAATCACCCAACGCAAGCGCCATACGCGTGGCCATAATAGAATTACAGCCATGAGCGATATTGGCGAACGGGCCACCGTGAATAAACGCTGGTGTCCTTCGAGTGTCTGCACTAGGTTGGGCTTCAGGAGCATCTTTCAGCAACGCAGCAAGAAGTATCTTCAGCATGGAGGTCATGGCGCGGTAACCGGCGCATCGTCGAAGGTGTACCCCACCACAATACGGCCCAAACGTTCTTTTAAGTCGGTAATAGAAGAAGCCAAGCAAAATACCGCCATAATTTCGCTAGCAACCGTGATGTCGAACCCGTCTTCGCGCGGAACACCGTCGGCTTTTTCCGCCGAGACCGCACACAATATGACGCAACTGGCGATCGTTCATGTCAACCGCCCGCTTCCACGTTATCTTGCGTACATCGATACCTAATTCGTTACCATTGTGGATATGCGCATCAGAGCAGCGCCGCCAATAGATTATTCGCGGCACCAATAGCATGAAAATCACCGGTGAAGTGCAGGGTTGATGTCTTCCATGGGCACCACCTGGGCATATCCACCACCAGCTGCACCGCCTTTGATGCCAAACACCGGGCCAAGGCTCGGTTCGCGCAAGGCGACAACCGTCTTTTTGCCAATACGATTCATCGCGTCAGCCAAGCCCACCGTTGTTGTGGTTTTGCCTTCGCCCGCAGGCGTCGGATTAATAGCAGTAACGAGCACCAGCTTCCCCGGAGTTGTGTCAACTTCACGTAGAAGGTTGTAGTCAATCTTCGCTTTGTTTTTGCCGTACTGCTCTTGATACTTTTCAGGCACACCAATGGCTGCAGCCACTTCGGAAATGGGGCGGATAGATGCCTGCTGAGCGATCTCGATATCGGTGAGCATACAGCCTCGCTTTCGGGTTCGTTTGTGTAAAAGCGGCAAAGTGTCGCTTGTGTCTACCACTGGCGTTGTTAATTAAGTCAGCACATTTTTATTCTAAAGGGAAACTGCCTTTGTAGATGGCGTGCAATCCCCGCAAGGTTAAATCTGGGTCGACAGCGGTTTACCGTCTGCAGAAAGGGTTGCGATCGCACGACCAAATCCGCCAGTAGCCACTCACAGCCGTCTGATACCCGAGTTGTTTCCAACACGTCGGATAAGACCATCGATACGATCAACCTCGCCACACATCATGCCAACCTGGATAGCTTGCACCGTGCTGATCCAATCGCCGTGCCCGGATCGGTCATTTCAATAGCTGGCAGTAAAGCGGTATGAGAAATCAGTGCGTTTAAGGATGTCTCAACACCCGGGGCGATAACACCACCGCAAAAAGCGCCCCTGTATCGATTACTTCAATGTTGGTAGCGGTACCAAGGTCGACCACAATAACCGGATCGCCATAATGTGCCCGAGCGGCGACGGCATCAGCGATACGGTCTGCGCCGATGCGCCCCTCATAAGTCGATACGTTAAGCGGGCTACCCACCATTTCAGAATCGATGAGAAAGTGCCTGCGACCGCACGAGTCAAGGTGCCACCTTGCTCCACAGGCGGTTAAGTGCAGGAACAACCGTTGCAAGTATGACCCTTCAACATCACGTGGGACAATACCGTCAAGCGCGAATAGGCTATTGAGCATAATGCGTGCCTGATCAGCCGTCTGAGAAGCGTCGGTGCGCACCCGCCACCGATAGGTAAGTTCGTCGTCATGCCAGGTACCCAGTACGGTATGTGTATTGCCGACGTCAATGGTGAGTAACATATGTTTGACAACCTCCCCCACAGAAAGCTCCCCCGTATAGGATGCTATGATAATGCTTCAAACAGCAGTAAAGCCCGTGCAGTAATAAAACCTGCCAAGTGGACTTTCGGGCAGCGGGAAGGAACACCATGAACGAAAAGCCCTCACGCATTCTTGTGGTTGACGACGAACAGACCATCACCGATTTTGTCAGCTATGCTCTTCAGAAGGAAAATTTCGAGTCCGACGTCGTACATAACGGCGAAGACGCCCTGCCAGACTGCCAAGAAAACGGACTATGACCTGTTCATTCTTGATATGCTCCCTGGCATGGACGGCTATGAGCTCTGTCGTCGCCTGCGGAGTTTTACCAGTGCGCCTGTCCTGTTTCTTTCGGCGCGCGATACCGAACTCGATAAGGTAGTTGGCCTTGAAATTGGCGGCGACGACTATCTGTCGAAGCCCTTTGGCCTGCGTGAGCTGATCGCTCGCGTGCGTGCGCTGTTGCGGCGCGGCAGCGGCCAGATGGAAAACCGGGCATGCGATCACCGCCAGTGGTATCACACTTGATGAAGACGCACACACGGCAACCGGCGATTCAGGCCCGATTGATCTTACCCCGCGCGAATTCGAACTCATGGCAGCACTGATGAAACACGCCGGCAATGTTGTTTCCCGCGAAGATCTTCTGCGCGATGCATAGGGGCTGGAATATCTCACCGAAACAAAGACGGTTGACACCCATCAAGCGTCTGCGTGACAAGATTGCTGCAGCCGGGTACGATCCGTGTTGTCGAAACCGTACGCGGTTACGGTTATCGCTTCCGCCAGTAAGCGACAAAGCAGGCGCAGCGGGACGGGCTACTATTAAAAATAGCCACATATTTCGCATTCCTTACCACCATTCTTTCCATTGGTGCTGGCGTGGTCATGTTTATCTTTGCTCGTGTGAAAGCAATTGGACAGACTGGCGTATTATCGTCCCCCTTGCGATGCTTGCAAGCTTGATATTCTTGCTGTCACTGCTTTATCGGACATTTTGTTGCCCAGCCACTCGCCGACTTGCGCGAGAAAATTCAGCTCTACCGCACAGGTGATACAACGATTGATCCCTCAGGGGTCGCTCCAGGGTAGCTGATGATCTCGCGGGTGATTTCAAAGATCTGCTCGATTCGTCCCTGTGCACAAGCCGCTGATCTGGCTCGCCAGGAAAAGCAACAGCTCCAGTTTGATGGTGACGTTGCCCACGAACTGCGCACTCCCGCACGGCTATTCATGGCAATGCTGAATTACTGGCGGACCCCGATTTACCACCGGAGATGCGAGAGAAATTTGGCTCACGGTCGTTACTGAAAGCGAGCGACTCACGCGCCTTGTTAATGACTTACTTTCGCTGCAGCATATCGAAGGCGACAGCTACGTGCTGAACTTTACCCGTGTTGATTTACGACCCGTTGCTCAAGAAGCAGTTGATGCACTTGCGCCTGTTTTGCAGGAACGCGGTGCTCATTGTGTCGTTACTGGTGAAGCGCCCGACTGCTCGGCAATCGCGATCGTCTTAAGCAGGTAGTTTCCAATCTCGTTGATAACGCGAGCCGGTTTATTGAGCCTGGTGAGCATATTCGTGTTGAGTCTCCATGGCGTGGGAGGAAATTCCATTATTGCCGTTAAAGATGACGGAACGGGCTTTGGCGACGTTGATCCGAAGATGCTCTTCGAGCGGTTCTTTCGTACCGATTTTTCCCGTGCCCGCAACACGGGCGGCAGCGGCTTTAGCCTCTCGATCGTAAAATCGGTCGTTGAAGCACACTGATGGCACCGTAGAAGCCTACAACCTACCTGTAAAGGCGGTGCGTAGCTTTATCGTTGCTATCCCTTCGATGGGGAGCAACAGCTCTATCGTGCCCCTACAGCCTTGCGCACTCGCGCGAGCAACAGGCACTGCCGAGGCAACTTTAGCAGATCGATGATAATAAAAGGCGCAATGCCCGCCACAAAAGCAGCAGCAGGACCCATACCCGTTACTAAAGGAAAGCTGCAGCCAGCCGCAGGTATGAGCAAACAATAAGCAAGATAACAGCTGCGGCGTATTCAACAACAATCGAGCGGCGATTCCCCAAGAGTTTAAGGAACAGAACCGCTGCTAAGGTACCTATTACAAACCCGATAAGAAAGCCACCTGTCGGTCCTGCTACCACACCAATGCCCCCGCGCATGGAACTGAATAACAGTAATCCCAAACTGCCACGAACCAAGTATGCCACCGCAGTTGCAATCGATTCAGCGCAACGTAAAGCGCAAGAAGCACGAACACTTCAACAAACGTTTGCATCGTAAAGGGAACCGGACCAAGCGGAATAGTAATCCAAGCTGAAACAGCCAACAGGGCAACCGATAGGCCGATAAAGGTAATTGAACGAGGTGCGCTGTAATGACTGGTTATTCTGTCTTGCCTGCATGGACTATCCTTCATTGTTATGCAATAAGCGCAGCAAATAAAAAGCATGTGTCACTATAGGTAAGTAGTCTATTAATGTAAACCTTTTTATAAATTTAGGGTTTGCATTAATGCAAGATGAACGCATTGAAAAAGCGCGCGACCGCCTTTGCCTCGCTTCAAGCCGCTTGATTCGCTTTGATTCCACAAAAAGAACAGCGCCGTGGTAAAATAGACAGAAAATCAGCAACAGGAACTGCACGGTAAAGGGCATCGAGACTCGTTAACTGCGGTGCTATCTGTGGCAGCACTGGAAACACCAGATATAACGGAATCAAAAGAGAACCTGGCGCGACAAGGAAAGGAATGATGATTTAAACGGCTGTCCTGTCGCTTGAAATAGTGGATCCAATAATTTGAAATCCAATAAAAAGGTAGCATGAGCAGCTGTATCTTCAGCGCGAACACCGTAAATGAAACCAGGTCTGCGTCGACAATACCAAATGCCCCCACAATCTGATTGGGGAACACATGCACAATCACCCACATGAAAACCGAAATGGCGGTAGCGGTTAGAATGCCATCTTTTGCCGTTGTACGCACACGCGCAAACAGATGCGCGCCGTACAGTGAAGCCAGCGGCGGCTGTATGGCGATTGCGACACCAATCAAAGGGAACACCGTCAAACAGGGCAGCCCGCTGCACCACGCCAATGAGAGGCAAGTGCTCCATCGGAACCGATAGCACTCTGCGCTCCGTATTTAACGAGCATATTGTTTAGTACAAAGCTCACAATTGCCGCAGCCGCTTGCAGCGCAAAACTTGCAAATCCCAACGCCAGAATAGTTCCCACGGTGCGTGCTTGAAATACGAGCTCACGCACGTGCAACCTCATCGGCACGTTTTTTGTAATGGTAAAGAACCACAGCACACAGACACGACGAAGCCGCCTGACCAACCAGCGTGGCGCACGCACTACCCACAACGCCTAAATTGCACACGATAACAAACAGGTAATTGAAAACAATGCAAACCACTGCTAATAACCATCGTGCCAAGCGCGCGGTTTGGCGCACCAGCAGTACGGATGAGTTATTTCACCTCGCATGCCGATCACTGCAAAATAAAAGCCTGCCGAAAGTATCTGAATAAAGATACGCGCCGCATCCCATGTTTCTCGTTGCCCCGACAACGTTAACAGTGTTTCGATTGACGGTGGCATAAAAAGCTATCAAAGCAACCGCGAGAGAAAAGACCACTGAAAGTGACGCCCGTATTGCCAAGGCGTTCGGCTCCCAATCGATCGCCTTGCCCCAAACGCAGAGCGGCGAGGTGCATTACCACCGTTGCCCACTAATAAAGCGATGGCAGAAAAATAATCGCGACTGGCGTCGCCGCTGTCACGGCCGACAGACCGATCTCACCCATCGCTTGGCCCAAGAACACCGAATCGATAACGTTATAGGCACCATTCGCAAGCATGCCATAATAATCGAAGGAATGGAAAACTCTGCAATCAAACGGGAATCGACTCAGTACCCATACGATTGACTTTTACGTCGCGCCCAGGTTGATGGGATCCTCGCCAATCGGTGCACCGGTCGACACAGGACGACCCCCGTAGTTTCTTCCGCCGTAGAATTACTGCGACTCGAGTGCAAAGACGCCATTTTCTCGCTAGATGCAAAATCTCGATGCAAAATCGCGCACCATGAATAAAGCAAAATTTTCAGATACCCATCCTAGCGAATGCGTGCGCGCGACCAACCTTCACCGCATCGGCCGTAAAGGCGCTTTCCATTAGCAAGAACGATGAAACGGTGCAAGCTCAAGAGGGTTTTACCACGAAATCGCGCTCGGCAAGAAGCGGATGTGGCACGGTCAATTCTTCATCGGAAGAAAGGTAGGAGCTGATAGTCAAGAATATCAAGATCGCAGGTACGCGGCCCGTTTTTCACCGTGCGCACACGACCGAGACTATCTTCGATCGCCTGTAAATAATGCAGCAGATCACGCGGCGCAATGCCCGTGCGAATAAGCGCTACCGCATTCACAAAGCTATCCTGATCTTCTAGGTAAGCCGGTTCACTTTCGTAGAAACCTGACACATCGATAAGCTGTGTGTCGGGAATAAGGCATATCTCAGCAATAGCGTGCTCAAGTTGAGCGATTTTGCTTTGTTGGCTTTCTTCAGCACTGCCAACTAATGCTACGTTGCATCCCAGTCCGATGAAAACATAGGGACGCACATCAGCTAATCGCGCCACCGTTGCAGCCACATTATGAGTACGCACTACGCAAGCACCAAGTTCGCACGCCATAAGTGCTTCTTCAGCGCTCGCTTCGTCGCGATCCTGCGGTGCTTCGATGCTGTATAGAGCGCCGATATGACTCCCTGCGAGACACGGCGATCATCACCGGATAGCCAGTTCTGAACGAACTCTTGAATAGTGCGCACAAGTTCAACCGTTTGCTGTGCCGTTTTGCCAAAGCCCGGACCAGGATCGATGCAAATACGCGCCCGATCGACACCTGCCGCTTCAAGCATATGAGCTTGATGCCAGCAAGTAATCGCGCACTTCAACAACTACGTCATCGTGCTGAGGCTCTTGCTGCATGCGTATGTGGCTCGCCACGCATATGCATAACAACCAACCCGGCATCACAGGGAGCTGCCACGTGCACCATTTCTGGGTCGCGGAAGCCCGACACATCATTGATAATGCTTGCTCCTGCGTTAATGCACGCGGCAGCCACCGACGCATGCCGTGTATCGATACTCACGCAGATATCATTGGCTGCCAACGCGCGTACCACGTCAAGCACGCGGTGAGTTCTTCATCTTCCGATACTTCAGCAGCTCCCGGGGCGTGTCGATTCGCCCCGACATCAATAATGAGTGCCCCTCATCGCGCATACGGCAAGCAGCAGCATTGCGTCGTCGAGCTCGCGTATGATCCCCCATCAGAGAAACGAGATCGGGTGTCATATTCAAAATACCCGCGACAACTGGCACCTGGGTATCGAACGAATAGCTCCTACACTTCCAGATCATCAGGAATCCTCTGCGTCCTCTCCCGACGAACTCGTATTATGCGACGGATTAGCTTCATCAGTACTGTGATTGATGAAGAATCTGCAACCGCTGCAGCGTTTGTATCTAGTGCTGTTGATGGGTTTACTGCACCCGAACCGTTTGCTAGACGTCGTTGGCAGCCGCTGCACCGTTTTCGTTCGCTGCACTGCCAGTAGCAGGAGCTGATATGGATACAGTCGATGCAGTTGGAGCCACCGGTGCCGTAGAGACAGGTGCTGGCACAGTGGTCGATGCCTCTGCCGAAATGTCGTGCGCTACTGTGGTTGCTGCTGCTTCGCGCTGGACGCGACCCTCTTCACTCTGCTCGTGAGCGAGATATTCGGCCCACGTATTATCAAGCGGTGCTGGCGGGCATCGCCATCAACGGTTTCCCGTTCCAGCAGAACGCGCCGCAAGATCCATCTGGTCTTTATGGGCTGAAAGAATCTCGTCAAAGCAGTATCATGCGCCTGCTTCATAATACGCGCGACCTCGTCGTCAATACGACGCGCCGTTTCTTCGGAATAATCCTGGGTATTGCCATAGTCGCGACCAAGAAATACCTCGTGATTGGGCTGACCGAAAATCTGAGTACCCAATTCGAACTCATACCGTACTGCGTAACCATTTGACGCGCGATCTTTGTCCGCTCGTTCGAGGTCGTTGCTTGCTCCGGTAGTAATGTCTTCGCAGAAAATTTCTTCTGCCACGCGCCCTGCAAGGAGCACAGGCAATTCTTGCAGCATTTCACTACGGCTGTTGAGTACCTTATCTTCTTTGGGAATGGACAAAAGGTATAACCCTAAAAGCACGTCCACGGCTGACAATTGAAATCTTATGCACAGGGTCGGCCTTCGGCGTGTACACCCGCAGGCATGACCGCTCCGTGATAGGCAATTGTGCGCTTCGTATCGTCGTCCATAACGCGACCTTTGCGCTCAGGACCAGCTATAACGCGCTCCATGCTCTCGGTGACTTCCTGCATTGAAATTACCTGCTTGTTGCGACGGGCGGTCAGCAACGCACTTTCGATTGAGCGTTAGCCAAGTCGGCACCGGTAAAGTCCAGGTGTGAGCTTAGCGATTTTATCGAGTCTCGACATCCTGTGCGATAGGCTTGCCCTTTGCGTGCACCGCTAAAATCTTTTCACGGCCCGCACATCGGGCACGTCAACGACAATCTGGCGATCAAACGACCAGGACGCAGCAGGGCTGGATCAAGCACGTCTGAACGGTTGGTTGCAGCAATCAGTACAACCGAGGCTGTTTGCTTCGAAGCCGTCCATTTCTACTAGCAGCTGATTGAGGTGTCTGCTCGCGTTCGTCATGACCGCCACCCAAACCAGTACCACGCTGACGACCGACGGCATCAATTTCGTCAATAAAGATAATGGCTGGTGCAGCCTCTTTCGCTTGTTTGAACAAGTCGCGTACCGGCTTGCACCAACACCACGAACATTTCAACAAAATCGGAACGAAATGCTGAAAAAGGCGCGCCGCTTCGCCAGCCACAGCCCGTGCCAGCAGCGTCTTACCAGTACCCGGAGGTCCCACGAGCAAAACAACCGCGCGGAATCTGGCGCCAATGTCTCTGATACTTCTTGGGATTAGCTAAGAAGTCGCGAACCTCTTGCATTTCCTCGACCGCTTCGTCAGCACCAGCCACGTCGGAAAATGCACGTCAGGTCGTTCTTCAGAAGCCATCTTTGCCTTGGTCTTACCAAACGACATCTGAGAATTGTTCGCCTTGCTCATTTGGTAGAACATCCACACAAAGAAGACAGCAAGCAGAATCATCGGCGAAATCGGGAAAGAACTGCCGACAAAAATACCTGACGGAAGCTTTACCTCACTGAATACTGGGATGATCGGCCATGGGTTCGCCAAGACTATCCTGACCAACCCAGGTAGCGGTATATTTTGCGCGCCTCGCCCAGCGTGGACGATGCACGTCTTCCGTGCCACGCCCGCACTAGCAGTATCCGATACCACCTGCTGCGTGCTCAACGCCTGCATTCAGCGCTCGAAACGCGGTGTTAAACGCCGAAGCAGCGCCATTGCCTGCTGTCGCTGCCGGATAATACGAACCCGAAACAGAATTACCGCCCGCATCAAACGTAACATTGATAACCCGTTCTTCTTTAACGGCCGTCACAAAATCGGACGTAATCAGCGTATCGGTCTTTTGACTCTGACCTGCCTGACCAAGTCCGATGAACTGCGATGCAAGAACATGAGATGAGCGCCATCAAGATAGTCCGATACGATGGCAGTACGGGGATTGGGTTGTAGGGGTGGTTTTTGCTGTTGTGGCATGAATATGTGTCCTTTTATCGCCAGTCATATCGACAGGCATCGGGGCGCGGAAACGAAAGCGATACGGCAAACAAAATGCATTAGCAGTAGACGCTCTTCTTCAGCACGCCAATATACGGCAGATTACGATAACGCTCGGCATAGTCAAGACCATACCCAACAATGAATTCATCGCGGCATTCGAAGCCAACATAGCGGCAATCGATGTCGGCCTGCGCGCGAGTTTTCTCTTACGCAGCAACGTGGCCACCTCAATGGAGGCCGGGTTGCGCGATTCCTAAATTGCGCATGAGATAGCTCAGCGTAAGGCCTGAGTCGAGAATATCTTCGGCAATAAGAACATGCCGCCCTTCCACCGAAGATGAAAGGTCCTTCAAAATACGCACGATACCCGAACTTTTTACTCCATTGCCATACGACGAAATAGCCATGTAATCCATTTCGAGTGGTAACGTAATGTTGCGCACAAGATCGGCCATAAAAATAGCCGCCCCGCGCAAAACCGAAACAACTAGCAAGCTTTCACCCTGAGTGGTCAGCGGTGATCTGATGTCCCATTTTCGCTTACGCGAGCGCGCAAATCGTCTTCGGTGAATAATGTTTTGTCAATGTCTTCGTGCATTACTTGCACTGCTACCTCTTTCCAGCATAAAAAGCACCGACATGGTGCGTCGACGCGTGAGTTCGAGTGCGTCAAACCGTACCTGCCCAAAAAATACGATACGGTAACGGGTTGCTGCTCGCACGGTAATTACACGTACGATCAGGTGGAAAACAGGGGAAGAGATGCCAATCAACTATCAATCAACTATCAACCAACTATAAAAGCTGCACATGCGAATAGAGCAAACTTCTCTCAGATGTTTTCACTTAGGTATCGCTCTCACATAACGCTGGCACAAGATGGAGCAGTGTTTCTACTGGCAAGCCAACAATGTTGCGCCAATCACCTTCCCAGTGCGCCACCAGGCGGCTCCCTCGCCTGAATGGCGTAAGATCCGGCCTTGTCATACGCTTCACCGGTGTGTACATAGGTCTTGATATCGTCGTCGGAGAGATCTTTAAACGTCACTTCGCTCACTTCGGAAAACGTCCGACGACCGATCGAAACCTCTCCGTTTGCTGTCGGTTCAAGCATCCATACCGACACGCCAGTAATCACTTGATGAGTGCGTCCTGATAATTTACGCAGCATGCCACACGCTGCCGAAAAGTTTTGTGGCTTGCCGAATATCCGTCCATCAAGAACAACCATAGTATCAGCCCCAATGACGGCTGTTGTATGCGTCAGAGAATCGGCTATGACCTGTTGCACTACCATGGCGGCTTTCCGCTCGGCTACGGTAACGTGCTGCGCGAGCTGGATCAGCGCGCAAATCGTCATCGAGCGATTCGTCAGCGTCGGCTGCCTGCACGCGAAATCGTATCCCGGCTTCATCAAGTAACTGACGGCGCCAGCGACGAAGAAGCGAGTACCACCTCTATCTTGCTCATACTTTATTCCTTTGGTTTGTTTGCAAAAATTTCGTCGTATCTTTTTCGCCTACGTACGCGAAAAGAACCCATCGGCCTCGATAAGCAATCCACGCTTATTGGCAGATAACGCAAGATTACCCTGAATGTTGGCAACATATCCACTGCGCGGTCCATCGGGTGAAAAGGCGTGAGTACCGCTTCGACTGCCGCAGATTCCACGCGTGCCCTCGGCAGTCAACAGTCGCTGCAATATCTGAAAAGCAACTCGGCGCTGAATTGGTTGCTGATGTTGCGCAAATGAGGGTTTTATCAGGCATGTTTCATCATCACGCCACTGAACATCACTCGTCATACGTGCTCAGCCATCTCGGCAAGCATGTCGTCTTCATCAACAATCAAGTTCTATGGTGCGACACAACACTTCAGTACCCGCGGTTACGTTCAAGTGCTGCAGGCACCATAGTTGTGCGCACATATGCCCGAAAACCGATCGGTAGGCGAGCGTTCGCGGCATCCTGCGCCAGAGTGAACCGTCTTTGTCGCGCACGAGGAACAACCGACGCATCGTTTTGCACAGCGCGCGGCGACGCAGATAATCACGCAGGTCGTCGCGACTCACGTCCCACAGGAGGACGGGCACGCATGCCCATTTATATAGCGCATCGACTGAAAGCCTGCCGCCACCCGACAATCGAGCGCATGTAGAAATTCTCACTCGGTCGTTGCGCGTATGAGCAACAAAAAGACACGCCCTGATGAAGTTGGAAACAATTGGGCACAAAAGTTTGAAAGTGCTTCTGAGCGTAGCGTATGGCGTCATGCCGTGCAATGCCTCGAGATTTTCCCCGTCTGTTCAACTAGGGCTGGAGTATCAATATCATATTGAAAATAGGCACTCCAACAGCTTTCGGCCAGGTGGCGCACGAACGCTGCATCGCCATCGGAAGCGTCAGCGCGGAAGCACGATTAACATGCACGGTGCGAGTGGCCCCACACGGCCTGCCGCCGATAAATCACTTGTCAGATAGGCAGCGCGGTTGAATCGGAGCCGCCTGACACCATCAACAGCACCGGCTGATCAGGCAGCACCAGCGCACGATCGTCGATCGTTTGCAGAACGCGATCGAGGATAGGAAGAGATTCTACCATAAGCGGATCTTGCGCCACCCCGTCGAACAGCGGGTCGAAAGATAGCGTTCTCCACTGTCAACTGCAAAGTAACAATTGTCTTGCCACGCGCCGATTCATCCTGTTGCACAAGACGCCTGACAGCCGCCAAATTGGCCCCCTGATGAAATGCCCACGAGCAGGCCTTCTTCACGCGCAATGCGCTCCAGTCGCAAATCGTGCTACCGCCGTGGGCACCGCAATAGCACCAGCAAGAACAGCAAGATCAAGTGTTTCTGGAATAAAAATTAGCTCAATACCCTGAATACCATGCGGACCTGGCGTAATATCTTCGCCCGCAAGTGCTTGAGCAATACTGGCGCTTTCAGCGTACCCACCCCAAAAGAAACAGGTGAGCGCTTTGTGCTGTCGGAAATAATGTGCACAACCCTGATATCGTGCCACCCGTTCCTACTCCGGCAATAAGAACATCGGGTGCGCTCCCCAATTGCTGCCTCTATTTCGGGCGCTGTTGTTACTTCATGAGCCAGTGGATTGTCTGGATTGGTGAATTGTCCCACAACCCAGCCACCCTCAATCTGGCTTGCCAACTCGGCTGCTCGGTCGACCGCACCGCGCATCCCTAATGCAGCCGGTGTTAATTCTAATTGAGCACCGTACGCAGCGGCCAAAGCTCGACGTTCACGGCTCATTGATTCGGGCATGGTCAACACCACACGATACCGCGCGCAGCTCCTATCATCCGCGATACCGATACCGGTATTTTCCGCTTGTCGGCTCAATAAGAACGCTCTTTCCTGGCTCTATTTCGCCGCGTTGCTCGGCGCACTAATCTTGACTGCGTGCAGCTCGGTCTTTCAATGGAAGCACCAGGGTTGGCCACTTCGTATCTCACCAAAACACGTGCCTGTACCTGCTGTGAAAAATCGTTTTAATTCAATAAGCGGGGTCTGTCCACGGCGCTGATGATTTCGTCCGAGTCAGCCATACTTTTCCTTCTGTATTATATGTTGCATGATCAATCTTGTCTGTGCCAACTTATATATTTACCAATTCAATACCTCAGAGGGTACAAACACCTGAATGGCATCTACGCGATATGCCTATTTCCCTTCTACGCAATATAGCGTCAGCTATATTGCGCTGACTCTTGATAATACTGATAATGCTCTCACAGCATCTAATCAGCCTAGATCAACCCTGCACTGTCTGTTTCAATCTTTCCACCCCCTTGAAAGCAACACGGCAAAGAAACATACTGAATTTCATGATTCAATTTAGCCATATACGTAACCTGCGCGACGTGGGCGGTGTGCCTGCCGAGGGTGGAGCACTCTTGCGCAAACGCAGAATTTACTGCAGCGCAGAGCTATTCGACGCTACCGCCTCCGAATGCATACGCTTAACTGATCGATTTAACCTCGGTACCGTTATCGACCTGCGTACATCACTCGAGTGCAACCGTCGACCTGACCCCATAATGCCTGGTGTTGAAAGTGTCCATATACCTTGATGCCAGCAAAGTGCACTGGGCATCTGGCTTTCAAGACGGCACAGCCTACGCGAACTGCTTGCTGGTGCTCGGAACCCTGATACATACGACGTATGCCATCTCATCGATCGATGGTTGATAAGCGCCTTGCCGATAAATAGCACTTCAGCTCGGACGCTTCGCCGGTAATGGCAAAGCGGTGCTATTCCACCGCACAAATGGAAAAGGACCGCACCGGCGTTGCGGTGTCTATCGTGCTCATTGCGCTTGGGTGTTTCCTATTGATGTTGTGCGACTATCTACGCACAAACCGTAGTCACCGCACTAGAAAGCGCGCCAGGCAAAAATGGACGGGGCATTAAGCCGGACTCTCCGACGAAAATCGGACCACTTTTAGAAGCACGCCCTGAATATCTCAGACGCAGCTCTTGATGCTATCAGATGACAACTATGGCGGTATGGCTGGCTTTCCTCGAAGATGGCATGATGGTCTTTCCATTGCTGAAGACGATCAACTAAGAGCTTTTGACTAGCGCGTAGTGTATTCATTCACAAAGAAATACACCTAAGATTGCGCGAAGAATTCAGCACTCCGCATTAAAAAGAGCAACGGTCTCATGTGGTCGGTGTGCGGAACATATCGACAGCACGCAGGTGCACAAGGCGATAACGCGTGCGGAACAACCGCACATCGCGCTTCTGAGTAGCAGGATTGCACGAAATGTAGACCACACGTTCGGGTGCAAGCGCACAGGCTGCTAATGAACTCCGGTGTTGATCCAGCACGAGGCGGATCCATCATGAGCACGTCAGTAGAGTCACTTGCTGCAGCACGGTGAAGCAGAAAAATCGGTTGCATCTTCGCAGAGGAACGTTGCATTGGCAATACCGTTATGTGCGGCGTTTTGCCTGCATCCCGGATGGAAGATGAGTGTTGTCGATACCTGTTACCTGGGAGTTTGGCACCTGTGAAGCTGCCACCAAACCAATGGTGCCGGTGCCGCAGTATGCATCCAAAATCGTCAGTGCCTGATGACTACTGGTGCAAGCTGCCATTTCAAGAGCAGTGCGATAGAGTACTTCGGTCTGCACAGCATTGACCTGATAAAAACGAATGGGACGATATGCAGTGAAAGACCGCACGGCGTGTCGCGGATAAGCCCGGACCATAGAGCACCCGCTCTTCGCCACCGAAAATAGCATTGGTACCGCGCATATTGACGTTTTGAACCACCGTCGTTATTTCGGGGCAGCGCTTCTTAAGATGCCGCGCAAAGTTTTTACCTGAGGGGAAGACCTTGCCATTCGTAACAAGCGTCACGAGGACTTCGTCACTCTCATGCCCGACGCGTACAACAACATGACGCGAAGCCAGTACCGGCATCTTCATCGTAAAGGGCAATATCCCATTTACGCATAAGCCGCGCAGTAGCCGCCACAACACGTCGCCCTATAGGGTGTCTCGACCGGGCACTTATCCGCCCTGATGAGACGATGAGTGCCCGCCGCATATAAACCATAGCGCATTGAAGACACCGCAGATGAGGCAGACCGCGAACGCGAAAGTGAGTTCACGCTTGTCTTTCGCTGTCGGGCAGCAGTGTTCTGCTGTAAAGTGGCGTCTCCAGATTTGGTATGCCGCACCCTCTTGCCTGTGCGGCTTGATCGCACCGGCGCAAAGGTGACGCAATTATTGCGAAAGCCAAACGGATCTTCCATACCAATAATGAACAAGGGTGTAGCCCGCTTTGATCTCGTCTGCAAACAGCTCGGCAATGAAATACTGCTTTCGCTTTAGCTGATGCGCATAAGGTTCTTCGATATGCGAGCATCCGCCACACTCAGCCGATAACGGACAAACACGCGGATGGGACACGTACACTGTCCGCACGATTCTGTTCGTCAGCTCGAACATGTCCGGCTCGACTGCTTTTCGATTTCTTGTTTTGATCTGGTCATCTGTTTGAATCTGAGCACTGCGCGACTCTGATTGCTCGCTTTCGATTAGTGTCCGCCTGAGCGCGTCGCGTTACCCTGCCCGTTTCTGGCTGCCCGCTCGATTTCGGTCACGAGAACGCATTTTTGCTGTGCGCTTTCGCACGCTGCGTATCCCTGGTTGATCGCTTTTTCTTTTTGTCTGCTCATATCCCTGATTAGACAGAGCGCAATGGGATGAACACTACCTTTTCATCCCATTGCTTGAAAATGCAGATACTATCCGCAGGAGCGTCTTAAATATCTAGGGCGACGAGCTGCTAACCACCTACAGCAAAGCACGAGGTCACGAACAGCCGCTACAAGCTACCTCATTACTGCAAAGTACTTACATCACTCGGGAACCACTAACGTGACGGGCAAGGCCGCTACCACAATCATCCAACGCAAAAGAGCCCCCAACAAGGACACCGCCTTCACTAACAATACCAAGCGCACGTGAGCCTTGAGCAGACCCCTTCTCCTTAGCGCAGAAGCGCTCATACGTTTCAATGCACGCTGGCCCCACAAGACCAATTGCTATAAAGCCAAGCCAGAATGGCAGCGCAGATCTGCCCGCCAGCAATCCCACTAACTGTTGATGCGCCGTTGCTCCTGCTGTATTAACAATAAACAACATCGCAGCAACCAGTACGAGCTCAACGAGTGGCAACCAATAATGAGCGCCTTTAACCACTGTAAGCCTTTCGGCTTCTTTGGGAGCAGCAATCAGTGTGCCAAACACAACCGAAGCTGCTCCGGTAGAGAGGGCCGACACTAAAAACAGCATCTGGGTAGAATAGAGTTGTTCCACAGCAGGGAAGGTATGCACTACGCCCAATAAACAGCCAGTATAGGCACCTGACAGCAACGCCTGAAACAACACCCACAATATCAAGCCAGCGCGGCACCGCACGTTTTGTTAACTCAAGAATAGCCACCACAAGCGCTACCACTTCAAATACTGCAAGAAAGATAACACCCAGGTCACTAACTCGATCCAAGATTATGGAGCAGCAGAGCAAAACGCAAGGGGTTGAACAAAATGCCTGCTTTTGGCATCAGTCATCAGCAGCAGTAAGCCAACGGCAGCAACAACCGGGGCAATAAAGCGACCAATCTTGCGCGCAGTATGTGCGCATCAGGATGCTTCCAGGCCACCAAGGCCGAGGTGATAATGCACCGCCGCCCGAGACCTGCTAAAAACAGGTAGAGCGCAATAGGTCACATCCCAAATGGGTTCAAACCGCATTTCTCATCACTCACGTAATAGACCTTGGACTTCGTCGTGTCACCCGCAATAGGCTGGGCATTAGTCCTGGCGATTTTCCTTTGAGATCTCACTGTCAGGATCGCTCTAAATCGCCGAATATGCGCGCGCCAGTCAGAGCATGCTTCAACGCACGAGCTACATAGCAGTGCCATCCTTGGCACTGACTGTGCAAAAACGACACTTATCAACCGTCCTGTTTCTTCGTCACATACACGCACCTGATACGGGCAGGCAGCCATGCAATACTTGCAGCCGATGCAGCGCCCTTCATCCACCGCCACAATGCCATCAGCGCTGATATGAGCTGCGCTGGTTGGACAAACAGCTGCACACGGAGCATCTTCGCAATGCATACATTGCAGTGGTACCGTTTCAAATGAAAACCTGAGAAATACGCCTGATTCTTTTTCTTCAGCGAATAAACTGCTGTGCCGGCTTCAAGTCGTTCGCGACGCTGGCAAGCACTCACAGGTATAGCAACCAATACACTTTTTGGTGTTGATGAGCATTCCATACCGAGCCATCACGCACCCACCTTCTTTACTGTGACACATGCCTCATGCGACATAGCCGACCCGTAAGCGGGTTCAATCTGGAATTTGACAAAATCAGCGGGACAGAGGCCTACCCCATCGGCTGTGTGTTGATCTTTGACATTGCGACCATACGCCGATGGCAAGTAGATCGCACTCATCAACAATGCGGTTCGTTACATGTGCGCGAATTCGACCCGTGTGCTGGGTGTTAGAAATTTCTATTTCGTCTCCCTCTGACACGCCAAGCGATTCGGCCGTCTTCACACTGATCCACGCGCGCGTGAGATCGTACCGGTGCGTCAAACTCATAAGAAACTCGTTATTTGCTGTCATGGTATGGCTGTGAATGGGCTGCTTGGCCTCGATAAGGCGCAGTTCATTGCCATGGCATAACCTCTGGTTCGATCCAAGATGGTGCAGCGGTTAAGCCAGCATCGACGCACTTTTGATTAGCAAACATCACCTTGCCCGACGGGGTTCCCCAGGTAAGAACAGCAGCGTGCCGGAGCAGCTCTGCGGCACACCACGTACCAATGCGCTTAGCAGTCTTCATAGTCCACACCACCGATGCAAAGCTCGAGCCTGCGCGCTCTTGCACGGTGAATTCAAAGTACTGACCAACACCACACGCCTTGGCTAAGCCGGTGAAAATTTCATCACATGGTTTTTGTATTGGGATGCACCACCTCAATGACCTTGCTGCGCAAAGAAACCGAAGGGGTCGATCCACCGTTAAAAGCAGGAACTTCATCGCGTTCCAGATACGACGTGTCCGGTAGCACGTACTGACAGGCCATGGCTGTTTCGCTCATCTGTACATCGATGCATACGGAAAGCGGCAGCGATTCAACCGCTTCGGACAGATACGCCGGATTCGCGTAGCCACCCACCATGTTGCAGTTATAAAAGAACATGCCGGACAATTTACCCTCATGAGCAGCCTTCGCTGCCGCAAGAGCCGATCCCATGTTGGTTCGCGCGAGGGGGTATTCGTCGGCACCGACTTGTTTAACTTCAGGCTTGGGTACGGAAGGAAACTCACCGCATCAAGTTTGCCAGCAGAAATGTCCACGATATCTTCGATCCACCTTTGCACCATACTGTGCCCAACAGGGCGTTAAACAACGCAACAGCACGTCCCAATTCACCGGAATTTTTATACTGACAGCCTGATGGCCCCGCCAGCCGGGCCTAAGTAGAGCAAGCAGGTGCAGCATCAGCCATTTCAAGGGCGAGACGACGGATAGTAACCGCATCAATGCCCGTCTTAGAAGCAGCCCATTCGGGGGTGTATTCGCGTACGGTAGCTGCGTACTCTTCAAAGCCTTCGCGTAAGCTTCAATAAATGCCGTATCGTAGCGCTCTTCAGAAACAATCACGTTACTCATGGCGAGTACCAGCGCTAAATCAGTACCGGGCCGAGTGGGCACTCATTCATCAGCAAACTCGCTGAGAATTTGAGTAGCGCGGATCGACAATAACGATATGCGCACCAGCATCAAAACCATTTTTGCATGGCGTAATTTGAGCAGGTCGAATGCCATCAGCATAACTGCGCCCAATGAGACATCGTCATTTTGAGTGCGCAATATCGCTCGACCATTCATTTGCGCCAATAGCTAAAAATGCACCGGAGCGGCAAGACAGATTACAGGCAGCCGCATGGGGTATAGATATTGGCGGATCCAAGCGCATTCATGAAGCGGCGAGAATAATAGTCGCCCGACGGGCGCGGGGTCTTCCACAATAGCAAGAGCAGATGGACCTGTATCGGCAAGAATATCGTCTTGCGCGCCAATCTCTCGAATGCTTTCCTCCCAGGTAATCGCCTCGAATTCACCACGCTCATTCTTCTTGAGCGGGTCGGTAAAGGCGATCTTTGTCGTAAGCGATGTTGGCATAGGCATAGCCGCGCGCGCAAAGTTTCCTCTGCCCGTTGGATGCGCTTCATCGCCGATCATTTTATGCAGGCGGCCATCGACAACATAGCGGCGGCAAACCCACATTTATTCGAGCAGCCGTTACACAATGAGTGCACGACGCTGACCGTGCCATTCTTTTCATCAGCATCATCAGCGTACGCCCGCTCCCAAGCTTCATAAGCCCACATAGCCACTAGCGCCGCGGTGAAAGGACCCGCGCTTGTGGCCGAAAGCTCACGCCTGGTTAAAGCGTTTTCTGACATGTCATTTCCTCTCGAGTATTACCGGATATTTTCATTATCTTTAACGGCTTGCGCTTCCGCTTCGACGATGGCAAGCACCACGTCAATAAGCGCGCAGTAGAAGCATTTACGCTGGTCACCCCATGCACAAGCTCCATGCGATAGTAGCAAGCCAATCGAATCGCTCAGAGACAAAGCGGGCAGCAAGATGCGGGTCGCTGCGGTACAGAAGTGCCGCGAGACCGCATTCCATCGACAGATGATCGGGGTACGACGAAAACTCGTTCGGTACCTTTATACCCAACACATCAATAAGATGAGCCATGTAGGCTGCGGACGGGCCGCCATAGCAACCTCACCCGTGCGGGGATCGGGCTACCATTCAGCGATTCAATCGGCAGCGCACTCGTTGGCAATCCACCAGTAAAGTGCCTTTGCCGCAAAAATCTGCCTTCTCTGCGAATGAAGGTGGGTTTTTCATGGCATCAATCTCGTGATTGGCAAGGATCTCGTTGAGATCTGCCTCGATGTTTCCACGACCACGTAATTGCTGTTCACACGTGGCTAAAAAGCGCGCCCACGATGCATAGCTCGTAAGCTCATCCCAATCCTTTTTCTGGATAGGGCGCAAAGCATGCGGCTACCGTTTCAAAGACATCTGCTTTCCGTTCGTTCACTTGGTACCTCCCTCATCTGCACGTTGGTTGTTAGTGTTTCTTGCTGATAACTGTTGTCTGTTAAACGATTCCGAACCATTCGACTGATTAACAACTATGGACGCACAAAATTGCCAGTGAGCTCCACGGTGGATACAACACCCTGCGCAATTGCTTCGTCGGCGATGTCCTGCCAGTCGATAAAGAGAATGGCTCCATTGGGGCATTGCTCAGCACAGCGACCGCACGATATGCATTTGGTTGAGGCGCCCGTCAGTGAACTAACCTGCGGCATATTCCAGGGGCAGGCTTCATGACACATGCCACAGCCGATACATGTTTTTTCGTCAACTACACGAGCACCGGTTTTCGGATCGGCGCCAATTGCATGTACAGGGCAGTTTTTTACGCATTGTGCTTCAGCACACTGCGCAGCTGCGGATAGTAAAATTCGCAGCTCTTATAAATGCCGTCGGTGGTATCAACACCGCGACCAAACTGGTAACTTTCCCATACCCGCACGCGTGAAGTCTGTTGAGATGCCCAGCCATCGTTGCGCAAGCTACACATAAGCTCGCACCGCTGACAGCCGCTGCATCGACCGCGATCAGTTACGATCATCTTCTGGGAGTGGTTGAAAGATCGATGCGTCCCGAAGCAATCATTTCCTCGGTCACGCCCCATTTGGCTAACACACCACCGGCCACAAGACCGACAACGCCACACCCACTGAAAGAACAAGTACATCGCGACGCGTAATAGGTCGCTTTCAGCATGTGCGGTTGTTTCTTTATTTCCCTGTCGATTCTTTATTCTCCACTGGCAACTCAACGGTCGCCTGGGGAGCATCGCCCGTCAGATGTCCATCTGACATACGCTCCTCCTCCTTTGCTTCCTGCTTTTGGAAGCTTGAGTCTCGTCTGCAGACGCCCTCAAACGGGTGTCCCTACTCTCTTGGTTCTTCAAACGTATTTCACACGACAAGTAAAGTATGCCGCTTACTGAGCGATGCACATATCCCCAAGAAGGGTAAAAGCACTCTACAACCTGCGATTTTTACGATTACCCTCAAACAGGGGTGATGTCGCCGACCTCATGCATACTGATACCAATCTCTTCGCATGAACAAGCAGAAAGTATGCAGCGGTCTCTCTTGTCCTGAGGTTTCACACGACCTTTTGCAGACGAGAGATTTGGAGAGATCGAACTATGGCCGATCAGAAGTCATTTGGCTGGACCGGTAAGATGCTGCGTGTCAATTTGACCACGCATGCCACCACCACCGAATCCACCGAACCCTACAAGGACTATATCGGCGGTATGGCTGTCACAAAAATTATGTACGATGAAGTGCCCGCCGGCACCGACCCCTCATCGCCGGAGAACAAGATTATCTTTGCCGGGCCTTTACCGCATCGGGCGTGCCTTTAGCGGGTCGTACCACCATTGCTAGCCTTTCCACCCTACACAACAGATCATCTAGTGGTTGATGCCCACTGTGGCGGCATGATTGGTGCACGCATTAAAACAAGCTGGTTGGGATGCCATCATCATCGAGGTGCAAGTGACAAGCCGGTGTATTTAAGCGTGGTCAACGACAAAGCGTCAGATCAAAGATGCATCGTTTGTCTGGGGTATGGGCACACGTGATGCCACGAGCGCGCTCGCTCGTGTCGAAGGAACGCGCCTGTGTTGCAACCATTGGTCAAGCTGGCGAGAACTTACTGCCCTATTCATGCATTATTAATTCGCGTAACCATAGTGCTGGCGCTGGTGCTGGTGCCGTTATGAGCACCAAAAAGCTCAAAGGCTCTCGTGGTTGAAGGCGATATGCCATGCATACGTAAAAGACCCGAAAGCGGTCGCTGAGCTATCCGATTACATGCCGCGCGAAATTATCGGCTCAAACAATAACCATGTTGTACCTTCGACTCAGCAGGAATGTGGGCGAATACTACGACGAAGGATCACGATGGACTGCTGCTAAGGGTTTGAATTGGGAACTGCTGAAGGTGGTCCCATTGAAACGGGAGAGCCAAAGCCTGGGTGAAATTAACACAGTAGGTTACCGCTGCATGAAATCAACCAAAGACCTTGGTCCTGCTGCCAAATACACCATCAAGATGAATGGCTGCCACGGTTGTCCAATCCACTGCTACAGCGACCTGCGTAATCAGGCTTCCGAAGACGCAGAAGGATTCGAGATTGCCGGCAACACCTGTGTGCCGAACTTTCCTGGCTGTATGCTGGAAGGCATCTTGCGAAAACAGGCATCAGCCAAAAAGAAGATCCTGACAACTATATTACCTGGAATCAACGTCATTGGCACGGTGGTAGAACGACTTGGGTCTATGGTGCAACTATGCCCAGCTGTACCGCGATAGTGCACTGCATTAAAGATGGAGTCTTCCAGCGCGTATTACCTGCTGAAGAGTATGCACTCTTTGACTGGAGCAAGTTCAACAAAGAAACCCAGGATGCTTTCAGTGATGGCGCAAATCCTGCGCCACATCGCCAAAAACGACAACGAGATGTCATATGTGCCTATGGACCGATCGTATGGACTAAACGCTGGAACGACGAAAGCTGGTTCGACACCAAAAGCAAGCCAGCTTATCAACTACCGCGGTTGGCCAGTACATCATGCCAACGAGTGCTTCGCTCAGGTTGGTCTACTGTACAACATGATCTTCAATCGCGACGACATGATTCATTCGGCCGTGAACTTCCAGGATGTGGACTGCCGATGGACATCGAGCGACGATCGCAGCCAGTATGGGGCGGCGAAGATGCTATCGATGCGAATAAGAATTACACTCATGAACGAGCACAAGGCTAAGTTTGCCTGGTGGATGTTATGACCGACGTTTTACATGATTCACTGACACTATGCAACTGCGTATGGCCTATGACGATGAGATTTCTACGAAATCACGCGACTATCGCGGCGATTTGGATCTCGAAGCTAAGTTCTATAAGGCTGTCACCGGTATTGAAGCGATCACTGACGACCTGTATAAAGCTCGGCGAAAAGATCACGACGCTGCAGCGCTGCAATACCATGCGCGGCATGGGCACTGATGACTTCCGTGGCGCATGACACGGTAAACTGAATGGCCCTTTACTATGGATCCCGATAAGCAGCCATTCACTGAAGCGCACCATCAAGATGGAAAGAGCGACTGGCAAACCGCTTTAACCATGATGTACAGATGCTTTGGTTGGGATACTCAAAGGGCTGTCCAACAGCAGAATATCTTGAAGAAAAACGGTATGACTGATATCGAAGATGACCTCAAAGCACACAGTTGCTCTAGGTTGTTTACCTTACGCGGATACATCGTTAGACAGGTGGGCTGGTTTGTAGAGATGCAGGCCAGCTCACTTGTTTATACACCCGTTACATGCCATCGTTAGCATATCGTTGAAGGTAATCGAGAACCTCTTGGCGCGAATGGGTCTGTCTTGGAATAAATACGCTTGATGTGAGCATGCACAGTGCCTGGAGAAATAAACAACTCTTCAGCAACACGCTGCTGAGTATGACCCATCGCATAGAACGCCAACACTTCCACTCTCTTTCGGAAAGTAGAACTGCTCGCCGACTTTTGACGTACTCTTCATGGCAGCAAACCGCAGATCCTCGAGAGATTCAGGAACTTGATCGTTATCGATGCCCATAAATCGGTTAATAAATGACCGCTCGCTGCGTTCCGCGTAAATGAGATTGACGATACAAGTCGATGTATTGGACAAAATGAAACCTCAGCTGAAATCACCAGTCCCAATGCCATAATCCCCAGCATGAGCGTTTCACCACGCCCGCCTGAGCGATAAATCGTCAGCTGTTCGTGCGATAGCAGCGGCGGTAAAATGCAGTAAATCCGCCGATCGCGTAATAGTATGCGTCGCGCCAACCGTAGCTCATAAACGATACGATCGCATACCACATGAAAAGCTACCATCAGCGCATTGAGTGCGGTGGTCACAACCGCACCGCGTGCAAGTCGGACAGCGCGGCTGCATAGGCAACAATAGCCTACCACCGCCATCATGACGCAAGACCACCCAAATATCAACGTGCCATCAGGCGTTCCCAGCCCACCAGGCCGCCGACAACAAACCTCTATACAGATTAACTCGATAACCACGAGTACACCCACCCGTGATGCCAGTGAAAAGGGAATCGGCATGCCATCGGGATATCCACGCAACAGACCGATAACCAGCGCCATAAAGGCGATGCCCACGCGCGATGACTAAAAATCTGCTGACTTTGAAACATCTCATGCACAAACATCTGGAATACCCCGCGTCGACCGGATGGTTCGACGTCGTACGCACGCTCATGTCGCCGCATGACAGCCGTTAAGGGAAACACGCAGCAGTTGCAAGCAGCGCACAGCAAAATCGACCTGATACGGAAGGAGCGCACAGGAAAGATAATAATCTCACTGACGGCAAGAGCAGAAAAACACGAGTACTACAATCGTCTTCATCGATGAGCTCCCGAATAAAACGCAGCCAGAATGACGTGAGCGCAATACCGCAGATGGTGTTTACGGCGTACTGTACAAGGCCCATTGCTAACGCTGCATTACCCACCAGATAGGCACCGACCATAGCCGTTAAGACCACCAACTGCACAATAACCATAGCGAAGAACAGACGCAGCACCTGGCGCTTTTCTATCCGTTTATTACGCACGACCATCACCGCGCGCTTATCAGCTAACACAAATAGGGCAAACAATCGTTGCCCCATCAGATGTAGTAGCCCCTTCGTCCGTCGCAGCACAGCTTCCATAGCTGCCGATAATGATACTGCAGCGTGCACAGGCTAAACCAAGAACAGTCGCCCAAAACCCTCGATACGTTTGTAATCCTTGAGCAACAGCATCGCGCAAAGCAGGATGCTGAGGGCACGTTCGCTGCCTCGGCGGCCTCGTTCTGCCTGCTCGTTTTACTGTTTTGTGTATAAATTCTCTCGTCCTGGCTCATCGCTGTTCGGTTTTCCCGCATGCACCTCTCCTCGTCACGCATAGTGGAACCGACTAACTAATATAAAGCGATCTCATGACTGATATGTTACAAGACCGCATCCATAAACGATACTTCTTCCAAAAAGAGCCACGGATATCTTTGCTACAGCCGTATAAGCCCAACCAGGTAGTACCGCTGAGATCACTGTGCCCATAACCCTGCTATTACTGTAACCACACAAACCCAGCCAGATATCGCTCCTACAGTCGGGTAAAACGGTTTGTGTCCCCAAAAAGTGGTGTGAGAGCATTTCAGTCATTTAGAAGTGCAGTTATTTCCTAAAATATAGTCACCAAAACCAATTCAGAAAGGAAATAACGCAATGCAAACTCTACACGAAACTGAGCTGTCCTACACCCAAGATCACAAATTAGATCTCAATGGTATGGCACAGACACTACTTGAAGACTTAGTAAAATACCGTAATGGTTGAGCAAGTGGAAGAGCTTGGTTGTGTTCGCAATGGATACCGTGAGCGAAAGCTTGTAACTTCAGTTGGAACTCTTACCTTAAAAATCTCTAAGCTCCGTGAAGGAACCTATTTTCCTGACGATATCGTAAGTAAGTGGAGTAGATGTGACACAGCCCTTGCAAGCTGTATCTGTGATATGTGGACCCAAGGTATTTTCAAACCGTAAGGTAGAAAAAGCGCTGAGTGAGCTTGGTGTTGAAAAGATCAGCAGAAGCAGAGTCTCGAGACTTGTCAAGTCTTTAGATGAAGAGGTAGATGATTTAAGACACAACTCTTTGTCTTTTGATAGATGGCCCTATCTTTGGCTTGATGCAACCTATATTCCTATAAGAGAAGCAGGACACACAACCAAGCGTGCTGTTATTACATAGCTGTAAAACACAGAAGCCAAAAAGACAAATCATAGGGCTTGAATGTATAGATACAGAGTCTTATCTGTCTTGGAAAGACTTCCTTATATCTTTGAGAGAGCGAGAACCAGTGGAGTGAGACTTGTTATCTCTGATGCCCATGCAGGTCTTGTAAGAGCAATCGGTGAGGTACTCACAGGCGCTGCCTGGCAAAACTGTCTTTGTCACCTTGAGAGAAATGTCTTTGATAGATGTAGAACAAAAGCTCAGGGTAGGGCAGTTATTGCTGCTATGAAACATACCTTTGAAGCTACTGATAGCGAGTTAGTACGTACAGGCTTTGAGCACCTCTATGAAGTGTATGAAAAGATAGACCCAAAAGGAGCACATCTTCTAGAAGAGTCAGAGCCATATGTACTAACCTACCTAGACTTTCCAAAAGAACACGCTCACTGGATACGTACAAACAATCTCTGTGAAAGGCTCAACAAAGAGATAAAGAAGCGCACACGCATCGTTGGAGTATTTCCCTCCAAACAAGCAATGCTTCGCCTTGTAGGGGCTGTATGTATCAATCAAAACGAAGAGTGGTTTGTAGCAACACACTTCATGGACAAACGCTCTCTTCTCTTTGAAGAACTCCCTCAGAGAGAAGCGTGTACACAAGAGACTATCGACCACCTCTTACAAGTGATTGATAGCGACTTTAAAGTTTGTAGAGAGGTGGCATAATGTAGACTAGAAGGTAGTAAGGAAATAGCCTTACACCACTTTTTGAGACGTAACTGGTAAAACCCAGTTGACTGTCTTTTACCCCTAAATAGGAGTGGTCAAAGTGGCCTATTCGCGCACAATATCAACTAACGAGGAGAAGCATATGAATCAGAACAGTAGAATAAGTAGCGCCCCACGTGATGTGCCTCGATGGCCTTCAGAAGCGCTTTTCGGGTGCAAATAGTAAGAGTTTTCAGAAGTAAACGGTGCGGAACCTTTGAGAGCAACGGAAACCTCTGAAGCATCCCATCAGGTAGAGCGAACTCGCCAAATGGGAGTAGATTGTCAGATGGAAGTATCCCAGCAGGCAGAAATAGACCATCTGGCAGAAGGGACTCAACAGCGGGAAGCAGATCGCCAGGGGGACGTCGATCACCAGATGGCGACAGCTTATCAAACAGAAGAAAACCACCTAGACATCGAAGCTGAAGCACTCCAACGAGTATTCGACGATATTCGAGCGGAATCAGCCAATAGCCAACTGGTACTTCCTCAGAGATGGTCTGATCAGGACTTTATTCCCGATCACTTAACCAGCCAGGAGTTTATCGACCTCGTAGCACAGCGTGCTGAGGGCAACCACAGGCAGCAGATGCCTGATGCCGATAACGACACCAACACAGTTGAAATATCTGAAGCTGATGGCGCCACCCGGCAACTGAAACACAAACAGCAGATGAAACCGTACATATAGCTGAAACACAAAGCCCCTTCAGCGAAGAGGATACAGCAGAGGTAGCATACACCTCGTACGGTTCTTGATGCAATTGTTGCAGGAACTATCACGATTCCCACCGATGATATTATCTCGCTTGAGGGCCGAGATACCATGTATCTCTATTCGACCGACCACTCGACCGATACCTATGCTCACTGGGCCTTTTCTTGCCGCCGAAGATGATCGTGTTGCCACCTTTGTTGATATCGTTCGCGAAGAATCGCGCATCTATCCCCGGCCAATGGTGTATCGCGCACTCGCAAACCCGCCCTTCAACCTCAGCGAAGACGACGTGCTTGATGTGTGGAAGACCATTCAGGAAACCGATTCATACCCCTGATATCGAATCATGCGAAGCAAGCAACGGTGACGTGTACTTTTTCTCGACCACCTATCTCAGCCGTGCTTATGCCGAATCTCTCGCTGAATACAACTCGGTTGAACGGTTCCTATGCCCTTAAGCATGTTTCTTAAGCTCTCAGCCGCAGGAGGCACCTTTTCGATGCCGTCACTTCTGGCATACCCCAGATACCACTGAAGCGCCGAGCGCCCTCAATCACCTGACAGCCAATCCATCTGAAAGGAAAACGATGGCAAAAAGCGAAGTACGAAATGTATATATGACCGTGCCCGACCGCCGCGTCATCCGCACTGAAGATGTGTACCAGACCCAAGCTGAAGAAGGGGTACGCGGATATCGGACCGTTTGCTTGCCGTCGTGGCAAATTTTAGAAACAGCGGCATTCCTGACGGCTGCAATGCGCGCGCGGCATGGCAGGAAAATCGAAACATGGCGAGGTCGCCCTGCCAGATATTCGCTGATCATAGATCCTGCTACCTACACTATTGATCGCATTGGGTTTCGCTCGCGCGGATGTTTAGCTATGACAGCTTGCGCCAGCCAGCTATGCGTCATGGCGCATGGTCTGCCGATAGAGCGGGCACTTACTATTACTGTCGCTGACTTAAAACGCACGTTGGATGGTGTCCCCACCGAAAAGCAAGATACCCCTGCTTTTGCTATTGAAGCGCTGCACAGCGCTATCGGGGACTTTCTGCTTGAGCAAGGTGGACTGGATTTACTCGATCACAATAGCGCCCTGTCGACCGCGACGGCATTAACTGTTTGCTGTGCGAGCACTGCAGTCTGCGCGACCAACGCGTCGATTGGATGATCGACCACCGCGATTAGTTCCGTGCTCAAATTTTCAAATTTTTCAAATAGCAGAACCGCTTTTCGTTTCATTTTGGATACGTTAGCGTAAAGCACAATACCGCTCCCCAATAAGCGCGTAAGATAGCGCCAACAAGTACACGGGCGGATGTGGCACGTGCGCTTGTTCGGCACTGCATCAAGTGTACAAAGCTTGATGAGTTTCCTTAACGAGGCCTGCGCATTGAGCGGCCTCAGTACCAGAGGTTTGAACGAATAGGCAGATTGGCGACTATCTTGGCGACGCATTACTGCATCAACTGTGGAGCACAGCTTCATCCAAACGCACGGTTTTGCATGAATTGCGGCGCGGCAGTACCTCATCATGCCTCATACCACCCTGCCCAACTGGGAGCAACTGCGCAAGCCCTTTTTACGTCCTGATCTGCGATCCCCAGCATGTCTGCATCCGCTCACACAACCTATTCCGCCTACTTCACCAACATCGCCTGCCACCAGTACTTCTTCTGAAGCAGACTTAAGCGGCTTTTGATGTACCGGTACGCGACCCCTTTGAATGGGAGGACTCTTCAGAGGAGTTCGACCCCAAATCTGGGATATGCCGCACCCCTCTGTCTGGTCACCAAACCGATAGCGTAAGGCAAACAGGGCGTGGAGGAACTGAAGTTATGAACCCGCTTGAAGCCCCCAATGCATCAGCTTACGCGCAAGCATGAGGTGCTGCTGTTTTTCTCATCCGATCATGTAGCGGCTCCATCGGGGAACTGGTGCCAAGATAGCCCTGGCGTTGGAATCTTTCTTGTGCTGTGCTCGATTATCTATTTTGTGCAGTTCAATCCATATTTTTCGAAAAACATTGTCTTCAGAATGACCACCTGGATGCAGACGCAAGGCATGGCGCTCCTGACAAATGTCGCAACGTTCTTCCACGACGTGATCTTACAGATCGCCAATACCATCCGTTAACAGCGTCCATTAATAGGCATAAGAGAATATTGAACTAGTAGAGCTATCAGCTGCTATCTGTTGATAGCTCTACTTATCGGCAGATAACCAATGACTCTTTCTACTGATATAGACCAGCACTCTCCTGCCACTAAAACCTAATCAGTACCGCTCCTGCCTCTCAAGGATAGGGCTTGTCAATAGGGTCGAGCAGCAGCTGGCTGGCTATCGATAGTCAGCCATAAGTGCAGCAAATGCGTCTTTGCTGTTCTTGATCACCTGCGCATCAATGCAATAACTCACGCGGACCCAGCCATGCGCACCAAAACTGTCGCTGGGGACAAGAAGCAGTTCATGCGTACGAGCGCGATCAGAAAAAGCCTGTGCATCTGCTTCTAGGGCGCGTACCCACAGATAGAAGGCTCCGTCGGGGTTAACATATTCGAACCCTAATTCATCAAGCTATATCGGTTAACAGCCGTCGGTTTTTCTTCATATATAGCCGTCTGTGCTGGTTCATCAACACAAGCAGCAATCACGCGCTGAAACAAAGCGGGAGCACAAATGAAGCCCAGCGCACGACCCGCCCCCGAAACAGCAGCCATAATCTGACGTGATTCGTGCGCTGCGGGCGGCACCAGCACGAATCCAATGCGCTCCCCTGGCAGCGATAAGCATTTTGACCAGGAATAACAAACGATGGTGTCATCATAGAGCGATGGCACCCACGCCACTTCAAGCCCACCATATACCAGTTCGCGATACGGTTCGTCCGAAATATGAAAAATCGGATGACCCGCCTCAAGTGACTTCTGCCGCAACAGATTGGCAAGGCGTTCAAGGCTTGCGCGCGGATAGACAACACCAACAGGGTTATTCGGTGTATTGATGATAAGCGCTTTGTTTGTGCGAGAAGTAATCGCTTGTTCAAGCGCTTTTGAAATCAAGTTGAAAATCACTACTGCAAGCGGGAATAACAGTTAACGTAGCACCGTGTGTTTCCACCCAAACACGATATTCCGGGAAAAACGGAGCAATTACGCAATTTTCATCGCCTGGTTCGATAAGCGCTTTCAGTGTCATGCTGATAGAAGCCGCTGCCCCACAGCTGAGATACAAATTTTGCGCAGTATACGACGTTTCCGAAACGCCGATTGAGCGAATCGGCCACAGCTTGATCGGGCTACAGGATCACCTGGTGACTGAGTATATGCATGAACCTTTACTGGATCGTCTTGAGTTGCTTCGACAATAGCGCGTGTGACTGCCTGAGGGTGTTGGTACTGAAGGATTTCCGATACTAAAATCGAATACCGCATCGGTGCCAATTTCTGCCTTGCGACGTGCCCCATAAGCGAATAACTCGCGAATAGCCGATGGAGCTTGACCTAAAGCCAGCATGGTTTCGTTGTACATATACATTACCTTCTCTGATGGGCTTATCGGCTTGATTGTAGCTCAATCATGGGCCTTCTCCCAGGCAGACACACAGTGTTTCAGTTTGGTAAGGAGTGCGAGAGAAAACCTTATACGGGACCGACTCTGGTAAACTTTCCCGAAAACCATTCCCTGTATGACGACACGACGCTTGCACAGTTGTTTCTTGTTCGAGCGTCTCTCCCCGCAGGCAAGCGCTTAAAGGCATCTCTATGGCAGCATTCAACATTACTATCGCTGGCGACTCAGCCTTGAACCTCGTGTTTTCCGACACGATCTCGGAAGAAACATCCACGCTTATCCGCCTGGCATCCGAAAAGCCTTTCAAGCGATCCAATTCCCGGTGTTATTGAAGTTGTGCCCACGTTTTGTAGCATGATGATCTGCTATGACCACTGATACTAACTGCTGATGAGCTAACTGAAAAACTACGGAATGGACTGCGCGGCGTCGGTGAAGTTGATCTTTCGGTTCGACGGATCGTGCATATTCCCGTCTGCTACGGCGGCGAATATGGTCCCGACATCAACACCGTTGCCGAGCACGCATCTCTCTGCCGATGAAGTAATCGCCATCCATTCAGGTCGAGATTACCTTATTGACATGCTGGGATTCCTGCCGGGATTCGCCTGTTGGGTGGACTCGACCTCGACTGCACACCCGCGCCTTGCCGTACCACGAACCAGCATTGATGCAGGTAGCGTGGGAATTGGCGGTGCTCAAACCGGCATCTATCCCCTTCCAAGCCCTGGCGGTTGGCAGATTATTGGTCGCACACCACTTGCACCCTACGACCCCAACCGGGCAGAACCCATTCTGTACAAGGCTGGCGACTACTTACGCTTCGAGCCCATACTCGGTCTCAGGGAATATGCTGCCCTGCAAACACAATTGGCGGCTGGCACCTATTCCCTGCCAGATCACCATAGAGGAGCGCTAACGTGGGTATTATGATTCGCAAGCCCGGCGTGGCAACCACCGTGCAAGATACGGGAGCGCTTCAGGCATATGGGCAGTGGGTTTTCACCGAGTGGGGTAATGGATCGACGTGCTCTGCGTTTAGCTAACCTACTGGTCGACAACGATCCTGACGACTGTGTGCTTGAATTCGCCCTTGCTGGTCCCACTCTGCGCTTTACAGCCGATACGTTTATCGCTCTGACGGGTGCCGATTTTAGTGCGCGACTCGACGGTGCAGAGCACCACTCTATCGTGCGCTACCCGTACATCGCGGTTCGAAGCTTTCTTTCGGTGCACCCCGCCGTGGTGTATATGGCTATATCGCCTTTGCCGGAGGGAGTCTGAGCGTAGCAAAGGTCATGGGAAGCCATTCGACAAACCTCAAGTGCTCGCTTGGTGGATGGCACGGACGGACTCTGGCGCCAAACGACTACATTCCGTTCGCTCAAAAAGGAAACGGACTATCTGCCGATGCAAGCATCGCACGAGTTACCCTATGACGACATCTATCCCAAACCTGGTGAAATCGTTGAACTGCGTGTTATCCCAGCCCATAGGAAGAATTGTTTACCGACGCAGGAATTAAAACCTTCTACGAACAGACCTTTGAAACAACGGTAAAAAGCGACCGCATGGGTTATCGTCTCGATGGCCCAGCTATAGAAACCATCGCTGGCAGCGACATCATTTCAGATGGCATCGCCTTCGGTGCTGTACAGGTGCTCTCGCTGGGCGGCCCATTATTATGCTGGCCGACCGTCAAACAACAGGTGGATACGCAAAAATTGCAACGGTCGCTTCGGTGGATATTCCCAAACTGGTGCAAAGTACCCCCGGAACAGCAATATCGTTCAAGCGTATATCGGTTGAGAAGCTCAGTGCCTCTATCGCGAACAGGAGAAATACTACGCTCATCTGGAAAAAGTGGTAACACGCCCCACTGCGGGTGGCACAAGCCCCCGCCGCACGGCACGTCGCTTAACACCTATTCTCGAACGGCAAGCGCTTGCTTCACGCGGCAAATCACTTTGGATTGATACCCCCTCTGCACATTCGGCAACGAAGGAGAATGGCTAATGGATAAAAAGGCGATCGAAGAACTGATTGAGATTATGGATAAAGCTGATCTAACAGCTTTGCGCCTTGATGAGGGCGGCACGAAAATCGAACTGGAGCGTACCCACACCACGGTTGGATTAGGGTCTCCTTCACTTCTGGGCGTGGCGGAGCGCGTCGGCGCTTTGCTCGACGGTAAAAAGCCGCAGCCACGAAGATGCCGCTGCACCTGAAGCTGATGACGACTCTGATGGCACCACAATTGTACGCAGTCCCATGGTTGGCATGTTCTACGTATCGCTAAGCCCCGATGAGGAGCCACGTTCGCTGGCCGGGTCAAGAAGTGCTTCTGGACAGACGCTTGCTATCGTCAAGCTATGAAGATGATGAATGAAATCACTGCTCCGACAGCAGGTGTAATCACTGCTGTACTTGCAGCCAACGGCGATCGGGTGGAATACGACCAACCCCTATTCCGCATTACCCCTTCTCAAGATGTACGCTAGACGAAGGGCTGCTGTATGTTCGACAAGATCCTCATTGACTAACTGAGGCGAAATAGCGGTACGTATTATTCGTGCCTGTCGTTCAATGGGTATTAAAACGATTGCTGTGTACTCAACCGCCGACCGCCATGCCTACACGTATACCTCGCCGACGAAGCGGTCTGCATTGGCCCACCTGCACCGCGTGATAGCTACCTGAACATTGCTGCCATTATCAGCGCGGCGAAGGGCTGTGGCGCGCAGGCTATTCACCCGGGCTACGGTTTTCTTTCAGAAAACAGTACCTTTGCTAAGCTCTGCCGTGAAAACGAACTGTTTTTATCGGGCCGTCGCCCGAAGTTATCGATCGCATGGGCAACAAAAAGTGCCGCTCGACGCACCATGATGAAAGCGGGTGCCAGTTGTACCCTGGTACGAAACGAGGCACTGCACGAAGCTGACGAAGCGCTTGCCGCCGCGCGGGATATCGGCTGGCCCATTATGATCAAAGCCTCAAGCGGAGGTGGCGGCAAAGGTATGCGCGTTTCTGGAAAGCGAAGACGACTTTGCTGAAATGTTTGCTATCGCTCAGCGTGAAAGCGTCGATGCCTTTGGCGACAATTCCATGTACCTCGAGCGCGCCATCGTAAACCCCCGCCATATCGAGGTCCAGATTATCGCTGATAGTCATGGCAATGTGATCAGCCCTAGGTGACCGCGATTGTTCGGTACAGCGCAGCCACCAAAAGATGATCGAGGAAAGTCCAAGTCCGTTTATTGATAACGACGTGCGTCAGCACTCTTTTGATGACGCAGTACGTGCTGCGCAGGCGGTTGGGTATGTTAATGCGGGTACGATCGAGTTTCTCGTTGACGAGGACCGCAATTACTATTTTATGGAAATGAACACCCGCGTACAGGTCGAACACCTGCAACAGAAATGATTACTCAGGTTGACCTGGTGCGTGAAATGATTCGTGTTGCTGCTGGTGAAGAGCTTTCACTTTCGCAGGATCGCGTATACATGCACGGACATGCTATCGAATGTCGTATTAATGCCGAAGAGTACTGAAAAAGGATTCTTGCCAAGCCCGGGCAAATTGAACAGATGCACTTACCAGGTGGCAATGGTGTGCGGGTGGATTCAGCCACCTACGACGGATTTGAAGTAACACCCTATTACGATTCAATGATCGCAAAAATTATCGTCCAGGCACAGGATCGCACTGAAGCGATTGAAAAATGAGTACTGCCCTCGATGAAATGGTTATTATCGGCGTCAAAACTAACTTGGATTTCCAATACGCCATTCTGCAGAACTGAAACGTTTTCGGGCAGGTGGCGCCGACTACGGGATTTATCGAACGTTTCAGCGAAAGGCGAGGCCCTAATATGACCCCTCGTGAAATGCGCTACCGTATCCGCACCGGTGAATTCGACCAGCCACCAGTGGACTCTGTCCCGATTACGCGCAGGCAAAACCTTATTGTCTTGCCGCGTGAAGAGGCGTTCGATTTCCGCTGTTTCGCCCAGCGTAACCCCAAGCCCCTGTCCACTTCTTGAAGTGTTAGATCCTGGTGTGCGCCAAACAAACATCTGCGCTCAGGATTGCGATATTGCCACCGACTTCCCCTGCTACCGCATCTACCGCGATGGTGAACTAACTGACGAAGTAACCGATATCGCGCATCTGTGGCGCGATGACCTTGTAGCTTCGTTATTGGCTGTTCGTTTTCATTTGAAAGTGAATTGATAGAAACTGCATCGAGATGCGCCACAACACACAGGGCGCAACGTGTCTATGTATAAGACCAATATTGCCTGCCGCCCCGCCGGTATGATGAGCGGCAACATGGTCGTATCAATGCGACCCATACCCGCCGAACAAGTAGTGCTTGCCTGCCAAATATCGGGCGCCCTCCCCGCTGTGCACGGGGCACCGGTGCATGGCGACCCAACAGTTATCGGCATCAAAGACTCTCTCAGCCCGACTTTGGCGACGCGGTAGATCATAACCCCGGAGAAGTACCGTATTTTGGGCGTGGTGTTACGCCACAGTCCGTTGTCATGAACGTAAACCACACTTTGCCATTACCCACGCACCTGGCTGTATGCTGATCACCGATACAAAGAACATCGACCTTAAGTTTTAGATACGTGAAACCATCACGTCAACCGGATGAAACGAGATACCATGAGTGAAAACTTACACAGAGATCTCAACAGTGACCTGGTGAATCGTTTGGTCGCTATAACCTTAGTATGGATAGCGAAATTATTCCCTTGGTATCAAGCGTCATATTGCCTGCGGATCGCATGCGGGCGATCCGGTAGTCATGCGCGATACGGTACAGCTTGCCGCACAGGCGAGGTGTTGCTGTCTGGCGCACATCCAGGCTATCCCGACTTGCAAGGGTTTGGGCGACGTGATATGCACCTTTCGCCCGATGGAAGCCTACTGTTTTGTTTTTGTTCCAGTTGAGGGCTCTCTCGCAGGATTTTTGCCAGGCGCAAAGTGCGGCTTGTTCACGTTAAGCCGCATGGACAGCTCTCTAACACTGCCGCGAAAGATGCTGAACTCGCGCGTGCCATTGCTTCTGCGGTCTATGATTTCGACCCGACCTCACACTGGTTGGACTGGCGGGAAGCTATCTCGTGCAAGCCGGCCGCGATGCAGGTTTGCCGTGTGTTGGAGAGTTTTTTGTCGATCGCAACTATACCGACGAAGGCGCCCTTGTCCCTCGCAACCAGCCAAATGCACTTATCGAAGATGCTGACTTTGCCGTAAAGCGTCTCTGCACGTTTGTGCAAACAGGGGACCGTTGAAAGTGTATCAGGCAACATTATTTCCGTTGACGCCCAGACGGCCTGCGTCCATGGTGACAGTCCACAAGCACTTGATTTTGTGCGCACTTGTCGCCACGCTTTGGCACAAGCGGAAATTTCTGTTTGTGCTAACCGATAAAATGCGATTCTCTCGTATACATAGTGATTTAGTCTGCTAAAGTAGCGGAATAATTTACCGTATGCCGCACGCATGCATATGATCAATTGAAGGAGAGACCATGAGCGCTCTTGCTGACCGCCCGAAAAATATTGGTCCCGGCGCATTGGTTGCCCGCCGGATTTGTTGAGTCCAGGCACTGTTACCACCTGTACTGTTTCTGGCGCCAGCTGTGGAACAACCATGCTATGTACTCTCGCTGTTCGCAAACCGTTTCCACCATTATCTTCCAAGAAATGGCTGCTCGCATTGGTATCACGCCACCCAGAAGGCTCGGGTGAAAATATTCGCGACAACATTAAAAACCCTGCCTTGAAGTGGATTGCGATTATTATCGTGATCGTCGCCATATTCATCGGTAATATCGCCTGTAGAAACCGGCAACATCACCGGCGGTATCCTGAATATTCAATCTATTTATCCTGATGCGTCAATGATCGCAATCGCAATCGTTGTGGGTGCGGTGGCGTTTTGGCCTTATGTGGGCTGGAAAGCTACGACCTAGTTGAAAAAGTACTAACTGCCATCGTGGTGTTTATGGGTGTTGTATCTCCTTGTAACAGCACTGGCTTCTCCGGTCGATTGGGGTGCGGTGCTTGCTGGCTTGTTCAGCCCACAGCTTCAACAAATGATAATAAAGGCCTGCTTTACTGCTATCGGCCTTATCGGTACGACCATTGTGCCGTACAACGATTCTTGCATGCAAGTGGTGCGGCTGAGCGCTGGAGTGACTCTAAACAAATCGCTGATGCCCGCTTCGATTCCATTCTTCCATCGGCTTGGGTGGTGTCATTTCGATGGCAATTCTCATTTGTGCTGCGGCTAATCTCCAGCCGCTGGGTATTCAAGTGAAAAATGGTGCCGATATGGCCTTAGCGCTCCAGCCACTACTTGGTAACTGGGCCACTTGGATGATTGCTTTAGGCCTGCTGGCAGCTGGTGTAAGCTCCGCAATCACCGCACCGCTCTCAGCTGCTTACGCCGTCAATGGGTACTTGGCTGGAAGAAGGGCCTCAAAGACATTCGTTTTAAAACCATCTGGGGCATCGTGCTTGTCGCTGGTGTCGTGATGGCTGTTGCTCTGGGTAAAAGCCCCACCCAACTTATTCTGGTAGCACAGGCCGCTAACGCCATTCTTTTACCTATCATGGCATTCTTTGTTATGTACTGCGCAAACTCGAAGAAGCTCGGCCCAGTACGCAACCACCTGTTGCCAATGTAGCTGGTGTAGTGATTATTCTGATTACTCTGTTTATCTGCTATCAACTTCTCGAGCTTCGTGACAAGCCTGCAGGTTTGCTCGGCCCTAAGTCCGACAAGCCAAGTCACCGAGGTTGACTTGGCTCTTTTGCGAGTAGGTGTGACGCTTCCAGTCTCCTCCGAACGGCTTTTCGAGGTAAGGATAACGAGCGGTTTCTTGGACATGCGAAAGCAGCTGAAAAGGGCTGCGAGCTTAAAGCTCGCAGCCCTTTCTTATTGACCTTTACCTTTACCTAGTCACCTAGTCATTCCACAACTCAGGACGTACAAGCGTGGGGTCCTTTACCCGATTGGGGAAGTAATCCAAAGCAGTCGCCTTCACGATAAACGTCAGCAGTCGAGCAGTGTAGGCCACCACCGAATGGATCGCGTCGCGCAAATCACACGGAATAACGTTCATGCCAAGTTTATCCATCTGTTCAGACTGATGAACCTCAGACGCCCTCAACAATAACGGTCTTCGGATCGAGCACGAGGCAATTCATAGACAGCCACACCGAGCTGTGCAAAGTGCGCGGCGGCTCTGTATGCGCCGAGTTGCGCCGCATCAACAAAATTTGCCAATCGTTCGCATCGCAGATCGCACGCTGTTCTTCAGGTAGCGGACGAACGGATTGTTGATAATAAGACCTGGACGCAGCGGTACGAACGTCGCATCGATATGAATAGGATACGGGTCGCCCGGGAGTTCACCGCATCGCACGCGAAAGTCGCGATAATAGCGCTGGAACCATTCCATAGCCGCACGATTCGTGGTCAGGCCATGTTGAATAAACAGGTCCTTGCCCTGGCGCATAACATCAGCAGCATCCCACATCGGTTCAACCTCAGTGGTCACGAAATCCCTTTTGCGGCGGTACGCTGGAGACGCTCTTCTGAGCTAATGGACTCGTCGTAATAGTTGTGTTTGTACGACTTATCAGTCAAGCGTGGACGTGGCGCTTGAGTCCACGAAACTCAGGGGTCCTCTTCAGTACTGTTCCGCGAGGGCCAGTAAGCCAAATACTCGAAGTAACGGCACCGAAAACAATGGCAGCCGCCATAATTTCAGGTCCCACAGTCAACAATATGTCGCGGCGGCATGACGTCATCATCGAATCATTACGGAAGTCAGGGTGCCGATAGCCTGGTTCCACTGCAACGGCGTAGGGCGATCAACAATAACGCCACTGATCCTCAAGAATTTTCTACCAAGTTCTCAGAGACATTCATTGCCACGTTCCACCGTTTCAAGCGGAGGGTCCCTCATGCCACGCATGGCAGAATCTACCGGCACCTTTTCAGATGTCGCGGGTTCTTCGGGTGGAATCGATGAGTGTCACAACGCCCCACGATAACGCGTTTAAGCGGATCCCAATCATTCCATGAACTTACGATTTTTGCCATTTGCAATCTCCTTTCAGTAGACCTGTACGTTATTTCACATGCGATAAATCTTTACCAGCGTGCTCGTGGGACAAACAACATTGCCACCAGCGCTATTGCAGCAATCGCAACCAAATAGTATGCCGGCGCAGCCGGGTCGCCTGTTTGCGTTGGTAAGCGCAAAAGCCGATGGTGAAGCTGACCCTGCCAAAAATAGCATTTGCCAAATTGAAAGCTAAACGCAAATCCGAATACCGCACTTCAGTTGGAAATGTCTCGGTTAGATAACCTCGCAAAGCGATCCATCGTTAATGGTAGGCAACATGCACATGAACAGCTCGACCAGCAAAATAACAATGAAGTCCTGGCTCGCAAGCAAATGAAATCGCAGAATGGTAAAGATGATAAAAGCCAATACAGGCAGTTATAAGCATCCGCTTGCGCCCTACCTTGTCGGATATACGCCCTGCCGTGAAAAATAAAAGGCAATGTAGAGCACCAGCACTTTGATGTAGTAGTAGTAGAAGCTGCCGCAGAATCATAGTTGAGTGTTACTTCAAGGTAGTTCGGCAGATAGGTCAACACGGCATAGAACCCCACCGCATTAAGCACGCAAGCGCCAAACGAAATAATGGTTTTCCGCCCATGCTTTCGTGAACAGTGCGCGAATAGGATGATCTTCTGCTTCGGCACTCTTTTGATCAATTGCGTCCTGCATCTGGGCACGATAGGGTGAATCCTCCAGATGAACACGGATGTAATGGGTGATGTAGCCAGTGGTAGCGCAACTAGGAGGAATGCGCCAACCCCAATTCACGACAAAAGTCGGAACTTGCTCCCCATACGCTAAACATGAGCGTTGCAGCAAGGGAGCCGATCAGCAGACCGGTTGCTGTTGAAGCAGGTACGAATGAGCAGAAAAAACCGCGCCGCTGTTTGGGGAGCATATTCCGCAATAAAAGGTTGAAGCGCCTGCATATTCCCCGATGCAGAAAAGCTCTGCACCATGCGCAAAAGCAGCAGCAAAATGGGAGCGCTCACCCCAGCACCGCATAACCCGGCAAACAACCAATAAGAAAGGTCGCACCACTCATCAACAAGATAGAAATAGACAGCGCCCATTTACGCCCCTTTTTATCTCCCATATTGCCCCAAAATATGGCGCCAACAGGACGAACAAAAATGCAAGCGCAAATACGGCGAATGTGCTCATCGTGAGTAACTACCTTGTCTTCCCCAGGAAAGAACACAACAGCAAGAACCGTTGCAAGATAGGAATAACTGCATAATCAAACCACTCGATAAAATTTCGAGAAAGGAAGAAAAACGCTACGCGGTTCAGCGTGCGGTGCTTTTCTTCTTCAGAAATCGTCATCGATGCTGCCGGCAGAAACGGTTGAGCCGTCCATAGCGCCTCCTTACGGTATATGGGATTACCCTCGTACAGATCCCACGACTAAAAGCACGTAACAGAATGCTCGACACTTCCAAAAAGCGTCTTTTTCTCTGCTGCAATAGCTTTTATATCGTAGCTTATCTGATGCATTATATTGCATAGTATAGTGGTTTGTTACAAATTTGAAGAACTTTATGCAATAAATTGTATGTCGCTACTTGAACTGACACGCTTGAGTCGTGCTTCTACGAAGACCCGAAAGCTTTATCTGTTGGGCGTATAAAAACACCTGAACACCTGGCTATCATACCTGTCTTGCTTTTCATAGCGGATTATTTTTCATCCGCCAGATACCCTTTTATCAGGCATCTTCACTGCCAGGTGGTGACGTCACCACTTTGCTGAAGGAAACCGGCTCGCTTAAGTGCGTTGCATTTTCGCGCATAATAACCTTGCGCATATCAGACACGTGCACCCATTTCGCGTATCTCAAAAAGTAGCTTCTTTTTCATAAGAATTCAGATCGCTCGGCGCGCCGACACAATCGATACCGAATGACGAAGCATCGAACAAAAGCACGATATTGGTGATAGGTCTGCGTGACAACCACCATTGATTCGACGTTAAATACATATCGTGCGCGATACATGCTGTCGTAGTATTAATGCCGGCATGATCACAGAAGATATCTTCGCTCGGAATACCCTGTTCAACAGCGTATTTTTCATATTGGTAACTTCGTCATATGACAGTGCGCGAGAATCGTCACCGCTCATTACGATTTTGGGAGCGACCCTTTGCGGTACAGATTAACTGCTACATCGAGACGATCCTAGCACCGTTGATGGTTGACCGTTGGGCAGCATCGAAGCGCCCAGCACAAGAATGCAGTCATACGTTTTCTTGATGAGGCAATCATCGGATGGCTTTACGTTGCTCTGCTGTGTTGCAAACTCAACAACGTTAGGAATAACAACCACTGCAACAGCCACAATAAAACAGCCACGATAATCTTCGCAAGGCGCCGGCCAGTATTTTTAAGAAACGTACCATACTTCCATGGTAGCGCAACTACTACACACCCCACATCCCCCGTGCGAAGAGCAAAGAAAGGCGCACCCGCATATGCGGATACGCCATTTCTTTTATATGGAAAGTACGGGTGATTTCCTCGCCACTCGGAGAAGAATCTTCAAACCGCGAAAAATTACCGGGTACCTGCCACTATTTCTTCGCTATTTCATCGTTTGTTTAAAAACGCTGTGTCGGTTACTCGACACCCACAATAACGTCAATTGCCTTGATGATAGCTAGACAGCAGCGCCTCTTCTGACCCAGGTCTTCAATAGCAGCGTTCGTGATAGAGCCAGACACCATTGCCATCAGCCATCTTCAGAGAAACATGACCATTCACAGCGCCCTTCTTGACTGAAACAATTGTGCCAGGCAGTTGATTGCGTGCCGAAATGTTCGTACGCGTTCGCTGCCGGTGGCAAACATAACGTTCGTCGCTTTAATAATGGCGCAGGCTGGCGCGGCCTTCGGTCAGGCCGAGTTGCTCAGATGGACTCCATCGTGATATCAGCTTTCACCGCTCGTCACCCAGTGAGATAGTCACAACGCCGTTGACAGCGCCTTCAGCAACATTCAGTAATGAGTGCCCGAGTTGATTGCGTGCGGAGATCTTCATGATGTACCTTTCTCGTGCGCGATGATGCTCTTTCTTGTTTTGTGTTCTTTGCATCCTCGCATGTACTTCTTTCCTCGTTGACTATTTATTATGGAAAGGCTTCCTGACATTGCAATCGCAAATATTGCTATCGTGCTATTGGTTTATATCGTTACGTTTCGTATCATTTCGCACAATCTAGTACCTCAGTGTATTGTTAACAGTGCTTAAAAACAGCTCTTACCAAGGAGAGACGAAAGTATGGCACTTGAAAGCGATGCACTAACCGCCCAGGAAGTTGCCGAGTTATTGCAGGTTAGCCGCAATACCGTCTATAACTTGGTGAAAAAGGGTTTTTGACCTCCATACGGCGTCGGCGCAAGATGCGATTTCCTCCATGAGTGATGTCGACCATTACATCGAAGCAGCGCGCAATTGTTCGGTATCTAGTGCGCCTGCTGAGGTGTTGAGTTCAACGGCACCAGCCGTATCACATACCGCAACCATGCCAACGCAACAAATGGGCACCCCTGTACTCCGTATTGGCGGCACCGACATGACAACCGATATTGTGGCAAATTACGCTTGGCACCTCAGGCATAGCGGTGCAGCGCTCATACGAAGGTGGCTATCAGGCGCTCTGCGCAATGTATATCTACAGGGGGCCGAAGCGGCGGTTATTCATCTCTATGACCGCAAGACAAACCGCTACAACATTCCTCTATACAGCGTATCGTACCCGGCACTCCCCTGGTGGCCATTCATCTTGCTAAACGACGTGTGGGATTCTTGGTGCAAAACGGTAATCCCCACCATATTCGCAGTTGGCGTAATCTGTTGAACCCCGCTATTACTATCGCAAACCGCCCAGTTGGCACCGAAGAACGTGTGCTGCTTTGATGAAATGCTTGTTAATCTTGAAGCAGGCGAAAACCGACCGCGCGGATACCAACATGAATTTACCTCTGTCCTTGCGGCAGCAAGCTTCGTTAAGCAGGGGCTGCTGATGTATGCATCGGTGATGAGCGCACCTTCCATCAGGTGGAGGTATTGATTTCTTGCCGTTGGCGGAAGAATCGATCGACTTGGCCATCCGTAAAACGGATACGACACGCGGTGATTCGCTTCCTGCGTGGTATGGTAAAGAGCCGCCTGTTTAAGGAAGAGCTCGCCCGAAACATCGGGTATGACACCTTCCACCGGCGAGATAATCTACGAAGCGTGATCGCTGAGCTTCTTCATACGGGCAAATACTAGCGCATCCTACGAGCAAGCAAATAATCTACAAGGCCTCAGCTAGCTACGGAAACTTGACAGGAGGTTCGCATAATGCTATGTGAGCGAGTAGTCCCATAAGGCTTCGATTCGTGCGCACATAACTGGACGATCTACGCAAATACCCAGGCCGCAGAAGCAACCTGGGTATTTTAAAACTCTCGACCACCCGAGCGGATTCTTTTCTTATGCGAATTCCTTATGCCGGATTCTGGGCGCCCATAATGCAATCGATATCATCCTCAGTTGTCTGGTAGTTCAGATAAGTAGCGTAGAAGTCCTTTACCTTCGTACGAATGTCAGATCGGGGAACAAATAGGGATGTAGCAGTGCAGACACCCACTGAATCTGCAGCAGTCCTCAACGCCATGCGATCCCAGCTAAACACACCCCTGGGTTCACTACACCTTATTGTTCTTTACTGCCGAAATGGAAGACCAGTTGGGGTCAGAAAGAATTTGATCAACTTCAGCGGCCTTGCCCGTAATAATAACTTCGATCCATGCGATAATCTGCTCGAGCGAGAACTGGACTGTGCGTTGCCCCTTGTACTTTCAGCGACAGCATTCCGCCACCAGCTGCACTGAGATCCAGGTGTCGATGATTGTTTCAGTGCCATCTAATATAAATGTATATACCGAATTACCATGCATAACACGTGGGCGATCAGAATCAGAAAGTTTATCGGTTTTTGCCTTTACGGCGACACTGTTGAAAAGACAGTTCGTCATTGTACTTCTTCGCAATTTCAGGCGCTTGCCGCCAAAGACTGCGCAGTCAGTTCGATGGACTGCGCGCACGGTTTCATATGTCTGAAAACTGCAGTTGACCAGTGAATACCGACTTCTTCGCACTTATCGCGCTGATTCCTTAGAGTCGAAGATAACCTGCGACTCAAGAGACAGCAAGTCTTCAAAGTTGAAGTCATTGCCAGAGGTAGCCGTCGCTTTGGACATGTTGAACACACTTTATACATCCAGGGAAGCTCTTCTCATCGCAATGGGTGGCAACCAAGCCCTCAGCGCCCGAAATCCAGCCAAACCCAAAACGAACAGGATGACTAACAAAACAACACAGAGAACAATAAGTACTATCTTTCGCGCGCGATGCGCTTCGGGAGCACTGCGATGTACCCCATTTCTTTGATAGCCGAGTATCTTTACTCGCCACTACTACCTTCTCTTTGTTGCAGAATATGCCGAATAAAGAATATCTTAACAGGGACAATTAATAACCGCGAACAATAATTATTCTCAGATAGCATATGAGCTTCAAATTGCACCCTTAAGCGGTAAAGGCAACAACAACAGCAGCACCGCAGGACGCGCTTGCGTCACTATGCGACCACTTCTTTCACAGAACAAGCGAATTGAACCCCGTATAGCAGTACCAAGGCATACGAGCGTCCGGCATCTGGTCAGGTAGAAACTGTACTCACAGGGCCTTCAGCTATCTCACCACAACATTTACCAAACGACCGGGAATAACAATGGCCTTGACCACCGTCTGCCCCTTCGTCTGATCTTTGATAGCGGCAAGCGCTTGTTCCCGTACTTCGTCTTCACCTGCATCGGCACCAACCGTGATATGTGCACGCACTTTGCCATTGATCTGAATAGCCAACTCAACCTCATCGGCATGTGCTGCCTGGGCATCAAACGTCGGCCAGGCACATCCATAGAGATAGCCCTGGTTATCAAGCACTGTTTCCCATAATTCATCTGCCCAATGGGGAGCCATCGGAGACAGCAGTTTCACGAGCACCTCGGCCACTTCGCGATCAAGCGCCGCCAGCTCAGGATCAGCTGCGCGCATCTCGGCAGATGCAACCCGTACATACGACCCCACCGCATTTGAAAGTTCCATAACGGCAGCAATAGCGGTATTGAAACTATTGCGCTCCATATCGTTGGTGACCTTACCCACCACGCGATGACGCTCGCGACGCAGCACCTTGGCAGCCTGTTCCACCGAAGAAGCCTTCCCGCGGTTTTGGGCAGTGGGGTCAAACGAAGTCGATTCCCCTGCTTTACCCATCAGGTCGTTGACCTGGCGCCATACACGCGTCAGGAAGCGATGGATACCCGCAAGACCCTCTTCGTCCCATTACCGTCTTTATCAGGTGCGCCACAAACAGATATAGAGTGCACCGCATCGGCACCATAGTGCGCAATCATGTCTTCCGGGCAACAATATTGCCCTTCGATTTGCTCATGGTTTCACGTGCGCATCTTTGACCATGCCCTGGGTAAGCAGGTTGGTAAACGGCTCGTTAAAATCAAGCATACCCATATCGCGTAGCATTTTGGTAAAGAAGCGGCTATACAGCAGATGCAAAATTGCATGTTCGATGCCACCCACATACTGATCAACTGGCATCCAGCGATTGACGTTGTCTCGCGCGAAGGGAACGGTATCGTTGTGCGGATCGGTATAGCGCAGATAGTACCAGCTTGAGCAGGTAAACGTATCCATCGTGTCGGTTTCGCGACGTGCCTCGCCACCGCAGCGCGGACAGGTGCACTTTACAAAGCCTTCGTGCGTTGCAAGTGTTTCCCCTGCCGCCAGATCAGTATCTTCAGGCAGGCGCACCGGTAAGTCTTCTTCAGGCACCGGTACCACTCCGCACGTTGGGCAATGAATAGCGGGAATAGGATTGCCCCAATAGCGCTGACGACGATCAACCAGTCACGCAGGCGAATTCCACCTTGCGTCGACCACATCCACGCGCTTCTAAATCGGCCACAATGACGTTCGCCTTCGAATCGCACCGCCCTGAGACCAGTGTGCTACCCGACTGCACCAACTAACCTTCTGCCGCAGCTGCATCCCCAGTCGACTGTCGTGACAACGCGCCACGTTCGTCTTTGAGCTGGTTAGCCGGTTCATCGTCTTTATCAAGAATACATAGACTGTGAAGATCGTATTTGCGCGAACTCAAAGTCGCGTTGATCGTCATACGGTACCGCCGCGGCGCACCAGTGCCGTAATCCGCCACCACGTAATCAGCCACCCAAACTGGCACTCCCTTTTTCACCATTGATGGGATTTATGACATAGCGCCGGTAAACACGTTAGCTATCTCGCGGGTCGCTTCTGCACGCTCGACAGCGCCACCTGAGCAGTTGCATCGATAAGATCGCGCACCGGCTGTTCGTACTCAGTGCCAACCACTAAATCGATAAACCCTTTATATTCAGGTGCGCACACGAAGAAAACTACAGCCAAACAAGGTGTCTGCCCGCGTAGTGAATACCGTAATACGATCGTGAGTCGCTGGGGTTTTCTGGAACGGCACCGTCGCTTTATCACAGGATAAAATCAACTTCAGCGCCCCTCGGAACGACCAATCCAGTTGGCCTGCATCTGCGAACACGATCTTGGCCCAGCCAGTGGGCCGATCAAGATCGTCTAAAAGTTCTTTGCGCATGTCAGTTATTTTGAGGTACCACTGCGTGAGGTCGCGCTTTTAAACACTGCCACAACGCCAGCAACGACCGTCGATAACCTGCTCGTTTTGCAAGAACTGTCTGCACGACGGACACCATTGACCGGAGAAATTGCGGCGCTCACCAAACCGCGCTTCCAGAACTGCAAAAACATCCACTGACCCCACCGATAATATTCGGGGTCACAGGCCACGACGGTACGATCTCAATCGTAGGGAAAAACCCATGCGCTTGAAACTGGCCTTTTGGGTTTCGGTTCCATATGTCCAGGTAGCAGGATGACTATGATGTGATCGCAGCATTTTCCGCGGGAAGACGAAAGGCATCCCATCCCATAGGATGAGGACGTTGAACCCGCGCATGCCGTTATAACTGACTACCACATCACCAATGCTGTAATTTCGCACATGACCCATCGTGAATGTCACCCTGAAGGATACGGGAACATCTCAAGCACGTATTTCTGGTTTATCAGCGTTCGTCCGTAAAAGAGGTCAGCAGCCCGCCTGTTGCATACGTGGTTCTATCTCATGCGGGTTATATTCCTTCATGGTGTCCCTTCATCCGGCATTGCCAACCAACACAATAGTTTTGAATCACCTGTTCACGTACGTGCATGCGAAATCAGACGCATCATCGCAGTTGGAATAGGTTCGATCAGAATATACCATCTTGCTGGTGGATGTCACCATGCCACCATCAACGTGTGGTATGTTGTGTGAACACAGATGCGCATCCTGCTTTCGGATGCGTGTGCCGCCGTTGCAGCAAAAGCGTGCCGGCAGTTCCATCTGTGCCGTGCTTGCGAGATAGATGCACGGTTATGAGGGAACAATCGCGCACTGGGTTTAACGTTAACGTACGATCCTGCCGCGCATTCCTGGCCACGATAGATAACAACCGACTGACCAGAAGCCACCGCATCGTGATCTGGCTAAACTGCGCTGTCGGTTGTAGCAGTTACAAAAGCGTGGCAGCAGAAAAGCTTTTTCTCCATGATGGGTGCGCATCACAGGGCCCCTCCTGCGGTGGCACATCCGCTATCCATCGACACGATCGAGCTCAAGCAGGCTGTCTTGAACAGGTGCAAGCGGCCCTCATGCACATGAGAATGTTGTGATCCATGTCTTTACGCACTGGCACGATAGCGCCTGCCGCCACCGATGCCCAACCCATGACGCTTTGCCAATGGTGAAAAAGACTAGCCCCGTCGTGATAACCGACTGTTTCACCATGTATCATCATCGATACTGCTGCGCGGTGACATAAGCTCATCGCGAATGCCTGCTTCGCCCACAGCAAAATGCCTTGTGAATCGGCCTATGTGCTGTTGAGATTTCGTTGTTCTGCGGCAGCGCGTACCTGCGTCTTCAGCAATCCTCCCAGTGGAAAAATAGTATGCGCGACATCAGGGTGACATCCGATACAGGAAATACGTCTGGTCTTTGTGCATGCCAGCAGCGCGCGACAAACGGACAGGATCATGTGATGCGCGGGCATAATGCCCTGTTGCTATGTAATCAAACCCGTCATCTTGCGCCGCGTCAAAAACGGTCAAACTTCACCTGCTGATTGCACATAACATCAGGGTTCGGCGTACGCCCAGCTCGGTATTCGTCCACCAGATAATCGACGACCTCCCGCTTATACGCTTCTTGAAAGTCGTACACCCGAAAGTCAATACCAAGCCGCACTGCCACGCGTTTTGCATCAGCCAGATCGTCGGGCCCAGGGCAGCGCATGCCCGGAACATCCATGGTCCAGTTCTTCATGTAGGCGCCACAGACATCCCAGCCTGTTTCTACCAACAGAGCAGCACACACCGATGAATCGACACCGCCCGAAAGCCCCACGAGTACACGCGGGATACGTTGGCGGTCGCTGGAACATGTGTAAATTGATGCAGATCGTCCTTCGTTGCAGCGAGTGCGTCTGCGTCAGCTGCATCAACCGGTGAATCCAGTAGCTGCAGCTACCTGAGGCATTAGCTCGGCACCGATTTTGACACTAACTGTGACGCCAACTCCTGCGCTGAATCGGGCACTGAGTTTCAACGTCTCGCCTGCTTCTAGAGTGGGTACTCGCCCTGTTCCTCTTTGTTTCAGATCGATGCCATCAGCGCGCTATCCTTTTCGTATCTCGCGCACCGCTTCGATAATCAATTGCGCAGCACGCGGTATTATCCGTCGTCGATAGACGACCTAATCGTCAACCGCAGACTGCCATTTGCCGGGTCGGGCGGCGTCCAATAGCAGCCAGTACATGACTGCCGGTTTCCTTGTTGGCGGCACGAGCAGCACCATGTGCCCACCAAGACACCAACGTCTTCCAGCAAAAATACAACCCGTTCGGCATCAGCTCTGGAAACGAAATATGCAAGAAGCCGGGAAGCCGATGCTTCCGATGACCTGAAACAACTGCCTGGGAAACGCTTCAGTTAGCGCGCTTTGCAACGTGTCGCGCAATACCGATAATCGCACTGCTTCCGCCTTGCGATGTCACCGCCATTGAAAGTGCAGCAGGCAAATCCAACGGCACCCGATACATTTTCCGTACCGCTACGCAGCCCACGTTCCTGTCCACCGCCAACCACCTGAGGTCGCAGACGCACCGTGTGTGCTGCCCACAGCAGACCAACTTGTTTTGGGCCATACACGCTTGCGGATTGAGCGTCATCAGATCGACGCCCAACGTGGCGACATCAGTATTCACTTGACCGGCACTGACTAGCATCGGTATGCGGCCAGATAGGGTTGTTTCACCCGCCCGCAACCTCCGCTGCCGCTCTTCGATACCACCTGCGCTACAGCGCGCAAGGCTGTACAGTGCCAATTTCGTCTGTTAGCAAGCCCCACCTAACCAGTTCGGTATCCGGCCTGATCGCACGCGCTATGTCGGCTGGATCGACACGCCCATGATGCCCTACTCGCCACCCGTGTGCAGTCGTGTTGTGCAGCCGAAGCTAATACTGAAGCATGCTCCACTTCGGGTATCACAACATGCCCTTCCGAACGAATCAAATGCAAGGTTGATCGATTCAGTAGCGCCGGCAGTTATTACCACTTCGTCGGGCTTAGCGCCAATGGCATACCAAATCGGCACGCGCTTGCTTCAAAGCTGCGCCGCACCTGAACGCCTGGCATATACGGACTCGACGGATTAAAGAACAACCGGCTCTCATACGGCTCCATAGCAGCACGTACCTGTTTATCAAGCGGCGTTGCTGCCGCATGATCCAAGTAAATGAACCCAGATGCTCTCGCTCCCATGCTGCTTCCTTGCTCCTCTTTCCCGTTATATGGCTTCAGTAAGAGCCATCATCGCTGCTTTTCTGCTCGTATCCTATACTATTTAGCATCACTTATTGCTTTTTGACGAGCGCCGGCTCGTCCATAGAACGGATGAGACCTATGCAGATTTCAACAAAGGTCGCTACGCACTGCGTTTTTCTTCTTGACCTCTGCGCACCTCAAGGCACCGGCCCCGTGCCTGCAAAAGATATTGACAGCGGCAGGGATATCAAAGAGTACACTCGAGCAAGTGATTGCCTGCTCAATCCCACTGGCATACTGCAGGTCACCCGCGGTTACCAAGGGGGTTATCGTCTTGCAAAGCGCCGCGCGATATTACCGTAGCTGATGTGCTTGCCGCTAACTGAAAGCGGATTTACTGCAGGCGCCGCCTCAACCGGCACGAATGTCGATACTACCAAACGGTCTGCATCCTTACTCTCTTCAAATGAAACGATGCTTGAACCCATCTGGAAAGGGCTTGAACAAACCGTCAATGATTATCTTGCAGAAATATCCCTGCAAGACATCATCGATCGCTATACCCCCACCATCGAATACTTTTATCTAGCAGGTGCAACACACTCTAGTTGGCATTACTTACGTACGGAGTCTTATCCTTCTGGAGCATCGTGCGCGCCGCCCTCAACAATGCTGGTGGACGACACCACCGTCAGCTTGGCTTTATCTTGTAACTCGGCAGTAGTCAGTGCACCGCAGTTACACATGGTCGATTTCACCTTAGAAAGCGTAAGTCCCCATTGTCTTTCAGGCTACCAGCGTAGGGTACGTAGCTATCGACGCCCTCTTCAAAGGACATTTTCTGCTTGTCGCCACCCAAATCGTAACGCTGCCAATTACGAGCGCGCGCTGAGCCTTCGCCCCAGTACTCTTTCATATAGCTGCCGTTAACCATCACTTTGTTGGAAGGTGATTCATCGAAGCGAGCAAAATACCGGCCCAACATAACGAAATCGGAACCCATGGCCAAAGCAAGCGTAATGTGGTCATATACAATGCCACCATCGGGAGCACAGCGGGACGTGAGACCCCGGTTTTTGAATACTAGTCGCGTGCACGCGCCACTTCAATGGTTGCAGTGCATGACGCACGACCGATACCCTTTTGTTCGCGCGATGCAGATAGAACCACCGCCGATACCAATCTTGATACAAATCGGCACCTGCGTCAGCTAGCGGAACCCTCAGCATCAACCACATTACCAGCACCAACCTTGACGCTGCCGCCAATGATCGCGAATCCACTTGAGGTCAGCGCCTGCCATTCGCTATACCCTTCAGAACTATCACCGCACAGGCAATCGACCCCGGCATCAACCAAAGCTGGTACGCGCTCGGCAAAGTCGCGTATTGATGCCCGCACCCACCATGTAGCGCTTATGCGTCGTCGAGCATTTCGTTGATTGGATTATGCGAATCGTAATCCTTGCGGAATACCATGTAAGCAAGCTTGTCATCAGCATCAATTAAGGGCAGCGAGTTGAGCTTGTTGTCCCAGATGATGTCGTTAGCTTTGCTTTATGGCGGTATCAGCTGGCGCCGTAATCAATTCGGCACGTGGCGTCATAAAGTCAGCCACCTTTCGTCCAAAAGACATGCGAGACAAACGATAATCACGTTCGGTAACAATGCCAACCAGCTGTCGCGAGCGGTGCCATCGTCAGTGACCGGCATAGTTGAATCGACCAGTCTTTTTCTCGCCAGTGTCACCACTTCGCAAGGGTCATCTGCGGTGTGAGGTTGGTCAGCTCACCACAAAGCCGGCCTTGTAGGCTTTCACGCGCGCAACCATGGCTGCTTCATCGGCAATCGTCTGACTGCCGTATATAAAGCTCATACCGCCTTCGGTTGCTAACGCCACCGCCATGCCATCGTCGGAAACAGCCTGCATAATGGCTGAAATCATGGGAATATTCAGGCTGATCGCTGGCTCTTCGCCCTTTTTAAACTTTGTTAGCGGGGTTTTAAGACTCACATTTTCAGGACGATTTTCAGACGATGAATAACCGGGTACCAGCAAGTATTCGTTGAAGGTGCGAGACGGTTCTTCAAAGATGTAAGCCATGGATATCCCTTTCGCAAATAAATTGATGATGGGGCGATTTCGAATATTATAAACATTCGGAGACCGCTTTGATAAGGACATGACCTCCCTATTTCATTTCTGACAAATTTTTATGCTCATTAGGCTTTGTTGCAAAAATGCTATATAGCCTTTCTCTGTCTTGCAAATATCGGCCTTACCTGCCACTTCCCACGGAGCATGCATTGAAAGAACCGCCACGCCACAGTCAATAACGTTCATGCCATATTTTGCCAGGATATAGGCGATTGTCCCGCCGCCGCCTTGATCAACTTTTCCCAGTTCAGCTGTTTGGAAGCGCACAGCACCACCATCCATAATCGGCACGAATTTTTGCCATGTATTCGGCATTTGCATCGTTGCCGCTTTCTCCTGCAGGCACCGGTGAACTTGTTGAATACGAGGCCACAACCCAAATGAGCGGCATTCTTTTCTTCAAAGGCACTGGCGTATAACGGGTCGAGCCTGCACTCACGTCGCTGAGAGCATATCGGAAGCAGCCAGCGCACGGCGACGCGCCGACGTCGCCCCTGCCCAGCGTCAACCCATGATTTCAGCAACGGTGTTTTCGAAGAACAGACTGGTCATACCCGTAGCCCACACCGCCAATCTCTTCTTTATCCACGAGCAAACGAGATGGCGGTGCGCTATATCTTCGGCTTCAAGCTGAGCAATCGAGACTCGATTAGGCACATACGCGATCGTCCTGCCCGTAGCCCAGTACGATACTTGCATCAAAGCCACAGCTGCGTGCACGCCCTGCTGGCACCACTTCCAATTCAGCCGACAGAAAATCTTCTTCGGTAAAGCCGTACTTATCCTGAAAGAGAAAGCAGAGCCGCTTTCACCGGGCTGGTCGCTGCCATTTCTTCGAGCGACCCTTCAGCAGCATCTTTGGTGTCTTGTTTATCAAGCACAAACGGACGACTGCCTCACCACAAATCGAGGTCTTCTCCTCGACCACTTGCTTTCGCCTTCTTCTCTCAACTGATCGGCGCCAAGATGAATGAGAAGATCGGTAACGCAAAGACCGGGTCGGTCGCATCTTCACCCACATTTACCGTGATAGATTCACCGTTCGGCTTAACGACTCCCATGGATAGCTAAAGGCAGCGTAACCCACTGGTACTCTGATGCCACCGTAATACATGGGTATCAAGCAGGGCAAATCCTGAGCCTCGCACGGGGATTCGCTTGATATCAAGGCGGGCGAATCGATATGCGCACCAAGGATGATTGAACCCTTCTTCAGCGGGCGCTTACTAAATGCTACAAGCATCACTGTTTTGCCGCATATGCTTGCGTACACCTTGGCGCCCGGTGCAAGCGGACGCTGCACCCGCGCTTCTTCAAGACTGATGTAGCCAGCTTTGCGCGCTCATCTCAATAGCACGTTAGCGCACCGCTCGGTCCTTTACGCGTACTGATAAAGTCGATGTAGTCATCGTTGAGCTGGTTGGGCTGCTCTTCATCAGCTGCATCATACGATTTCCAAGCGTTTTTTTTGCTCATCAGAATTCCCTTCCGCCTTAGGTACTGGTGCAGGCACATACGTACGCAAAGCGTGCAAAAGACCCTACCAGTATCTATTCGGCTGCATTGTGTCTTGTCTGCGTATTATCGCGCAGCTCGTACGAACAAGGCACTATTGATAGGATCTCTACTGGTCTGTTTATAAGCTGAGCTGACCTATCTGAAAACAGAGCGTCCTATTGAGTGCACGTGCAATTTTAATGCGCAGCGCACGAGCATTTTACGTTACTGGTTCTTGAGAGTTCGAGAGAGAAGCGCTCACTAGATGTAGTGCGCCACACCATAGCGCTTTACGTTGTTAGAAAAAGCTTCAGAAATCAGCTGCGCACGCGTCCCAGGATAGGCATTTTTCATTACAGCGCGGCACATCACGCACGGGCACAGTAGTCTGAATATATTCCACGCTTTCCGTCATCTGACCCAATGTCGGTTCGTTTTCGACGTCACATACACCACTGCACGCTTTCCTCGCTCATCCCAACCGACGAAAACCCTGGCTGAGACAAGGTGCGCACATGCGCCTCGCCATGCACATCGCGACGCAGGGCATAGCCTGTTTCTTCACGGAGTTCGCGCTCAACGGCTTGCTCGACCGTTTCACCAGGATCATAGCGCCAGCTGGAAACGCAATACACCAGCTATTTACCGGGTGGCGAAATTCGCGAATCAGCACGAGCCGATCATCTGCGTGCGCGGCAATACACACAGCATCGGCAACCAGTCGGCGTGATGGATGAAGGGCGTATGGAGCGAACGATTCAATTCGGCTCGATAGGCTTGCGACCCTTCGCGAAATCGATTCATACGTGAATTCTTTGCCGTCAGGAAGACGATAGGTCAGCAAATACTTTTTAATCCATCCATCGGATACTTGGTCAACTCGCAACAACTGCGGTGTTGGCAGAGAAGTTATCCGGTTTGCTGAAGCTGACCAGCAGTTGGAGTTTCCTGAGCAGCCGAAGCCTGATTTACCATCCATCTGTCCGCCGAAAGCCCAGCAGAAGAGGGCGCATTCACTGATACAGTAGACTGACAGACGATTGCTTATCTGAGTACCCCTATTCACTATTACTGCCCTCCAGACTGTGCCTGAAGAATATCAAGGGCATGACGATACCCCCCTGACCCATAGTTAGGCGCCTTAGACACGCGCGCGATTGTCGTGGCAGAAGCGCCCGTTAGCTTCCTCGATGAGCGACATATGGCTTTCCTTCGTCAAGCATACGCGCCACAGCAAGGCGTTGAGAGGTTTCTCGAATCTCGCGAATGGTGTGGTCCTCGATCAAAGCAAAGCGGTATCTTTATCCGCCACCCCGACCAGGTACATCAAGGTACTTCAACGCGGGCGTTCTCAAATCGCTCGCCGTCTTCTCCATTCATACAGCATCATCAACTCGTCAGACAGCAGTGGATGCTTGTTCACCAGTAACTGGTCGCACGGGACTTAATCGCACTCTCTCAAACCCTCGTACGGCCAATCGCGATATTCTATTTTCCCAGCCAAACGGGCACGATGGCGCTCTGCAGAAAGCCGACGATACCTCTGAGACGGCCCTACCACGAAGTGAACGATGGTCGATAGACACAATTGGGCGAATGCCTCTTGTGGTACTAGCAAGCAAACGCCTGATCAGCCGCATAGAGGGTCCGGCCCGTGTCATGCTTTTCTTCAAGAATATGAAGATCACATGGTGAAGGTCTTCCGCAAGACAGAGTACAGTATCACGCGTAATACCTTCGGGTGCTCCATCTGATGCAAGTGGCGTTGAAAGATAATGATCGCGCACAATGATAGGTTTTGCGCGCTACCGAACTCACGCGTCCTGCTTCGTCAAGAAGAATTGCTTCGTTGAATCCACTCCGGCGTACCTGGTCGAGAACCGGTTCTGCATGAAAACGTGCAGCGATCGATTGTAGAGCAACCGGTAGAGCGTTGGGTGGCTGGCGCCATGACGATATTTCGGCATGAACGCCCCACTGACTCAGGGCGCATTCAAAACGAAAGTATCATCTGAACGCTTGTTTTTGTTACCACCTGAATGAGTTTTGTCCGGCAATTGCTGTGTTGTCTACCACACCATCGCTGGCGCGCTAACGCTGGTAGACTGCTTCATGGGCAAAAGAGCCACGTGAACAGTACTGTTCCGTACGCCGGAGCGATTCTTTTGGTCGCGTGTTTCGGGTATTCCGCAATAAGCAACTGCGCAGCGCAGGCTGGCATATCGCTGCATCCTGTACCACCAGCGCGCGGCGACACACAATCTATCGATGTGATGGCAAGGCGATCCCCGCGATGCGGCGGCTGCGTTCATCGTTCGAAATGATCGCGTACGCGGAGAAATCGTCGTTCACCGGGTTGTTGCGTAGCAGATTCTCGTGCACCAGATTGCTGCGTAACAGAATTTTCCCCTCGCAGGTTGCTCGACGGTAGATGATGTATCCACGCCTACGACGGTAGACAACGCGGTTTCATGCGGTATATTCGTTGAACATGCAATACTCTCAACAATAACTGCCCCGCTCAAAATCGCCGGTGAATCAAGCGGGATAGAGCCCGGACGTGGCACAATCTGGCCATCCGGCCAAAATATAAACCGAAGAATCAATCCCCATGATGAAGGCCTTTCCGATACGTAAAAAGGAACAACCTATGCCCCGTGGAGCATGTATTTTGCCTGTCTATTGTACTCTAACATGGTAAAGCGGTTCGCACATCACATGCTGCTTTAATGAAACCAAACTAGCTATGCGTTTCCGTTTTCCAACAGGTCAATAATCTCGGCGCGATTGTGCACACCACACTTGTCATAAATATGTCGCACGTGGTTTTCACGGTACTCGCACTAATAACAAGCGAGTCCTGAATGTCTGATCCATGCCCTGTGGCCTACAGCATAAAAATCTCGGTCTCACGCGCCGTAAGACCACATCGTCAGCAATCTCTTGCAAGCGTGAATCAAGCGGTTGACCGGTGCGCTGCTCCACTTCATCACGCTCGGCGGCTGTTGGCGCCTCAAACACCAGCAGCGTATCCCGGAGCATCAAACATGAATCCCATAACCAGCATAAGAGCAAACACGCTTACGATAGCAAATGGAACGATGCTATCTATCATGAACCAGCCGATGATCTGCCCAATCATCATACCAGCTTGTGCCGCTCCACGACCCACCGCAAATCACAACGATAGCTGGCATACGCGTGGTGCGCGCGGCATACGGCCAGCTAGAATCCATGATGAGAAGTTCAATAACGATATTGCACGTAGTCGCAAGTGCCGCTGTCAGCGTCGGCTATTCCCGCCCAAACTAACGCCAACATCAAAGAGCGCGGGTAAGCAAGGTAGCATGATTTTGTAACTCGTACCTATGCTGGCATTTTCCCCTTGAAGAAGGCGCCCCAAATACAAAAGCAAACAATGGAGACACCGGTCAACAGAGCCGTTAGAAGAGCCTCACTCGGCTGCGCATCAGCCACACCTACATACACCCGCACGCCGCCATATACCAGCATGATGACGAACAACCCCAGCGCCACCGCCAGGAAGTGCCCGAGGCAAAACAAGCATGCGCTTTGTGCCTGACTCAATTAGCACGGCCACCCATACCAGTCGCATGACCCATCGCTGCACCACCATTCGCACTGTCTACATCAGCGCCACTCTACACCGCTTATACCAACAACACCATGCACGTATCCCGCCATTTGCACCCCGCATAGATAAAGACGCAGGCATGGGAAGAACTTGTTCATCCCCTGTTCGAAAGTATAGAAACGATCACCCAGATAGCGATCCATTAATTCACGATCGGGAACTAGAGTAAGGTGGCACAGAGCGGGAGTACAGTTTCAAGCAGACACATGCTCCATGTGCGACAAGAACAGCGACGCAAAAGCACATTCCATTCGCCACAAAGAAGGCCCCCGCAGTGGAAAGCACAATGGCACGCGCCGAAAATCCGCTGAAGAGTGCTCCCCAATTCACCAGCACAACAGGAGATGATATCCCCGTCACAATCGCACCGAGTATTATCAGAAATGGCAGTGACGGCGAGCATAAGCGGTACCGCTGCCGCTGACAATACCCGCTATCAAAACGTATTCGGCGTTCAAAAACAGCCGTAATGCCGCCCGAGAAAAAGCAGTTGCTAGCAGATATACCAATACACCAACAGAACTTGAGGCTAGATGCACCCACAAAAGTTTTGTATCGATTGCTAGGTTGAGGTTAATCGACGAAGTCGAGTTAAACGTAAAAGTAGCTACCCACGCCCAGTAGAAACAAAGCCCCTGTGTACCTGTGTCGCCCGGAGTGGAATTAGCGCCAGCCGATCGACGACTACTAGAAGCACCGTTTTGCTGTGTTTCATCCATAGCGCCTCCCTTCAGCTTACCAGCGCGAAGACATTATAACGATGTCAAAAGCGCGCCCGCCCTCCTTTCGGGAAACGGACGCGCTTCTTGACGCTATTAATGTTGCCTTTGCTTGAACACGCGCGATTCCAAATGCACGTTAGCGTGAAGTGAAAGAGATAAACGACTTTTGCGGATTACAACGTGCTCCGTACTCACGTGTCGCCTGCTTACTGACTAGTGCAGGCGGACGAGCCTCGTTAACCATCCACCGAATCAAGCTGAGACCCCAGTTTGTTAACTACTTGCCAGCTGCCGCGTTTTCAGCCCAGCGATCTTGCTGTACACCACATACATGCCACAGGAAAGACCCTTCAGGCTAATCGGGTACTGGACGTTGAAACGACCGCCTGCGTAGCACCACAAGTGAAGACCCTTGATTTGCTCGCGGTTGGTGTTGCACGTGGCAATCTTCATCGGACTCAAAACCGCCTAGGTTACCCAGCAGCGTTAAGGCCGTTCCCACACTCAGCTGCATAAATGGCCCATTTTTCCAGAGCAAACAAGCGTGGCTGCTCTTACCGAAGTCCTCGTCATTGCCAGCCTTTGCCAGCTCGTTGTACCGTTCAATCGACTTCTTTGCGGTGTCGACATCCGTGCCGTCAATTTTTGCTGAGTGGCTCGTCAATGGTGTGCGGGCCTTTAGGCAGCGATTTTCAGCAACAGCCTGATCAATATCAGCAGCGGTACGGCAATTGATCCTGAGACCAGAAGCTGTGTAATCAGGGAAGATCAGATTCCAGATAGTAGCAAGCAACACCACGAGCGGCGGGGAAATACTGCACCGCTCGGGCCATGATGCGTCAAAGAACTGATACGCCTTGCGCTGAGGGTTGCAGTTCAACCTGATTTTCCAGCTGCTGACCGGCCATATCTTCGTTCATAAAGCGCTCGCCACGCAAATTGAGCCACAGATAGCCATTGTTGCCAATAACACCACGGCCATCGGCGCCAGCACCGCCACCCATGTGATGAATCATCGGCGCATGCCACTGCTCAATAGCAGCACCAGCCCACACCCATCTTGTGGCTGTCACCCACGTTGGTGTAACCGCCCGTTGAATCCATGTCGAGTCGACAGAGTTTTGATGCCATTTTCAATGCACTGAGGCGCATAGAATTCTCATCATGTCTTCGTTCATCAGATAATCGCCTGTGGCAATAATGACGCTCTTTGCGTTGATCTTAATGTACTTGCTCGATTTCGATTCCTGAGCATATACGCCTGTCACAGCGCCAGAATCATCTGTGATGAGCTCGACACCTTTGGTGTTGCACCGTACATCAGCGCCTTTATCGACCGCTACCTGCAGATTGTCCCGCATAACGAGTCTTCAAGCTGCTGCAGCCAACTGACGTCGGATAGCACGGCATGGCTTCCTTTGTGTAATCGTATGAAGGAAGCATCGGCACAAAATAGGGGTACATATAATTCGACTGGCTTTCAGCCGGAATCTCGGAATAGGTTTCGGGCGAGAAGTACAGATTCTTGCTCGCCTCGACAAACCAATCAGAGTGCCTTGCCCGACTCGGTATAGTACTTTTCGATAATTCGCTGATTACAGTGATGGCTGCATTCGCTCATGTGCATGCTAACGATGGTCTTCTTATCAAGGAATCCGTCGCCACGACCCCCATTTTGCTCGTGCGGTCACGCTGCCAAAAACAGCCATGTCAGAAGCAACGCTATTTAAAGCTTGCCGAGAGCTTTCGAGTGCCACAACATGGCTGCCAGCTTCTGCTGCAGCGCGAGCAGCAGGAACACCAGCAGCACCAAGGCCTACAACAACCACGTCGCGTGAGAGCGTTTCTTCTACATCGGAATCACCGATAGATGGCTTTTCGCCAAAGCCACGCGCATAGTGCCCGTGCCATCGTAGCCGACGGTTGATCCACTGGCAGTACTGAACCCTGGCGCTATCCTGTACGCCTCACTGCAGCGCTTTTTGGCTGTGCGCAGCCCGAAAGCCCCAATGCAGCAGCACTTGCGGCAGCAACGCCTCGCACCTGCAAAGGAAATGCGACGGCTCAAAACTCGAAGTTGGCTGGCTATGTACCTTACTCTTCGAAGAAGCGGCGCCAGCCTTCTGGCAGCGCCCTGATTGGCCGAAGTATGCTGTAAGTGGGCAGCGAATACACCAACCCCTATGGTCGATTTTACCTCATATGCAGTACAAACAGTGATAACCCCTATCGACTGCAATGGACGATAGTTATCATGCCTGGTCAGATTTCATTAACCGATAGGGCTCTGAACAAAACTCTCTTACCCCGTGAAGTCAAAACCCAATGTCAACAGCGCTATTTACACCAACAGACGTTATGCGTAAACAAGATGTCATTGCAGGTAGGCAGCAGGCCAGTACCGCATGATCAGTAATGCCCTCCATAGCATCAACGCGCCGCACGCAATGCCTCCATGGCGGGAACAACTTCTCCGGCATAGCAATTTTGCCTGTTCTTGCTATCAACTATTGCTTCAGCTTTTTGATGGACTTGAAGCAAATTGCGGTGCGCACATAATCGTCGCAAACCATCAAGCAACCCGCTCTAGCATTCTTCCTGATCGCTCAGGTCGGCACCAGCGAGTGCATCTTTAACCGTCGTAATGCCTTTAGCGATCTTTGTTGCACACTGCATTAATAGCCGGAATATAGTTACGGCGTCGTGCGTCAGCACTGCCGTTGCATCTCAATATTGAGTGTTTTAACGTATTCTCGAGCTTGACCTCATAGCGGCTGCGTACCTCAGCTTCATTAGAACGCCCATTTCAGAAAAGATCCAGGACTTTGACTGACAGCACGGCAGTGCTTCGGCGGTGTTGCAATTGTAGCCAAAACTGCGACGGGCAGCTTCAATCGGCCAGTCGTCGCCATAGCCATTGCCGTTAAAGATAATGCGTTGATGTTCGGTTAGCGAGTGCTTAATGTACTCAAGCGCTGCCGCTCGAACGCAGCTCCAGAAAAGCCCTCTACCGCATCGGCCAAACTGCTTTAAGGGCACGAGCCATCGCATGTTTAAAATGCACTTACAGTCGGAAAGGTTTACCGTGCACCAGGCATGCGGAATTCAAACTTGTTTCGGTAAACGCAAAGCATCGTGCGATTGCGGTCAGTATTAACCTTCAGGAAGTTAGGCGGTACATCGACACCCTAAATCCATCGACACATGCGGCACTTTGATGGATGATCGTTAATAAGCGCATCCACAATACCAGTGAGTTCGTCACCCAGAAAATACTCACATAGCGGGTGGCGCCTCGTGCGCGCCAAGACGATGGTCGTTACCAGCACTCGCTACCGACATGCGCAGCAATTCTTGATAATCATCGACACAGAAGCAATCACGCAGGTCATAAAAGATAAGGAAGCGCAGGTTATCCATAGGGTATCACCCGGCTCGAGCAGATTGGTACTGCCGTAGCTCATTGACCAGTTGTTGCGCCAGGCCGCTCGTTAATACCCTCAAACGGTTTTTCATGCTGTAAACAAGCTGCAGATCGCATGATGAGAGCGAGTTTCATCTTTCCATGGTAAGCAGGTTTTCATCAATAGGCACGGTTTGAATTTGCACTGGCGCGAACTCATGCTGACAGGTTAACCCTGCGCTTCGGTTCAGCAGCAACGCTAAGCCGCCACAGTCTGTTCGCCCGAGTTCTTCATAACACCTGTTCACGGACGACAGGCACCGCCCAGGCCCCACCCTTTACCGAGGCAAGTAATCTCAAACACAGTACCGACCAGTAAAATAAGGTCTTGTTGCTTTTTCATAATCTGCTTCAGAAATATGAAGTATTCCTGTCTGCCTCCAACTGTAGTAGACTCACCTGATGACATTTTCTCCCAAAGTGCGAAAGCACCCGATTTTGCCCAGCTGGGAGTTAGCACGCCTGCTAGAGCGCAGCAAGGGGTTTTTCTTATCGCGCTTCAACCCAGTATAGTTGCACATGCTGTTGGAATGTGCAGAGCACTTCATCTTTAACAAAGCATAGCTTGTGGGATCCCACGCTGTGCATCCGCGCGCCTTCAAACGCAGCACGCAGGGCTCATTTGGGAAACTCGATGCGTCGGGTTCGCCCTTGAATAAGCTCTTTACCAGAAAACTGGTGATAGCACCACCGTCACCACTGGATCGAGAAACTGTCGTGCTTTTCGCTTGTGATACCCGTCAGAGGCTGAAACCAATGCGTAGTGCGTTGCACCACGTGAAACAGCCCAATCCTTCGCGGCGTGAGCAACAACATTTGCTACCCGAGGTCGGGCTCACCTTCTTTGATGGTGCGAAATAAAAACTCATAAATGGAAGAAGGAAGCTTATCGCGCATCACGCCGTCAGCAAAGACTTGCCCATAGAACTGTTCGATTTCGACATCTTGATTCGGTGGTCACCACTCAGCCAAGGTAATCTCCCATCCCCGAAGCCGCTGGAGACATTACCATGCCTTTTGTGACTATGATGCAGAGATAGATCTCATCAATGCATAGTTTGATATGGTACCTCATTAGGAAATATCATAAGGCGGCTGTCATGAAGCTACTAGTCGACGAAAGCATTACACAACCTGGAGTCGAAAACGTCGTAATTGGGATTGCGAAAAATGTGGACCCAAACGTCTCTCACCCGCCTCCTTTTCCCTAAAGAAGCAGAAGGAAATGGAGAATTGGGACCACGTTGTACTTATGAGTGAGGTGTTCGAACTCCAATCATCCAAGGCTACACAGATCTACCGCAACGCGTAAAAGAAGCGTCTGGAAGAACCCGCCCACCGTCTCGCGCTCATCCGCAATATCCAACACCGCGGTTTCTATACCACGTATCACACAGCGGTCATCGACATCTGAACGTCGAATCTGCTGCATCTCGCTTCGTCCATATAGGCGGACATGACTCGACAAGGTCGACGATGCATCAACTCACCGTCAACGAAGGAAGGCGCTCTCCTCCGATCCTTTCCACGAGAAGCACGTGGCCGAGACGGACTACGTCCCATCAGACGCAAAGTGGAATCATGGCATGGCTGGATGTTCGCGACGGCGGTGAACTGGCAAGTTTGACGATGAAACGCAGAACGCCATCTTCATCATCCAGGCAATGCCAAAACATCCGCTGAATATCGTTCTGAAAGCGCTTGAATCGAATTCGTGAACGACCCAACAGCGTGCATGCCAAATCGTGCCGATCTCGAAAGCACCGTCGCGTGCCAGGCAAAAGGAACTCAGACGTGGAGGATTGACACCATGATGCGTAACTCTTCGTCTAGACTTTCTGAACATCGGGCGGGCCGGTCTGCCACACCGCTCGGCGCCTGCTCCCTTTTGCGGCTATGCCATCTGTCTATACGCAAGAACAACGAAGCTTTAATAGTGCAGCAATGGAGCATCTGAATGCGAGCAACGCTCTTCCCTGTGCCTTCTCCCTTCTGCTACGATAGCTCGATCTTCCAATTGGTTTATTATTAAACCTCATACTGGTAGTAGAAAACAAAGGACGCAAAAGCATCCTGCCCTTCCCAGTACCCCTGCTTGAATCAGCGATAAAACCACTTTTATCTCACTCTATACTGCAGTGCTAGCGCTCTGACTCTCCTGAGTTTTTAAGCACGTCTTTGTCTCACCATCTGGACTCATGACAATGGAACGGCGTGTCGTGTCTCTATCTCATTGGTGAATCCTGAGTCGCTCTCTGCGACTTCATACGATATCAGACAGGAATACATAACGTCGAAGAGACTGCAACAGTTGCAGAGGATCAATGCGGCATCGTTAGGCAAAAGCAGAAAAGCAGAGAAAATAATTGCGGATGTTTAACAAAAGCAGATTACATTCTGCATAGCAAAAGTCCCTGCCGACTGATGTAACCAGCAGGGACTTTACTGCTATAAAAGAATGTATGCTTTCATGCTTGCCGGTCTGCGTGACGCCGCGAGCCTTCTCTTCAGGTCAGTGCTTCTTACGCTCCAACCACATGGCATATCACGCGTGTAAGGTAGCCAGCCTTTCTTGACCAGGGACGATACTTCGCCAGGCTGAGCAGCGACGAAAGAATGCCCAGTGGCGCAGAGCGCCAGCTCTGACCTGAGGGCCGCGCCGCCATTGCAGTTGAGTAACAACGTCAAAGTCGATCTTCCGTATCAGTTACTCTTTAAAGGAGCCGTCGGCTACTCGATCAGCTGATGACGACCGAAATACTCAGCAGCATCCTTCCCATTAACGAAGTTACTTTGCCGGTGTCAGGCATCAAGCGTACGCGCGAGTTACAGCCTTCCACGCTGGTGCCGTAATACATTGCTTCACCCTGCCATCGGCTACCCTCCCATCTTGATTTTCGGCAAGCTGAGCAGCATGCGGATGATCGACCTGCATAGACCTTTGTGAGCTTCGGCCCATAGCACGACTAGGGTATTTTTGGCAACATGTTCACAGCATGCCTGCCACAATCACGCGCCTGGTAGCTTTTGTACGGCCTCAGCGAATGTTTTCAGCTTTTCAGACCACCCGGATAACCGAACATTTCGAAGTATTCCTTCTGGTAGCTCGTAAAGCCAGACAGCTGAACCTTGTCAGCGTTCACACGATAACGGCTGAGTCGCCCGTGTCCACATGAGGGTGTACTGTGGTTTGTAGCTTACCCTGGAGAATCGTGGCAGCGCTCCTGACGGCGAGCACTGATCTAAGATTTCCGGGTCTTTTCGCACCAATCAAGACCTATTCACGCCTCAACTTCGTATGGGTCGGCGTACGGCCGTCTTCAATCGTTTCCTCCATTGACGAGCTATTTTGCCTCGCTTTTGGCACCTGCAACTGCAAGCCCGCTGCTGCCAGGTGCTGATGTCGTTTTCGCAAAAGCGCAGGGTCATCACAGAGCCGGTTTCACGCCGAACACGGCTGGTCCTGGACGACCTTCCGCCCGTCCGAATCACGCCACTGCGGCACGTCTTTTGAAAAGCGAATCTTGTGGAGTGTATCGCCCTTTGCAGGTACGCCGCGTCAACGCAGCTGGAGACGTGCATCATCGATTTTTCTCCACCTGCACATTTGACCCTCCAGAAGCCTGGCACCTCCTGAAAAACTGTTACAGGAAACAACAGTCGTCTCTGAGTCGCTGCCGTATTTCACCCTGCAACAGTGTCGATTAAAGAAACCCCCACATCCCGTCAAAGCTAGAAGCGTCGAGTGTGTCACGAAAGCTCAGTTCAAGCACACGGCAATTGAACAACCTTAGTTTCCGCCTCCGCAGTGATAACAAGTCGTGCTCCAAAGAGCAGCTGCTGACAGCATCCATCAAGGTAATCGGTATCAGCACCGGTATCGTCACCGGCCTCTCGGCTCAACTGGATGCGGCTTCTTCAGGCGTTTCACCTCACCGTATTGACTTCCGTACTGAATAGGTGTGGTTGATATCGCGATCAAACTGATTTTCGTAGGTGGTGCAGCCTCTCTTGGTCACCTTACCCATCAACCATAGGAGCAGGAACCGCTGCTTCCTTTGTCCCTATCAGCATTGATTTGGGTGATCAGTGCATTTTACCAGTGAAGACAAGGCTGTGAGAAGCTTCGCCGTATTCCACATCGTAAAATCAGGGTTTGTGCTCTTTGTTGCTTCTGGCACAAGCTCATAGCCTTCAGGAAGCGTATCGCGGAAGATGACCCTGAATCAATTCGTCTCGTGACCCGTTGGAAGGGGCGTTGTCGTGTTCAAACTACGATAGAGCCCTGTCTTACCGTGTTGGTAGTATCAATATCCTTTGTTGTTCCTGGTCAGCAATTTTTCCACCCGAGGCTTCACATATAGAGCACGTCATAGTGACAGCTTGGCTGCAATCACGGGCCATTGTACCCCCCGTTGGGGAGCAGGCGGTGTCGGCTCAACTGGCTTAGAGGTGTTGCTATCGCCTTAATTTTCGAGTTGAGTGCAACCACACAACACCACGCCTTTGACGCAACTCTATATTAATATTGGATTCCGGATTAGTTACCTTCCCAACAATGGCACCATACTACGTACTGAATTGTATCAGAACCGGCTTGCTCGTGTTAAACCCGGTTCTCGCCGATTTTTGCTCATTATTGTTAGCTTGCAGCCCCACCGTCAGGTTGCTTTATATTGAGGAGCTGAATTCCAATGAACCTACCATTAAAAGGAGATCCGAACCTTCTCGATGGTGTGTTCTGGCTAATGACCTGGGGAGTTGAACTCCCACCAAATGCCATGATTTAATGAAGAAAGTTGAGAGTACGTTCTGCCACCGATCACATTACCGTCTTCACTGCAGAATTCTAACCTTCATATTGACATCAGTCACACATAAAATTAGAGATGCACCACAACGTATGTGCTATCTTTTCATCGCGCAGGCATTAAACTTATAATGCCCAGTCATATTCTTATGCACATATTCAACCCAGAAATCTTCTTACCGTTGAAATACGAGTTCTGTAGATTTGTATACTGCACTTTAAGTGGTTGATCCCGCGATGATAACCTGCATGTCCATCAGTACTTGCAACACTGTTTATAGAGAAGTTGGTCATTGGCACCACAAGCCGGATCGCGCCGAGCCGACTGCCGATATTTGTTGTCGAAACATGTTTTCCATTCACTCTGTGTGTACGTCTGATCAATGTTAGAAAACCTTATCGTAGACGGTTCCTTGACTGGAAAAGTCAAAGACTGGGAGGCAGGCTCTTTCATATACCTGGTACCGTCTTTCAGGCCTAAGTTTTCCATGCTGCATGTGCGAAAAGATTAGTACAGGTCAGAGCAAGGCCTGGTTACACCGTGCTCTGCTCTTGGTGTTGTACCGAGCTAAGGGCAGCATCATGGGTGTTTCTTGGCTGCATACTCAGCAAGCTTTTGACGGCTTGAGCAGCTACCTTGAGAGTTTTAATCTGGACTGTTGTAGTCTTCGGTGATCTCAGCCTCGGCACGAGTTCTGTCTGTGTGAGGTGGGCAGAACCCTTATCAACATCAGCGTCTTTGCGTGACCGGTGACACCATCTGCCTTGCTGCTGTAACTGCAGCATCAAGGCTTCGAGGAGTCCACCGCAAACCCCATACCCTTTTCAGATCTACCGCAGCAGCCTGGGGCTGAGGTGGAAGTAGCGCCAATTTCATGGCCCAGTTAAGAGAGCACATGTTCTGTCCTCTGAATAAACTTCTGCATTTCCTCAACCTTTCTTTTGCCACTCAG